>Ga0137403_10000482_pt1 | contig 51363 bp, 37 predicted proteins | sample CZOMad2_1_16fung_FD_122057 | JGI IMG/M metagenome (GOLD analysis project Ga0137403, IMG submission 122057) | Vadose zone soil fungal communities from Angelo Coast Range Reserve, California, USA - CZOMad2_1_16fungal (Hybrid Assembly) | ecosystem: Environmental > Terrestrial > Soil > Vadose zone... | reverse complement strand
ATCACCTGATGTGCTTGGCCCGGCTGCAGTTCGATCGAAGTCTGGATCGCCGCGCAGGGATCGAGGCCGGCGCCATCGCGACCGCTCAGGGCGGCGCGACCTAAAGCGGCCGGTCGGGCCAGAGTGCCGTTGCGGCCGATAAACTCTGTGCGGTCGCAGGTCATCGTGAAGCGCTCTTCGCTGGTGCCGGCGAAAGCAACGCGATTTGAAAACTCGTTGTTGTAGGAGTTGCGCGCGAAGATCGCTCCTTCGCTTTCTTCCAAATCCGTGACGATGTGATTTGCCGACGTTTCGCGATTCACTCCCAAAACTAACTCCTGATAGCTGGTGATCGAGAGCCGGCGCCGCCGGTCTGAACGATTTACCAGCCGCAAGAGCGAAATCCTCACTGGCGCGTCGAGCGGCGCAAACAAAAGTAACTCCTGCGAAACGCCGTGACTTGTGTGCTCAAAAACGCTATAGCCCTGGCCGTGGCGAATTTGATAACCCTGCGCTTCGCGAATCGGCAAGGGCGTCGGCGTCCAGGTCGAACCGGAATCCTCATCGCGAATGTAGATCACTTCGCTGGGCGGATCGCTGACCGCATCATTGGACCACGGCGTGATTCGGTTCTCGTGACTGTTGAGCGACCAGGTGAAACCCGCGCCGGTTTCAGTAATCATGAATCCAAAGTCGGAATTGTTCGCGATCACGTTGGACCACGGTGCCGGCGGCCATTGACCTTCGCCGAGCATGACTACGTACTCGCGACCGCCATGCGCAAACCCGCCCAGCCCATTAAAGAAAGAAAGCTTCGGTGGCTCAAGAGAAGTCTCAGGATAAGCTTGCGTCGGCAAACGCGGTTGGAACGCCGGCGGCAGGCTTTCGGCCAACGGGCGCCGCACGAGTTGCTCTTCAAGTGACCCTCTTTCGCTGACGATTACGACCCGCGCCACTGAATGCAGCAGGATCCGCTCTTCCTCGGGCATGATGTCTGAGCGGCGCACGAAAACGCCGCCCGGCTTGTCGATGAAACCCTGCGAGCCTGACGCCCGCACGGCGAGTTGCAGAGTGTCGTGAAGCGACAACGCATAGTCAGTCGGATGATCATTCAGAATCACCAGATCAAACTGGAGGCCTTTCGATCGCAGGTATTGCTGGCCGCGCAGGAGCTGCCGGGCCATCGGGATGTCTTCTTCGCGATCGAGGCGCAGGATCACAATTGGAAGGTCGCCGCTGATTCCCTGCGACCAGAGACCCGACTGTGACAGCTTGTTCAGCGCCAGGACGTGAGGCCGTGGCCGCAGCGAAGAATCCGTGTACAGGATGCGGCCGGCCAACCGCTGGAAAAGATGCGCCTCGTTTGGATCGATGTGCAAGTGAGTCATCTCGACTTGCGCGCGGATCCAGGCCATGCGCGATTCACGTTCGAAGATATTTGCGTCGCGATATTTTTCGGCCAGCATGACCGCAGCTTCGCGCGACGGCGCGACGCCGGTAGTGAAAACGACCTGTGCGGTTTCGTTCGGCATCAAGCGCACCCGGCACCTCAAGCTGAAAATCGGATCGAGCACCGCGCCTACCGTGTTGGAGAGCGGGCGATCTTCCATGACCGCGACCGGCTCAGCGGTCGTGTGGCCGCGACCGAGAAATCGGTTCCGATCAGTTTCAAACTGAATCCCAGTGATCGTTTCGACCGAGGTCGACAATACGTGCACGCCCCATTTCGGCTCGTCCTGTGCCGAGCGTGGCCGCCGGCGCGCAAACAATGCGCTGTGAGGAACGTAGTACTCAGTTTCAATAAACAGGTTGCCGAAGGCGGGATGGGCCAGGTCGTCGGCCCTCGATCCAAGGACGACTTCGGCGTAACTGGTCAGTTCGATCTCGCGCGGACGGGTCGAGTAATTTGCCACCGACACACGGCGCATCTCAGCATTGTCTTCAGCCGAGACGATTACTTCGAGATGGGTCACAATGCCAAAGTCCCGCCGCCAAAAGTCGGCTTTGTCTTCTGAAAATGCGACTTCGTAATTCTGCGGCTTGGCGCCGACGGGTTGGTGCCCGGCCGACCAGACAGCGCCGCTGCGCACATCGCGGATGTAAACGAAGCTGCCCCAGTTGTCGCGGGTTGAGTCTTCGCGCCAGCGATTCACCGCCACGGGTCCGGACATCGAATAGCCTGCGCCCGCCGTCGTGATCATCACGCTGTAAGTTCCGTTCGATAACAACTGCGTGCGCGGCGTTGGCAGATCGGCCGTGTCGTAAGTGCGACTTACCAACCCGGTCAGCGTGCGCACGACACGCGCGGTCAGGACTTCTTCGGCCCGCGGATGGGCGGCCGGCACCCCGCGCGGAATGCGCTCCTGCAACAGCAGGTCGGTAGCCTGTACGGCCGGGTCGCTGTGAAAACGATTCTGCATTACGTTGCGGTTAATTAGATTGTCGAGTGAAACCAAACTCATGCCCTGATGATGGGCCATGTACGCGCGCACCAGCGTGCAGCGCTCTCCTTTTTTCACTCGCTCAGGCGTGTAGTCCAGCGCTTCGTAAAAACCGTAACGGGAGAGACCGCCTTCGCGCTCCAACACGCGGAGGTTCTCCAGCGCCGGCGCCGGAGCAATGTTCGCCGCCAGAATAGTTGAGTAAGGTGAGACCACCAGGTCTTCGCTCAAGCCGCGCTTCAAGCCCAAACCGGGGACACCGAACGGCCCATATTGATAATTGAGTTGCAGATCGCGCGCCGCATAGGCGGCCTCGGACATGCCCCACGGCACGCCCCGTTCATAACCATATTCAATTTGCCGAGCCACAACGGCTTCATAAGTTTCGCCCAACAACGTCTCGCGATGATCGCGCATGACGAGCAGCGGCATCAGGTATTCGAACATTGTGCCGGTCCACGAGATCAAAGCGCGGCCGCCGGCCGCCGCGGTCAACTGCCGGCCCATGCGAAACCAATGCTCCTGGGCCACGTCGCCCTTGGCGATGGCGACAAAACTCGCCAGCCGCGCTTCCGAAGCCAGCAGATCAAAAAATGAATTGTCGTGGCGGCCTTCACTGAGGTTATAGCCAATCGTGAAAACCTTCCGCTCCGGGTCGAGCAGAAATTGAAAATCCATCTCATCAACTATGCGCTGACACGTCTGGGCCATCTTTGCGAACCTCGTGGTGATGGTTCTGACTGCGGCGGCGGCTTGCTCGATGACTCCGGTGAGCGCGCTCAATTCGCTGAGCGCGGCATCGCCATCCGGCGCCGTCTCCGAAACGGTCGTTTCAATTTGCGCGCGCATGGCTGCCAGTTGCACCAGGGCGCTGTCACAAATCTCGCCACTCCGGGCCAGCGAAGGAACGGGACGCAGGGCGCTGGTGATCAATTCCCAGGCGTCGCGGAACTCGGCGTCGCTCGCGGCAAGCGCGGCGAGCGACGCGGTCCGGGCGACGCCCCAGGGCGCCAAAAGATTCAAGTCGCGGCGATAATTGTGTGCTTTGTGCAGTAGCGCGCTGGTCCACCAGCGCAAGTCCGTAAACTCCTCGCCGTGATAATCGAGGGCCAACGCCGCCACGATGTCATCGATTACCGTAGCGTGTTCGTGTAACGCTTCAAACAGCGTCACCCACCCGGCAAGCGCAACCGGCGCCGCCCCAGAGACCAGCATGGTGCATGATTGAATTTCGCTGCTCAACTGCCTGATGGTGATGGCATCAGTGCGCTGGCGGCCCACCGCGATTTGCGAAGTCTCCTGCACAATCGCAGCAACCGTGTCTCTTAATCCATCTAATACTCGACTATCGAAAAGCTTATCGTCAGGAAGATCGAGGGCCGCCTGCTTGAGCGCAATCAAATGGCCGGCGAGATTGCCGCTGTCGACAACTGAAACATACTGCGGCCACATAGGCAGCAGCGTGCGCGTGTCATGCCAGTTGAAAAAATGGCCGCGGAACTTCTGTAGCTTGTCCAGGCTCGCAAAGGTGAACTCGACCCGCTCAAGTAACTCGATCAGACCGACGTAACCAAAGTCGTAGGCCGAGAGAGTTGAGAGCAGTAAGACGCCGATGTTTGTCGGTGAAGTGCGATGCGCGATTATCGGTGGGTCTTCCTGCAAGTTGTCGGGCGGCAACCAATGATCTTCGTCCCCGACGATCGTTTCAAAGAAGCGCCAGGTGCGTCGCGCGACTATGCGCGCGGTGCGAAGATCTTTGGCAGCCAACTCCCGACGGTCTTCCACCAGCCGCCGGCTGACATAGAAAGCAATCAGCGGTGATAAAGCCCAGGCCAGCAGGAACGGCAGCGCCAACGGCAGCGCGCGAGCCCTGGTAGAGAGAATCAGCACCTCCGCGGCCATGGCAATCGCCAACGCCGGCCACATAAAGCCAAGAAAAGCGCGCAGGTTGTGCTTGCTCGATTTTTCCGTGTGCGCGGCCGTCTGCCACTGCAATAAGTGTCTACCGGAAATTCGTTTGCGATAGACAGTGCGCGCAATGGCATCCACCATCAGCCAGGCCTGGTGCGCGAGGAATACAACCTCGAGCGCCAGTTGCGCGCAATTGGTTCGCATGTCGCCCCAGACACTCCAGAAGTGGCTGGTCCAGGGAATGCCGCGCGGATGAATCAACAGACCCGTCGTCGCGTGCGCAAAAACCGGAAAGGCGAGAGTGGCCAGAGCAAACAGCGTCCACACCAGCGGACCGCCCGGAAGAATCGTCCAGCCCGCCAACAGCAACAGCACGATCGCCGGAGCCAACAAGCTGCGCCGCAGGTTGTCGAGAATTTTCCAACGCGAGATCGCCGAGATGCGATTGGGTTGTTTATTCCCGTGCGCGTCACGCACAGTACCCCGCAACCAGCCGGCGATCTGCCAGTCGCCACGTGTCCAGCGATGTTGGCGCATCGCGTAGGTGTCGTAGTGCGCCGGATAGTCATCTAGAAATTCGACGTCGCTGACCAGCGCCGCGCGCGCGAAAATCGATTCAAAGAGATCGTGGCTCAGCAGAGTTTCGTCTGGCGATCGATCCTGCAGGGCTTGCTCGAAAGCATCGACGTCGTAGAGACCCTTGCCGGTGTAGCTGCCTTCGCCGAAGAGATCCTGGTAGACGTCCGAAGCGGCCGTGGTGTACGGATCGATGCCCGTGTTGCCTGAGAAGATGCGAGCGAACAACGATCGCGATGCGCTTTCCAAAGAGATGCTCACGCGCGGCTGGAGGATCCCATAGCCATCGACGACTCGTCCGACCTCAGGATCGAAGCGCGGCTGGTTGAGTGGATGGATCGCGGCGCCAATCAAACGGCACGCGGCATCGCGCGGCAATTGCGTGTCAGCGTCCAGCGTGATGACAAAGCGAATGCTGGAGAGCAACTCCCGATTACCGGTGGCCGCGATGAAGCTCGTGCCGCGCCCGCCGCGCAGTAGTTGATTGAATTCACGGAGTTTGCCGCGCTTGCGTTCCCAGCCGATCCATTTCCCCTCGGTCTCGCTCCACCGGCGCGCCCGGTGAAAAAGATGAAACCGAAGCGCTGTGCCACGCGCATCCTGTGCATGAGCCACGGACGAGACGCCCGTGCCACCTTTGTATTGCTGATTAAGTTGGGCGATACCCTCGCTGGCCGCATCCAGGATTTCCTTATCGCCGGGCATTTCCTCGGTGGGCGCGTCAGCGAAATCCGACAGCAAAGCAAAGTAAAGATGTTCGTCCCGGTTCGCCAGATAAGCGATCTCGAGTTTATCAATCAACGACACTACCGTTTCCCGGTCGTTGAAAATCACGGGTACCACTACTATCGTGCGGGCTTCGGCCGGCACGCCTTTCGAGAGATCGATATTGGGCAGCAGACGAGGCGGGAAGAAGTGCGTGATGTCGAGGTTGAGCAGGCTTACCGCCAGGTCACTGGCCGGAATCAGTGACACCAGCGCCGCGACCGCCGTCATGAATAGACCCGCGCCGGCCACCACGGCACTGACGACTACAAAGCCAACGACCAGTGCAGTCAGTAGTAGCAGCGTGCCCAGATAAGCAACCGTCGCGTGTCGCTTGATCGCTCGTCGCGCCCGCTCGCCCAGGTGCGGATGATAGGCGGCTGCCGCTTCAAGTCGAGCGACGCCCTCGCCGATCAGAAAGTATCCCACGTGCGCATGGGCTGCGTCTGCGCCGGCCTGGCGCGCTGTTTCGGCCATCTCTAACGCCAGGCGAGCGATGTCGAGTTCGCTCTTCTTCGCGCGTTTGCTGATCCGTTCGACCACATGCCGGTAACGATCGCGGGTGGCAAAATCCATTCGCGAATACACTTCGGCGGGGTCTTTCGCCAGCTCCGGATCGATCAGGCTGACCGTTTCAAAAAAATCTTTCCAGTCCAGGGTCGAGAGCAGGCGCATGCCCGTGATGATGTTGCCGACAGTGACCTGCGCCGCGGCCTGGCGTTGATGCTCTTCGCGGACGACCTTTTCGATCGTGAGACCTTTTTTGGCAAGTTGTTTTTCTACCCACTCCATGGCCGGCATTACTGCCGGATCCTGTTCGCGCAAGCGCTGCGTGAGTTGCACCACAAAGGCGCGGCCGAGCGCTTTGCGTCGCGTCATGCGCGAAGCAAGCAACGTCAACAGCTCGTTTGGTTGGCGCTGTGCTTGTTCGAGCAGTTTGTCGGCGAGGCGGTCGGCTGCATCGCGCTCGGTACGCGACACCACGATGCGTGTGGCCAGGCGGCGCAAATTCTCTACCAGGGCCAGACGTAAACTAATCGGCACCGCCCACAACTCGCCAATCGAAAGCGGCGAGACTTTCTGGTAGGCATTGATGAACCGGCGCAGCGTTTCGGTATCAAGGTGGCTGTCAGTGTGGGCAATAAGCTGAACGGAAAGCGCATAAATGCGCGGGTACTTTCTGAAGTCACCGGCGGCGAGCTTGGGCAGCTCGTGGTAATAACTCTTGGGCAGGTCTTCGCGAATCTCACGCACCTGCTCTTCCACGATATGAAAGTTGTCGACCAGCCACTCAGCAGCGGGAGAGATGACGTGTGCTTCGCGGATGGATTCGGCCAGCGCCTTATAAGCGGCGATCAGCTCGCGCCCATTCTCTTCGAGACGCGGCAACAGCAAATTAGCCCGCTGCGGCTTTTCCGCAATCTCGTGTTCAGCGGCGAGCGCGGCCGCGTATTGCTCGAGCCGCTCGATGCTGTACAACTCTTCGCGAATCGGCAGCTCGGCGCCGCCCTCCGGGGCGCTTTTGAATCTGCGGATCAATCCTGAAAACAAGGTCGCCATTGTTAAGGAACAAAAGGGGGAAATAGACCAAGACGAGGGTTTCGCTAGAATATCACGGCCGAGTAGCGAACTGCTTGTTAACCCGGAGGTACTGACTCCATGATCAAAGGACTATTCTGTTTGGCTCGGCCAGAAACATTGCTGTTGACGTGAACGGGGGCCTAATGTATAAGACCCCCGGTATCAACCAGCTTCATTTGGGGATTCTCTCAGGGCCCCTATTCTCTTTTCATATCAGTTTTTTCGCTTTCTGAGAACGAGCCGAAAGCCGCTTTAACAAGCAGTGACTGGATCGGAGTTTCGCTTTTTTGCAAATCGTGAAATGAAATTGGCTTCTGAGACATCAGCAATAGAGGCCATGGTTTTGATATGAATCCAAGCGAGGGTTCGAGAGGTCGCTCAACGAGTGACGCGAACCAATAACATTACGGAGGACACCCATGCCGGATAACACTACGGATTTTGTGATTAGCGACTCTGTGGGGCGCCCGAGCAAAGGCGCGGTAAATAATACGGATGACGTCGAGACAGTGCAGGACATGCTGCGCTTTGCCGCGATGGTTGAGAAGGAGCCACGGTATGATCCCAGAGGCATTGATGGGCTCATCGGCAACGACGAAGACCGGTCTCACACGGTGAAAGCCATAGAGGCGTTCCAAGCGCGCTTCATGACGAACCCCGATGGCGTAATCAGCGTCGACCAAAGGACCTGGCGGGAACTGATGACCGTCCTCGCCAGCGATGACACGGCTACCGAAGCCGCGCCTGATACAGTCGCACCTGCGCCGGGAGATGATCAGTTTTTCTTTCCATTCAAGGAGTTGCCGCCGGACGATTGGACGAAGGGCATGCCCTCATTCGGCGCCAGCCGCAGTAAAGGTCGTCGCGCGCATGCCGGCTGCGATCTGTACTTTCCCGTCGGCACGACGATTCACGCCATCACCTCCGGGACAGTGAGGGCCGAGCCGTATGAATTCTATGAAGGCACTGACGCGTTAGAAATTGATCACGGCACATTTGTCGCCCGCTACGGCGAGATCCAGAAGGGCTCGGCAATGGTTCGTAAGGGCGATCAAGTCACTCCGGGTCAGCCGATTGCCAAAGTTGGCAAACTCGCCAGCATCAAAAACTCCATGTTGCACCTGGAGCTTTATGATAAGAGCGCACAAGGCGCCTTGACCCAAAAAATAGGGCCAACTAAGGAAACTGCCAACGGCGTTCCTTTCCGGCGACGCGTGGATCTCTTCGATCCGACTGCGAAACTTAATGAATGGAAAAAGAAGCTGCCAGGGTGATAGGGTTTAGCAGGGGTGGCGTAAATGTGCAGCACCCTGAAGCGGAGACGTTCTCCCACTCTTCAGGGTGCTAACTATATCGACCGCACTAGTCTCGCCTAAGATCTGGCGGCGTTCTTACCTGGGGATCTAGGCACAGCGTGCCAGCTCCATCACCGGCTCGTCGCGCGCGACCCTCGGCAAAACTTCCTCTCCGAAGCTGACTTCGAAAACAGAATCCAAACGCGTAATCTTCAGGACGTTGCTGACAAATCCATTTACATTAATCAGTGTGAAGCCCATTCCGTTTGATTGAGTCTGCGCGCGCAACTCCAACATCACTCCCAAGCCACCGGCGTCGATGGTGCTTACCCGGGCCAGGTCAAGTATGACGGCGACCACCCCGGACTGCGAATTCACCGCACGGCGCAGCGGCGCCGTTTCACCGTGTACTATTCGTCCTTGTAGGCAAAGGATAGCGACATTCCCCAAATTCCTGGCGTGTACTTTCAGCATAACCAACTCCCTGACTCGAATTAATGCAGCAATCTGCGTCTCTCGTTCCTCGTCTCGCGTTGTCAAATAGTAAGTGGGCTGAGTCGCAATTGCGTTTCAACTATTTTTGAAGAATCTTCTTCGCCCGTTGTTCGCTTCAAAGATAAGACGCCTGAATCCTTACTCTGTTAACGATCTTTTTGGACACTTTCTCATTCTCGCGGCGCTTCCGTAAAGTAGTTGGGCCGCTTCTTAATTTAATCGTCATCTCAAGATCCTACGAGAAAACCGTCGAAAAGGTTGCCCGAAATCCGGTGGGAGATGACTTTGCGAGAGATGAGGTGAGTGTCGCGATAGGTAGCGACCGCGACTGGGTCTTACCAGTGCGTAGATTGAGACCCCGCTCACGGTACTGGCTGCGCAATACGAATCTTTGCAGATGCTCAGGTCCCGGTTGGTGACCCTGGTCCAAAGCGACGAGTAATGGCCGAACTCAAGTCGATCAACCCCGGCATGACATAGAAGACGGCGACTGAACTCAGCAGCGCGCCGGTGAAGAATCGCGACAGGTAAGTGTTCTCCCAGATTGAGAAATAGCCGAGCCCAAAGTCGATTGCCAGCGGCAGAGTTGCGAGAATCAACCACAGCAGCGAGGGCGTGTCAGTGCGTTGCAGCGAACGCGCGAGCGGATAGACCAAAGCGGCGACGGCAAATCCGGTATACAGACCCGTACAACGGGAACACACTCCGAATTGGTGTCCCGCCAGATGAAATGAACGTGTGGGAATTTGATGACAGACAAAGCTGAAGGTTTTGTAAAGTGGTGCGGCAAGTGCAGGATGCCCGAAGGCTTGGGCCACAGGAGCGAGGACGATCAGGCCAACGATGGTTAGCGCGATGGCGCAGGTGCCGGCCCATACCACCCTGGCTCTGCGCTGGGCGCGCGTCGAATCATCTGCCAGCGATTTGCGTTCGACGACGGCCGCGCTCATTTTCGTTTCTAGTGATGATCGGGGCATTAGCCCGAGTGTGAGGGAGGCCTCAGTCTTTGGATCCGCTAAGATGTGAGCCCTCCCTCACGGTCGGGCTAATGCCTCGATTATGCTCAGACTGGAGTTGGTCTAAGGGACGCAAGTTAACAACTTGCGCTACCTCAGAATCTGATCACGGTGTCCGGGCCGCCCTCGATATGCACCGTATCCACAAAGCGAATGTGTTTTGACTCAGTCGTCATTACCAGCGAATGCGTGCGCTTGCCGGAACCAAAGAAGCGCACGCCACGCATCAGCGATCCGTCAGTGACGCCGGTGGCGGCAAAAATAATTTTCTTGCCGGGCGCGAGATCGTCCGTGTCGTAAGTCTTGTGCGGATCGGTTATGCCCATCGACTTGAGGCGTTCGATAACCTGCTCGGCAGGCGGCACTTTGCTTTTGTCCACGTCCAGCCTGTCCGGATCAAAAACCAAACGCGCCTGAATCTCGCCGTTCAGACATTTGACGGCCGCCGCGGTCAGGACGCCTTCGGGCGCGCCGCCGATGCCGATGCACGCGTGAATATTTGTACCCGCGACCGCGGCCGAGATGCCCGCCGAAAGATCGCCGTCAGAAATCAGCCGGATCCGCGCACCCGCAGAGCGCACGTCGTCGATTATTTTCTTGTGCCGCGTGCGATCGAGAATGATCACCGTCAAGTCTTCGATGTCCCGGCCCAGACGGCGCGCAATATTGCGCAGATTGTCTTTCACCGGAGCGTCGATGTCGACCACGCCCCGTGACGATGGCCCCACGACGATCTTGTCCATGTAAATGTCCGGAGCGTGCAGCAACCCGCCTCGTTCGGCCGCAGCCAAAACCGCGATCGCGTTGTTCGCTCCCAGCGCGCACAGGTTCGTGCCTTCCAGCGGATCGACTGCGATGTCCACTTCGGGACAGGAGGCAGTCATCTCTTCGCCAACGCCGAAGCCACCGCCGACTTCCTCGCCGATGAAAAGCATTGGCGCTTCGTCGCGTTCGCCTTCGCCAATCACAATCCGCCCGCGCATCGGGACGGTGTCCATCACCTCGCGCATGGCCTCGACCGCGACCTGATCGGAGTACTTTCGATCACCCTGGCCCATTGTGCGCGCTGCAGCGATGGCCGCCGCTTCCGTCACGCGCAAAAAATCCAATGACAGCTCGCGCTCTGTCCTCACATCTGGCGCCATCGTTTGTCTCCTGTGCACAGGCACTGTCGCCCACCTTTGTTTTTCGGCTGAGTTTCCTAAGAATGAAGAATGCGCCGTCATAGTAGCAGAAAACGCGGAGCGCCTGAAAACTGTTCGGCGGTTCGCGGTGGCGGTCACTGCCGGATTACACCAGTTTGGAGTTCCGGAGTTTAGTCGGCTTTTTTGTTAGCGGAAGCTTCCGAAAAAAGTCGTACCGCTAATTGGACCGGCGCGTTGACTTGCCATCTCGTTTAGCGTAAAACTCTCGCCACGTTGCCCCACAAATAAATTGAACTAGTCGATTCAGGAGGCTTAACTATGTCCGCGACGGGCCAGTCACAGTCCATCAACGAAGACAAAATGCAGGCATTTCTGGGCAAGGTCGTGGGAGATTTTGGCGCCTCGCTCAGCTCGGCGCTGGTTTACATCGGACAGAAACTGGGGCTTTACAAAGCGATGTCGGACGCCGGCCCCGTTACGCCGGCCGAGTTGGCCCAACGTACGAGCACTAATGAACGCTACGTGCGTGAGTGGCTAATCAATCAAGCCGCGGGTGGCTATGTGGAATACGATCCGGCCAGCGGGCGTTATGGCCTGACGCCGGAACAGGCCGTGGCATTGACCGAAGAGCAAAGCCCGTTCTATGTCGGCGGGGGTTTCTTTGTGGTCAAGGCTATGACCATTGCGGTCGAACGCATTGAAGATCATTTTCGCAAAGGCGGCGGGATGCTCTGGGGCGATCACGATCCGGATCTCTTCATCGGCACCGAGCGGTTTTTCCGCCCGGGATATTCGGCCCACTTGATCGCGAGCTGGATTCCGTCGCTTACCGGAATTGAAGAGAAACTGAAGACGGGCAGTAAAGTCGCGGACATCGGCTGTGGCCATGGGGCCTCGACAATTATCATGGCCCAGGCCTTTCCCAACTCGCGCTTTTGGGGTTTCGATAATCATGAAGCGTCGATCCAACATGCGCGTCAGGCGGCCGAGGCAGCCGGCGTTTCTGATCGGATCAGGTTCGAAGTAGCGGACGCGCGCACTTTCCCCGGCGAGAACTATGACCTGGTTTGCTTCTTTGACTGCCTCCACGACATGGGTGATCCCGTGGGCGCCGCCACGCGCGCGGCTGCGGTCCTGGCCGAAGGCGGCAGCGCATTGATTGTCGAGCCAATGGCGGGTAATACCGTCGAGGAGAATTTCAACCCTATTGGCCGCACCTTCGCTGCGGCCTCAACCCTGTGTTGTACCTCGAACTCGCTTGCGCTCGATGGGCCGGCGCTCGGAGCGGTCGCGTCGGAAGACGCGATTCGCGAGAAGGTTCTCGCGGGCGGCTTCAAAGAGTTTCGCCGCGCTACTGAGACACCTTTCAATCGCATCTTCGAAGCCAGGAACTGAATTGCAATCTGAGTTTCAGGAGATCTTGGGAGGGTTTAGCTACTGACGTAAAGTAGCTTAGCGGTGCTTGCGCCATCATTGCTAATAGGCACCGAGCTCTCTTGGACTATGTTGACTAACTTTAGGAAAGGCCTGTACAGTGCCAAACATCACCTATGCCAACTCTTCTTATCGTTGACGACGATGACAATATCCGCGGGATGCTTTTCGATCTACTTTCCGATCGGTACGAATGCAACACCGCAAGTATGGCTGAAGAGGCGCTGCAATATATCGAAGTGCAGGATTACGATGCGATCTTGACTGACATCGCCATGCCGGGGTTAACCGGGCTCGAATTGCTTAAGAGGGTTCAGGAGCACCACTCGGCCACGCCGGTAATCCTGATTTCCGGCAAAGGCAGCGAACAGGATCCTAAGGCCCTGATGGATCTGGGCGCGTTTGCTTACGTGACCAAGCCTTTCAATCTTGACGAGATTGAGCAAGTGGTCGAGCGGGCGGTCGCGAAGAAGGAATCCGAAAATCAACCGGCTAATTCTTCGACGTAGCTTTGAGGTCGGCAATCAGTTTAGTAATCTGTGAGACATTCGGCGCTGCGGGCACGTCTTTCAGATATTGTTCAAAGGCCCTTTGCGCATCTTCGAATCTGCGCTCGCTGTAATAGATGTGCCCGAGTAATAACTGGGCGCCACCAGCCGTCGTCCCGCCGATCTTATAAGCCCGCAGCAATTCACTTTCGGCGCGCTCGAGTTGTTGTAACTGCATCAGCGCTCCACCCAGTTGCAAATGTGGATTCGCGGTGGACTCATCCAGCATGATGGCTTTTTCCAATTCGGACGACGCGTCGGCGAACCGGCCCTGATGATTTAAGACCACCCCCAGATCAAATTCCATCACAGCTCGAACCCGCGGCGAAAGATTTTTGGACAGAAGCGTCGAGCGGTATATCTTCTCGGCCTCTGAAAATTCTCCGGCGCCTTTCAGGGCTGCCCCGTAAGCGAGGCGTACCTCTAACATCCCACGATTCTCGTTGTATAAGGGAGTGAGCACATCCAAAGCTTCGCGGTACTTTCCCTCTCGGTTGAGGACCAATCCCAGATTCATGCGCGGGTGAAAAAAGCGTTTGCTGATTTCAGTCGCGGCTCTGAAGCGCGTGGCCGCTTCGTCAAGCCGGTTGAGCTTTAGAAAGATCACCCCGAGATCGTTAAGCGCTCCTACGTACTGTGGGTAAAGTCTAATGGCCTCTTGCAAACTTTCGATGGCGCTCTCGTAATTACCATCGCTGACCAATGCCATGCCGCGCTTGTATGCTATCCGGGCCTTTGAAGGCACGATGCCTTCAAAGTTCGTCACGTCCAGAACACCATTGGCGGGTCGCTTTTCAACTGCGAGCGGCTTCAGAAAAATCAGGGTTCGGTTGGGGTTGTTTGGATCTAATCTGAAGTTTGCGGTGGAGGTGCCATATGTCTGGTTGTCAGTCTCGACCGTGACCGTGTAAAAAACCGTCTGCGTCTTGTTGGCGCCGCTGGGCGTCGCAATTGAGAACATGCCTTTGGAATCAGTAAACACGGTATCAATAAACCCATCATCACGAACCATGATCAAACGGAGTGATCGAGAAGGGTTGGCACCATTCGGCATGAAGACCTGGATCGAGGATGCAGGTTGAGCGTACGCAACTCCTGAAGCCGCTAGACAGAGAATGGCGGGAGCTAAGAGGTGAAGCCCAAACGAAATCCGCCGCATAAATTCGCCTCCTCACTGGTTCTAGTTAACGCTGATTGAAGAACTATAGACCTAAGAAGCCCTCTCTACAATAGGTCAATGCCTGGCTCTGCGTCCGCAGTCGGCGTCAGAGGGCAAACCCGCTTAACCTGATTAGGTTGAGGAGGCGGTCGAGCCGGCGACCCGTTCGTCGCAAGATTTCTTGAAAGGTGATTGACATCATTTCTGGTAAGTGATATGCAGGCCACCAAAATCACGGGTTTTCTTCGGCTTGACTCAGAAATGGAGACAGTCAATGATAAAGAAACTCGAAATTCTCGCCAACATCGCTGTAGTTATTACTTCACTTGTTCTTTGCTCCGTCCTTGTAAAGAAGTATTTTTCTTCGTCAACTAAACAGGAAGCATCCGTCCAGGCAGTTCAGTCAAAGTCGCCCGCTTCGAGTGCGTCGCGAAGACCGTCGATTCAAGCCGGCACCAAAATCTCGCTGGCGGGAATCGATTGGAGCAAGAGCGATCGTAACGTGGTTCTGGCACTGTCGACCGGTTGCCACTTTTGTTCTGAAAGCGCACCTTTCTATCAAAAGCTTCACCAACAAAACCCGAACAATCTGCGCCTCGTTGCCGTACTTCCGCAGCCCGTGGAAGATGGCAGGAATTATCTAACCAAGTTGGGCGTACCCCTCAATGACGTGGTGCAAGCTACGCTTTCGTCGGTCGGCGTGTCTGGCACTCCAACGCTGCTGCTCATCAATCATGATGGCGTGGTAACCGATTCATGGGTAGGAAAGCTCTCTGATGGTGACGCGGCGCGCGTAATTGACCGAATTAATCAAAGTACGGCTCAGTAAACTGGCAGAGGTTCAATATGAAAACTTTTGTTATCGACAATATGCGCTTTGTCACATCGATTCTGCGCGGACGACGTCTTGCTTTTGTACTCCTCGCCGCGAACCTTCTCTTGCTAACTCTATATATGACTGGATGGTCGTCTACTGTATTGGGACAGTTTGGTCCGCAGAGCAAGAAGAGAGTTGAAAAGCATTCGACTCCCGCGAAGGAACCTATCGAGATATTTGCGGCCAGGATCCGAAACACTCCCGTCGCCCTTGGCAGGGAGTTTGACAGTGAAAGCGATTGGCTTAAGGACTTAAGATTCAAAATCAGGAATAAGTCGCAAAAGCCGATTATCTGGATCGGTATCAACCTTCTATTTCCGGAAACGCGAATGACCGGGCCGGTAATGGTCGATCAGCTTTTCCTCGGCCAGCGCCCAGACATGAAGACCAAGAACCCGCCTTTGGAGCTTAAGCCCGGCGAGGAACTAGACGTGTCAATGGAGACACACTTCGATTCAATCAAACGGCTAGTCGAATCGCGCGGCAGACTTGATAACGTTAATCGGGTTGATATCAACGTTGATGAGGTCATGTTTGCGGACGGTACTTTGTACTCCGGTGATGCCCTTTGGAAGCCCAATCCCGACACCAGTAGTCCGCACAAGTGGGTGAAAATTGATCCCGAAGTAAGTAAACCATAGGAGTCATGCTTGAGATTCACTCAGGGAGTCAAAGATGAGACTGAATATTTCTCTACTCCAGCTCTTTGTGCTTAACGCGGTGCTGGTGATAATTCCGTCTTCGGAAGCAAGCCCTTCAGGGACGGTTCTACCCCAGTGGGCCCATAATTGTAGCCAATTTGAGCCTAACAGAACTGACAACGAATGCGGCAGCGAGGCCTGCAGCCCGGGCGTCCATAGTTATACAGCAACGAGCGGCTTTGATTCCGGCGAGGGAATTTACTCTCTCGAGAATTCGACGGTCAACTGCACCTCAGGTCTAAACACAGAAGCGTCTCCTTGTGTCGAGAATACTGGAGTAGACCGGTTGCGTTTGTTGGGAGTGTTCTACCCGGCCGGTAGTCCGAGTGTTAGGTATGAGGTGTAGCCGGAGCGCGGACATCCTGTCCGCCAGCGTGCGCAGCACGCTCAGCCTGATCGATCACAGTCTTGAAAAAGGGTTCGCCGTTTGCGCTCAGGCGGACAGGATGTCCGCGCTCCGGCAATCACATCAACTCCGCCAGAATCCCCATCGCCTCCTGCACCTCTTCATCCGTATTAAAGAAATGCGGCGACATGCGCAGGCCGACTTTGGGGCGACTGTCGACGAAGACTTTTCTCTCCGCGAGGTGCTTGGCCATCCCTGGGCCATCTTCGACATAGATCATTACTGAGGCACCGCGCTGGTTAACATCGCGGGGGCTGTTCACCTTCCAACCTTTGTCTACAGCGAAGTCGATCATCCATTCAGTGCGGCGCTGTGATTCGGCCTGGATGGTTTTGACGCCGACCTCTTCGATGATTTGCAAGCCCGGCAGAACGGAGTAGAGCGCGGGAATGCTGGGTGTTCCCTGGGCAAAGCGGCGCACGGAATCAGTGTACTGCATGGGCGCCGACGCAAAATCAAAGGGCGCCGCGTGCGCCACCCATCCCGTCAGACGCGGCGTTAGTTCGGCCTGGAGTTCGGGGCGCACATAGAGATATCCGCACGCCGGCCCGCCGCACAACCACTTGATCGTGCCGCCGATCAGAAAATCAACTTCCCATTCGCCGGCATGCAACTCAACTGCGCCGGCGGATTGATAGACATCAAGCAAAACCAGCGCTCCATACTTCTGCGCGCGATCGACGATTGCCTTGACGTCGACGCGCGCCGAGCTGCGAAATGAAACGTGCGAGAGCGCGACCAGACACGTCGCGTCATCAATCGCCTCCAAAATGTCTTCGAGTCTAACCGTGATGCCGTCGTCGGTGTGGACGACCTCGACGTTCGCACCGAGGCGTCGTTGCGCTTCCCAGATATAATCCATCGAAGGGAAATCCAGCGCGCTGGTGACAATCTTGTTGCGATCATTCTCAGTGAAATCAAAACAGGAAGCGACGCTGGAAAGCGCGATTGAAGCGTTGGGTTGGATCTGGACTGAGCCAGGCTGGCCGCCGATTATCTGCGCCAGGCGATCGCCCACCTGCGTGGACATCTCCCACCAGCTTGCGGCCCAGGCGTCTTCGCTGGTGTGTTGTTCCCAGGCTTCGCAATAAGCGAGCATTGACTCGCGCGTGGCCCGGGGCACGGGGCCCAGGCTGTGACTCAGCAGATGAATGCCCGCGGCCAGCGTCGGGAATTCTTCGCGGCGGCGATTGATTTGTGGTTCAGGTTTCATACGGAGCGCCCGCATCCCTGCGGGCGGAACGCCGGCATCCTTGCCGGCTTGCTTTCGTGTGATTGATGCGGGCAGGATGCCCGCGAACCGCCGGCAAGATGCCGGCGCTCCTACGCACGAATCTGCCCGATCATCTTTTCCATCGCGACCGGATCTTTCAAGAGTCCATCGAGAACGCCTTTCGCTTCCTCGCCAATCGGCGGATCGATTGTCTCTTCCCGAATATGCCGCAGGATTTCGCCGGCGACGAACTCTTTCGTCATCTTCGGCACATCGGCGCCTTTACTCATATCCGTGTCAATCGTAGTCGGCATCACGGTCATCACGTGCACGCCCTTATCAGCCAGGTAAGCACGCAAAGCCTGGCCGAGCGAAAGCAACGCAGCTTTGCTGGCGCAGTAAGTGCCAACCAGCGGCAGGTTAACCTTGGCGAAGGCAGTAGCCACATTCACGATCACGCCTTCGCCTTGCTCGATCATTGCCGGCGCGAGCGCTCGCGCCATGCGCAACGCGCCAAAGTAATTCACATTCATCTCTGCCGTCGCATCTGCAAAGTTCATCTGCAACGGATCGCCGTAGCCGGCCACCCCGGCATTGTTCACCAGAATATCGATGAAGCCCAGCGCCGCGGCGGCGTGGATGTCCTCATCATTAGTGACGTCCAGTTTGATCGGAGTGATCGGCGCGTGAATCGCCTGCGCATCGATCTTCAACCGAGCAATGTCTTCAGCTCTGCGCGCGCCGGCAAAGACTTCTCGCGCGCCGGCTTCGGCAAACGCGAAAGCCAGGCTGCGGCCGAGGCCGCGGCTCGCGCCGGTGATTAGGACTCTTCTGCCCGCAATTTCCATACATCCTTCGCGGCCGGGCCGCATTTCCTCTCATCGGCACACTATCAACTCGCCCTGCTATCTCTCTGCTGCATCACTCGCGCGTAAGCATACATCGCCGCGCCGATCAGAGACCATGCGACCGCCAACTCCACCGCCGTCAGCGAATGCCCGTGGATCCTCTCAAGCAAACTGGTCGTCATGAGCGCATGAAAGTCGCTGGTGATTTGGACGACGATCAGCACGCCCATCGATAGCACCGAAAAGTAAGCGGCGAGGCGCTGCAACCATACCGGCAAACCGATCGTAATCTCCTGATTGAGTTTCGGATTGAGCCTCGGCAATAAGAGAAACGTCAAACTGTGCAGAAAATAAAGCAGCACCAACGCGAACACCGCGATGTTCAGCGCCAGCGCAAGTTGTCGACTGATTAGCAGCACCAGACAGGCCAGCAGCGTGAGCGTCAACGAGCGCACCGGGGTCGCCGTGCGGGCGTTTACCACTCCCAGCCAGCGCGGCGCCAGCCGATCCTCGACAAAGATCAGCGCCAGTCGCGAAGGAACGATCAAGGTCGGGTTGAGTGAAGTCGTGATCGCCATAATCGCGCCCAGCGTCACCAGAATGGCGGCGCCCCACGGCAGGTAAACCGAGGCGACTTCGGTCATCGGCGCGTTGCTCGCCCCCAGGCGCGCGCCCGGCAGCACGCCGAACGCCACCAGAGACATCGCGACGAAAATTAAGGATGTGGCCGTGATGCCTTTCAAAAAAACGATTGGCAAGCGTCGGGTGCTGTCTTTCGTTTCGCCGGCAGTTTGCGCCAACGATTCGAAACCGGCATACGAAAAGAAAATAGGAGCAAGACTCAAAGCAAAGCCGCTAGAGCCGTGCGTGACAAACGGAGCGTAGTTGGCTGGATGAATGGCAAACAGTCCGGGAACCACCAGCACCAGAATCGAAAGCCCCAACAGAATACACATCGCCACCTGGATTCTGCCGAACCAACGCACGCCGACCACGTGGATGACGTAAAAGAAAACCAGGCTGCCGATCGCCAACGCCTGATGAGAGAACTCACCATTTAAACGTTTGCCCGTAAGTTCGATTATGTAATCCGCCAAAGCGCTGGCCAGATACGCGCCGGCGCCGATATAAGCGATGATCTTTAGCCAGGATCCAATGTAGGCCGTAGCATACCCGCCCAACGTGCGCGAAATGTGCAGGTATTCACCGCCGGGCTCGCGACCCAACGGCGTCGAGATAAAAGCCGCATAGGGAATTGAGGTCGCGAGAATCGCCGGCATCAAAACCACATAACCGAGGATTACGCTGGGACCCGTCAGGTTCCAGGCATCGCTGGTGACTTTGAAAATCCCGGCGCCGATCAGAATCCCAATCAGCGCCGCGTACGATTCGATCGTGCCGAGATCGCGACGCAGGCGCGAGACGATGGGGGGAGATTTGGCGTGAATTTCCATCTTCACTTTGGACCTTCGGTTGTTTGGGTCCCGCGCTTACTTGAGGGCCGTTAGGCCCGACATCTTTATAGCAATTAGAGAACAAACATATGTCGGCCCTACGGGCCTTAGGAACCCTTATCATCTCATTTCTATAGATATGTCGGGCCTAGCGGCCCTCGGGGCTCAGACCTGCGACCTACTCTCAGCGCGCGTTTCGAATCAATTCCGCTCATCACCGCTTCATCAATTCATTAGCCGGCAAACTTGGATCGAGCACTTTCTCGGCCGTCTCAACCCCGGCAACCGGCAGCTGCGCAGGATCAATCAGACCCAATTGCACCAGCACCGACGCCTGGTCCCAATAGATGTGTTCATGCGCCAGCTTGCCGTTGCGAAAATGGACGATGACTACCAGGGGAATCTTTACATGTTTGCCGGTTGGCGCCACGCCGGGCAGCATCCAGTCCATCTTGATCGTGTGGGTAAATTCAAAAACCATTTCATCGACGACGCGGTCAGTGCCGATGGTGCGCGAGACAGGAGTCATCGAAGTGTCCGGCGGCATCTGTGGAATAAACCTCTGAGAATAGAATTCGCGCAATTCCTCGTGCCCCACGCCGCCGGTCAGCACCGGAACGTGATTGACGTAAGCATCGGCCACCATCGTCTCCAGAGTGTCTTCCGTGTCGCGCGTCGCAAATTCATACTTGACGTGTTCGTCCCAGCGATCCGAGAGTGACTTCTGCGCGCTGGCTATTCCTTCACCCGACAGGTTGCGCACAAAGAATTCCAGCGTGCGCAGGTTCGCCAGCTCCGCTGCTGCGGCATCGTAGTGCTCTCCTCCGGGCCGGCCAAAAGCATGATCATGTTCCGGGTAATCGTGAATCGTTACGAACGGATTTGGATCGAGGACTTCGTGAATTTGATTCTGAGCTTCCGTTGGACAGTACTTGTCTTTCCCCGCGATGTGCAGCATCAAGGGCGAACTTAGATTACCTGCTTCGTCGATGCTGTTCTCAATGCCGACGCCGTAATAACCAACGGCGCAATCAGGTTTGAAGCGAACCGAAAGCAGCCAGGCGAGATTGCCTCCGAGGCAGAAACCTACCGCGCCGACCCGGCCGCTGCACGCCGGATGCTTGCGCAAAAAGTCGACCGCGGCGGCTGAATCTTCGACCGCCTTCGCTTCATCCAGTCCCTGGTAGAGCTCAAACGCTTTTTGCCATCCTGCTTTCGTCTGATCAGTTAATTCAACGCCCGGCTCCTGCCGCCAAAACAGATCCGGACAAATCGCGACGAAGCCACGCGCCGCGTACCAGTCGCAAACGTTGCGCATGAATTCATTGACGCCAAAGATTTCCTGCAGCACAACAACGCCCGGACCGTAACCGCCAGCGGGCAAGGCCATGTAGGCGCCAAACTCTCCGTCATCGAACGATTTCAAAGTTAGCATTTGGTAGCTCCCTCCGCGCGAAGGTTTATACGCGAAGTTGAGGGAATTCGCTAATGTTTGGAGTGCGCCTTTAGTTTGGAGTTCCGCCTTTAGGCGGCGTTGTTCCCTGATGGTGAGACCGCCTAAAAGGCGAACGCCAAACATCCAGGGCTAGCGTTCCCGGTTTAGCCAGTCGCGTCCCGCCGGACACAACTCGAGGAAGTTGCAGATGCGACAGTGACTTGCCGGCGACGGCGGGAAGAGTTCCGCTTCGAGCGTGCCGTCAAGAGTGGAGATTGAAAGCATGGCGTCATCAATCGCCCGCGCGCAGGTTTCCTGATCCAGTAGTGACGCCGGCAGGCTGACTTCGATATTCGGATCGATGAAGTGCAGCGTAGCGCGCAGGCTATTGATCCTGGGTCCAGACTCCAGGAGTGAATCCTTGATCCGGTCGCTACCCCGACGGGTCGGGTTTCTCACTAGTTCATGCAGCGCCAAGGCGTATGACTGCATTTGCAGTTGGTAGTCTCGGGCGATGCTCTCTGCTTGCTCGGCAATCGAAAGCGCCGGCGCTGAAGACAAAACGTCCGCTACGAGCTCTATCGAGACTTTTTCTTCGACCGTTTCGAAGTTGAACAGGCCCTGCGCCGGTTGCGATCCTATTTCAACTCGGGGCGTGGCGGCTGGAGAGACGGCCACTGCTGCGATTGTTTTCGACTGCTGAGCGCGCAGCTTTGAAGACGCGTGAAACCGGTTGGTTTTGAAATCGATGATCTCAACCTCAAACCCATCGCCGTTCGTGCTCGGAGTAATCAGCAACTTGTCGATCGTGCCGGTGAGAATTCCCGGCGGGCGGCGCAAACGAAAGCGTAATTCACTCCAGAGACCTGGCTCTGATCGCGGGTTTCGGATTTCCGATTGCGAATTTTCCGTCTGCCGGCTGGCGTGCGACACGCGCTTGAATACCTCGCTGGCGAGATAGTTTTGCGCCAGTGGCATCAGGTCGCGCACCGCCTGCTCCGGCTCAATTTCAAACGCTCGCCCCGCAAGTTCGGCCTGTCGCTGGGCCAGGATGTCCTTGAAACTCGTCCGCAAGCGCGTCTCGGCATCGTCGCCTTCGCGAAAGGTTTCGCAGAAGCGGTGAATGACCGCGCCCTTCAGCGTGGCGGTAAGATTCGCGGGCGGCTCAGGAGCTTCCGCATCGTTCCAAACGGCGCGCTCTTCTTTACCCGGCGCTTTCAGCATGCGATCGAAAAAATATTGCCGCGCGCAGCGCTGAAAATTTATCAGTTGCGTCACGCTAAAGCGCCGCAGCACCTGACCCGGCTCTGGCGGAACCTGACCCATCAGGGGAAATAATTCTGCAAACGGCCGGGCCAGGTCCATCGTCTGTGTTTCTTCCCTGGTCACAATCGGTGCTGACGGGCCCGACGACCAGAGGCCCAGGCGCTCGCGATCAACCGTGACCTGGATCTGCGCGTTGTCGAAGTTCAGCATTCCGCTCTGCGCGTGCTCGTCCAGCTCCAGCGCCTGCCAGATCCACGCCAGCCACTGCTCGCGCCCTGTCTTAGTCAGGTTCTTCAGCTCCTTCTGCTCCACCGCGCCGGAAAAGATCAATCGATCTTTGGCGCGGGTCGCGGCGACGTAGAGCAGGCGCATGCTTTCAAACTCTTCGCGCCAGCGATTGCGCTGACGCAATTCATTGAACAGCGCGCCGCGCACCGTCAGCCCGCGTCCATCGGGAATGCGCACGGTCATGCCTTTGTGGCGATCGATGATGAATGACGTTTCGCCGCGCTTGGGATCACGGTGCAGGTCCGGGATGATCACGACGGGAAACTCCAGGCCCTTGGCCTGATGGATGGTCATCAAACGCACGACATTGGCTGACTCGTCCATCTGGCCCTCGCCTTCGCGCCCGCCGATGGCTTCAAACTCTTCGACGAAATGGACAAAGTCGCGAATCAGGTGACCGGATTTTTCAAACTGCTCAGCCAGGCGGAAAAGTTTCTCGACATTGGCGACACGTTGCGCGCCGTCGAAATTCGCCGCGATGACGGTCATGAATTCCGAAGCCGAAACCGCATAGCGCAAGAGTTCGGCTATGCCATAACGGTTCCGCCGCGCAACCAGCGAGTCCAAAAACGGCGCGGCGCGATCAAGCGCGACCTGATCATCTTCGTCAATGAACTGAATCTCGCGGCGAAGCCGCAATGCCCGACGCAGTTTGCGCCGGTGCAGACGATCCGGGTTTTCGTCCTCCCCCGCGCGCGGCGCGCAGCGCAGTGCCAGCAAAGCGTTGTCGGAGATTCCACCCAGCGGCGAGCGCAGCACGGCAGCCAGCGCCAATTCGTCAGTGTTGTTATCAAGAAAGCGCAGCAGTTGAATCAGGTCAGTGATCTCTTCGCGCTGATAGAAGCCCTTCCCCTGCACCGTCAGGTAAGGAATGCCCGCGCGGCGCAGGGCGCTCTCATATGTCCATACGCCGGTGAAAGCGCGCAGCAGGACGGCGATGTCGCCGTATTTGAAGCCGGGAGCGCAGGCATCTTGCCTGCCGTCGTTGGTGATTGAAGCAGGCAGGATGCCTGCGCTCCCGGCCTTAACGAGTTTTCGAATGCGCGCGGCGATCTGCTCTGCGTCACGCTCCTGCGCGCCCAGGGGGTCGCGTCCGTCCGCAGAGTCATCAGCTTCGGCTGCGTCACTTTTGCTTTCCGGCAGGGCGCTGACCAGAAATTCAACCAGAGGCGGTTCGTGTTCGACGCTGCGCTCAGCTTTGCTTGGCTCATGAGTCACATAGCCAAGTTGGCCCAGCGCACTCTCTGGTACTTCGGTGCGCGCCTGGAAGATTTTGGCGAACAGAAAATTGAAACAATCAATTAAGGGTTGTTGGCTGCGAAAATTCAGTTGCAGTGGCTGCTGTGTCCCGCCGGCATTTTCAATGGCCGTGGTCATCTCGCTAAACACATCAACGTCGGCGCCGCGAAACCCGTATACGGATTGTTTGCGATCGCCCACGATAAACAGATTGGCGCCGCGGACGAGCGCCAGCCTGGTCAGCAGATCACGCTGCAAACTATTAGTGTCCTGAAATTCATCGATGAGGAAATAGCGATAACGCTCAGTGCCGCGGGCGATCACTTCCGGCCGTTGCAGAAGCTTCAAAGCCCTTAGTTGCAAATCGTCGAAATCAAGTACGGAGAGACGTTGCTTTTCATGATCCAGCCGGCGGTCGATCTCGCTCAAGAGTTTGAGCAGCGCCAGGGAGTAATCCTTCGCCAGCAAATCAAAACCCGTGGTCGGCACGCGGCCCCGGAGTTTTTCCGTGGCCGAAGAATCGGCTCCCCAGAGCACTTCGTCCAGGCGCTCGACTACCGGATGATTGTTCTTGTTCAAACGCATCTCGCGGAAATCTTCGATGGCCTGGCAATAGGCTGCAATGCTTTTCTCAGTCGGCGGCTGCGCGAGTATCGCGCGCAGTGCCGGCCACTCCTGCGCGGCTCTCTGACGCTTTTCTTCCGCGACTTTGGTTAGCTTGCGAGCGGACAGCAGTGCGGTCATGTGCGCGTCCAATTCCTTAAGCGCCGAGACATAATCGGCTGGTGAGGCGTGATTCGCGGCGGTCAGTTTCTCAAGCGCTGCCAGTGACAATCCTTCACCGCGGTACTTGCGATGAAGTTCCGCCAAAGCAGCGGCCAGCGCCGCGCGCCCAGTTCCCTGCGCCAACTGAATTATTTTTTCGTTCCCGTGATGGATGGCGTCGGCCAGCGTTTCTTCGACCACGGCTTCCAGCAGCATCGCGGCCTGATGCTCGTCCAGCAGCATGAATTGGGGATCGATATTGGCTTCGACCGGAAATTCGTGCAGCAGCCGCGAACAGAAGCCGTGAATGGTGGTAATGACGGCGCCTTCAAGGGCGCGCTTATGACGCAGCCACGTCTGGCGTTCATTGCCGGAGGTCGTCTGCAGCAACTCGTCGATCTTCAAGCGCACCCGCTGGCGCATTTCGTTCGCCGCGCGGTTGGTGAAAGTGATGGCGACGATGTTGTCGACCGAAACTTTTTTAGTGCGCAGAATCTCCAGGTAGCGTTCGACCAAAACGAAGGTCTTGCCTGAACCGGGACCGGCGGTGACAGAGAGATGACGATCGAGGGTTTGCGCGGCTAAGGCTTGTTCGGGCTTGAGAGCGCGGGGTTTTGAATCGTTTGGATTGCGCGACATCGAGCGAGTTATGGAGTGCGCCGGCAGAGCGAAGCGTCGACGGCGCTTTGGATGCGGTGGATCCTATCAAAAATCCAAAGCGGTGTCGCGCTCCGCTTGCCACCGCACTCCAAATCTAGAATCCGCCCGGCGCGTTCTGGGCTTGCTGAGCGGGAGCTTTGGGATCGAAGGGGATGTTGATGAACTTCTTGGCTACGGCCTGCGCGTTGTCATAGTTGCTGCCGGCCTGAACAGCCTTTTGGTATTCATTTACAGCTTTAGGCCGATCGCCCTTGGCGTCGTAGGCGTTGCCGCGTTTGATGTGCGCCCAGGTTTCGATCCACTCGGCCTTGCTGCTGATGCCATCGATCGCCGCCTGGAAATTGTCGAGTGCCAGTTGCCAGTTCTTCTGTTCGAAGTAAACCAGGCCCAGGTTGTAATAGATCCAGGCGTTGTTACGATCGAGCTTCAGCGCTGCTTCCAGTTGCTGCTGCGCCTCGGCGTACTGGCCTTCCTTGAACAGTTCGATACCGCGACGCGCCACGATCGAAATCTTCAGCTCGTCGGAAATGCGCAGGATTTTGTCGTTGGGATCGACCTCGGCGTTAATCGGTTGGCCGTTTGACTCGAAATCAAAATCTTCGCTGCGGCCGTCCAGATACAAAATTTTCGTTTGCGAGTCGCCTTCCGAATGCAGCGTCAACTCGACCGGCAGGTGCAGATTTTCAAAGTTCTGTCGCACCGTTCCCCGGGTGCGGAACTTCCCTGCCCGCGTGCGAATGATCTGATAGTCAACGCTGAATTCAGGCACGCCCGTCCCTTCGACCCACTGCGCGAAAAAGTAGCGCATGTTCTTTCCGGCTACTTGCGAGGTCAGCCGCTCGAAATCATCGATCGAGGCGCTCTTATTCCGGTATTGCTCGAGGAACTTTTGCATCAACTGACGGAACTGATCTTTGCCCAGCGTTTCACGCAGCATGCGAAAAACCATCGCGCCTTTATAGAACACAATCGATTGATAAGCAGAGGATTGATCATCCAGAGCGGCCGGCGCCCGCACGATCGATGAAGTCTGTTCAAAGGTCAGCGCGCGTTCCTGCTCTTCCCTCTGGGCGGCGTCGAGTTGCGCGCCCGTCAGCGCCGACTCGCGAAAGGCGAAGGCGCTCCACTCAGCCAAACCCTGCGAAATCCAGGCATCGTCAAAAGACTTAAGCCCGATCGTCTGGCCCCACCATTGGTAGGCCACCTCGCGGGTCATCCGATCGTCCGAAGGCCGGGCCGTATCGAAGAGTTTCGAAGCCAGGAAAAGAATTCCCGGGCCCGAGTAAGCATCCATCGTCTCGTCATCGGTTTGCGCAATCACGAAGCGCGATCCGAATGCCGGCGGGCCATACTCGCTGGTGTAAAACTCCAGCGCGTGGCCCATCAGTTCGCCGTAATTGTTAATCCGGTTTTCGCTGCCCGGCTTAACAAAAAACTGCAACTCGTACTTACCCATGCGCAAAGACTTGACGACGTACTGGCCCGCCACAAAGTTTCCCACCAGCACGGGCTGTTTGTTGACGAAACGAAATCGCGTGGTGCCGGTCTTATCAACTTGGGGGGTGACCGGCTCGTCGCTAATGCCGCCGACTTGCATTCCCGTCGGCACAATCACGGTGATGTCGGCCGTGGCCCGGTCCGCGGCATAGTCATGGAACGGAAACCAGCGCGCGGCATACATGAGGTACGAACCTTCGGGACCGACATACGCCAGACGCTTACTCGCCAGTGGGCCGCCTTCAGGAGAAGTGAGGGCGCCGCTCCAGCGAATCCGAATTGTCACCGGCTGGGCCGCCGGCACAACCTGGCCCAGATCGATGCGCACGTTCGGGCCGAGCGCTCCAGCGCCCACCGCATCCTGCACAAACCCGGTCAGGGCTTTGCCGTCTTTCTCGACACTGTCGACATGCAGCGACCCGTTCAATTCGAAGACGACTGAGCGCGTGGCGTCCTGCGGCATGAATGTGATGTCGGCGCCGGCGCGCAGCGTGTGCTCGTCGGGATTCAACTGGACCTCGATGCGATAGTTGGTTACATCAAAGCGGGATCCGGGAGTTGTTTGTGTTTGCGCGCGCGCCGTCGATCCAAAAAAGCACAGCACAATTGCCAGCGCGGCGATTAGAGATCTCAAACTGGAAATCTCAGAGATGCGATAGGAGAGAAGACTTTGTCTAAGCATAGCAACGATTCGGTTCAATGACCGGCATTATAGTTCGACGTATCACTCGCCCGCCAGGGCGGGCCGTTTGGCAACCTTGGGCGACGGCTTGGATGGCCGGAACTGTTACGCGGTTGCCGCTCGTCTCGCGAAAACCACCCCTTGGCGTCCGCCTTTTTCAGGTTCCAGGCCCAATGAATTAGTAAATAGTCCACCGTCACGAAGATCATTGAGAGCGCTCCCCGTAAACAGCAAAACGCCCGCAACCTCCAACGAGCCTGCGGGTGTTTGGTTCTGAGATCGCTTAATGCTACGGAGCTCTGACAAGAAACACGTCCCATGCCCAGCGTCCCACTTGAGCATCCTGAGCATCCTTGACCTTTGCCCGATAACGGAACCAATTCCCGTACTGGTCCCGGCGTCTCGACTCCTTGTAATCGAGCCCGATGGAATGAATACCAACCTGATGGAGCTTGTGCAATTCATTTGGCTCAGAGATGCCGTTGTGATTTACATCCTGCCACAACCGTAGTGAAGAAAAAACGAGATCGAGCCCATTAATCTTGCCATCACTGTTGCCGCCATTCTCCGGTTTGTCGTACTCAGCCAGCGCCAGGAAGCCATTTCGTTCGACTCCGGGCGGCGGATCGGGCTGAGGTGTGAAATTGCCGAACAACTCAGTTCCGTTGTCGATTTTGCCGTTGCGGTTTCGGTCGAGCACGAGCCAAGCATCATCTGAGCCGGCACTCGTCCAGGCAAGGCGTTCCAAGAATCCATCACTGTCCAGATCAAAATTGACTCCGGCCGGAGCATCGGTCAAGTCAAAGCCGTTGCCAAGGACGTCGATAACAATGGGACTGTCCCCCAGAGCGCCTGCGCCGTAACTGCGGTCGTAGACGCAACTGCAATCGGGAGGGGGGTTTTGTAAATACCGACCATTGCTGGGACAGGAATTGAGACACGGCGTGGGCCCCGGAGCCTCCCGCGGAGTCGATGTCGGGGTTGGTCTCTCCGCCTGAATACATGCGCCTGCGGCGGTGGCGTCACCAGCTTGGACGCTGTTGGTTGGCATCGTAGCGTTTTGACAGGTTGTGTCTGGTCCCACATGCGGATTGTTCATTATGGTCGGAGACGAGGGATTCTCACCGGCTTCGTCCAAGCCTAGGAAGTGCCCCATTTCATGCGCGACGAATGCCGCGCCGGCATTTGGGTTGTCCGCTCTCTCTGACCACGCTTGACTGTAGTTGATATGATGGTCAAACGAATTGTGGGCGATGCAGCCAGCGGTTAAACTCGTGTCGTTACTCGGCGAAAATACCAAGTCGCCTGCGGAACCACTCGCCGCTTCTTCAAATTTGACCTTAGTCGAGCTACTGACAGAATTCCATTGGCTTATCGCCATGGAAATCGCAAGTTTCGCGTTACCAGAGATATTTGGATCAGCAAAACTATAAGTGACATGTATGATGCCGTCGGCATCGGGTGTTCCTTGCTTCAGAACATCGGCTAAGGGAAATTGGGTGCGATTTGCGCACTGCTGGGCTCGAATGAACGTAATCGTTCCAATGCATAAGCCGAGTACTGTGCCGGTTAGAAGAAGTAGGAGTTTTCCGTTTCGGGCTTGAGAGGATTTTCTTTCCATGGCTGATCTCTTCTGTGAATTGAAAGTTTCGGTGAAAAAATCATCTCGGCCTAGTTGCAGCAAGCTGAGGCTTCAGGGAATTTCTTTACTGCCGCTCGGATTTCCTCCAAAAAACGTTGGAGATCCTGATCTTTGTGTTTCTGAACCGCATCGAGAGAATCACCATTGGGCTTGATCCGACGCGTCTTGCCGTCGATTTCAAACACTCCTTGACTACCACCGGTTGGGCTAAAACTACCGTCTGCATTCAACGCGGGACTCAGGAAAACTACATATGTCTGGTCGCTTTGCATTCCGTCGAAATCCGGTGTCTTTATCTCAGCGGAGGTGCCATCTTCAAAAACCACCTTGCCCCCAGGCAAACTAGTAGTCACTATTTCACCTGCCAGAAGTTTGCCTTTGATTGACTGTAGGATCTTGATTCGGTACCAGGTTGTAATCAGGTGACCGTCAGAGCTCAAATGCGCCGAACTGTCAATTGGGCTACCAATAATGACGTTGCCACTATGCGCGGCCAGAGACTCAAGGTCATACTTTAGAAAGTAGCTTGCTCTCATGCTCCCAACCCAGTGCCCCTTGATGCGCGCGGCTTCCCTGAGGCCTCCCCTTCTAATTGCCTCCACATCTGAGGAGTCTTGTGCCTTAGGTTCCTGACTCTTTACGATCTTAACCAGAGCAAACGTGATCACGCACAGAAATGAAAATCCGATTAAGAAGATGAGTTGCTTTCTCATTGTGCTATTCATGATGATTCGTTCTTTCTATCCAGAGTGAGGAAGCGTCTTTTGCGACGTTTGCCGTGACTTGTCAGACGCCTTCTTCACATCTCTCGTGGCAGATTACATTCAATTAGGCTGACTACAAGACATCGAGTGATGCAGGGCAGGGAGCCAGTTCATGAAGCCAATATACTCTCTTGTTCGAGTTCGTCAAGCGCATTTCTTTGGCGGAGTAAGTGAACCAAGCAGAAAGGATTGGTCCTTAAGCAAATTTCACTACAGGTGGCGGGTCAGCCGGAACGAGGACACTCAACATCCGTCCTATGCACTCAAACACGACAAGCCAGAGGCTCGCTGAGGGTCCGCGGCGGGTCACGAGGTTGGTACGTCCGGGCGCTTGAGACTGTAAACCCGAGCGCGCGATCTTATCAGCGAACTTTTCGGCGCGCCTATCTTAGCTTGACAGGCCGCCCCGCCCCGACTAAATTCAGTCTTCGTTTCGCTTCCGACAAACCTGTGAGGGACCACCCGGGCAAGGCCCTTCGTTCGTAAACCAAACAATCCGCAGTTCTACTGCTCGATTCTAACCAGGAGTTTTCATCTATGAAACTGCAGCACAAGTTTCTCAGCGTGACCCTTCTGTTCGCGTTGGCCGGCTCGGCGCTGGCCCAGACCGGCCGCAGCATGCACGTCGATTTGAAAGACACGAAGCTGGCAAACGGCCTGCGCGTGATTACCGTCGAGGACCACAATGCGCCAGTCATCGCCGTCGCCGTTACTTACAACGTCGGCTCGCGCAACGAGCGCGAAGGCCGCACCGGATTTGCTCACCTGTTCGAGCACATGATGTTTCAGGGCTCAGAGAACGTAGGCAAGTCAGAGCATTTCATGCTGATCCAAAACAACGGCGGCCAGATGAACGGCACCACCAACGAAGACCGCACCAACTATTTCGAGGCGTTGCCGGCAAATCAACTCGAGCTGGCGCTGTATCTTGAATCGGATCGCATGCGCAGCCTCGCGGTAAACCAGGAGAACCTGGACAACCAGCGCAACGTGGTGCAGGAAGAGCGGCGCATTGGGCTCGATAACGCTCCTTACGGCAAGAGCGGCGAGCTCCAGCAGGAACTGATGTACGACAACTTTGCTTATAAGCACGACACGATCGGATCGATGGCTGATCTGAACGCGGCCTCGGTGGCGGATGTGCAGGCATTCTTCAAAATGTACTACGCGCCGAACAACGCGGTGCTCACGGTGGTTGGCGATTTCAAAACGGCCGACGCGCTGGCGACGATTAAAAAGTACTTCGAGAATATTCCGCGTCAGGCCGACCCTCCGGCCGTTGATATGACTGAGCCGGAACAGAAGGCCGAGCGTCGCGCTACGGTCGACGATCAACTAGCGCGAGCCGTGCGCGTGGCGATCGCTTATAAAACTCTGCCGGGGAATACGGCTGACTTTTATGCGCTTCAGGTTTTGGCGAGTGCTTTGGGCGGCGGTTCCAGTTCGCGTCTCAATCAGAAGATGGTGCGCGAGAAGGAAATGGTCACCGGCATTAACAGCCAAGCCCAGGAGACGCGGGGCGTAGGAGGATTTTACGTCACCGGCACTTTGCGACCCAACGCAAAAGCCGATGATGTTGAAGCGGCAGTCTATGAAGAGATTGCGCGGCTACAGAAAGAGCCGATTGCCGATTGGGAGTTGCAGAAGGCCAAGAACGGCGCGCGGCGCAACTTCATCAACCAGCAGCAAAGCTCCCTGGCCCGCGCCAATTCGATCGGACAGTACGCCGTTTACTATGGCGACCCGAATCTCATCAACACGCGGCTCGACAGGGTTTCCGCGATCACCAAGGAAGACGTGATGCGCGTCGCCAACAAGTATCTGGTGCAAACCAATCGGACCGTGGTGATCACGAATCCGAAGGGCGGCGGCAGAGGCGGACCGCAGATGCCGAACGTTTCCCAGTAAGAGGAGGATGGAACAATGAAAAACACTGCAACTAATAAAATGAAATTCCTGACAGCGGTGATAGCCATCGCTTCTTTTGCCGCGACGGTTTGCGCGCAGGGCACGCTGGCCCCGCAGACCGGGACCATGAAAGGCGCCGTGCTCAAAGGCAAAGCGCCGGTAAGCAAAACACTCCTGAGGGTCAAGCTCCCAAAAGCCGAAGAGGCCACGCTGAAGAACGGTCTGCGCGTGGTCGTGCTGGAAAGCCACCGTGTCCCGACCTTCTCGATGGAAATGGTCGTGATGAGCGGCGGACTTTCGGATCCGGCGGACATGCATGGACTGGCTGGAGCCACTGCGACGCTGTTGCGCGAAGGAACGGCGAAACATAACAGCCGCGAACTATCCGAACAATTGGACACGATCGGCGCGACGATCAATGCCACCTCGGGACTGTCGGGGTTCACGACGAACATTACCTCTGCCGGTTTGGTAGAAAACTTTGATCAGGTCCTCGACCTTTTCAACGAAGTCGTCCGCACGCCGAAATACCCGACTGAGGAAGTCGAGCGATACAAATCGCGCACAGTCGCCGGGCAGGGACAGATTCGCGGCCAAGCTAATTTTCTGGCGCAAGAACGTCTTAGTCAGGCGATCTATGGAACTCATCCCGCCTCGCTGGTCTTGCCGCCCGCCGAAGGCATCAAGAAAATCGCGCCGGCTGACCTGATGCGTTTTCACGATGAGAATTACGTTCCCAACAACGCGATGCTCGCGATTGTCGGCGACGTGACGCTCAAGGAATTACTGCCCAAACTCGAAAAAGCATTCGGCGATTGGAAGAGTGGTTCAGCTCCAAAGACCGTGATTCCAGTCGTGCCGGCCCAGGCCGCGTCAAAAATTTATCTGATCAATCGGCCCGGCTCAGTCCAGACCGTTTTCCAGATTGGCGCCCTGGGGATCGAACGCACCGATCCGGATTACGCCGCCATGGCGGTGATGAATCGGATTCTCGGCGGTGGCGGTTCGTCGCGTCTGTTCCTGAATATTCGTGAAGACAAAAGCTATGCGTACTCTGTCGGCAGCGGTTTTAGCAGTTCGAAGTATCGCGGTACGTTCGTGGCCAATGCTCCGGTCCGCACTGATGCGACCGAAGGCGCGCTGCGCGAGTTCATGAATGAATTCAATCGCATCCGCAACGAAAAGGTTTCGGCCGTTGAGTTGGAAAACGCCAAGCGTTCGATCGTGGGCGGCTTTGCTCTCTCGCTCGAGAACCCGGGACAACTGCTACAGAACATCATCACGCAGAAGCTCTATGAACTGCCGGCCAGCTACTGGGACACTTACCCGGCTAAGGTCGAAGCAATCACCGCCGATGACGTCCAGCGCGTGGCGCAGAAATACATCGACCTCGGCCACCTGCAAATCGTAGCCGTCGGCGACGCTACGAAGACCCGCGAGGTACTGGCCAAGTTCGGCACCGTCGTGGAATACGACGGCGACGGCAAACCAGTGCGCACGGCTTTGAAGCAATGACTGGGGCAGTAGCCCGACCGTAAGGGAGGGCGCAGTTATTCAAACAACAAAACACCCGCAAGCTCGCAAGAGCCTGCGGGTGTTTTTGATAGTCACGGTCGCTTCGCAGTTCGGCTACCGCCGCGGCGGCGGATTAACATCATCTCGAAATATGTAATGAGTTGTCTCGGTCGTGCAGGTGACGCCAGCGTGCACTACACCGTCGGGCAACTGCTGGCAGTGTCGTGAAGCGGGACAATTGACTGTCTTCCAGCAATGTTCGCTAGGTGGGAAATCGAATAGCACCCACTCTGCGAGCAGTCGAAAGCTTGATAACCACCATCCGTCCTGCAACGATAGGTTATCTGAGGCGGTACTGGGCTGAGAGTATTCCAACTCTCGCGCAACGACCCCGCAAGCGGGGTCGTATTGGACTTAAACGCAACGGTTGTGAACTTGGTTGGCTGGTGTAGCTGGCTGAGACCAGGCGGGCTTTTCGATTCAATCGGTATCCACCGGTTCGAGTTATTAGGATCGCGGTGGAGGAAATGTCCCTTGCTCCATTGCAGGCCGTCACTAAACGCCACCAGGTCCAGGGCGAGTGTAACTGATCCGAGGTTCGCATCCACGCCATTGCGGCTGAGGATATTCACCGTCCGATCCCACGCCCCTGAGTCCACTGTCATTTCGATTTCCTCACCCGGCGCCAGTGACTCATCCGCCGACAACCGCCTGGAGCTAGCGAGGCCGACGCGAAAAACGTCCGGTGCTGGAGTAGGTTGAAAATACAAGAAAGCCTGTAGCGCGATGATTGGTTTGCCAGAGACGTTTCGCAGTCTGACTCGCACGCGCTTAAACCAATCGTGCTGGTCCTGGAATTCGACTTTATCCAGGCCCGCCCGGCCCTCGTCGTCATTCCTGTGCTTGACCTTGATCTTACTCTTTACGGAATGCTCACTCACCTTGAGGTCAACCAACTCCAAGGGTTCGTTGGCGTTCCTTTCAATATCCAGGGACTTCGCATCATCTTGTGAAGCATGTCCAATCGAATAAAGCAGCGATCCCACAAGTGCCGCTGTCGTCAATGTAGCCAAAAAAAGACTTTGTCTTGGGTTTAGGTTAATGTCTACTCCCTTCCGTGTTGGGACCAGATCGGAGGCTGACTACCACAGACACCCTGATGATGTGACGGCAGCGAGCAATTTTATGCTTGGAAGCATACCGCCGATCCGGAGCATGTCAAGGGATTTCTTTCAGGTCCGCTTCGGAGAAACTTGGGGAAAGGTAGCGTAGCGGATTTCACTGCGGCGACGAAGATGGGGTCGGAGTAGCGCGCGCCGCCGCAAACCCCGGCCCGATCTTGTCGTCGAGTCCATCCAGAGACCCGTTCACCTTCTTGTAGATACTCTCGATCACCGAACGCCGTGCCGGATCGGGAGGGCCGGCAACGTAACTCTTGATGTAATAGAGCAGTGCCTGATCCGGCTTGCCGTTCGCTTCGAGGGCGGCGCCGAGGTGCCACATCGACGAACGCCACAGCGGCGTGCCTTCGGGTGAAGCGTTGACGGCGCGGCGCAGGCGCAGCACCGCTTCATTCGATTTATCTAATTTGAAGAACGCCACCCCGGCGAGATCTTCGATGCGCGCACGCAGCAGTCCCGACAACGCATCGCGCGGCGCAACGGGAATTTGAGGCGTCCCGCCCTGGGCCAAAGCCCGCGCGCGAATGTCACTGTATTCGTCCGGCTGCACGGCGAGGGTTGCGGCCGGAGCGCTTAGCGCGGCTTCAACGCCGCTGGTCGCCTGGTCCATCAAATCGATCACTGCCGTCAGCGCTATGCCTTTGCGCACGAGTTTTTCGGCCACATAAATCTGACGGAAAGTGCGCATGCCATCGTCGCCGGCGGTGAAGTCCGCAGCGATGGCGATCAGCTCGTCCGGGTTTAGCACGGCGCCTTCCGGCTGGCTCAACGCCGTATTTAGAGCGAGCAGCGCCTTGAGCATCCTGGCGTTCGCGTCCGTGTCTGCCGGCCGCGATTGAAAGATCACCGCCCGGCGTTCAGGCCCGAGCAGCTCGGTAAAACTGTCAGCCCGCGCGGCAGTGCGGCCAGCGAGCATCGTCTCAATTTTTCCGTCTTTCAGAGAGAACGTGTGCGCCAGCTCGGCCGCTGCGTCGTCAAACAACCCAATCGACGCGAGCATATTGGCCAATTCGTAATCGACCGTCGGAAAGCGGTTGTATTGGCGCACGAAGCGCAGAGACCGCTCGGCCTCCTGCGGCTGCTTGTTCGCTATCAGCGCGCGCGCCAGCGCAATCTGGGCCCATGCATATCGCGGCTCAAGGGCTACTGCCCTCTCCGCCAACTCGAGCCCGCGTTCCTTATCGTTGTGGGCCAGGAACCAGTAGGCCGCGCCCACCAACAACGGCAGGTTGCGCGCTTGATCTTTGTCCTGGAGAGCGGTGTTGAGATCTTGATCGGCCTCGGTCTTCTTACCGAGCTCGAGGAGCGACACCACTAATCCCGCGCGCGCCTGATTGTTTGTCGGATCGATTTGCAACTGCTCGCGGTACAGCGCCAGGGCTTCCTCAAACTTGCCGGCTGCGCGTTTCAGATCGGCCAACGCGACTCTCGCGCCCTCCGACTTTGGATTGAGCGCCAGTACGCGCGCGAATTCACTTTCAGCTTCGTCAAGACGCAGAGCGATGTGCCGGGCTTCGCCAAGCGCTTGATGCGCGACGGCAGAATCCGGCCCAGCTTGAGTTGCCAACTCAGCCAGGCGGCCGGCTTCGTTTGCGTCTTCCATAGCAAGGTAAAAGCCGGCTAGCGCCGCCAGACGTTTCGGGTTTCCCCTGGCCAGCGTCTCTGCCTGATGGGCTGATTCAATCGCCGCCTCACGCTGACCGCGCAAGAACAGGTTGGCCGGAATACGCGCGATCACTTCCGTGAATAAGCGGTCCGGCATATTAGCCGGCGCCTCAGAGATCGCCAGGCGAAACTGTGTGACGCCGCCATCGACATCGCCGGCTTGCAGCTTCTGATCGCCCTGCATCGCATGCGCCACCACGATGAGTTCATTCGCTCTGGGCACCGCGACTGACTGCGGATGAGCCGCGATAAAGGCTTTCAGCGTTTCGATTCTCTGGTCAGTAGGCAGAGCCAGAGTAACTTCCACTTCTTCTTTTTCGTCTTCCGGATTAGCCGGTGTTGGAACTGGCGTTCCGGTCTTTCGATCCGTCACCGGAGATCGACTCGGTCGCGCCGGAGGGCGCGTTACCTTCGCAGTTTCTTTTGTAGCGCTGGGTGAAGCCTCTGCGGTAGGGCTCTCGACCGGAGCCGGAGTCTTCTCGGCGAACGGGCTCTCAGTTGGATGGGGCGAGGCGCTGGGCGAAGGCGTTTCCGACGGCCGAGCCTGGGGCGACATGGTGGCTTCTGGAGTAGCAGTGGGCTGTGGCGACTCCGCTGGCGGCGCGACAGTCGCAGCCGGCTCAGGTTTCGGAGTTTCAGTCGGCTGAGCGGTCGGTGTTTCAGTCGCGCCCGCCGCCGGCGTTTCAGTTGGCACAGCAGGCGTTTCAGTCGGCTGGGCCGCGGGGCTCGCGATGGTTCGGGGCCGCTGTTGCCCGGCGATCATTTTCGCGGCTGGATTCGGGTCGAGATCCGCAAACGTAAAATTGTTTCCCTCTCCCACGCCGTTAACAAATTTCTTGAGCCCGATCATCAGGCCTTCGACGTAAGCGGCGCCATCAAACTTTTCGTGCATGAGCTGGCCCACGTCGCCGATGAGACCGTCGGGCAGATTGGTCCGCGCGCCCTTGCTGAGATGGGCCAGGAACTCTCGCTTGTCACCCGCAATCGCCAGCAGGATGCTCTTCTTCGGATTGGTTGCGACCCCGATATTCCAACCGTTGGCGATCCGCAATGAATAATCATAGAGAGACTCCGGCCCGGTAGTCTTGAGCGTCACAATGACAAAATCTATGTCAGTTCGCTGCTTGAGGTTCTCGAGGATTTTTTCCAGACGGTCCTTTGTCTGGGCGTCAAGCAACTCGCCAATATCGCTGACGTGCCCGTCGCGCCTGGGAAATTTACCCTGGGCCGAAACCCTCGAATTCACGCCGAACCAGACCAAGAAAACGAGCGACAGGATTAGCGCAAAAGTGATCGCGCGCCGATTAATAAAAAGTAGGGTCATTAGGTAGTTCGTTTGAGATTCTATCTGGAGCCAGGTCGACGCGTATGGCCTGGATTAGTCAGCGCTTCCGACAAAACGCGGCCAACCGAACAACTGGGCGCCTGGATACCGAGCAAGCTGGCCAGCGTCGGCGCGATGTCGGCCGGCGTCGCCGGTTGCGTATACCTGCCCGGAGCAAAGTCTCGTCCCATGATAATCAATGGCACGTGCGTGTCATAACTGTAAGGCGAGCCGTGCGTGGCGGACGAGAGCGGATCAGTCGGATCGTCGGGAAGATCGAACAGAATGTTGTAGGGTTCGAAAACCACGATCACGTCGCCGCTACGCTGTGGATAAAAGCCGTGCAGCACCCGGCGAGCTATCGGGTCGGCGGATGACACCAAATCGTTTTGCAACTGTGCCCGGGTGAAGTAGCGAGCGACGCCGGGCATGCGCATCGACAACTCGCCCACCACCCGCTCGCATTCGTCTTGATCGATTCCATCGCGTTTCAAAGCAGCACGGTTAAGATAGAAGTTGCTATTGAACAAGCCCTGCTCAGTCGCTTCTTTGTTGGAAAAGAATTGAATGTAATCGGTCGCCGGACGATCCTTGCGCGCGTACCTGGCCTTTAATCCTTCCTCGACAATCTGTCGCAGCTCGGCCTTCTGATAACGCCGGCCGGGGAGATTCATAGATGCAGCCTGCTCGGGCACGGGCGAGGCGCCGTGATCGGCGCTGAAAATCACCACCGTGTTTCGCAGGCCGACGTGCGCGTCGACGAAATCCAGCAGCGTTCCGATTTGCCGATCGACGCGCAATGTCATGTCCATCGCTTCATGACTGTACGGTCCAAACCGATGTCCTACGTAATCGTTGGCGGAAAAACTCATCGTCAGCACATCCGTTTCGGCGCCGCCGCCGAGCTTTTCATTGGTAATCGCCTCTTCGGCAAAGCTAACCAACAGATCGTTCGCAAACGGTGTGTAGTCCAGCGCTTTGTAGAACATCCTGCTCGCGTTGGGCGCTCCGCCGGTGACCACATGCGGAAAATAATTTGTATCGTTCGAAGACTTGTCCAGGTTTTCCCAGGGCACATCGTCTTTGCCTGCCCGCTTCAGGTACTCAGCTTCGGGCAGCAGGCGATCCCACCGCGCGCCGAACCACTGATCGGCCGGGTGGCGTTGATTGAAATGCTCGACCCAGACAGGTTCCTGAGTGAAGTAGTAAGTGCTGGAAACCATGTTTCCATTGTCAGTGCCAAACCAATAAGCTGCATTCGCGCGCCGGCCGGCCGGCAAGATCGCCGAACGGTCTTTAGTCGAAATGCCAATCACCTTCGAACGAGCGCCGTCGGCCAGACGTAATTCGTCGCCCACGGTCGAGCAGAGCAAGCGCCGCGGGCTGTAGCCCTTCTCGCCGGGCTTGCCGGCGAGTTTGATCGTGCTGTCGTCGGTCACCGACTTAACTTTCTTGCCGGTCTCGCGTTCGTACCACTCGTTGGCGATGATGCCGGTTTGCGAAGGTTAAGCGCCGGTCATGAAAACCGCATGACCCGGTGCGGTAAAAGTCGGCACGTGATCGAAATTGGTCTCAGTCCATGAGGCGCCGTCACGCATCAAGCGGCCGATGCCCCGCGAGCCAAACAGATCACCAAAGCGAGTCAGATAATCATAGCGAAATTGATCCACGACGATCAGCAGGACCAGACGCGGCCGCGAGTCTTTGACAGTCGCCGCCGGCGCAAGCCGGCGCGCCGGCCGCGGCTGCTGGGCGAGCAGCGCTGCAACTGGAGATAAAAGGAAAACCAGCGTGCCCAGGCGGGCGAGATTCCTAGTACGGGATGTCTTCATTAGATAGTGGCTCCCTCTGGAGAGCGTGAAAACAAGACCAGATCAGAAGGAGAGACAATTCGGGCGGGCATGATAACATCGATCCGCGGGCAAAAGGAAAACCGGATGTCCGCGTCGTTTTAGAAGCGGGCTACTGCCCGCTTGGTCGGGCAATAGCCCGAGCCTAAACTAACCGCGATTGGAAATGAGCGAATTAGAAGACGCATGGGAGATTGCCCTGGCTGAAGCAAAGCAACGCGCGCGCGGGGCCGGGCGCGCCGATGTGGCCAGATATCTCGATCTCCGCTCGAAGAATGATCTGCTGCGCCGCACTGCGATCAACTGGCTGACCGCCACTCTCACTTCGCTGGCCGGCGAAGCCAATCGCCGCGGAGCCGCCATCCAGATCGAAAAACATGAGTCGCATAGTTTTCGCCGTGGCTCAGCGACGATGATCGGAAGTCAGCTGACGTTGCGACACGGAGTTCGCGCGTTGTCGATCGAGAGCGGCTGGCCGCGAAAGCCCTCGGATGGATTCGTGCGCGGCGACGGTCTGGCGTGCGCTAACATCAAGCACTTTGGCCGGCCGCGCTCGAATGCCGAACTCGTGCTGGCTCGTTCCGCGAATGGCTTGCCGCAGTGGCAGACCATTGAAAAGACCGAAAGACGAACCCCGCTCACTGAAGCGCAGATTCGGCGCCATCTCTCCATTTTGTTAAGCGAATCGTAAAGATTCGCGCCTTTTCTTGTTTTACTCTTAAGACTTATTTGTGATCCCCGGGCGTTTTCGCATTGAGGCGCACCTTCTGAGACTCGCCTTCATCGCATCATCGTGAAGTTTTGCGAAGAAGCAAGGAGGGAAGAAAATGAGACACAACATACTAACTAAGCTGTTACTTGCCACGGCACTCTTGATTATTGCAGTTCCCTTCGGAGTGTCGGCCCAGGTTTATAATCGCGACTATGGTTATGATCGTCGCGGGCAATACGATCGAGTGGATTGGCGCGAGGCGCGAAACGCCATGGCCGGACTCGACAATTCGAGCGCTCGATTGGAAAGTGACTTGAACTACGGCACTCGACGAAGAGTCCTTGGTATTTTTGAGCTGAGGACCTCTGACAACAGCGCCGTCGCACAGGTGAGAGACTTTCGGTGGGCGGTCAGACAGCTAAGGAACAACTCAAACAACGGGCGTGATTTGGCGCAGAGTGTCAACGACGCGCAGCTTGTGCTGGACCGCGGCATGCAATTGGATCGATATCTCCGGTTGCGCACCGGCAGCACCAGCGTTGATTTCGACCTTAGTGAACTGCGATCAAACCTCCATAGACTTGCCGACGCGTATGGTCTGAGCGTGCCCTATTAAGCTCGACCGCCGCTTTGGACCCTTGAGCCTCCTTTTAGGGTCAGTGGTATTACGCGTTCGACATGGCCCCGCCGCTTGCTCACGAGCGGCGGGGCTTTTGTTCGTCATCCTCGCAATGCCACAATGCCCGCGGAACATGAGCGGGACTCTCTACATCGTGGCCACGCCGATCGGCAATCTTGAAGACATCACGCAACGAGCGCTGCGCGTGCTGAGCGAAGTCGACATCGTGGCCTGCGAAGATACGCGCCGGACGCGCGTTCTGCTCAATCACTTCGGCATCAAGACCAAGACGATCAGTTACCACGAACACAACGAGCGCGAACGCGCTGAACAAATCTGCAAACTACTGGTGTCGGGAAAGCACGTCGCCCTGGTTTCAGACGCCGGTACGCCGCTGATTAACGATCCGGGTTTTCGGGTCATCAACGCCGCGATCGAGCTCGATCTGCCCGTCGTTCCAATTCCCGGGCCCGCTGCGTTCGTGAGCGCGTTGGTGGCTTCCGGTCTGCCGTCCGATCAGTTTTTCTTTGCCGGCTTTCCACCAGCGCGTACTAATGCGCGGCGCGTCAAGCTCGAAGAATTCAGCGCGATCCCGGCGACGCTCATCTTTTATGAAGCCCCGCACCGAATCGCTGCTACGCTGAATGACGCACTTGAAGTATTGGGCAATCGTCAGGCCGCGGTGGCGCGCGAACTGACAAAGATTCACGAAGAGATCGTGCGCGGAAGCCTGAGCCATTTGATTGAGCGATTCGGCAATGGCCTACCGGTGCGCGGAGAAATCGTCCTGGTGATCAGTGGCGCCGCGGTTGATGCAGCACCAGCGACTGGGAGGACCGAACCTTCATCACGAAAGTTGATCGAACGCGTAAGCGAACTCGAGCGGGAAGGCCTCGAGGCAAAAGCTGCATTGAAAAAGGCGGCTCGCGAATTGGGAATCAAACGGGACGAAGCTTATCGCCTGGTAGTGGCTCAAAAAAATCGCCGCAATAAGTAGAAGAGCGGCAATTTGGAGTGCGGTGGCAAGCGAAGCGCGACACCGCTTTGGTTGGAGTTCCGCCTTTAGGCGGGTCTTACCTTCCGACGATGAAGCCGCCTAAAGGCGGAACTCCAAACGATCCAAAGCGCCGTCGTCGCTGCGCTCTGCCGGCGCACTCCAAACGATCACTTCGTGAATCCGGCCAGCGGTCCATCCGGTTTCATGATGTCCTTCAACGCCGAGTAGGGAACCAGCACGTGCTGCGGTCCGGCAGCGAAGGCCGCCACCTGATATGGATCGAAAGTAATCCACAGCCCCTTCTTCGTAATCGCGCACGCCCGGTAATTGTCGGCCCGCGGTGATGCGCCGTCTTTCAACATATCTTCCATCACCATCGAATCTTTGTCTTTCTTCGCGCGGTCCCGCAAATCTTTCACGCAATATGCCGAGATGACGCTGAGATAGTTCGATTTCGGATTGAACAGATCGGCAAGGGCCAGCTTCTTTCCATTCTTAACGTCATAGTTCAGGACCGTCGTCAGAATATTGTCGTGTGCAGCGCCCGCCTCGTAGGTGACTTCGATGAACTCCACACTAATCATTTGGTCGGTGGCGCAGCGAATTTCATAGCCGACATCCAGAGTCGATTCTCGCGCCTCATCTGCCAACGTCGTACCCGTATCGGCTTCCGCACCAGTCTCACCGGCCTTAAATGCGGCCACGTCTTTTGTGATCATGGCTCGTGCTTCTTTGTTGAAGTTATCAAAACGTGGGTCGCCGGCTATCTGCGGATACTTGGCATCGACCGTGTAATGCTTCTGTTTGTTGGCTTCGTGGATGACCTTGGAAGTAACCTGCACGGGAGCGCTGAACTCGATGGGTTGCTGCATCAAACTAAACTCTGTCTCTTTCGAGCCGTCAGGTTTTGACCACTTGCCTTCGATCTCGTTCAAGCCGGGATCAGGTGAGTCAGTCGCCGGCTTCCACTTGCCTTTGAATACGCCGGTATCCTTCCCGCTTTCGTCTGTCTCTTTTAGTTGGACGTTGCCGTCCTTATCGACGGTGCCGGCGAGGTTGATGTTTTTGCCGACCTTTGGATACAAGTAACTTCCCGTCAACCGATCGCCATCGCGCGTGAGCGTCATTTCGATTGCGAGAGTGCCGGCGATCCTGCCGTGAAAATAAAACTTGTCACCGGCCAGGGCCTTGCCGCCCACGGGTGCTTCGATCGGGGCGGCGTTATTGTTGGCAGCCGGTTGACTAGTCGTTGCCGGCTTTCGACACCCGACCAAAGTGGACAGGGCGACGGTGAGAACAATTAATAAGAGGCGTGTTCGCATTCTGGATTCAATCCTTCGGTGTCTGATTTTCATCGCAGTCAGTGTGCTGGTTTCTCAACTCGCCTTTCGTCTGGCTTCGTGTGACTTCGTGGATCGAGTATCGGAACACCGAAAGACGATCCACGAAGTAACACGAAGAGTCACGAAACACAGGACTCACTGTCTTTGATTTTCCAAGGCAGCCAATCCACTTCGCTCAATTTCGTTCCGGACATCGGCAAATGTCAGCTCGCTCAATTTGCCGCCACTGAATATCGCATTGTTGGTGACATCCGCAAGCGCGAATGGTGGTTTCCGAAAAGCGTCCAGTTCCTCGTCGGTTTCAAAACTCGTCTCTGCCAGCACCAATCCGAACAGATCGCCCAGAAACATGTCGACCGAAAACCTTCGCCCCCCGAACTCGAAAGGATAACGGTTCTTACGAATCTCGTTCGCTGCAAAGACCGCGAGAGTCTCTGCCTCGAGCGCGTTGAGATACGTGTTCGTGATCATCGTCCGCGAGAGATCTTCAGGATTGACCGCGAACTTCTGGGTAAACTTTACCACCCACTTATTGGTCCGCGGATCGCGCACTTTTCGTATGCGCAGGCGCGTGCCGGTGATGTAGTTGTCGGTGATCTGGAGGTGATGATCCGCGCGCGTGATGCCCTCCGGCAGGTCCGCCAACAGATAACGCCGCTCTCGCTCCACGCGCGCGTACCTGCTGTCGGGGACAGTCGTATTCTGGTCGGTTAACTTTGCTACACCCATGCCGGAATACTTTAACGGTACCTTCTGAAAACAACAAAAGACGGCGAGGACTTGATTCGCGTTCGACGTCGCCTGAACTTAGCGATCAATAGTTGGCCGATCAAACGCGACGCCGAAGCTCATAAAGTTATATATTAACGCGGCCCGAAAGTTTCGGAACATGTTCGGAGAAAAAAGGAGACCCAGATGAAAACCAGTAGGATTGCTGCTTTGTGCGCGGCGCTGACCGTCATTTTTGCGGTGTCGGCCTGTAGTATGCTTAGCGGCTCAAGCCCAACAGCCACCTTCAAAAATTTCTTTGAAGCTTCAAAGAAAAAAGATGCCGCGGCCATGAAGAAATCGCTGTCGAAGGGCACGTTGGACATGTTCGACAAGCTCGCCAAAGAACAAAACAAGTCGACCGATGACCTGCTGAAAGAAGTCGATAAAGACGACAAGGACGAGAAGTTGCCAGAGACGCGGAACGAGAAAATAACCGGCGATACGGCGACGCTCGAAGTTAAGAACGATAAGACGGGCAAGTGGGACACGCTGCCCTTCGTCAAGGAAAACGGCGAGTGGAAGATTGCCCTCGACAAATTCCTCGAGAACATGCTGAAGGGTCTGGGCGACAAATTGCCGGACATCAAATAAGCCTGCGGCAAGAGTCTGAGGTCCGGCCAGGCTCGTTCACTTCGTCATGACCGGGCCCATCCGCACGACTTCAAAGTTAAAGCCTTTGATGTTTTTCAGCAGGCTGAGGTCGTCGTTGCTCCAGCGCGAATCGGGCGCGCCGCTCAAAAACCAGCCGGGACCATTGTCGGCGACGAACATTCCATACTTCTTCAGCGCCCGCAGGATGACCTGGTTCGCGGCGGAATAGTTTGAAATATCAAACGATGCTTTCAAGCGCACGCGCATGCCCATCGGCGGCAGATTCGGATCCGGGTCGCCGCTGGCAAAATGACGCGCCGGATAAACGTAGGCCTTCCGCGAACGACCTACGGTGAAGCGCAGAGCATGCCTGATCTCTCGTTGCTCAAAGACTTCATCGTAGCGCACCAGTCCCGGAAAAATTGGCAGCCCGGCCGCGTCCGCCGAGGTCCATCCTTCCGGCCGCAAAGCATTTGAATTCAGATCAAAGACAGCTCCGCTGCCGGTGATCCAGCTCGCGCCATTGTTCACCGGCGCCGCTGAAAACATTTCGTACAGTTTCCATCGATCGCGATCGATTATCAGCACATGACGATCGCCGTTTCCGTTTGGTCCACCTTCGACGGGCGCGTCGCGCGGCACGGGGTAGGGGCCGGGGTCGCTCTCGCCGCCATACGATCGAAAACTTACCGGCACCAACGGCTGCGTGCCGGCCACTACGACGTACGGAATGCCGTTCGGCGCCCCGTTCCAAACCGTACCAAAGTCCGGATGCAGCCGGTCATCGACGCCAATGCTCCTGATCAAATTCGCCGAGTTCGGATCCACCGGCGAGTTCGAGATGTCCTGGTTCCACGGATTGTCCGGAGGGAAAAGCCGCTTGCCGTGAAGACTGGCGCCCGGCCCGAGATCAGGCTGGCGTGCGGTCTCCTGGGCTACTGTCCGCGGTCGGGTCGCCGCTGGAGTAGGAACCGAGGCCGGAGCAACAGATCGCGCATAATCGTCGGCCACGTCATAATTCGCCTGGCTTGATGACCAAAACAAGACCGACATCAGCAACGCGCCGAGGACCATAAAGACCAACACTTGAATGCGATTTCCTGTAGCCATCAATCTCATCTTCTCCGTTAGGACTTTGAGTTAGCTTACCACTCCTCGAAAAACGATCTGGAAGACGCCGCGACCAAAGTAGCATAATTCATCTTGCCCCAAAGTTACGGAAGGCCGACCACTCCGTCTCGATCACCAAAGTCGCCTTCCAATCGTGCATCAGTCTCGATTCCCGCAAAGGAGAGCCTGGAGCGGGCGAATCTCCTTTTCAGAACCTAATCGTTTCGCCTTTGCGTGAAATCCTTCCCTTCAAAGATTCAAGTTCGCGCAAAGGCGCAAAGACCAAACTGAAGGCGCGAAGGATCACGGTAAAGCCACCGGCTGAAAATTGGCGCGTCAGCGAAATCTCAACTAGAATGCGTCGGCATTCGGTCTGAACTTCAACAAAGAATCCGAGGTCCCGCAGTGAAAAGCTACAAACTATTTCTAACCGCTCTTGTATTGTTCTCGTGTCTTTGTGTTTCCGCGCTGCCACAAAATCCCGCGCCAATTGGAATTCGGCCCGAGCCGCCCATAGGCAAAGGCGTCGTGGCGCTGAAGGCCGCGCGCCTGATTGACGGCACCGGCGCGGCGACGATCAAAAACGCGGTCATCATCGTCGTTGACAACAAGATCACTGCGGTTGGCGGGCCGGATATTGCCGTCCCTGCCGGTGCAAAGGTGATCGATCTGGGCGACGTAACTCTGTTGCCTGGCTTCATTGACGCGCACACGCATCTGATCGGCCGCGTGCTCGGCGATCCCGATGGCGATACGGCCGCGGTCAAAGACTATGACTCGTTCGGCGCGATTCTCGGCGTGCTGCACGCGCGCGACACTTTGCTGGCCGGCTTCACCAGCGTGCGCAACGTTGGCGCGTCGGGACGCTTTGACGATATGGCTTTGCGCAAAGCGATCAACGAAGGCTGGACGATCGGGCCGCGCATGGAAACCGCCGGTCACGCGATTGGAATCACTGGCGGGCACTGCGACGAAAACGGATACCGGCCCGGCATCCTGGAACTTGGCCCGCTGGACGGCGTCGCCAATGGTCCGGAAGAAATTCGCACCGCCGTTCGCCTGCAAATCAAGTACGGCGCCGATGTGATCAAGACCTGCGCCACCGGCGGCGTGCTGTCGGAAGGCGACGCAGTCGGCGCCACTCAATACAGCTTCGAAGAATTGAAAGCACTGGTTGACGAAGCAAACAAACTTGATCGCAAAGTAGCCGCGCATGCGCACGGCACCGAAGGAATCAAGTTAGCTGTGCGTGCAGGTGTTTCTTCAATCGAGCACGGATCGTTTCTGGATGAAGAAGGCGCGCGCATGATGGCCGGTCGCGGAACATTTCTGGTGCCGACACTGTCCGCTGCCGAAGCGGTGGAGAAAGCAGCAAAGAACGGCGTGCTAAAAGGACTGCGCGCGGAAAAAGCTCTGGCCGCCGCAGCCGCCGCGCGTCGCGGGATCAAGCTCGCCGTTGCCAACAAAGTTAAGATTGCGCTGGGAACCGACGCGGGCGTGATCGTGCACGGCACCAACGCGCGCGAGTTCTTCCTGATGTGCGACTGGGGTGGCCTGAGCCCGATGGAATCAATCATCGCGGGCACACTCAACGGCGCGAAGCTGCTCGGCTGGGACAAGAATCTCGGCTCGATCACCGTCGGCAAGTGGGCCGACATCGTCGCCGTCAGTGGCGATCCTTTGAAAGATATTCATGCGATGGAGAAGGTCGTGTTTGTGATGAAGAATGGGGTGGTTTATCGGAAGGATTGAGCGCCTGTGAAAGCAGGCACCTAAGCGATCTCACTCGCGCGATGTCGCAATGAGAGTAAAAGCTTTTCGTGAGCATTCGGTTCCCAATAATTGACCCATTGCCACTGTCCCAGCCGCTCTGGTATCTGGCACTCCTCAAGCTTAACGGGAATGATGAAAATAGTTCCTTCAGGTTGTTCATCTGCAACGTCCAGTGCGTACTTGATTTCCTTTTGAACAAAACCCCTCTGAGAAACTGAAGATTGAGAAAGGAAAACGATAACTATGTCACTGGTTTTTACTGCCCGTTTGATTTCGAATTCCCAAGGTTGGCCTGGTAGCAGTTTTTCCTCATCCAACCAAGGATCCATGCCTTCATTCTTTAGCTCATGATAAACAGTTCGCACCCTCGGTTTGTCTTTAGATGAATGACACAAGAAAATCCTTAACTTCCTAGCTGCTGATTGTACATTCGGCAACTTGTGAGATGCGGCTGCCCGTACAGCCTCTAACAAAGCGTTCAAGCCTTCGGCCTTGTTTACGATGGTTGTCAGCGGTGGCAATCCAACGTTAGCTTTGAATGCATCGCGCAGCACATCCGACGTGTGATAGCTGCTATACAGTATTATTGGTATCTCACGTCTCGATTGCCGTGCAATCTCAAGGCCTCCAATATCATGGGGATCATTGTCGTCTGACAATCTGATATCTATGACAGCGGCATCAATCGACTCGTCGTTTAAGATCTTTCTAGCCTCTTCGCGTGAGGCGGCGTTAATAACTTTAAATCCCTTTACGGAAAAGTAATCGTTCGCCTCCGATAGAAGGTTCGGATCGTTGTCAGCAAGCAGAATTACTGGCGCCATCTTGGCAAAACCTCTCATGATCTTAAAATTGGAATCTATTGTTTTCGATCCGGCTCCTGTTATCAGAACTGCGCTCGGTAGCGACATCGGCTTGCCTGACCTTCTGGCACTATTGCTTCCTCATCACAATGTTGCCGAGGAACCGCCAGACTTTACAGCGTCAATCCGCGCATCCTCGATTCGCTGATTTGCTACGACAGCTTCAACGATTTCTCGCGTCCAACCTTCAACTTCCTGGTGCGTCAAGTCGTCCCCTTTACACTCACGCTTTTATTAAATCATCGGCAACTTCTTCTCTATCTTCTTCTGGCGGCAGTAGTCGCTCTTTATGCTGAAGCTGTAGCTCTTTGTAGTAAGTGATTAGTTTTCGCGGGTCGTGATCGCATTCCGCAGAAATCTGACGGCGCACTTCTCGTATCTCAGCGATAGCTTGGTCTTCTTGCATGATCTTCAACCTCCGAGCATTTCAAGTGGAGTAACCAGCTTGGGAACGTACAGGCCCAGCAACGTGTTTACCCGCCCAATATGATCGAACTTATTGGCATTAGCCAGGTGCTTGCAATTCCATGTCACCAGGAAATCGCATTTGTAATATGAAGCGAGAGCTAGATGCAGTGCATCACCGAGCGGGTTTTGGGGCATCAGCTTATGCCGCACATATGCTTCGACAATCTCGGTGATGGGATCATCAATCTCCAAGAGACTTACTTCGTTTATCAGCAGGAGGGCTTTTTCCTGGTTGGGATAATCGCCGCGCGTAAGTTCATCGAGAACCGCTTCGCTCGTTACCAACAGATAGTCTTGTCGGTGATTGTCCCACCAATCACGGGTCCAATCTCGGCGGGCGACCATGTCAGGCGCGGTCCGGCCTTCATAGTAGAAGCTGGGAATAGATGTTTCGACGTAGACCCTCGGCTGCACAGCGGAAAGCTATACGCTGACTAACGGGAAGTCAAAGTTTGATCCCTTCTCGGATATTAACCCGCCAAAGTTCAGCCTATCTATTGAAAACTTTCCGATGCGCAGTTAAGCTTCATCCGCTTCATCCATGAGTTTCAATGAAGTCATCGCCGAGCTTCCGCATCTTACTTTTGAGGAGCGTCAGATTCTGATTCAGCGGGCGGTGGAACTTGATGACCCGCCGTTGTCAGTTGCCGATGAAAAGCTGGTTGAATCACGGCTCGCTGAGCATCACTCCGATCCAAGCTCCTCGGTGCCGTTGGATGAAATAAAGAATCGCCTGCGCTCTCGATCAAGATGATGACCGGCTAGCGATGGGTACAGAACAGGGAGCGGTAGCGACCTGATGCTACGCTCAGTCGTAGGTTCAGCCGTTTTCTTATCAATCCAAGTTGAGTATTTGATCAGGTCGCTACGCTCGCTGTTCTGTATCTGTCGCCCGCTAAAGCGGGCTTTAGAATTCTTGGGGGCTGTTCCCCGGGTTCCGCTCGCTGCGCTCGTTTCACCGGGGCTAAATTCTGCCGCCGCTCCGCGGCTCGTTGAGTGCTAGAATCTGACTTGAGTCCTGGTTATCAATTATCTAATCATAAAGGGTGCAAAATATGCGACGGCTTGAAATCAACTTAGAAAAGCGCCTATCCACGCTCGCTCTGATGCTGAGTCTTGCCGGCAGCTGCTCGATTGCATTAGTCACTCCCAACACATTAACTGCGGCAAGGCTGCATCCAGCATACGCCGCTCAATCAAGTGCACCTGCCCCAGCCAAGCCGTTGCCCGCTCCAGCCCGCTGGCGCGGACTGATCGGTGAGTACGGTCCGGATGACGACATTCTCATCATCCTTGAAAACGACGGGCAGCTCTGCGCTATGTTCAAGCGCGGCGCACTCGAGCCGCTCAATGAAGTCGCCGGAAATATTTTTAAGTTTCCGGCGCCGGGAGCACACGCTGAGCAGCATGTCATCTTCGCTCGCGCCAGCGGTGGGCGCGCGACGCAGTTGGCAGTCGATAGCGTTGTGCTCAAACGACGTCAGATCGAGCCCGAAGGCGGCGCGAATCAACTACGCGTCAAACCACTGCGCCCAGTTCCCGAGTTGATGAAGGAAGCCCGCGCCGCCCAACCGCCAAAAGAAACCGGCGAGTTTCGCCCGGCCGATCTGGTGGAACTGACGAAGCTCGACCCGACTATCAGACTTGAGATTCGTTACGCGACGACTAACAATTTTCTCGGCACGGTTTTTTATTCTGAAGCTCGCGCCTTCATGCAGCGCTCCGCCGCCGCAGCGGTAGTCCGGGCCAACCGCAGACTGCGCGCGCAAGGCTATGGCTTGCTGGTCCATGATGCTTATCGGCCGTGGTATGTCACCAAAGTTTTCTGGGATGCGACGCCTGACGACAAGAAGGTTTTCGTTGCCGACCCATCCACAGGATCGCGCCACAACCGCGGCTGCGCCGTGGACCTGACGCTTTATGATCTTAAGACCAAAACGCCGATCGAGATGGTCAGCACCTATGACGAGACCAGCGACCGGGCCTACCCCAACTATCCGGGAGGAACTTCGTTGCAGCGCTGGCACCGCAAACTATTGCGCGACGCGATGGAGGCGGAAGGATTCACCGTGTACGAGGCGGAATGGTGGCATTTTGATTACAAGGACTGGCAGAAATACCGGATTGGAAACGTAACCTTCGAACAAATTGGCACGAACGTTCGATAAGCGGTCCTCTTAGATCATTTTTCCATCTCATCAACTAAAAAATACGTTGACAAGTCTTTTGCAGCATGCTACCGTGCCTCCAACGTATAAATACGTTGACTGAGGGAGAATCATAAATGTCCCGCACGCCGTCAAAGACTTTTACCGAGAAAGAGTTCGAGATTATGGGGGTAATCTGGGAATCCGGTGAAGCCACTGCCCGTGAAATCCAGGCCAAGCTGCCGGGTGAGCGCCACTACAACAGTGTCCTGACAATCATTCGAGTGCTCGAGCGCAAGGGCCATCTCGCGCACCGAGTCGAAGGAAAAGCTCATGTCTATCGCGCGCGCCAGCAACCCGAGAAGTCTCGCGGTCGAGTTCTTTCGCATATGGTTCGCCAGGTCTTTGATGGTTCGGCAGCTTCGCTGGTGCTTCACCTGGTCG
>Ga0137403_10000043_pt1 | contig 51427 bp, 40 predicted proteins | sample CZOMad2_1_16fung_FD_122057 | JGI IMG/M metagenome (GOLD analysis project Ga0137403, IMG submission 122057) | Vadose zone soil fungal communities from Angelo Coast Range Reserve, California, USA - CZOMad2_1_16fungal (Hybrid Assembly) | ecosystem: Environmental > Terrestrial > Soil > Vadose zone... | reverse complement strand
GTGGGGGGGGGTCGGGCGGGGGGGGGGGGGGGGGGGGGCCGGGGGGAGGGGGGGGGGGGGGTGGGGGGGCGAGGCGCTTGCCCACCAGGGGGCCGACGGCGGCGTCGACCTCCTCCTGGGGCGCGAAGCGGGTGATCCCCGTCACCACCAGCTGCGGCACCTTGACCTTCAGGGAGGACTCCGCCTGGAGGGAGCCGGAGAGGGCGCGGAATTCCCCGTCGCGCCAGGTGAAGAGGTCGAGCAGCTTCTTGGCAAGGTTCTGCTGCAAAAGCTTGAACAGCTCGACCGGGGTGACCTGCCCCTGCTCGACCAGCACCTCGCCCAGGGGCACGCCGCGCGCCGTCGACCGCCCGAGGGCGGTGGTGAAGTCGAGCTCGGCGAGCTTGCCCACCGTCATCATGTAGCGGCCCAGGGTCTCGTGCGCCAGGTTCGACCGGCAGTCGACCGGCACCCCCCCCTCCAGCACGATCTTCTTGCTCACCTGCCGGCGGCCGACCTCGAGCACCAGCGTCCGCTCGTGCACGGCGCAGGCGGTGAGCAGGACGCCGAAGGGGATCTCGGCGAGATTCCCCGCGCTACGGCGAGAGATGTCCAGCAGCTGTTCACCGGTGGGGATCACCCGGAGACCTCCTCGGTTCAGACTCGACGTGCCGGATCTGGCGCCCAGAGTATACCCAGGCTCGACCCCACCCCGCGATGGCACTACTATGGCGGGACCGCTTTCCGGGAGACACCCTATGGCCACCGCACCGCAGACCCTGCCCTCCACCGCCGAGCTGGCCATCGCCCGTGCGCAACAGCTCATGCGCCAATCCACCCTGCGCGAGATGATCGCCATGGGCGCCCGCCCCGGCGTGCTGTCGTTCGCCATCGGCCTGCCGGCGGAGGGCCTGTTCCCGGTCGAGGGGCTCTCCCGGGCGGCCGCCCAGCTGCTCGCGACCGACCGGCAATCGCTGCAATACGGCGTCCCCTATCCGCCGCTCAAGGCCCAGATCGTCGAGCTGATGCGCCTGCGCGGCGTCACCTGCCGCCCGGAGCAGATCTTTCTCACCTCCGGCGCGCAGCAGGGGATGGACCTCCTCGCCCGCCTCCTCCTCGTGCCGGGCGGGCGGGTGATGCTCGAGGAGACGGTCTACGACGGCATGCAGATGGCGGTCAAGCGGCTGGAGCCGGAGATCCTCGCCATCCCCACCGACCTGGACCAGGGGATCGACGCCGACGCCGTCGAGCGTCACCTGGCGGCGGGGCCCGCCCCGGCCTTCCTCTATTGCATCACCGACGGCCACAACCCGCTGGGGGTGAGCTTAGACGAGGCGAAGCGGCGGCGCCTGGCGGCGCTCGCCCGGCAGCACCGGATGCCGATCCTGGAGGACGACGCCTACGGCTTCCTCTACTACGAGGCGAGCCCGGCGCCCCCCCTGCGCGCCTACGAGGACGAGTGGGTCTTCTACCTGGGCTCGTTCTCGAAGATCCTCGCCCCCGGCCTGCGCCAGGGGTGGATCGTCGTCCCCGAAGAGCTGGTGCCGACGCTCGCCGCCCTCAAGCACGCGACCGACCTCGACACCCCGAGCTTCAGCCAGCGGATCATCTCCGCCTTCCTGGCGGCCGGCGAGCTCCCCGACCACATGGCCCGCCTGCGCGCCACCTACGGGGCACAGCGCGACGCCCTGCTCGCCGCCCTCGACCGCCGGCTCGCCGGGGCGGTGCGCTGGAATCGTCCCACGGCGGGGATGTTCGTCTGGGTCGAGCTGCCGGAGCGGATCGACACCGCCCAGCTGGTGCGCCCGGCGATCGAGGACGAGCAGGTGGCCTTCAGCCCGGGCGCCGCCTTCGCCGTCCGCGGCAGCCGCCACGCCGACCACTGCCTGCGCCTGGCTTTCGCCCACCTGACCCCCGAGCAGATCGAGACGGGGGTGGAGCGGTTGGCGCGGGTGATCGAACGGGCGCTCGGGTAAGATCGCGGGGAAAAGGAGACGGATCGATGACAGAAGCCAATATTGGCGGGATTGGCGGGAGTGGTGCCGATTTCGGCCACGCCCTCCTGGCCGAGGCCAAGCGGCGGCTGCTCGGCGAGTCCGTGCCCCGCCTCCAGAAGTGCCTCGGCCTGCTCTCCGAGGAGGAGATCTGGCGGCACCCCAACGTCGAGACGCCGAGCGTCGGCAACCTCGTCCTCCACCTCCAGGGGAACGTCCGGCAGTACATCGTCTCCGGCCTGGGGGGCGCTCCCGACCAGCGCCAGCGCTCGAAGGAATTCGCCGAGACCGGCCCGCTGCCGACCGCCGAGCTGCTCTCCCGGCTCGACGCCCTGATGGCCGAGGTGGAGGCGACCCTCGACCGCGTCGATCCGGAGAGCCTGCTCGCCAAGCGGCGGGTGCAGGGATTCGACGAGTCGGGCCTCTCGATCCTCGTCCACGTGGTCGAGCACTTCTCCTACCACGTCGGCCAGATCACCTATGTCGTCAAGTCCCGGCAGGCCGTCGATCTCCAGTACTACGCGGGCAAGGACCTCAACGCGACGAGCTGACGGCGCGTTCCGCGGTGGGCTGGCGGCTCGCCGTCGATCTTCCCCGTTCAGGTTCGGGCTGAGGCGTAGTCGAGGCTCCAGATGCGGAGGAGATCGCGGCAGCCGTCCTCGAAGCCCTGGCGGGTAAAGTCGACGCGTTGGAAGCCGCTCAGGGTCCAGGAGAGCTTCCTGAGCTCGCAGGGTTGATAGAGGATCGGTACGATCTTTCCGTCGTACCGGGTGTCCTCGAGAGCCGCGAGGAGCTCACGCTTGACCCAGGTGGAGCCGACGGCGGCGGGGGAGAGGATCACCGCGAACCAGTCACAGCGATCGAGCGCCTTACCGATCTCGTCGTGCCATTGCTGCGCCCCGACCAGATGTCGGGGACTGTACCAATATGGCACGTGGTGCCGATCGAGGACCTGCCGGAGCTGGTCGGCGAATTCTCGATCGTGGCTGGAGTGGGAGAAGAACAGCTCAGCGGGAATGGGCACGGGCCGCCGATCCCTCAGGGGAGGTCGCGGCGAGGAGGGCCGCAACCTGCCGTGCGGCCTCCGCCGGGGAACCGGAGACGGTCTTGAACCTCCGAAAGATCCAGGGCATCTCGTCGGTCGGTTCGACGATGACCGGAACGATGCGGTTCTCGAATCTCTCGGATCCCAGGGCGAATTGGGTCTCCCGCTGTACGGATTCGGAGCGGACGCTGGCGGGAGACACGAGAGCCAGCAGGACGTCGGAGCTCTCCAGGGCGTCTCCTATCTGGCGCTGCCAGTTGTCGCCGGGGAACAGCTCATGCACGTCGAGCCACGCCTCGACGCCGGAGGCTTCCAGCTGCTGGTGAAACTGGCGGGCCCACTCGCGATCCGCTGCAGCGTAGCTGATGAAGGCCTTCATACCTGTAGTATGGCCACGCGTCCAGAGTGCGTCAAGCGCGGCCGGCGTGTTCTTGAGTACAATCTTCCCCTATCGAAGCGCTTCCGGAGGATGGGGCGTTCGAGAAGAAGCTGCGGGGCTCCGGCGAGGCGAACGGTTCGCCGGGGAACGCCGCCCTGAAATAGGGGAAGGGTTCCCCGAAATTGGGGAGCTCTTCCCCGTTTTGGGGGAACCCTTCCCTCAAATGGGGCGACTCTTCCCCGAAAATCGGGGAACCCTTCCCCGTTTTCGGGGAACCCTTCCCCAAAATTGGGGAACACCTCCCCGAAATTGGGGAGCTCTTCCCCGATCTTGGGGAACCCTTCCCCAATTTCGGGGAACTCTTCCCCAAAAACGGGGAACCCTTCCCCGAGATCGGGCGACGCTTCCCCAAAATCGGGCAACCCTTCCCCAACTTCCCCGAAGTGCTCCGCGTCTTCCCGGAATCGCGGGCTAGAGGGGGGAGGACGCTTGTAGGGGATGATAACCCTATGCGGAGACGTCCCGCAGTCCCCGCGGACTGCGCAGGGTATCGTTCAGGACCTGGGACGTCTCTACCTCCTTCGTCGAACCTCTTCGCATGCCGAATTCTCCGCTTTCCGGTGACCGCTCCCCGCCTCCGGGTACATCTCCATCAATGGACCTGGAGAGTGAGGTGGAGGAGATCGCGCCGCGGCTGCTGCGGTACTGCCTGGGGGAGACCGGGGACCGCGGCCTGGCCGAGGAGGCGGCGCAGGAGGGGCTGACGGCCCTCGTCCAGCGCTGGCGGCGGCAGGGACCGCCGGAGTCGCCGGCGGCTTTTGCCTTCGCCATCGCGCGGCGCCGCGCCTGGCGGTTGAAGCTCCGTCGGCGGCTGTTCGAGCCGCTCCAGGCCCTGCTCGACGGCCATCGCCCCAGCCCCCTCCCCGGTCCGGAGGTGGAGGCGGCCGGGCGGACCGCCCTGGACCGTACCCTGAAAGCCCTGCAACGGCTCCCGGGCCGCGACCGCGAGGCCCTCCTGGTCGTCGCCGCCGGGGAAATACCGCTGGAGGAGGGCGCCCGGCTGCTGGGCATCTCGAAGTCCGCGCTCAAGATGCGCCTGCACCGGGCCCGCCAGCGCTTGCAATCTTTGCTCGAGGAGAAGCGATGAAGACGTTCGATCCCGAGGAAACCTTGGCCGGGGCGGCCGGGCTCGACGAGAGTCTGCGGCATGCCCTCGACCTCCCTCCGGAGACGGCGGCGCGGGTGATCCGCGGCGCGCTCGGGGCCGCCCCCCAGCCGGCTCGCCCGCCGGCCCGGCGCGGGCTGCCGCGCTGGCTGCCAGTCGCCGCGGCCCTGGTCCTCTCCCTGGTCCTTGTGCTCTTCCTGGCCCGGGAGCCGGCGCCGCCGGCCCCCCGCCGGGCCTCGATCACCAACGTCGGCGACATCGTCATCGCCACCACCCCGGAAGGGGAGGGCCGGCTCCTCCGTTCGGCGGGGAGCGAGCCCACGCCGTCCGGTTCCACTCTCATCATCCGCCGTGGAGGAACGCCATGAAATCCCCTGCCCCTCGCTTCGCCATCACCCTGGCCCTCCTGGCCGGCCCCTTCGCGGCTCGTGCGCTCCTCGCGGCTCCCCCGGCGCTCGACGAGCGGATCGACATCAAGCTCACGGGCGCCGCCGCCGGCGAGGTCTTCCGGAGCTTCGGCCAGCTCACCGGCATGCAGGCGGTCGTCGATCCGGCCCTGCGCGGCCAGATCTCGATCGTGCTGGAGCATGTGCGGGTGCGCACCGCTCTGGACGCTGCCTGCGAGAGCCTCGACTGCCGCTGGGAGGTCCAGGAAGGCCCGCCGCGCAAGCTCGTCGTCTCGGCGCTGTCGGGGAAAAACCAGAAGCCCGCGAAGACCGTACCGACCGATCGCATCGACCTCAAGGTCACCAAGGCCGAGGTGCGGGACCTGCTCAAGACGTTCGGCGAGATGGTGAACGCCGAGGTCGACCTGGATCCGTCGCTGGCGGGCAAGGTGACCCTGGAGCTCGAGAACATCCCCTGGAACGAGGCCCTGGACACCGTCTGCCGGCAGGCCGGCTGCGACTGGTCGCTGTCCGAGGGGGAAAAGAAGGTCTTGAAATGCACGGCCAAGGCCGGCCGCAAGGCCCCCTGAGGCGCGGGGAGGAAAAAGCGAGGCTGGACCGGCACCCGTCCAGCCTCGGAGAGGCTGGCGCCCTTCGCGGGGGCGCCCTCTCCGTAGACACCCTTCCGCCGGAAATGTTGAGCCCGGATTTCAACCGAGCAGGCGATCGAGCATCGACTGCGCCCGTTCCGGGTCCTTGCAGTAGTGAAAGCTGTGGAAGTTGTAGGGGTGGCCGCCGTAGCGCGACTCGAACTCGGGATCGCCGAGATAGGTGCCGTCCAGGTAGCGCTCGAAGAGGCGGTGGGGGATGTTGCAGCTCGGCAGATAGCGGGTCGCCCCATGCTTCCAGAGGAGGAGGTTGACGATCGTCTCGTCGACCACCGGCGGGTGCTCGCCGTGGCGGTCGCACTCGCGGCAGACCTGCCGGCACTCGGCGAGGAAGGCCCGGCAGGCGGGGGAGAAGGCGACGGTGCACGAGTGGACGTAGGGCATGCTCTTCGCCGCCACCCCCAGCCGGGCCATCCACTCGCCGTTGACCTCGTCCCCCAGGTCGCGCGGATGGCGGGGGAGGAGCGGATAGGCGTCCACCGCGGGTGGGGCGGCGAAGAGGGCGTCGATCCCCCGGTTGGGGACGTTGTCGGCGTCGAGGTAGACCCCGTGCTCGACCTCGCTGTCGAGGATCGCCTGGAGCTTCAGATAGGCGACGTGCTCGCCGCCGCTCTCGATCCGGCGCTTGATCAGGTTCGGGGAATCGTAATCGACGTCGACGTCCACCCCGAAGACCACCACCGGCCGGGAGGAGAAGTGGGCGAGCCCGCGCACCAGGACCTCGGACAGCCGCAGGAACCGCCGGTCGGTGTGGGTGACGAAGGCCTCGGGGATCATGCCCGGAGCTCCGCCGTCCCCGGGATCGGCCCGAAGATCCGTTCCGAGAGCTCGCAGATCTCGGCGTCGAAGAGGCCGCGGTAGAAGGAGTCGCCGGCGCACCAGCGGAAGCGTTCGAGGACCGGCATCTCGCCCGCCCGGCCGTCGTAGGCGAAGCCGTCGAAGGAGTCGCCCCAGGTGGCCGGTCCCCAGGGGGCGACGGCGTCGCGGCCGGCGTCGGTGAAGGAGATCCCCAGGCGGCCGGCGAGCGCCTCCCGGTAGCCGGGCTCCGCCACCCAGCGGTTGTAGAGGACCGGGGTGGGGGCATGGCGCAGAAAGGCGGTCTCTCCCAGCACCTCCCGAGCGTACACCTTCCAGAGCCGCGCCGCCTTGGCCACCGAGTCGAGCGAGATGGGATGGACCGACCCGCGCGCCCAGCGCAGGAGCGAGGCAAGGTTGTTCCAGGGATCGCGCAGGATCAAAAGATCGAAGCGCCGCCCGCTCGCCCCCAGCCAGCGGTCGTGCTCGCTTTCGAAGGCGTCGGAAAAGACGGCGCCGAGCTCCCGGTCCTCGTAGTTGTAGAGCAGGAAATCCTTGGGCGCTGGCGCCCCGTCGAGGTCGAAACCGCCTGCGGGGCGCACCACGCTGTCCCCCCGGTAGCAGGAGGCGTAGGGGTTCTCCCCCAGCTTGCAGCTGTTGAGGAAGACGCCGCGGCCGGGGAGCTGGGCGAGGAGCCAGTGGACGACCGCGTGGCTCCCCGAACGGCGGAGAGCGGCGAGGCGGATCTCCAGAGTGTTAAGCGCCGGCGTCATCGCGGAAATGGTTTACATTCGATTTACAAATGTCAAGGGATACGGTCTTTTTATCCGATGTCTCGCGTGGTACGGTCGGCGCATGCTCAAGTCGCGATGGCTGTGGCTCGTGGTTCTCGTGCTCGTGGCGAGCGCGGTGGGCGGCTGGCTCTACCGGCGCAAGGTCCGGGCGGACCGCGAGGTGCACTATGACACGGTGGAGCTCGACCGCGGCCGCATCGCCGCCAAGGTGACCGCCACCGGTACGCTCTCCGCCCTGGTCACGGTCCAGGTCGGCAGCCAGGTGTCGGGCTCGATCGCCGGCCTCTATGCGGACTTCAACTCCACGGTGACCAAGGGGCAGCGCATCGCCAAGATCGAGCCCAGCCTGTTCGAGGCGGCCATGCAGCAGGCGCGCGCCAACCGGGTCGCCGCCCAGGGCAACCTCGCCAAGTCCCGGGCGCAGGCCGTCGACGCCGACCGCCAGGCCAAGCGCTTTGCCGCCCTCCTCGCCCGCCACCTGGTCGCCCAGGCCGACTACGACACCGCCCAGTCGACCGCCGACGCCGACCGGGCCGCGGTCGACGCTGCGGCCGGCACCGTCGAGCAGGCCAAGGCCCAGCTCCATCAGGCGCAGGTGAACCTGGCGTACACCGACATCATCTCCCCCACCAGCGGCACGGTGATCGCACGCAACGTCGACGTCGGCCAGACCGTCGCCGCCTCGCTCCAGGCGCCCGTCCTCTTCCTCATCGCCAGGGACCTGCGCAAGATGCAGGTCGACACCAGCGTCGCCGAGGCCGACATCGGCAAGATCGCCCCTGGCATGCGGGCGACGTTCACCGTCGACGCCTATACGGGCGAGCGTTTCACCGGCACCGTGCGACAGGTCCGCAATTCGCCGCAGACGGTGCAGAACGTCGTCACCTACGACTCGGTGATCGACGTCGACAACGCCCAGCTCAAATTGAAGCCGGGGATGACGGCCAACTGCACCTTCGTCTACGCCGAGCGCGACGACGCGCTGCGGGTCCCCAACGCCGCCCTGCGCTTCCTGCCGCCGCCCGAGCTCCTCGCCCAGCTCCACCCGGGCGGCCGTTCCGGCCGGTTCGGGCGGGGCGGACAGGGTGGACCCGGAGAAGGTGGAGAGGGCGGCGGCCGCCGCCGGGAAGGCGCCTCGGCGGGGGAGGACGGCGGGGGAGGCAGCCGGCGTGGGCCGGGAACGGGGGGGCGGAACGCCTCGCCGGACCGGCGCACCCTCTGGGTGCTGCGCAACGGCAAGCCGCAGCCGGTGCGGATCAAGATCGGCGTCTCGGACGGCTCGCTGACCGAGATCGCCGACGGCGGCGACCTGAAAGCGGGCGACCTCGTCCTGACCGGCGTCACCGTGGGGAACGAGGCCACCGCCGCCCCCACCCCCGGCCGGCCGGGGGCGCAGCAGCAGAACTTCCCGCGGCGGCTTTTCTAGCGGGGGAGACGGCGAGACGCGATGAGCTCCCTGATCGAGCTGGACGAGGTGACCAAGGTCTACCCCATGGGCGACGTCGACGTGCATGCCCTGCGCGGGGTGTCGCTGACCGTCGTAGAGGGGGAGTTCCTCGCCGTCATGGGCGCCTCGGGCTCGGGGAAGTCGACGATCATGAACATCGTCGGCTGCCTCGACCGGCCGACCACCGGGCACTATCGGCTGGCCGGGGAGGACGTTTCGCAGCTCGACCGCTACGCCCTGGCCAAGCGGCGCAACCGCACCTTGGGCTTCGTCTTCCAGAGCTTCAACCTGCTGCCCCGCACCTCGGCCCTGGACAACGTCGAGCTCCCCCTCCTCTACGCCGGGATGCGCACCCGAGAGCGCCACGAGCGGGCCCGGGCGGCGCTCGAGCGGGTGGGGTTGGGCGACCGCGTCAACCACCATCCGAACCAGATGTCGGGCGGCCAGCAGCAGCGGGTGGCGATCGCCCGCGCCATCGTCTCCCACCCCAAGGTGATCCTCGCCGACGAGCCGACCGGCAACCTCGACTCGGCGACCAGCCAGGGCGTCATGGCGATCTTCCAGGAGCTCGGCGACTCCGGCATCACCGTGGTGCTGGTCACCCACGAGCCCGACATCGCAAGCTTCGCCGCGCGGGTGGTCAACATGAAGGACGGCCGGGTGCAGTCCGACCTGCGCCAGGAGCCCAAGGGCGCCGAGCCCCTGCCGGCAGAGGAGGTCGGGCCATGAACCTGTTGCAGACCCTGCGGGTGGCGATCCGGGCGCTCCTCATCAACAAGCTGCGCTCCTTCCTCACCACCCTGGGCATCATCATCGGCGTCGCGGCGGTGATCGCCATGGTGGCGATCGGCGAGGGCGCCAAGGCCCGGGTCGAGGAGTCGTTCTCCTCGATGGGCTCGAACCTGCTCGTCATCCTCCCCGGCTCGACCTCGGCCGGCGGCCAGCGCGGCGGCTTCGGCAGCCTGCCGACCCTCACCTGGGACGACCTGAAGGCGATCCAGACCGAGCTGCCGGCGGTGCGTTTCGCCGCCGCCCAGCTGCGCAGCAACGCCCAGCTCCTCTCCGAGGACCAGAACTGGAACACCAGCGTCTACGGCACGACGACCGAGTACTTCGCGATCCGCAACTGGCCGGCGGCCTTAGGGTCGGCGATGACCGAGTCCGACGTCGAGAGCGGCGCCAAGGTCGTCTTCCTCGGCAAGACGGTCGCCGACAAGCTGTTCGGCGTCAACGCCGACCCGGTCGGCCAGCTGGTGCGGATCAAGAACATCCCGTTCGAGGTCAACGGGGTGCTGGCGCCCAAGGGCCAGTCGCCCACCGGGCAGGACTACGACGACGGGGTCTTCGTGCCGCTGCGCGCCTTCCAGACCAAGATCCAGGGGGGCTTGCGCCAGTACATCTCCGGCTCGATCTACGTCAGCGCCCAGTCGGCCTCGTCGACCACCCTGGCCGAGAAGCAGGTCACCGACCTCCTGCGCGACCGCCACCACATCGGCCCCGGCAGCGAGGACGACTTCTCGATCCGCAACCTCACCGAGCTGGCGAGCGCCCAGGAGGAGGGGACGAAGACCCTGACCACTCTCCTCGCCAGCATCGCCGCGGTCTCCCTCCTGGTCGGCGGGATCGGGATCATGAACATCATGCTGGTCTCGGTGACCGAGCGGACGCGGGAGATCGGGGTGCGGATGGCGGTCGGCGCCAATCCCGGCGACATCCTCTCCCAGTTCCTCGTCGAGGCGCTCACCCTGGCGACCGCCGGCGGCGTGATCGGCGTCGGCAGCGGCCTCCTCGCCGCCGAACGGCTGGCGGTGCGCTTCGGCTGGCCGACCCTCATCCGGCCGGACATCATCGCCATCGCAGTCGTCTTCTCGGCGGTGGTCGGCATCGTCTTCGGCCTCTACCCGGCGCGCAAGGCCTCGCGCCTCGATCCCATCGACGCCCTGAGGTTCGAGTGATCGCGTTCCTCGCCCTCCTCACCCTCGACCAGGCGCTGGCCACCGCTCGCACCGGCCAGCCCCAGCTGCAGGCGGCGGCCGCCCAGACCGCGGCGGCGGCGGCGCGCACCGACGAGGCCCATGCGGCTCTCCTGCCGCAGGTCTCGGGCAACGGCAGCTACCAGCGGGCGACGGCGAACTTCGTCAGCCGTCCGGGCGCCCTGCCGCGCCAACTCTCGACGGCCGGCGGCAGCGAGAGCTTCGACAGCTTGGGCTTCTACAACTTCGGGGTGAACGCCAACTACCTGCTCTACGACTTCGGCCAGACCCGGAACCGCTGGCGCTCGGCGGCGGCGAACCTCGACGCCCAGCGGGCCGGCGAGCGGACGACCGGGAGCCAGGTGCTCTTCGCCGTCCGCACCACTTTCTTCCAGGCCCGCGCCGCCAAGGAGCTGGTGGGCGTCGCCGCCGAGACCCTCGCCAACCAGCAGAAGCACCTGGAGCAGACCGAGGGCTTCGTCGAGGTCGGGACCCAGCCGCCGATCGCCCTCGCCCAGGCGAAGACCGCGGTCGCCAACGCCCAGGTACAGCAGATCAATGCCGAGAACGGCTACGAGACGGCCAAGGCCCAGCTGAACCAGGCGATGGGCGTCGAGGCGACGACCGACTACGACGTCGCCGACGAGACCGCGCCGCCGATCGCCGGCGAGGACGGCAGCCCGGACACGCTCTTCGACGAGGCGCTCCGGGTGCGGCCGGAGATCGCGGCGCTCGCCGATCAGGTGAAGGCGGCGGAGCTGACCGTCGAGGCGACGCGCGGCGCCACCTGGCCGAGCCTCGGCGTCTCCTCGGGAGTGACCGATGCCGGCGGCCAGCTCCCCGGCCTGACCTGGAACTGGAACGCCGCCCTCCAGCTCTCGGTCCCGATCTTTACCGGCGGCCTGACCCGGGCGCAGATCGCCGAAGGGCAGGCCAACCTGGCGGTGGTCCGCGCCCAGCTGCAGATCGAGCGGCTCACCGTGCGCCTGGACGTCGAGCAGGCGCGCCTCGCCGTGCGCGCCGCCAAGGGCACCCTGGCGGCGAGCGGCGACGCGCTCGAAAACGCCCGCGAGCAGCTCCACCTGGCCGAGGGGCGCTACGAGACCGGCGTGGGGAGCATCATCGAGCTGGGCGACGCCCAGGTCGCCCTGACCGCCGCGGCGCAGCAGCGGGTGCAGGCGGAGTACGGCCTCGCCCAGGCCCGGGCGCAGCTGGTCAAGGCGCTCGGCCGCGAGTGACCCGCGGCTTATGCCGCCTTTTGCCACCGCCAGGTTTGACCCTTCCCGGAGCCGGCGGATATACTCGGCCCTCGCCTTGCATGGACAACCCCTGAAATGCGATTGGGGACCCCTGGCCGATGACCGACGTCCTCCTTGCCCATGCGTTCTTCCTGAAGAACGATCCCAAACAGGTGGAGAAGATGCGCCCGTACGCCCCCCTGGGGACGCTGTACGCGGCGAGCCACCTGCGCAGCCGCGGCTACTCGGTGGCCCTCTTCGACGCCATGCTCGCCGAGGGGGAGGAGGAGTTCGCAGCGCTCCTCGACGCCCACCGGCCGCGCTTCGTCGCCTTCTATGAGGATCAGTTCAACTTCTTGAACAAGATGTGCCTCGCCCACGCCCGCCAGGCGACCTGCCGGATGGCCGCCCGGGCGCGCGAGACGGGAGCCACGGTCCTCGCCGCCGGGGCGGAGGTGACCGACCATCCCGAGGTCTACCTCGGCCAGGGAGTCGAGTACGCCCTCCTGGGGGAGGCCGACCACACCCTGGTCGAGCTGCTCGACGCCCTCTCCGGGCGGACCGGTCAGCCGGTCGAAGCGATCGCCGGCCTCGCTCTCGAAGACCCCGCGGCCCCGGGCGGCGTGCGGCGGACGGCGGCGCGCCCGCCCGACCGCCAGCCCGACGTCTTCCCCTTCCCGGCCTGGGACCTCCTGGACGTCGAGCTCTACCGCGCCGCCTGGCAGAAGGCTCACGGCTATTTCAGCCTCAACCTGGTGACCACCCGCGGCTGCCCCTTCCACTGCAACTGGTGCGCGAAGCCGATCTGGGGGCAGCGCTACGCCATGCGCTCGGCCGACAACGTGGCCGAGGAGATGGCCCTGGTCAAGCGCACCCTGCGCCCCGACCACCTGTGGTTCGCCGACGACATCTTCGGCCTCCAGCCGCGCTGGGTGGCCGAGCTCGCCCAGGCGGTCGAGGCGCGGGACGCCTCCATTCCCTTCATGATCCAGTCGCGGGTCGACCTGATGACCGAGAAGGCGGTGGCCGGCCTCGCCCAGGCCGGCTGCGTCGAGGTCTGGCTGGGGATCGAGAGCGGCAGCCAGAAGATCCTCGACGCCATGGACAAGGGGACCCGCCGCGAGCAGATCCCGGTCGCCAGAGAGCGCCTGAAGCAGGCGGGGATCAAGGCCTGCTACTTCCTCCAGCTCGGCTACCCGGGGGAGACCTTCGACGACATCGCCCAGACCCTCGCACTGCTCCGCGAGACCCTCCCCGACAACATCGGGGTCTCGGTCTCCTACCCGCTCCCCGGCACCAAGTTCCACGCCATGGTCGAGACCCGCCTGGGCGCGAAAGTCCGCTGGGACGACAGCGGCGACCTCGCCATGATGTTCCAGGGCACCTACCAGACCGCCTTCTACCGCGAGTTGCACCAGCTCCTCCACAAGGACCTGGACCTCCGGCTGGCCCTCGCCAACGGCGCCGCCGGCGACCCGGCGGTCCAGGCCGACCTGGCGGCGGTCGAGGCGCGCCTCGACGAGCTCGGCCGCACCGAGGCGAGCCACCGGAGCCCCCGGCCGACGGAGATCGAGAAGAACTACGCGCCGGTCGCCGCCCCCGACCTCTCGCGAGCCTGGAATTAGGGATGCCGGGAATGCCGGACCTCCTCTTGACCCACGGCTACTTCCTCTACGAGGACCCCAAAGAGGTCGAGATCATGAAGCCCTACCCGCCGCTGGGGCTGCTCTACCTCTCGGCCTATTTGAAGCGCGAGGGCTTCTCCGTCGAGGTCTGGGACTCGACCTTCGCCACCCCGGCGGATCTCGTGGCGCGCTTCGCCGCCCCCGGGAAGACGGCGGGAGTGGTGGGGATCTACACCAACCTGATGACCCGCCAGGCCGTGCTCGCCGCCATGGCCGCGGCCAAGGCGCACGGCTGGACCGTGGTCCTCGGGGGGCCGGAGTCGGCCAACTACCCGGCGGAGTACCTGGCGCACGGCGCCGACGTCGTGGTGGTGGGGGAGGGGGAGGCGACGCTCGCCGAGCTGCTGCCGGCGCTCGCAGCGCGGGGTCCCCATCGCCTGCACGGCCTCGCCGGCACCGTCTTTCGCGACGAGGCCGGGGCGGTCGTCACCAACCCGGAGCGGGAGCAGATCGCCGACCTGGACTCTCTCCCCTGGCCCGACCGGGCGGCGATCGACACCGCCCGTTACGTCGACGTCTGGCGGCAGCATCACGGCTCGGGGAGCGTCAATTTGATCACCGCCCGCGGCTGCCCCTACCGCTGCCGCTGGTGCTCGCACGCCGTCTTCGGCTTCACCCACCGGCGGCGGAGCCCCAAGGGCGCGGCCGACGAGCTGGCCCATATCGTCGAGACCTACCGGCCCGACCAGGTCTGGTATGCCGACGACGTCTTCACCATCCACCACGGCTGGCTCTACGAGTACGCGGCAGAGCTGAAGCGCCGCGGTTTGAGAATCCCCTTCGAGACCATCTCCCGCTCTGACCGGATGATGAAGGAGGAGGTGCTGACGACGCTCGCCGAGATGGGCTGCTATCGCATCTGGGTCGGCTCGGAGAGCGGCAGCCAGCGCATCCTCGACGCCATGGAGCGCGGCGCCACGGTCGAGCAGGTACGCTGGGCGACCCATGCGGCGCAGCGCCACGGGATTCAGGTCGGGATGTTCCTCATGTGGGGCTACGAGGGGGAGACGATCGAGGACATCGAGGCCACGGTCGAGCACGTCAAGCTCGCCAACCCGGACGTCTTCTTCACCACCGTCGCCTACCCGATCAAGAACACCGGCTACTACCAGGCGGTCGCCGACAAGGTGGTGTCGACCCGCCCCTGGGAGGAGGGCTCCGATCGCGACTACGAGGTGAGCGGCCGTCCCTCCCGCGACTACTACAAGGAGGCCGACCGCTGGCTGCGCGGCGAGGTCGCCGCGTACCGCCTGGAGGGGACCGACCCCGAGGCCGCGGCGCGCGAGCGGGCGGCGGCGCGGGCGGCACGGGTGGCGATGGGGGAGATGCCGGCCCTCACCCCCGGCCCCTCTCCCGGCCCGCCCTCCCCAACCGCCGGGAGAGGGGAGCGGAGCGCGTAGGGGGAGCCGAGCGCGTCCCTCCCTCTGTCGATGCCCGATCCTCCTTCCTCTCCCTTCGACGCCCTCGCCTCCGGCTACGACGCCTCCTTCACCCGGAGCGTCGTCGGCACCCTCCAGCGGCGGGCGGTCTGGCGCCATCTGGACGCGGCGTTCGCCCCGGGCGACCGGGTCCTGGAGCTGGGCTGCGGGACGGGGGAGGACGCCGTCCACCTTGGGCGCCGCGGGGTGCGGGTGCTGGCGACCGATGCTTCCCAGGAGATGGTCGAGGCGGCGCGGCAGAAGGTGCATGCCGCCGATCTCGCCGCCGTGGTCGAAGTGCGGCGGCTCGCCCTCGAAGAGCTGGCGCAGCTGGCCGAGCCCCCCTTCGACGGCGCCTTCTCCAACTTCGGCGGCTTCAACTGCGTCCGCGACTTGCGCGGCCCGGCGGGCGACCTCGCCGCCCTCCTCGCCCCCGGCGCCCGGCTCTTCCTCTGCGTCATGGGGCCGCTCGTTCCCTGGGAGTGGGCCTGGTACGGCCTGCGCCTGAAGCCGGGGAGAGCCTGCCGCCGGCTCAAGCCGGGCGGGACGGTCTGGCGGGGCCTCCCCATCCACTACCCCTCGATCGGCTCCGTGAAGCGAGCCTTCGCCCCGGCCTTCCGGGCACGGCGGGCGGTGGCGATCGGTGCCCTTCTTCCTCCCTCCTACGCCGAGCCCTGGGCGCAACGGCACCCGCGCCTCCTCGACCGGCTCGACCGCTGGGAGCGGCGCTGGGAGACCCTGCCGCCACTCCCCTGGCTCGCCGACCACTACCTCCTGGAGCTCGAACGACGATGAGCGGCGGTACCGGCGATAGCGGCGATCTCCGGGGCCACGACTGGCCGCTCGCCTGCCCGGCCTGCCGGACGCCGCTCGGGCCGCTCTCCTTGCTCTCCTCGGGGGGGAACGAGGCCCGCTGCCCGGGTTGCGGGCTCGCCTATCCGTGCGTCTCGGGGATCTGGCGCTTCCTGCCGCCGGAGCGGTCGGCGCGCTTCGCCCCCTTCCTCGCCGACTACACCCGCATCCGCCAGGCCGAGCAGCGGGGCTCAGAGGACCCCGCCTACTACCTCGGCCTCCCGGACTGTCCACCCGACCACCCGATCGCCTGGCAATGGGCGCTGCGCCGCCGCACCTACGCCGCCTTCACCCGCCGCGTCCTGCCGCGCCTGGGCCCGAGTCTGAAAATCGTCGACCTGGGAGCCGGAGTCGGCTGGCTGTCGAATCGCCTGGCCCTTCTCGGGCACCACCCCCTGGCAGTCGACCTGACGACCGACGACCGGGACGGCCTGGGCGCCGCAAGGCACTACGCTCCTGCGAATCACCTGGCACCAAGCTGGCCCTGCCTCCAGGCCGAGTTCGACCACCTCCCCCTGGCCGACGGGACCGCCGACCTGGTGATCTTCAACGCCAGCCTCCACTACAGCACCGACTACGCCGTCACCCTGGCCGAAGCTCTCCGCGTGTTAGTCCGTGGAGGGTCCGTGGTCGTCCTTGAAACCCCGCTCTACAAGAGCGACGACAGCGGCCGCCGCATGGCCGCCGAGCGCCACGCCGACTTCGCCCGCCGCTTCGGCACCCGCTCCGACGCCCTGCCCAGCCGCGAGTACCTGACCTGGGGCGGAATCGCCGAGCTCGGCCGGCGGCTGGGGGTCCGGTTCCACGCCGTCACCCCCTGGTATGGCTGGCGCTGGGCCGCCCGTCCCTGGGTGGCGCGCTTCAAGCGACGGCGGGAGCCCAGCCGTTTCGCCATCCTGCTGGCGGAAAAGCCCTGAAGGCGGCCGGCGGAGGGGCCGGCCGCCCCGGGGTGGAGAGGGGACTTACGGGATGGGCGTGACGGTGAGCTGGCCGCGGATCTCGCCGCCGGGATACTTGTCGGTGTGGATGTTGACGTAGGTCGTCCCGGTCTTCATGGCGCGGAGAGCCGGCCCGAAGTCGCCGACCTGGATGCCCTGGGAGGCGGCGCCGCCGATGACGTCGCTGGCGCTGAACGTGCCGCTGATCGTCGCCGGGGCGGCCGGGCAGTGCTGGGTGCCGGCCGGGCCGTTGCCCAGGTTCGAGCAGAGGAACACCCAGATGCCGCCGTTGACCCCCTTCTCGGCGAAGTGGATGTGCGACTGGGTGATGTTGCCGTTCAGGGTTCCATAGCTCATGGTCCAGCTGACCGTGCCCGCGCTCTCGTCGATCGTGGCATCGAAGTGAGCGCCGCCCGGGGACGAGATGGCCGGCACCTCGTCGAAGCCACGCAGCCGGGTGAGGGCTCGATCGTCCGCGGTGGCCGAGCCGGCGAGCAGGACAAGGGAGGACAGGGTGACCAGCGTGAAGCAGATCCTTCTCATCTGACACCTCCTGGGGGGGTTAGGGGCGACCATAAAGCCGGTAAGTACCTTAGCACAGCCAATAGGTTCATAGGCTCTCCCGCGCCGGCTCGCGCAGGGGAATCACCCGGCGGGCGAGATCGAGCTCCCAGGGGTGGCCGTAGCGGCCGGTTTTGTAGCGCCAGCCGGCGAGGAGGCGGAGGATCTCCTTGCCCCAGGCCGGGGTCGACCAGTCCTGGGCGGTGGGGAAGCGGCAGGCGAGGACTTTCCCGAAGTCGCGCACCCGGGCCTTGATCCGCGGGGTGAGCCAGGGGGCGTCCTGGTGGCAGACGTAGGCGATCCAGCGCGGCTCGGTCCACTCCTCGGGAGTGGTGGGGAGCTCGGGACCATCGGGGCCATAGGTCTTCAAGACCGGGAGGCGGGTTCCGGCGGCGCCGGAAGCGGCCAGCGTTCTGGGGTCGCGCTGGGGCGTCGGGCTGTAGAAGTAGAGGATGACCTCGCACGCGGGGTGGACGGCCTTGATCTGCTGGATGAAGCCGAGGGTCTTCTCGACCTCGCCCTCGGGGTCCTCGGGGCCGCCGAGGACGAAGGAGAACTCGGGGATGATCCCGTGCTCGCGGGTCTTCCGGGCGACTTCGAAGGTGTGCTCGACCCGGCTCCCCTTCTTCATCCGTTTGAGCACCTCGTCGCTCGCCGCCTCCGCCCCGATGTAGCTCATCCGGTAGCGGCTCTGCTCGAGGAGCTTCCAGGTCTCCGGGGAGAACTTCGCCAGGGTGTCGGCGCGGGCGTAGGACCACCAGGGGAGCTGGAGCCGGGCGAGCACCTCCAGGGTGGGGAGGCTCGACTCCTCGGTGTCGAAGAAGTTGTGGTCGTAGAACTGGATGGCGTCCGCCCCATGGCCGTCGCGCAGGGTGAGGAGGGCGCGCTCCAGCCGCGCCGCCCCCTGCAGGCGGGTGGCGCCGTTCCACATCGAGACCACGCCGCAGAAGGTGCAGTGGTAGCGGCAGCCGAGGGCGGCCTGGTGCACCGCGGTCCGCCGGCCGAGGAAGCTCGGCCGCAGGTAGCGGGCGACCTCCCCCGCCCGCTCGTACGGGAGGGGAGGGTAGTCGTCAGGGGAGCTGAAGTGCCGCTCGGGGTTGTGGACGACCGTTCCCTCGGCCTTGTAAGACAGACTACCGATCTCGGCGAGCCCCCCGGGGGCCGCCGCGGAGTTGCCGACGTCCAAGGGCGGGCCAGCCTCGGGCAGCCGTTCGAGGAGCTGGAGCAGGGTGTCCTCCCCCTGGCCGCGCACCACGTAGTCGACATAGGGGGCGTTGAGCGCCGCGTCCGGGTAGAGAGTGGGGAAGTAGCCCCCCCAGGCGATCGGCACCTCCGGGTGGGCGAGGCGGACCGCCGCGGAGATCTCGATGGCGGTCGCCACCTGGGGTCCGGGCATGACGGTGACGGCCAAGAGGGCGCCGGGCTCCTCGGCGAGCAGCCCGAGAACGGTCGCGACCGCCTGAGGATCCAGATTGCCGTCGACGATCCGGTAGTCGTACCGTCCTTCGAGCACCGCTCCCAGGGCGAGGAGGGAGAGCGGGAGCCGGACGCTCCGCGGCGAGCACATCTTCGGGTTGACCAGGATCACCCGGCTCATCTGTCCCCCTTCTGCGCGCAGTAGACGGTCATGATCTCGCTGCCGAAGTGGCGGCGGGCGGCGACCGAGACGGCGAGCCCCTGGGCGGCCAGGGCGGCGAGCATCCCCTGCATGCCGGCGGTGTCGCCGTCGGTCGAGAGGAGGAGGAGGGCGCGGCCGCCCGGGGCGAGAGCGGCGGGGAGGCCGGCGGCGAAGCGCTCCAGGACGTCGGTGGCGCGCCAGGCGAGGTCGAAGTTCCCCCGCGGCTCGCCGCGGAAGAAGGGCGGGTTAAAGAGAAGGAGGTCGAAGCGCTCGCCCGCGACCGGGGCGAAGAGGTCGCCCTGGCGGATCTCGATCCGGTCGTCCAAGCCAGAGAGGAGGACGTTGGCCCGGGCGCAGCGCACCGCCTCGGGGTTCAAGTCGACCCCGATCGCCCGGAATCCCCGGCGGGCGGCGAAGATCGCCCCCACTCCGGAGCCGGTCCCCATGTCCAGGGCGCGTGCCCCGGGACCCGGCACGGCGAGCGGCGAGGTGGCCACGGTACGCGCCAGGAAGGCGCCGCTCCGGAAGACCACGGGGTTCAGCACCGCGGGGAGGACGACCAGGGGAACGCCGTCGATCCGCTCGAGCACCGGCCGGCGGATGCGGCGCTTCAGGAACGGCAGTCGAGCGTAGAGCCAGGGGAGGCTCGCCCAGCGCGCCAGCTTCCCGACCCGGATGCTGCCCAGGGGCTCTTCGATCGTCAACGCCTGCTCCAGGGGCTCTCCCTCCTCGAAACGGAGGAAGTCTATCGCTTCCGGCGGCATAAGATGCGTTCGTGACCGCCCTGCCCCCTCTTGACGTGGGAATCCTCGTCTCGTCCCTCGGTCTCCTGCGCGGCGGGGTCGAGACCATGGCCGCCCGCCTCGGGGAGGGGCTCGCCCGGCGGGGGCACCGGGTGACGCTCGTCGGCGGCCGCTGGCCGGGGCGGCGTCTGCCCGAGGATCTTGCGCGCCTGCCGGTCCGCTGGCTGCGCGTCCCCTGCGCGCCGGCGAACCTGTGGAGCGCCCTTCTCGCCCAGGGAGATCGCCGTCGACAGCTGGGTGTTCACCCGGGCTCGTTCCGCTGGGCGGCCGCGCTTCATCCCGGTCTGCGCCGGCTCGTGGCGAGCGCCGACGTCACCTTCACCCTCCTCCCGGCCGACACCGCCCTCGTCTCCGTCTGGCGTCATCGGCTCGGCCTGCCGCATGTCTCCTACTACCTGGGGGGCGGCAGGTGCTGGCTGGAGCGGGACCTCTCAACCGTCCGCCTGGCCAACCCCTCGGCCGCCGCCAAGAGCAAGCACCTGAGGGAGTACCCGGTCGCCGGTACGCTCGTCCCCGGCATCCCGGCCGAGCTGCTGGAGGGAACCTACGAGGTGCGGGAGCGAGCCCTGCGCCTCCTCTTCGTCGGCCGGCTGGAGATCCACAAAGGAGCGCTCGCCGCCTTCGCGGTCTTCCGCCGCCTCGCCGCCGATTTCCCTGGCATCACCCTCCTCTACCTGGGGGATGGCGCGGCGCGTGGTGCGCTCCTCCGGGAGATCCGGCAGGCCGGTCTGGAGGACAGGGTTCAGCTGGCGGGCGCGGTCCCCCCGGAGCAGGTCTACGCCGCGATGCGGCAGGCCGACCTGCTGCTCTTCCCGAGCCGGAACGAGAATCTTCCCCTGACCTTATTGGAAGCGCAGGCGGTGGGATTGCCGCTCGTCGCCTCGGATGTAGCCGGAATCCGGGAGGCGGTGCATGCGGGTGCGGTCCTCCTACCGCCAGAGGATGAGGCGGGTTGGGCGGGGGCGGTGTGGGGGCTCCTGGCGGACCGGGAGAGGCGGGTGTATCTCTCTACGGCCGGGCGGGACTGGGCGGCCGGGTTTACCTGGGAGCGATCGGTGGAGACCCTGGAGGGAGCCCTGCGGCTGGCGGTCGGGCGGGGAGCGGCGGTATAGTCGGGCAGCTCCGGCGCTGGGGCGGGGGGCCAGCCCTCCTTCCCCTGCTGCCAGGCACAGTGCCTGCGCTGCTGGGCACCACAGCTGCGCTGGCAGGCACAAGCCCTGCGCTGGCAGGCGCAACTCCCGCGCTGGCAGGCACAGCGTCTGTGCCGTCAGGCACAACGACCGCGCTACCAGACACAACGACTGCGCTGGCAGACACAGCGCCCGCGCTGCCAGGCACAGCGGCTGTGCCCGCCAGATTCGACCGCGGTTGCCCCATTTTCGCTCTCCGTTTGCCGGATTCTGCCGCCGGGAGCCTCGGTCCGTGGTTCGTATGCCCGATTTCCGCCGCGGGCCGGCGGCTGGCGGTCGGGCGAGGGGCGCCAGCTGCCGAGGTCGGCATCCCGGACGCTCGGACGCTCGGGAACGGAGCTGAGGCCTTGGGAGCCCCTCCCCAGGCCCACGTCGGGGTATCGGAGCGTCGATCTGGCGATTTCCTGTAGGAACGCCCTCTGGTTGGCGGTCGAGAGGAGGCCCCGATATAGTCGGGAGGACTCTACGCCCCGGGTGGGTGTATCTTGCCTCGTGGGGTTTCGTCTTTAGCCCCGAAGGGTCGACGGCATGTAGCCTGGGGCGAAAGCCCCAGGTAAGAGAGATAAAAGAGATCCAGCCCCGAAGGGGCGGCGGTCATTGGGGTGCTGAGCTGCCGTCGCCCCTTCGGGGCTGGATCGTAAATCTCCCGCCTACCTGGGGCTCTCGCCCCAGGCTACATGCCTAGCCCCCTTCGGGGGCGCTCAGAGGTAGGCTTCTCTGTTGCCTGGCAGGTGAGGAGGTTGGGAGATGGACCAGATCATCGTCGAGAACGTCCGGTGCTTTCGCAAGAGGCAGACGGTGCCTCTGGCGCCCTTGACCTTCCTGGTCGGGGAGAACAGCTCGGGGAAGTCGACGTTTCTTGCGCTGGCACGTCTCGCCTGGGATCTGATGGCGAGCCGGAGACCTCTCAACTTCAACGAAGAGCCGTTCTCTCTTGGCGCCTACGATCAAATCGCAACTCTTGTCCAGAAGCCGACGACGTCTGCTGACTCTTTTTCGGTCGGCGCCAGAGTCGCGGGTGGGGTCATAACCGACAATGTCACCGTAACGACGACTTTTGTGTCACGTGGAGGTCAACCCGCCATCCGTCAATGGAAGATAGAGGATGCCCAATATCGAATCACGCTCGAGTACGACGGAGACGAGAAGCCTTCTCTCATCAAGCTGAAGGGGCCGAATATCCGGCGTGAGCTGAAGGTCGACCAGGAGATGCAGGTGCCTCCTCCTTATCTGGCATACCCTATTATCGCGCGATACTTTGCATCGAGAGGATATTCTTCGAGACTGCTTTTTCTGTTTCAGGCTGTGGCCCTCGCACCCGCAACGCGGCCTTACGCCTTCGCTCCTATCCGCACGCGACCTCAGCGGACCTACGACGCTTTGCAAGAGATCTTGAATCCTGAGGGCTCACACGTCCCCCTCCTTCTGTACAGGCTCTCGCAAGATCGGGCGGCCTGGCAGCGTCTATCGAAAGCCATCAGCGGCTTTGGTCGTGCTTCCGGATTGTTCGAGAAAGTCGAAGTCAAGGCGTTCGACAAGGAAGGGGGACCGTTTCAGATTCGTGTCGCCATCGACGGCATTCCGACGAACTTCGTCGACGTTGGATATGGCGTCAGCCAGATCCTCCCGATCGTAGTGGACTGTATCCTTGCCACAGAGGGCTCCACGTTTCTCCTCCAGCAGCCCGAGGTGCACCTCCATCCCAGGGCCCAGGCGGAGCTCAGCTCCTTCTTGGCACTGCTCGCGAAAGAGGGGCAGAAGCAGTTCCTCATCGAGACGCACAGCGACTACATGGTCGACCGCATCCGCATGGACATCCGGGATGGCAAGCACGGCCTGCGCCCGGAGGACGTGCTGATCCTGTACTTCGAGAGGCAGGGAGCTGAAGCTCACATCCATCCCATGACTCTCGACAGCTACGGTAATCTCTTAGATGCGCCTGCAACCTATCGGAGATTTTTCCTCGACGAGGAGCGAAGGTTCCTGGGAGGTTGATACGTGTGTGTGATCATCGACGCGAACCGGGCTTCGGTCGTCTTTCGCGAACCGCCTGATCCTGACTTTGCTCCCATCCTGGACTGGTTGCTGCAAGAGGGTGGAGAATTGGTTTTCGGGGGGCGCTTGGCCGCGGAGCTCGAAGGAGTTGGCAAGGCGAAACGCTTCCTGCGCGCGTTGGTCGTAGCGGGGCGCGCACGGCGGGTCCCAGATGCCGAGGTCGAGGCGGAAGAGGAAGTCGTGCAGAGAACGGGCTACTGCCGCTCCGACGATCCGCACGTCATTGCTCTCGCGCGTCGAAGCGGAGCACGGACGCTTTGTACGGAGGATCGAGACCTTTTTAGGGACTTCAGAGACCTACGGCTGGTGAAGCCCAAGGGGTCGATCTATCGTAATCGATCGCACGCCCACCTGCTCCGGCACACAAATTCCTGCGGCAGGCTATCCAGGCGGCGCCGCTGAGCTGCCGGCCGGCGTCGGCGGGGCCAGCGGCTCGCTTTTGACCTGGTGGTCCTGCCGCATCTGCATCTTACCCGTGACCGGCACGCCCTGGACGCTGCCGCTCACCAGCACGGTCCCCTCCAGCTTGAGGGAGGAGGCCCCGGCTTCCGCGGCAGGGTCGATCGACACGAGCATCGAGCTGCTCATCCGGAGCGTGGGCATCACGGCGGTCATCCCCTTCATCGCGTCGGGGGTCGGCAGGGTGGGATTGCGGATCTCGATCTCCACCTGCAGCTCGAAGCAGGGGACGTTCCCCAGCGACGTCTTGCCGACGAGCTTCACGCTCCCGGTCACGTCCTTGGGCGTGAAGACGAGATCGTCTCGTTTCTTGCGCAACTCCCGGGTCAACAGCTCCACGTCGACCGGCCAGGTCTCGCCGAGGCTGTGGCGTTTGGTGGTGCCCAGGATCTCGTCTTCGTTGGGGGCGTCGTCGGAGTGGAGGGAGACGGCGGTGACGAGGGCGTCTTTCACCTCCCGGGGCAAATTCTTCCCACGGACCTCGAGGACCGTCTCGCCCTTGTCGATCCGCGCGACGACGATCTCTCCCTGGAGGAGCGGGGTGCTCGCGCCGTCCGCCTCGCGGGTCAGATGGTGGATCGTGAGCATGACCTCGGTCACGTTCTTCCTGGTGCCCACCGCGAGGACCTGCGACGTGACGTCGAAGCGATAGGTCTCGTCCTTGGTGTCCTGGGACTCCTTGCCGTTGGCGCTGAAGCTCCGCGTCATCACCGAGTGGTAGGTGCCGGTGACGTGGGCGCGGCGGCCGACCGGCACCGGGCGCTGGAGCTGGAGGGCGAAGTCCTCCGCCCGGGCGCCGATCGTGCCCCAGGCGCCGGCGACGAGCAGGAGGGCGAGGCAGCGGAGGGCACGGCGCAGATTGGACATCAGGACTCCTTTCGCCCCCCCCGCACGAACGCCTCCACCCGCCCCGCCCCCTCCTGGAGCCGCCGCCAGTACTCGCGCCGCCAGGCCACCTCGGCCGGCGGGTTCTTGCGGCTGGCACGGGCGAGGGGGAGGGGACTTAAGGGGAAGTCGTAGCGCGGCCCGTCGGGGAAGAGGCGATCGTGGAGGCGCTTCAGGACGAGGTTCCCGGCGTAGCCGCGGAAATAGTACTCGTCCTTGCCGGCCAGGCGGGCCAGGGTCTCGCCCCCCACGTGCTCCAGGCCGCGGCGGGAGAGGGTGATGCCGTGGAAGCGGAAGAGCTCCCCCGGTTCGTCTCGGTGGAGGAGGTCGACCTGCCAGCCGGCGTCGACGACCGCCTGGGTCGCCAGGTCGCCGGTGTCGTACCAGACCCACTGCTCGAAGGGGAGCGCGGGGTCGGGATGGTCGGCCTTGGGGAAGAAGCCCAGGGGGAGGGCGCTCGCGAAGACCTCGCGGTAGGCGGCGACCTTCATCACCACGGCGAAGGTGCCGTGGCTCGGCCGGCGCTTCCGGGAGACGCAGGAGACCGCCGCGACGTGCGGATCGGCGAGCCGCTGCTTCACCTCCCCCCAGAGGCTGTCGGAGATCCAGAAGACGTCGCTGTCGATGAAGGCGAGGTAGGGGGTCTCGGCCCGGGCAATGGCGTCGTTGTAGGCGTCGTGGAACTCACGCCGCGCGGACGTACGGTAGAGGATCGTGGCCCCGGGGTAGAGGGCGGGGTCCAAAATATTGCGGTCCGAGTCCTGGAAGATCTCGATCCGCGTCTCCTCCGGCGGGAAAGCCCGGGAGACACAGGCGTGCCAGAGGCGGACCACGTCGGGGTAGACGGTCGAGGTGAAGATCGTGAGGAGAGGGGAATTGCCGGCGGCCGTCACGCCACGGCCTCGTCCCAGCTCTCGGGGATCACCCTAGGGAGCGCCAGCTCGATCCCCTCCCTGGCGGCGAGGCGTGCGATCGCCCGGTCGGAACGCTGGAAGTAGGCGCGAAGAGCGCTCCGGCGGGCGGGATCGGTCACCTGGGCGAGGGCGCGGGCGAGGCCGGCCGCCGGGAGGCTCCCGGCGAGCGGCTCTCCGGCGCTGCCGGCCGCGAAAGGCTCGCCGAAGACCGCCTGATAGAGGGTGCCGAGGAGCAGGTTGTCGTAGGCCCCCATGGCGAAGTAGCGTTTCTCGCCCACCAGGGCCTCGAAGCGGCGCTCGCCGATCACGCCGCCGAAGATCTCGCGCGAGGCGCGGAGCACGGTGGTGCCGTGAAAATCGGCGAGGTGGGCCTCGGGGTCGGCCGCCTCGACGATCTCCCGGCCGGCCGCCTGGAGGGCGAGGGCGGCGCGCTCGCCGGGACCGCGGTTGACGCCGCCCGGCCAGACCCCCTCGTAGCTCGCGGCGAAGACCGGCGCCGGAAGGGCGCGATAGGGAGCCGCCCGGCAGAGCAGGGCGTAGACCCCGGGCAGCGCCCCGCGGCGGAGATAGGAGACCGCCGCCACCTCCGGCCGGTCGAAGGCGCTGAGATAGGAGACCGGCCAGGCGCCGTCCAGGAAGAAGAGGTCGGCGTCGAGGACGAAGAGCCAGCCGGCGCTCTCCGCCAGCGCCGCGTCGTAGAACTCGACGAAGTCGCGGACGCCGGGACCGGGGGCCGCGAGGACCGCTCCCGGAAACCAGCCCGGCGCGAACTCGGCGGCGTGGCCGTCACGGAAGATGCGGATCTCGACGGCGAAGCCCGCCGCTTCGAGGGCCGGCAGCAGGTCGCGGCGGACGGCGTGGTACCAGAGCCGGGCGAGGTCCGGGTAGCGGTGCGGGGAGGCGAGGAGGAGGGGCTCAGGCATACTCGGGCACGTCGGTGCGCGGCCGGTAGCGGCCCTCGCGGTCGAAGCCGCTCTCCCAGGCGCCGCCCTGCCACTCGCCCTCCCAGAAGACGCCGCCCCAGAAGGTGCCGCCGCGGAAGGTGCCGCCGCGGAAGAGACCGCCCAGCATCACCCCGGACTCGAAGACCCCGCCGTCCCACTCGCATTCGAGGAGCACCGCGCCGCGGTTGACGGTCTTCGGCCCGAACTTCTCCTTGTGGTAGAACTCGCCGGCTTCCAGGACCATGTCCTTAACCTATCACGGGGCTTCGAGGCCCCTCACCCCCCCAGCAGCTCCTCGATCCGCGCCAGCCCCTCCTCCGGGTCGTCCCCCAGGTCGAGCCGCCAGGCGTTGTCGCGGAGCAGGGTCTCGACGTAGCCAGAATAGCCGGGGACCTCCTCCTCGGTGCCGGCGCGGCCGGTGCGCCAGAGCTCCAGAGCTTCGCGGAGCGACAGGGCGGTGAGCCGGCTCGCCGGCGTGCCTGGGCGGCGGTGGAGGAGGACGACCGGCCCCGGCAGGGCGCGCGGCACCGTGCTCTCCGGGCGGACCGCTTCGAGGGCCACGGCGAGCTTGGGGACCCCGTTGCGGGCGAGCGACGGGGCGAGCCCGGCGAGCTCGGGGAAGAACCGGGCGGTGTCGGGCCGAAGATGGCACCACCAGGGGAGCCCCCACCAGGCCCCGGGTCCTTCCCGGCCCCCGCGGACACCGCGAAGGAGATCGATCCACACCACGTCCTCGGCGAGGACCTGGAGGGACCGTCGGGAGGCGGCGGCGTAGACGAGGGTGGTCTTGCCCCCGCCGCCCTGGGCGCGCAGGAGGGCGGCGCGGCCCTGGTGGACGACCGCGCCACCGTGGACGCCGAGAAAGCCGCGCGGCGGCAGCTGGAGCTGCAGGGCGAGCTCCAGGAGCTCCAGGCGGAGGCGAGCCGGCTGGGCCAGCAGCTCGGGCGCGAAGCGGCCGCGGGCGGTCCCTTGGGTGCGGTCGACGACCAGGGTCGAGCCCCCCTCGCGCAACCGTACCCGCTCGCCATGGACCAGGTAGGACGTCCCGCGCTCCCGGTCTGGAACCCGGCGGGTGAGGAAGAGGAAGTCGAGGTCGGGCGGCCCCGCCGGGGGAGCGGACCCGAAGCCGCGGAAGGCGTCCTCGGCCGCGGCGAGCACCGCGGGATGGTCGGTCCGCAGGCCCAGGGTGAGCCCGAGGGGCCGAAACCCGGCGGTGAGCAGGGGCGGCCGGCTCATGGGCCGGGGGAGGGGCCGGTGCGGAGCGAGGTGGCGAGGCCGCTCCAGGCGCCCCCCAGCGTCGGCTTCCGGCGCAGACAGGCGAGGAACTGCCGGCGAGCCGCCTGTCGCTCGCCCCGGCTCAAGAGGAAGCGGCCCAGCCGGTAGCGGTAGAGGAGGAACATCTCGTCGTAGAGGCGGCGTGGCACGGCCCCCTGGGCATAGAACCGCTCCAGGCCGTGGAGGGCGTCCTCGAAGCCCTCGACCCCGTAGCCGGGGGAGGAGTTGCCGGGGTGCTTGCGGATGCGCACCAGCGGCCGGTGGAGGACTGCCGCCCGGGAGTCGAAGGCGAGGCGGGTGAAGAGGTCGTACTCGCCGGTCGTCAGCCGCTCCTCGAAGGGGCCGACCCGGTCGAGCGCTGTGCGGCGCACGGTGATCGTCGAGGTGTAGAGGGTGGTCCAGGCGCGCAGGATGGGAAAGAAGAGCGAGGCGACCGAAACGCTCCCCTCCTCCGGTTCCTCCCCGGGCAGCGGGTGGAGATTCGTCCGCCGGAAGCCGCCGGCGTCGAAGGAGCGGTAGCCGGCCAAGGTCCAGCCGGCCTCGGGATGGGCGGCGAGGACGGCGCGATAGGCGGCGAGCGCCTCCGGTTCCAGGAGGTCGTCCGAGTCGAGGAAGGCGATCAGCTCGCCGCGCGCCCGGGCGACCCCGGCGTTCCGTACCCGGGCCAGGTTCCCCGAGCGCGGCAGAGGGAGATAGACGAGCCGCGGATCGCCCGCCCGGATCGCCGAGACGGCCGCGGCCGTCCCGTCCGTCGAGCCGTCGTCGACGACGATTCCCTCGAGGTCGCTCTCCGTCTGGCCGAGGACGCTCTCCAGGGTCGCGGGCAGGAGGTGCGCCCGATTGTGGGTCGGGATGACGACGCTGACGCGGGGGGCTCGCATGGGCATGCTTGACAGGGGATGCCGGCTCCCGGATAGTAGCATTCCGAATCACTTGGGAATTTAAGGCTTGACATGGATGGGGGCACCCCCCCCTGGACCTCGGCTCCGAGGAAGCGGCGGCGCTCGCTCGCTCCCGGTCCCGGGGTTCCCTTTTCGTACGATTGGAGGACAAAGAGAACGATGGGTACCAAGACGAGATCACTCCCCAAGACCCTCGCCCTGTTCGTCGCCGTGGCCTTCGCCCTGGCCTGGGGGCTCGGCCGGCCGCACGCCGATGCCGCTCCCCCCGCCAAACCGGCCGCCAAGCCGGCCCCCACGAAGGCCGCCAAGCCGGCGGCCATGCCCGCCGCCACCGGCTCGACCCTCTGCAACCTGTCGTCGCCGCCCAACCTCGGGACCATCGCCAAGACGATCGCGCCCAACAACAACGCGTTCATCAGCGACTACAACACCCTCTCCCAGGCCGCCTGGTGCACCTTCATCGCCCTCAACTGGCCGGCCCAGGGGACGGCGCCGACGATGAACGCCAACCCGAACGCCAAGTTCGGCACCGCCGGAGCGACCGAGGTCTGGGAGACCTGGATGGACTCGACCGAGGTCTACTGCAGCAACGGCAACGCGCCCGGCAATTGCAGCACCTCGCTCAAGCGCTCGGCCTCGTCGCGCAAGGTCCACCGGCTCACCATGGCCAACCCCAACTCCGCCCATGCCGCCGAGGCGCGCCTCCAGGCTCAGCACAGCGCCGACCCGCGTCTCCTGGCCGCCGTCGCCGGCGACGACCAGGACCTGTCGGAGAACACCCAGGCGACCGGCTACATGCTGCCGGACAAGAACAACACCCCGGCCAACAACTCGATCATCCTCTACGAGGTGCGGGAGAACCCGAGCTTCGTCTCGTTCCTCACCAAGTGGGGGATCTATAACCGCAACGGCCAGACCACCCTCTACAACGCGCAGGGCGGCAAGGCCGAGCCGCCGGGCCAGTCGCCGCTCGACTTCTCGCCCCAGGCCTTCGAGGTCAAGCCCTCCTGGTACGTCATCCCGAACGGCGAGAACGACCCCATGTACGTCAGCCAGGGCGCCTGCGCCCCGGGCGTGCAGTGCGGCCAGAACGGCAACTTCAACATCGGCCTGACCGGCTTCCACGTCCTCTGGAAGGTGTTCCCCAAGTCGAGCTGGATCTGGATGACCTTCGAGTACAACCAGAACCCGGCGCTCACCCCGGTCGTCACCAAGGCGATCACCTACACCCGGCCCGACGGCGGGACCTGCCCGAACGGCAGCGCTCTCCCCTGTCCGGACGGCCCGTACATCGCGGGCAACCCGACCCCCACGGACCCGGTGCAGAACGGCGCCAACGCCGCCAACGCCATCTACCAGCCGATGCTCGCCGGCACCCCCTTCGCCAACTACAAGCTGGTCGGGGTGCAGGTGGCGTTCATGGTCAACGGCGTGCCGACGCTGCTCGCCAACAACCACATCGAGACCGACTTCGGGGCCACCAACACGCTCACCAACCCCACCTCGTCCTGCATCACCTGCCACTACTACGCCTCGATCGGCAACCTGAACACCAATAACTGTTCGAAGGGCAAGTCGGCCAACGTCCGGCGCATCGGGATCTTCCAGACCACCACCCAGATCCCCAACATGCAGGCCTTCGGCACCGGCTACACCGGCAACGGCCAGTCCAGCCTCTACAACGCGAGCGGGAGCTCCGGTCCCTACGTTGCGGGCGACTTCATCTGGACCCTCCAGCTCTCGCAGTGGAACCTCTCCCAGGGGAACGGCTGCCCGTCGACCACGCAGAGCAAGCCGGCGCCAAAGCCCAAGCCGGTGAAGAAACCGACCGGCAGGTCGCGTTCCGCCGGATAGAGGCGCGGGACGGCTTTTTTGAGACCCGGGGCCGTGGGCGCTTGTAAGCGCCCACGGCCTTTTTCTTTCTATCCACCCGTCCGCGAGATCAACCAGGCCGCCTCGGCGAGCGCGATCAGGTTGGTGAGCGCGTGGAGGCCGAACGAGAGGAGCGTCGAGCCCGTCTTCAGGCGGACCCCGGCGAGGAGGAGGCCGAGGAGGAAGACGAAGCTCATGTCGAGCGGGTCGTACTGCGCATGGAGGAGGCCGAAGACGAGCGCGGAGAGGAGGGTGGCGACCGTCCCGCCCAGGGCCGGGGTGAGGCCGGGGAGGAGGAAACCGCGGAAGAGCAGCTCCTCGAAGGCCGGGCCCGCCACCACCATGGCGAGATAGAGGGCGGGCAGGCCGTGGGCGGTGCGGTAGGCGTTGAGCAGGAAATCGGGGACCAGCGGCCGGTAGAGGAACTGGGAGAGCTGGTCGTAGACCAGCTGGATGGCGGCGAGCGGGGCGAGGGCGCCCAACGCCTGGCCGAGAGTCGGCAGGGAGAGCCCCAGGTAGTTCCGCACCGGCAGGCCCCGCCGCAGGCGGACGAGACCGAGGACGAGGAGGATGCCGACCGGTACCGAAACCAGGGTCGGAAAGGTGATCGAGAGCCCGTAGTTCTCGGGTGCGGCGAGAGTGGGCGAGAGCGCCAGGGCGGCGTTCTGGACCAGGGTGTAGACGACGACCGCCAAAGTGGAGAAACCGAGCGTGGCGAGGAGCCCCCACCGGCGAAGCGGCGGCGCCGGCTCCGGCCGGGGAGGAGATGGGATCTCGTCGTCCATCGAGCAGCGGCAGCGTACCACCACCACTCCCCTTGACAAACTAGGAGAGCGTGCCGCACACTCCTAGCCACACTAGGAGAGTGCGCGCCATGACCAAGACCGCAGAGCTGCTTCCAGGGACCCTCGACCTGCTGATCCTCAAGGCGGTGTCGCTCCAGCCGCTGCATGGGTACGGCGTGCTCCTGCGCATCGGCCAGATCTCGGGCGACGCGCTGGAGATCCCGCAGGGGTCGCTGTATCCGGCGCTCTACCGTCTGGAGCACCAGGGGCTGATCGTCGCCGAGTGGGGCCAGAGCGAGAACAACCGGCGCGCCAAGTACTACACCCTGACCGTCGCCGGGCAGCGCCGGCTGGACGAGGAGACGGCGAGCTGGAACCGCCTGGCGTCCGCGATGGCCGCGGCGCTCAATACCGTACCCGAGGAGGCCTGACATGGCGCCTCGGCTCCGCTCCCTGCTGCAGGCGCTCTTCCGCCGGACCCACTTCGAGGCCGAGATGGCGGAGGAGATGCGGTTTCACGTCGAGCAGGTCGCCACGGAGCTCGTGCGCTCCGGCGTGCCGCCGGAGGAGGCTGCGTGGCGGGCGCGGCGGGCGTTCGGCAGCCTCGACGCCGTCCAGGCGGACTGCCGCGAGGCGCGCGGCCTCCGCCTCTTCGACGAGCTCCGGCAGAACCTGCGCCTGGCCCTCCGCCGGCTGCGGAAGACGCCCGGCTTCACCGCCACCGCTCTCGCCACCCTGGCGCTCTGCCTGGGCGCCAATCTCACCATTTTCGCCGTCGTCGACTCGGTCCTCCTGCGGCCGCTGCCGTTCCCGGACGCCGGCCGGCTGGTGAGCGTGTTCAACACCTATCCCAAGGCCGGCGTCGGGAACGACGGTGGTTCGTTGACCAACTACTACGAACGGCGGGGCCAGATCGCCGCCTTCTCCGGCCTGGCCGCCTACCGCGAGGGCACGGCGGTCGTCGGCGAGACCGGGGCGACGGAACGCGAGCCGGTTCTGCGCGTCACCCCGGACTTCTTCGCCACCCTCGGGCGCGGCCCGATCCAGGGCCGCGCCTTCACCGAGGCGGAAACGACGGTGGATGCCGACCGCGTGGCCATCCTCACCGACGCCTTCTGGCGGCAACGCTCGAACGGCGATCCGCACGTGATCGGCCGCAAGATCCGGGTGAACGGTCTCGAACGGGTCGTGGTCGGGGTCCTGCCGCCCGACTTCAGCTTCCTCTCCTCTCCGGCCCGGCTCTATGTTCCGCTCTCGTCGAGCCCGGAGGAGCACGCGCCGAAAGAGCGGCACTCGGGGAACTCCCACCTGATCGCCCGGCTCCGCCCCGGTCACCCGCTCGTCCAGGCGCAAGCGCAGATCGACGCCCACAATGCCGCCGTGGAGAAGGACGATCCCGCCGCCCGGGCGATGGCCGACGCGGGCTTCCGCTCGCTCGTCGTGCCTCTCCATGCCGACCACGTCGCGGCGATTCGTCCCACCCTCTGGTTGATCCAGGCGGGCGCCCTGTTCCTGCTTCTGATCGGCGCCGTCAACCTCGTCAACCTGCTCCTGATCCGCGCCAGCGTGCGCGCCCGGGAATTCGCCGTCCGCCAGGCGATCGGCGCCAGCCGCTGGCACGTGGTGCGGGAGGTGCTGGTCGAGACCACCCTGCTCACCCTCGCCGGTGGGCTCTTAGGTCTCGCGGTGGGGGAGAGCGGCATCCGCCTGCTGACCGTGCTGGGCACCGAGCATCTCCCCTTGGGCGCCCATATCGCCTTCGATGCGCGGCTGGCCGGGGTCGCCCTGCTGGGAGCGGTCGTTCTCGGGCTGGCGATCGGGCTGCCCCTCGCCGCCTACAACCTGCGCTCCGGCAGGGCGCTCCCCCAGGAGTCGCGTGGCGGCACGGCCAGCCGGGCGGCGCAGGGCCTGCGCCACGCCTTCATCGTCGCCCAGATCGCCCTCGCCTTCGTGCTGCTCGCCGGCGCGGGCCTCCTCGGCTTGAGCCTCGATCACGTCCTCGCCCTCTCGCCTGGCTTCCGGCCGGAGCCGGTGCTGAGCGGCCAGCTCGGGCTGCCGGGGAAGAGCTATCCGGACGTGCCGGCCCTCCTCACCTTCACCGAAAGGCTCGGCGAAGCGCTCGGCCGCCAGCCGGGCGTGCAGGCCGTCGGTTTTGCCACCAACGTGCCGTTGAGTGGGATCAGCAACAAGAGCGCCGTCACGGTGAAGGGCTTTGTACGCAAGCCCGGGAAATCCCCCCGCGGCCACTATTCCTACAGCATCGGCGGCGACTACTTCGCCGCCCTGAACGTTCCGTTGCGCGAGGGACGATTCCTGACCGCCGCCGATTCCCGCCGCGCCGAGCGGGTCTGCGTCGTCGACGAGGACTTCGCCCGCCGCTACTGGCCCCGTGGCCGCGCCCTCGGCCAGCGTCTCTTCGAGGGCCCGGACGAGAAGAGCGAGGCCGAGGCCTTCACCGTCGTCGGAGTCGTCGGCGCGGTCAAGCAGGCCGGGCTGACCGAAAACGAGGCCCTGGGCGCGGTCTACTATCCTCTCGGCCACCGCGCCGACCGGGGTTTCTTCGTCGTCGCCCGCACCCGCCGGCCGGCGGACTCGCTCGGGCCGGCGCTGCAAAGCGTCGTCCGCCAGCTCGACCCCGAGCTCCCGGTGAGCGATCTGCGGTCGATGGAGACCCGCCTGACCGACAGCCTGGTGGCCCGCCGCTCGCCGGCCCTCCTGGCGGGTCTCTTTTCCCTCCTCGCCGTGCTGCTCACCGCCATCGGCACCTATGGGGTCCTGAGCTACGCCGTGGCGCAGCGGCGCCGCGAGATCGGCCTCCGCATGGCCCTGGGGGCGCGGCCGGAGCAGGTGCGCGGCCAGTTCCTCGTGCTCTCGCTGCGCCTCCTGGCAGGCGGCACTCTCCTCGGCCTCCTCGGCGCTTGGTTGACCGGCCAGGCCCTGCAGGCGATCCTCTTCCAAGTCCCGGCGTTCCACCTGGCGACCCTCGCCGCGACCGCCGGCATCCTGGGCGGCGTATCGCTGGTCGCCGGCCTGCGCCCGTCCGATCGCGCCGCGCGGATCTCCCCGATGGAAGCGCTCGCGGACGAGTAGGGGAGGGGTTGGCTACTTCTTCTTCCGCAGCGCCGCGATCTCCCGGTCGAACCCCGGCACGATCGCCTTCACGAAGGCGTTCTTGAGCAGGTTCGAGATCGTCTCCCAGGTGCTGGTCCGCGGGTTGTCGAGCGAGCCGGAGAGGTCGGTTTTGGTCGCCACCTCTTCGCGCTTGTGGTTTTCCAGGACGTGGGCCGCCGCGCCCACCACCTTCTCGTAGAGCTTCTTCAGCGCCGGCTTGTCCTTGTCCTGCTTCGCATCGTAGACCTGGACGTCCTGGAAGAACGGCTTGACGTAGCCGTCGATGTGCCGGTCCTTGACCGCCATTTCGGTGTAGACGGAGAAGGTCCCGGCCGCCACGTCGAACTTGCCGTAGGCGCGGAGGAGGTCGTTGACCTTGGGGAGGGAGGCCGCCTCGACCGCCAGCGCCAGGTTGAAGTTTGGACCGTTGCCGCCCGGCCGGAATTCCGCCGTGCCGTGGGCCGTGCCGGTGCCCATGAAGCGCCCGGCGAGCCGGGCGCGGACCGGTCCGGTCAGCGGTCCGCTCACCAGGTCGGTCACCGCGAGGTCCAGGTGGTCGAGGAAGACCCGGAAGGGCGGGCTCTTGGCGCGGTCGACGAAGCCGAGCTCGCCGCCCAGCAGGCGGAGGGTGCGGATGCGGACCGGGATCGTCGCCTGGCGGTTTACCTCGCGAGTCACCGCCGCCTTGGCCGCCTCCGCCCGCGTCTTTTCGGCTTCCAGAGTCGCCGTCGAATGGAGATAGTCGAGGCGCAGGCCGCGGATCGTGAGATCGTCCACCCGGACCTGGTTGTGGCGGGGGGAGAGCTCGAATTCGCCCTTGGAGGCGAGCACGCCGCCCTGGAGCGATAGATTGGCGCGCGAGATGAGCGGGCGCAGGCGGTCCAGGGGGATGCCCAGGGCGCTGTAGACGGCGTGGACCCCAGGATAGGGCTCGGCGAGGAAATCGGCGTGCCCGTCCGCCACCGCCCGGCCGGTGTCGAAGACGATCCCCTCGGTGTGGACCGGCGAAGGGTAGACGCCGGGGCGGCTGTGGATGTTCCGGATGTCCTTGGCGTCCAGGTTCCAGTGGCTGACGAGGAACGGCTTCTGGGGATCGACGTCGATGTAGGCGAGCTCGCCTTCCCGGATCGCGACGTGGTCGAACTTGAGCGGGTAGATCGACTCGAAAGCCTGCTGCCAGCCACGGTCCTTGAGCCGGACCTTGTCGTGGGCTTCCTGCTCGATCTGCGGCAGGTCGATGTGGACCCGCGGGTGGTCGAAGACGGCATCGGCCACCAGGTGGAAGGTGAGGAGCGCCGGCCACTCGACGCTCGTTCGGAGGCGCGGGATGTCGGCGACCGGTGGATTGGGGTTGGCCTGTTGCCGGATGACCAGGTTGCGGAGGGTCAGGGCCAGGTTCAGGGGGTTCACGTGGGCGTGCCCCAGGGTCACCTGGTAGCCGGTCAAGCGCTGGTTGATCTTGCCTTCGAGGGCACGGCGCAGCCGCTCGTCGAAGAGGTGGGAGCCGAAAACCGCCAGGAGCGCGAGGACGGCGAGGACGACGCCCGAGGCGACGAGGCCCCGCCGCGACAGTCGCCGCGAGCGACGGGGAACCTTGTCCTCTCTGGGAGGCCCGGCCCGCTCTTCCTGCTTCTCCGTAACTGGTTCTCGCTGCAATAGCATACAACCTCAGACCGGACCCCGTTCATAGATAAAGCAAAGAGTTTGCCAACCTGAAACGGAGGGCCGCCCTTCTGGACTCCTCCTGCCCGGCTGAAATGGAATTGTGAGCTCCGACACTAAGAAGAAGAGCGGGATCTCCTGACGAAAATTTGATTCCGCGGCTATCGGAACCGGATCAGTGGCGCCTCTGCGAGGCGTAGGGAGACGGCTATGGAGCTGGGTCAGGGTCGGCGGCAGGCAGGAAGGTTCGGACTTTTTGCGTTCTTGGTGTTGGCTCTGGCGCCGGGGGCGCTCCAGGCCCAGGGGAGTTGTGTCCGGTTGAACGGTGGCTGCACGCCGCCCGAGCAGCCGGGCCAGTGCTTCCCCGATGCCCTGGGGCCGATCACCTGGACCGATCCGGGCGGGGCGCGCACCACCCAGGTCCGCTTCCTCGCCAACAGCCCGAATTCGACCTGCCATCCGCCGGTCGGGATCGGGGCGCCGCCGCACTGCTGCACCTCCTTCCATCCGCCCGCCAGCCCCGGTCCCTCGGTCAAGCTGCGGATCGTCGGCCGGCGGGTCTGGGTCGACTACGACGCCCCCAACTACTACTGCCAGAACACCGGCGACTGGCCGCCGTTCTTCACCTGCACCAACGACCCGCTCGCCTCCGCGGACAACCTGTTCCTGTTCCGCAACGGCGACCTGCTGCAGACCGCTTTCATCTATTACGAAAACGGCTCCTGGGACACCGGGATCGACGTCGCCTGCGGCGGCACCCAGACCTTCACCGCCCGGATCGGCTACGTGGTCGAGCCGGTGCAGCTCACGGAGGCGTTCGACACCAAGACGCTCAAGGCGGTCTGCCCGGACCGGCGCGATTGTCCGTATGGCGTCGGCAAACCGGTCAACCCCGGCTCGGGAGACGTCGCGGCGACCGTACCCCTCTTCACTCTCGCCCAGGCGCCGCTCTCGCTCTCCTTCAGCCTGAGCTATCACAGCGGCACCCCGCTCTACCCGGGCCTCGTAGCGGCGCCCGCCGGACTCGGCTGGACCCACCTCTTCGCCCAGACCCTGCGGCCGACCGATGCCACGAACCGCGTCCTCTACCACCTGACGCCCGAGGGCTTCGAGTCGGAGTACACCCAGAGCGGGGTCAACACCTGGATCGCCTCCAGCCCGGGCGAGTTGCGCGGCACGGTGACTCTCGCCTCCGGCCAGTTCGCCCTGACCGACCTCGACGGCAGGGTGACGCGCTTCGACGCGGCGACCGGGAAGTGGCTCTCGACTACCGACCGCTGGGGCAATACCCTCTCAGGCATCTATGACGCCTCCGGCAATCTCGCGACAGTCGCCGACGCCGAAGGGCGGCAGGTGACGCTCGCCTACGTCGGCGGCTTCCTCTCGTCGATCACCTTGCCGGACGGCCCTGTCTGGCGCCTGATCTACGACGGCCCCAACCTGGCGGCGATTTTCGATCCCCTCCACCCCGGCGCGACGCCCTGGCGGAGCTTCACCTACGCGGCTGACAGTCAGGGAGTGATCCGCCTCCTGACCGAGGTGCGCGACGAGGCGGGCGCCCTGCTCGAGGGGCACTCCTACGACGCCGCCGACCGGGGCACGACGTCGATCTCGGCGGGCGGCAAAGACTCGGTGACCATCGAGTACGACACGCCCTCCCCTGGCCAGAGCCGGACGACGCACGAGATTGACGGCACCACCTCCCAACTCTCGATTTTCAGCCTGACCTACGGCAAGGGTAGATTCTTGCCGGACCGCATCCAGGGCAACTGTGCGACCTGCGGCGTCGCGACCTCCGACGACCAGTCCTTCACCTACGGCCCCGACAATCACGTGCTGTCGAAGACCGACGGCAACGGCCACCTGACGCGCTACACCTACAATGCCGACGGCAACGTCACCTCGATGACCGAGGCGGCGGGGACGGCGATCGAGCGGACGACGACCTACCGCTACGGTTACGCGCCATGGCCCAACTTCCGCACCGAGGTGGACGAGCCCTCGGCGGCGAAGCCGGGGGCGCAGAAGGTCACCACCATGACCTGGAACACCACGGGCACGCCGGAGACCACCCTCACGGCCGTGGAGTCGGGGTTTCTGTCGCCGAGCGACGCAGCGCCGACCCCCTATACCTCGACCGCCACCTTCGACGCCCGTCACCGCCATGTCTCTGCCAACGGGCCACGCACGGACGTGGCGGATGTCGTCACCACGGCCTACTACGACGACGCCGATCCGGTCGCCGACCGGCGGGGGCGGGTGGCGCGGCGGACCGACGCGACCGGCTTGGTCACGACTTTCGACGGCTACGACGTCTTCGGCACGGCGCGAACGGTGACCGATCCCAACGGCGTGGTCACGACAAGGGAGACCGACGGCCGTGGGCGGCTCATTCGCTCGACCGCGAAGGCGGTGCCGGGTGATGCCAGCGAATCGGCCGACTATGTCTCCACCTATACCTACGACGGCCGCGACCGGCTGCTGCGCACCCTGCTGCCGCGTGGTAACGGGATGAGCTATGGCTATGAGGACGGTACCAACCACCTGATCGACACAATCCGGCTGGACGCTGCCGGCAACCAGGTCGAGCGCCGGCACCTGACCCTCAACACGATCGGCGGTAAGGTCCAGGAGGAGGACCAGAGCTGCGACACTCCGGCGCCTGTCTGCGCTTCGTGGACGACGAAGCGGAGCGAGAGCTTCACCTACGATCTCCACAACCGCCTCGCGAGCGTCGCCCACCCGGTGCCTGCGGGCTCGAAGGTGACCTACGCCTACGACCCGGACGGCCTGCTCTCGGCGGTCCAGGACGAAGTGCATGCGAGCCCCAACACCCGCAACGGCTATGACGCCCTGCACCGGTTGACCCAGGTGCAGCAGACGCTCGCCGGTGCCCCGGGTGGAATCGCCGGCACGTCCTATTCCTACGACGTGATGGACGACCTGGCCGCGGTGACCGACCCCAACGGCAACGTCACCCGCTACCAGTATGACGACTTCCGACGCCTCGCCCGCCAGGACTCGCCGGTCACCGGGGCCACCACCTACCAGTATGACCCGGCGGGGAACCTGACCTCCACGACCGACGCGCGCGGCGCTGTGACCACCCGTACCTACGACGCCTCGAACCGGCTCCTCGCCAGTACCACGCAGCTCGCCGGCTCGGCCGCCGAGACGGTGACCTATTCCTATGATGCCGCAGCCGCCGGCAACTACGGCAAGGGGCGCCTCGCCCAGATGACCGACCCCTCGGGCTCGACGACCTATACCTACGAGCGGCGCGGCCTCCTGAAGGGCGAGGTGCAGACGATCCTGGGGACGCCCTACACGATGGACTTCAGGTACGACCAGAACGGCAATCGGAGCCTCTTCACCTACCCCTCGGGGCGCCAGGTCACCTACACCTTCGACTTCGCCGACCGGCCGCTCTCGGCGACTTCCGGGACGACCTCCTACGTCAGCTCGGCCGGCTATCTCCCCTTCGGTCCGGAGACCCGGACGGCCTACGGCAACGGCACCACCCGGACCTTCTCCTACGACCTGCGCTACCGGCCGACCGAGAACCGCCTCGACGGCGCCGCCTTGCCGATCGCCGACTACCTCTACCAAGAGGATCCGGTGGGCAACATCACCTCGCTCCATGACGCCCTCGACCCGAGCTTCAATCGCGACTTCGCCTACGACGACCTCTACCGGCTGACCGGGGCGACGACCGGCGAATCGCTGTGGGGGAACGGCAGCTACCGCTACGACCCCATGGGAAACATGACCTCTCTCGCCCTGGGCTCGGCGCGGTCGCTCTCCTTCTCCTACCAAGGGACCCTGCCGCAACTCGCGACGGTGGCGGTGCCGGGGGGCGGCAGCCGCGCGGTCACCTACGACCCGGCCGGTAACGAGATCACGGTGGGGGGGGCGACCTCCACCTACTCGGCGCGCAACCTGCTCGCCGCGGCCGACGGCCTCACCTACACCTATGATGGCCGCGGGGTCCGTACGGCTCTGTCGGTCGCGGCGGCCCTGGGCGCGATCACCGGGACGGTCCTCGACGCCGGGACGGGCGCCCCGATCGCTGGCGCCACCGTGCGCCTCACCGGCACCGGGAACACCGCGGTGACCGACGCAGCCGGCCATTACGTCCTCACCGCCGCGGCCGGGATCTACACCCTGACCGCCGCCCAAGTCGGATACCTGCCGACGACGGGCCTGCCCCTCAACCTGCCGGCCGGGGCGGACGTCACCGCCGATCCCCTCCGCCTGTCGCCCGCCCCCGGGAAGATCACCGGCACTGTGCTCTCCTCGCTCGACGGCAATCCTCTTGCCGGGGTCGCCGTCACCGTTCCCGAGACCGGCCTCGCTGCTTTCACCGACGCCGCCGGGAGCTTCACGCTCGAGGAACCGGCCGGGACCTACAGCCTCGCCCTGGCGCTCCCCGGCTACCTGACCCAGACTCTGCCGGCGTTCGCCCTGGCGGCGGGCCGCACCCACGCGGTGGGAACGGTCACCCTCGTGGCCCTTCCGGCGACGGTCACCGGCCGGGTGCTCAATTCGGTGAGCGGAGCCGGGCTCGCCGGGGCGACGGTCACCGCCACCCCGCGGACCACCGGTCTCGCCGCCGCGACGCCGGTCTTCGCCACGACCGACGCGGCCGGCAACTTCACGCTCTCCCTCGCTTCCGGCACCTATTCTCTGACGATCACGGCGACCGGCTTCGCCTCCCGCACCACCGCCTCGATCGGCCTCGGGCCCGGGGCGTCCTACGCCTTCGGCAACCTTACCCTGGACCCCCTGGGGACGATCACCGGCACGGTCGTCAAGTCGACCGACGGCATGCCGATCGGCGGGGCCACGGTTACGATCACCGGGACCCTCAATCAGGCGACGACCGACGCATCCGGCGCCTTCACCCTGACCCAGCCGCCGGGGACGTATACCCTCTCCGTCCAGGCGGGCGGCTTCGCCGACCTGGTGACGCCTCCCTTCACCCTGGCGCCGGGCGGTACCCATAACGCCGGGACGCTGCCTCTCCTGCCGGTCGCCCTCTCGGTCTTCGTCGGCTACGCCGACAACCTGCGGGCGAGCTCGGCCTTCCCCGTCCCCTGGCAGGGGTCGCCCAACGTCGTCTTCCTCGGCAACGGCCCGGTGTTCGACGCCGGCGCGGTCCGCCTTGACAACGCGACCGACGAGCCGATCGCGGTCGACGGGGTCCAGGTCGACCTCGGCCGGCCGGGGCCGGTCTACAACCTGTGGGGGAGCTTCACCATCCCCTCCCACGGCTCGGTCATCCTCACCCAGACCACGCCGTTCAATTTCGACACCAGCGACTTCGCCATCGTCGGCTGCGGCCAGACGCTCGCTCCCGGCGAGCCGCGGGTGCCGCGGGTCCAGGTGACGGTGGGCGGAGTGGGGACCACCTATTTCGACACCGGCCACATCCTGGACACCGGCGGCTACGACCTCGCCTGCCGGGCCAACGAGTCGCTCCAGTGGCGCCTGATCGGGACCACCGGGATCAACTCGAACGGCGATTTCCTGCTCGCCCCGGTGACCGGCACGAGCCCGCTGGGCAGCTCTTACACCCTGACCGCGACTCTGACCGACGCCAACAACCAGCCGCTGCCCAACGTCACCGTCACCTTCAAGGCGACCTCCGGCCCCAACACCGGCAGGACCGGCCAGGCGGTGACCGATGCCACCGGCAAGGCCTCCTTCAGCTACGGCAGCACCTTCGCCGGCACCGACACCTGGCAGGGCACGGTGGTCAACGCCTCCGGCGGGTCTCTTCTCTCGAACCCGGCGACCGTGGTGTGGCCGTCGCTCGCGGGGATCGAGGTGTTCGTGGGCTACGCCGACAACCTGCGGGCCAACTCTTCCTTCCCAACCCCCTGGCAGGGGTCGCCCAATGTGGTCTTCCTGGGCGGCGGTCCGAGCTTCGACGCCGGTGCCGTGCGCCTCGACAACACCGGCGACAGCCCACTGCTGGTTGACAAGGTAGTGGTCGACTTGCAGCGGCCGGGCCCGGTCTTCGACCTCTGGGGTAGCTTCACCATCCCGGCCCACGGGTCGGCCATTCTCACCCAGAACTTCTCGTATAACTTCGACACCAGCGACTTCGACCTGGTCGGATGCGGCGGCACGTTGTCGCCCAACGAGAAGCGCATCCCCAAGATCACGGTGACGATCGGGGGCTTCTCCGGCAGCTACCTTGACACGGCGCACATCATCGACACCTTCGGCTACGACCTCGCCTGCCGGGACAACGAGTCGCTGCAATGGCGCCCCGTGGGCGCTGGCGGCACCACGGCCTCCGGCCAGTTGGCGCTGCGTCCGGACGTGGCGACCCACCCGGTGGGGGCGCTTCATACCGTCACTGCGGCGGCGACCGACGCGGTGGGCGAGCCGCTCGCCAACGTCACGGTCCAGTTCAATGTCCTTTCCGGACCGAACGCGGGGAAGACCGGCCAGTCGGTGACCAACGCCGCCGGCATCGCGACCTTCACCTACACGAGCGCCGCGACCGGCACGGACACCCTGAAGGCCACGATCACCAACCCGTCGGGCGGGGTGATCGCCTCGAACCAGGTTACCTCCAGCTGGATTCCGACGGTCAGCCTGAGCCTCACCCCGGCGATCGCCACCCAGGCCGTGGGGACGCCTTACAATGCCACCCTTCTCGCGACCGACGGCGCAGGCCACCCGGTGGCGAACCTGACCGTGACCTTCCAGATCGGTAGCGGTCCCAACACCGGGAGAACGGCCCAGGGCACGACCAATGCCGCGGGCCAGTCGGTCTTCACCTATACGAGCACTCTTCCGGGGAGCGATCTCCTGGCGGCCTCGATCACCCTCCAGGGCGGAGCGGCCCTGACCTCGAACCAGGTGACGGCGAACTGGACCTCGCCGCTCACCCTGACCTTGGCGCCGCTCTCCGCCACGGCGCCGCTGGGCAGCTCGCTGACCTTCACCTCCACCCTGGCCGATGCCTCCCACCGGGGGGCGCCGGGGGTGCCCGTCACCTTCCAGGTGCTGAACGGCCCCAACGCCGGCGCCACCGGGCAGGCGACGACGGATGCCTCGGGCCAGGCGGCTTTCACCTATACGAGCAGCGCTCTGGGCACTGACACCCTCGTAGCCACAGCCGCCCAAGGAAGTGGTGCGATCACCTCGAATCTCGCCACCGCCACCTGGATCGCCATTCCGACGACGCTCGTCTACCTGGGCCCGGCCGGCGGGGAGACTCTCGACCCGCTGACCCTTCAGGCGCGCCTGACCGAGAGCGCCACGGGCCGTCCGCTCGCCGGCCAGAGCGTGGCTTTCAACTTCGGCGGCCAGTTGCTCACCGCGACGACCGACGGGAGCGGAGTGGCCTCGGTCACCCTGACGCCGACCGCCGCCCCGGGAACGATTCCGCTTACTCTCACCTTCACCGGCACCGGCCCCTACACCGGGTCGGGCGCTTCGCTCCTCTTCGGCCTGCGCCGCGACGAGACGGCGATCGTCTATACGGGCAAACCCGTGGCGGCGAACGGGATCGCGCAGCCGGTCTCGGCTCGCCTGACCGACGGCGAGGACGGTGCACCGCTCGCCGGGAAGACCGTCACCTTCACCCTGGGTCCGGTCTCCGTCTCCGCGGTGACCGACGCCAACGGCGTCGCCAACGCGACCCTCACCCTGCCGGCGACCCTGGCCACCGGCCTCGCCGTGATCCAGGTCGCCTTCGCCGGCGACACCTACGAGCAGCCCGCTCAGACCACGGCGCCGATCGTGGTCTACCAGCCGAGCTCGTTCGTGGTCTGGGGCGGCAACACCTCGGGCCTCGATATCGGTCAGAGGGTCAACTTCTGGGGCAGCCAGTGGGAGCAGCAGGTCTTGGGAGGCGACTACAACGCCCGCAGCGCGTTCAAGGGGTACGGAACGATGCCGTCGAGCTCGATCGGGATCTGCGAGCCGACGGCGACGACGACCGGCACGCCGCGGCTCGACCAGGGCTGCTGGACCTCGAAGCCCGGCAACAGCTCGCCGCCCGCGACCCTCGCCGATTTCATCCAGGTGATCGTCGCGACCAGCGCCAACAAGAGCGGCTCGACGGTCTACGGTAATATCGCTGCTACTGTGGTCGTGGAGGTCGATCGTACCGTGCCGTACTCCCCCAATCCGGGTCACCCCGGCTTCGGCACCATCGTGGCGGTGATCGACGACGGTGCGGGCCTCTTCCCTGCCACCCGAGCGGCAGCTGCGATCCCCAAGTCTGCCGTTCCGGCCGCGGGTCTCGCTGTCACGGCTCCGGTTGCGAAGACCGCCGCGGCGACCACCGTGCAGAGCACGTCCCTCCCCGCCGTCTCCGCCGGAACACACCAGTTCTACTTCTATACGCCGGAGCTCAATCTTCTGGCCGAGACCGAGCTGTCGACGAACGCCCACCCGCAGATCAACAACGAGTACATCTGGTGGAACGGCCACCCGGTAGCCCAGGTCGACTCCACGGGTACGACCTCCTGGACCTTCACCGACCACCTGGGGACGCCGATCCTCCAGACCAGTGCCCAGCAGGGGGTGGTGTGGCGGGCGGAGTACGAGCCGTTCGGGACGGTCTATGCCCTGCGGTCCTACGACCGGCACCAGCCGTTGCGGCTGCCGGGGCAGGAGGCGGAGCAGTTGGGTCTAGGGGCGAACGGGGTGACGGAGCGGAGCTACAACATCCATCGCTGGTACGATGCAGGTAAAGCCCGATACAGAGAGGCAGACCCTCTATCCTTGTTGCAGCAAGTGGTCATCCTCTACCAGTATGCAGGGGACAATCCGGTCTCTCTGTCCGATCCGCTCGGCCTGCGTAGAACGATCATCATCCCGGATCCAACCAATCCCTTTGGACCGCCGATCGTCAAGGAGCTGTACGGTACGCTGGTAAACAACAGCGACTGCTGTGTTCTGGTCAGTGGCAATGACGACTTGGGAAAGCTTCCGGGCCAGCAACAGCATTGGATTAAGCCACACTCCAATTCTGGTACGTATGACGTCGACGCCATCTATTTTCGTGACGGTGGTGCGATCAAAATACGCGACGGCATAACCCATACGATCAGCAACTGCTCAGAGCTCAATAAGACCCCGACGAGCTCTTGGTACAGCTCCTACAAATCTCTGCCCAATCGGAAAGCAATCGAAGACGAGTTTGGGACTCCGATTCGGCCGCCCCAGCCGCTACCGTGTTGCTGCAACGGCACAAGCTACGACACTCTTGGACCACAACCATGACTGACCTCAGGCAAGAGCTTGGCATTGGCGTCTATTGTTTGCTGGCTGCCTGCATCTCGTTCGTGCTCATCCTTGCGGAACAGGAGGATTTGCTGCTTTATCTCGGCTATGGAGTACCCCTTGCCTTGATCTTGCTTTTGGGTTGCACCGCTTTCGTCGTCACGCGACCGAAGACGACCATGAGGAGGGTCGGTTTTATGGTCGCGACTCTGGCCATGTTGTCCACTATTAGTGCGTGTAGGTACTGGCCCAGCACCGCGCGGAAGAGATTTTTTCTTGCCAGCTGCGGGATTCAGCGCGACTGGTACGCGGACCAGGTCAAGGCTAAGCTGCGTTCCTTTGATACCAAACCGTTTGACGGTCACTACCCTGACTCCCTTACGTTCTTCTTTCACGCAGGACCAGGGACTGTCGATAGCGTGCTGGTCAGATTTGTCGACGGCAGGGTTGGAAGCGTCGAGTACTCACCCGATTGACAGCTTCAAGGTCGCGGACGACGGCGGAGCGGCGCCGGACATCGGGAGCTGGTGCCAACCGCCCTCTTCACCACCCCGCCCCCGCCGCCAGCTCGAACGCCTTTTCCGCCGCCTTGGAGAGCGCGATTCCCTGCGGCAGGTGGCGGCCGTCGAGCCAGACGATGCGCTGGGAGGCGAGGTCGGCGTCGAGGCGGTCGAAGGCGCGGCGCAGGTCGGAGAAGCTCGATATGTTCTGGACCTCGCCCCAGGCCGCAATCCTGGGGTCGTGGTGCGGCGCGGCGACCGACCAGACGTAGAGCGGCACGTGGATGGCGGCCAGGTAGCGCCGTACGGTGGCCGGATCGTAGCGGCTGGCGTCGGAGGTCGCGCCGTCGAGCACCAGGAGCACCGCCCGCCGGTGGTTGGCGTGCAGGGCCTGGAGCCCGGCGACGGCGACCGCGTCGGCGAGGCGGACCTCGGGGCCGACCTCCTGGACGACCCGGGCGAGCAGCCAGTAGAGGCCGCCGTCGTCGGCGGTGAAGTCCTGCGAGGAGGGGAAGAGCTCCGAGGCGACGTCCCCGGCGCCGGCGTAGCGCCGGGCGTCGGGATGGATGAAGCGGGTGCGGTCCCGCGGGTCGAGCTTCATCTCCTTGCGCAGGTAGTCCTGTCTCCCCTGGCTTTTCGCGTCGCTGCTGAAGAGGCCGCGGTCGTAGCTCACTTCGCTGCCCTGCCGGGCCCGCATGCGTCCAATGGCCTCGAAGATCGCCGGGACTCGCGGAGCGCGCACCACGAGGAGCTCTCCCGGGCCGTCCTCGACGGCGACCGGCCGCAACGCCTTGCCGCCGGTCGAGAACCAGCCCTGGAGCGCCGGCGGCGCCGGCTCCGGCCGGCCGTGCCAGCGGCCGCGCAGGCGCACCGGCACCGCGGTGAGATCGGTCGACACCTCGCCGCCGAAGCCGAAGGCGAGGTCGCGGCGGGCGGTGAGGCCGGACGGGAAGGCCGCCTCGATCGAGAGCAGATGGCCGCTGTCGGCGGAGTAGGGAGGGAGGGAGACGAGATTGCTCTCGATCGCGACCGCGGCGCCGTCGAAGGCGGCGGCGACCCGCGCCGGGGTCTCCCGGGTGAGGCTCTGGACCTGGAGCCGCACGGCGACGACCCGGCCGTCGGGCGCCGACTGGGGGACGGTCTCGATCTCCGCCGGAGAGCGCGGCAGGTTCACCCACTGCTCGGTCCGGGCGACCTCCTCGCCCTGGGCGTCGACCCCCTGGGCCACCAGGTGATGGGGGAGGAGGTCCTTGCCGAAGTCGATCTTCCCCTTGAACGGCGGACCGGCGATCCGCCCGGCCGGCACGCCGTCCAGGGAGAGCTCGACGGCGACGATTCCCGGGCTCGCCGGGTTCCCCGGGCTCGCGGCGGCCGGCCCGGTGACGGCGAGATCAACCGGCACCCGGCCGGAGACCAGCCCGAGAAAGAGAGTGAGGAAGGCGATGTGCATGGGGATTCTCCGGCGTCAGCGGATGGGTCCTTCGACCAGCTCGACCCCCGGCAGAGCCGCGGGGGCGAGGGCGATCGACTGCGGCAGGTGGCGGCCGTCGAGCCAGACGATGTGCTGGCTCGCGAGGTCGCGGGTCAGACGTTCGTGGGCTTTGCGCAGCCGAGAGAGGTTCGAGGTGTCCTCGACCTCCCCCCAGGCCGCGACCTCGGCGGGGTAGGGAGGCGGGCGGAGGGACCAGACGTAGAGCGGCACCCGGATGGCCGCGAGGTAGCGGCGGACCTCCGCGGCAGCGTAGCGGGAACGGGCGACCACCGGGGCGGAGAGCACCAGGAGCACCGCCCGCCGGTGGTTGGCGGCGAGCGCGTCGAGCCCGGCGATGGCGACCGCCTCCGCCAGGTGGGGCGGGCCGGTCTCCTGCGGCAGGACACGGGAGAGCCAGGCGTAGAGACCGCCGTCCCCGCCGTCGAACCCCTTGGAGACGCCGAAGAGCAGGGTGGTGGTCCCCTCGCCGGAATAGGCGCTGGCGCTGGTCTCGACGAAGCGGAGCTGGGTTCCCTTGGGAATCGGCAGCTCGAAGTCCAACGGGGAGACGGCGCGGAAGAAATTGTCGGTGTGGGCCGACCGTTCCCCGATTTTCCGCAGGACGAACGGCGCGGCGGGATCGCGCACCACGAAGATCTCCGCCGGCCCCGCCTCCTCGACCGCGGTGGCGGCGAGCGCCTGGTCCCGGTCGGTGAACCAGCCGGCGAGGGCGGGCGGCGCCGGCAGGGGCCCCTGGGCGCGCACCAGAACGGCGGTCAGCTCGGTCGCCACCTCGCCCGCGAGGCCGCCGCCGAAGGCGAGATCGCGGCGGGCGGAAAGGTCCTTGGGGAAGCGCGCCTCGATCGACAACAGGTGCGGCTGGTCCGCCTTGTAGGGAGGGAGGGTCACCCGCCCCTGCCGGACCGGGAGGGCGGCGCCGTCCAAGGTGGCGGTGACCGCCCGGGGGGTCTCGTGGGTGACGCTCCGGAAGGAGAGGCGGAGGGCGGCGATCCGGCCGTCGGCGCCGCTCTCGGGCTCGACGTCGACCGTCGCCGGCGCTTGCGGCAGGTTGATCCACTGCTCGGCGCGGGCGACCTCGACTCCCGTGACGTCGACCCCCCGGGCGAGCAGGTGGTGCGGCAGGAGCCCCCGGCCGAGGTCGATCTCGCCCTTGAACGGCGGACCGGTGAGCCCGCCGATCGCCTTGCCGTCGAGCCGCAGATCGATCGAGGTGATGACCGGGCTGGCCGGGGTGCCCGCCGTGCCGGGAATGCCGGAGGTACCGGCGACGGTCCCTAAGACGGTGATCTCGACCGGCATCCGGCCGGAGGCGAGGCCGAGGAAGAGCGTGAGGAAGGCGATCCGCATCGGGGAGATCCGTTCGGCTCAGCGCCCCGGCCCGGCGACCAGCTCGGCGCTCCGCGGGGCCGCCTCTGTGAGCGCGATCGATTGGGGGAGGTGGCGGCCGTGGAGCCAGACGATGCGCTGGCTCGCGAGGTCGCGACCCAGGCGTCCGTAGGCGCGGCGCATCTGGGCGAGGGTCGAGACGTCCTCGACCTGCCCCCAGGCGGCGACCGCGGCGGGGTAGGGAGGCGGGACGAGCGACCAGACGTAGAGCGGCACCCGGATGGCGTTCAGGTAGCGGCGGACCGCCTGGGCGTCGTGGCGCGAGGCGTCGGCGGTCTTCCCCGAGAGCACCAGGAGGACCGCCCGCCGGTGGTTGCCGGCGAGCGCGTGGAGGCCGGCGACCGCGACCGCGTCGACCAGGTGCGGCGGTCCCTCCACCCCGGTCATGCCGCCGAAGGCGAGCCGCCAGTAGAGGCCGGCCTTCTTGCCGTCGAGCTCCTGGGAGACGTCGAAGAGCCCGGTGCCGCCCCCGTCGCCGGCGAAGCGGGTCTCGACCGTGCTGAGGAAGCGGAGCCGGTCCTGGGGCTTGAGCGGCAGCTCGAAGTGGAGCAGGTCGAGCTTCTGGTCGTGGCTCGCCCGCTCGCCGATCTCGACCACGCTCGGCGGTGCCAGGGGATCGCGCACCACCAGGATCTCCCCCGGCCCCTCTTCGACCGCCGAGGTGGCGAGCGGCCGCCCCCCGGCTTCGAACCAGCCGGAGAACACCGCGGCCGGCGGCAGGGGGCCGCGCGAGCGCAGCGGCACGGCGGTCAGCTCGGTCGCCACCTCGCCCTCCAGGCCGCCGCCGAAGCCCAGGTCGCGGCGGGCGGTGAGCCCCGCCGGGAAGCGCGCCTCGATCGACAACAGGTGCGGCCGGTCGGGTTTGTAGTCGGGGAGGGCCACCCGGCCGTGGACAACGGCGAGAGGCGCGCCGTCCAGGGTGGCGGTCACCCGCTTGGGTTTCTCGTGGGTCAGGCTGCGGAAGGCGAGGCGGACGGCGGCGATCCGGCCGTTGCCGTCGGTCTCGGGCGCCAGATCGACCGTCGCCGCCGGCTGCGGCAGGTTGAGCCACTGTTCGGCGCGGGCGGCGTCGGTGCCGGCGACGTTGGCCCCCGTCACGGCGAGCCCCCGGGCCTCCAGGTGGTGCGGCAGGAGGCTGGGGCCGAGATCGACCTCGCCCTTAAACGGCGGTCCGGCGAGCCGCCCGGCCGGCGCGCCGTCGAGGGTGAGCTCGATGACGGTGATCGCCGGATCTGCCGACAGCTCGACCGGCACCCGGCCGGAGGCCAGGCCCAGGAAGAGCGTGAGGAAGGCGATGTGCAGGAGAACCCCTCCTTCCCATGGGACGAAACGGCTTCGAGACCCTGCCCTTCCAAGGGCCGTGCCAGCCGTGCTCCCGGCGGACCGCCCGCGCCGGCGTCCTCCGTGGGGGACGACCCTGTCCCGGTCTACCGGTTCCTCCCGTACTGCTCGTGGCTCGACACCCAGTCGAGCGACGAGATGGCGGCGGCGAGCGACAGCTCGCCGGCCAAAACCACGGCGGCGATGATCTCGGCCAGCTTCTTGACCTTCCCCTTGCCGACGCAGCCCAGGATCTCCAGGCACTCGCGCTGGGTGGGGAGGCCGGTGCCGCCGCCGTGGGTGGCGACGATGAGCGACGGGATGGTGATCGAGATGTAGAGGTCGCCCGCCTTCGTCACCTCGGTGTAGACGATGCCGGCCGAGGACTCGGAGACGTTCGCCACGTCCTGGCCGGTGGCGATGAACATGGCGGTGATGCCGTTCGGCGAGTGGCAGCCGTTGTTGTTGGCGCCCGAGATGAAGGCCCCGACGTTGGCGATGCCGGCGTGATAGTGGAGGGTCTCGGGATCGACCCGCATGTGCTGGAGGAGGACGTCGCGCGGCACCGTGGCCTCGGCGGTCACCCGCTTGCCGCGCGTCCGCATGATGTTGATCTGCGAGTTCTTCTTGTCGGTCGCGAAGTTCGACTCCAGGTAGAAGTGCCTTATGGTGCTGTTGTTCTCCAGGATCCAGCTGCAGGCGGCGAAAGTGGCGCGGCCCACCATGTTCTGGCCGGCGGCGTCGCCGGTCGTATAGTTGAAACGCAGGAAGACGAACTTGTTCGACAGGTATTTGTCGACGTAGGTGAGCTTGGCGACCGAGGAGGTGGCCTCGGCCTCCTCGCGGATCTCCGCCAGGTGCGCGTCGACCCAGAGGGCGAAGTCGCGCGCCTCGCGCGCCGAGTCGAAATCGAAGACCGGCGCCCGCTGCATGCTGTCGCCCACCACCGTGGCGGTGACCCCGCCCGAGAGGTTCAACACCTTGATCCCCCGGTTGTAGGAGGCGACGAGCGTCCCCTCGGTGGTGGCGAGCGGGACGAGGAACTCGCCCTGGGCATGCTCGCCGTTGACGAGCACCGGGCCGGCGAGGCCGATCGGCACCTGGGCGACGCCGGCGAAGTTCTCGATGTTCCCCTTGGTCGCCGCGGCTTCGAAAGAGAAGTGGTTGACGTGGTGGAGCTTGACCCCGGTGTACTCCTCGGCGAACTTCTGCCGCTCGGCGACGATCGCCGGGCTGTAGTTGTCCTCCTTGCTGAAGGGGACGGTGGTGCGCTTGACCCGCTCGGCGATGGCGTCCTTGACCTTGAAGGAGAGCGCCCCGAAGGGGGTGGTCTCGAAGGCGAGGGCGATCTCGTGCGGTCCCTTCGCGAGCGGCTCGGTCTCGGCCCGGATGTCGACCACCCGGGCGAGCGGGAAGGGGATGGCGCGGTCCGGCGAGACCTGGGCGCCGGTGATCGCCTCGCCGTTCAGGCTCAGGGTGAGCTTCCCGAGCGGCACCGGGCGGTCGTCGATCCGCACCTCGGAGATCCGGGTGACGGTGGCGTTCGAGAGCCGGTTCTTCAAGCTGAACCGGACCCCGCCGGGGACGTTTTCGAGGCTGCCCAACGTGTACATCTGCTTGAGGATCAAGCCGGGGATCTTCATGGCGGGTCTCCCTTCCGTGGTTCCGGGGGGAGTGTATCGCAG
>Ga0137403_10000481_pt1 | contig 51495 bp, 45 predicted proteins | sample CZOMad2_1_16fung_FD_122057 | JGI IMG/M metagenome (GOLD analysis project Ga0137403, IMG submission 122057) | Vadose zone soil fungal communities from Angelo Coast Range Reserve, California, USA - CZOMad2_1_16fungal (Hybrid Assembly) | ecosystem: Environmental > Terrestrial > Soil > Vadose zone... | reverse complement strand
AGCCGCCGGTCGGGCCGCCCGTCAGCTCGACTGACACGGCCGGGGTCACGGTCGTGCAGCCGGTCACGCACCCGGCGATCTCGATCGTCAAGGACCCGAACACGCAGACGGTCGACAACGGAGGCACGGCTACCTTCACGATCACCGTCCTGAACACGGGTGACACGACGCTGACCGACGTGGCCGTCACCGACGCGCGCTCGCCGAACTGCAACAAGACGATCGGCACGCTCGCACCGGGTCAGTCGGTCAGCTACAAGTGCACCCGCCCGAACGTGACCTCGAGCTTCACCAACGTCGCGGTCGTCACGGGCAAGGCCGGCTCGACCACGCTGACCGCGCAGGACAGCGCACGGGTCACCGCCAGGGCTCCGTTCGTGCCCAAGGTCGTCCCGAAGGTCGTCTCACACAAGAAGCCGAAGGCGACCGGCTAACGATCCAAACCGACGCTAAACTGGGGGTCGCCCTGAGGGCGGCCCCCAGTTACTTACCGGGAAACCGGGGAACAACATGAACAAGTCCGTCTCTCAGCATCGCCCCCTCCTTCTCTCCTCGATCGCGCTTGCGGGCGCGTTCGCTGCGTTAGTCGTCCTCCTTTTGCTTGCGCCGGTCGCGCGGGGCGGCTCGGCTGGGGCGGCGCTCTACCCGCGGACGATCAAGCTGACCGACGCCAAGATTGCCCGCTGGGCTGGGGTGATGAAGCGGGCGGTCGTCCGCGCCAAGCCGGGCCTCGCTGCGCGGATCGTGACGACGCTGCCCACGGGAACCACAGACGGAACTCAGAACGTCGTGCTCGTCCTCGCCCGGGTCGACATCAGTCCCCGCCAGAGCTGGTACAGGGTGCGCCTGCCGATCCTGCCGAACAACACGATCGGCTACGTGCAGCCGCGTTACCTGAGCAGCCTGTTCGTTGTGCGCACGCATCTCTACGTCGACCGCGGCTCAATGACGGCGACGCTCAAGCGCAGCGGCAAGACCGTCTTCAAGACCCGCGTCGGCATCGGCAAGAGCTATTGGCCGACCCCCCGCGGTGAGTTCTACATCCGCAGCAAGCTGACCAGCTTCAACAACCCGTTCTACGGGCCGATCGCTTTTGGAACGAGCGCCCGCTCTCCGACTCTGACCGACTGGCCGGGCGGCGGCTACGTCGGCGTGCACGGAACGAACCAGCCGCAGATCATCCCCGGTCGCATCTCGCACGGCTGCATCCGCATGCGCAACGCGGCCATCCTGGCGCTGGCGCGGCTGATGCCCGTGGGGACGCCGCTGACGATTCGCTGAACCTAGGGCCGCGCGATCGCGCTCAAGCCGGGATTCCCGGTTTAGAGCGTCAAGATCCCTCTTGCTGGGAAGAAGCCGGCCACGTGCGGCGTTTCCGTCCAGCGACTACCCAGGAGGCCAGATGCCCCAGCTCACAGACAAGCAGCGCCAGTTCATCGCCGAGAACCCGTACGTCGGCACGGCGACGACGCTCCGGCAGGACGGCTCGCCGCACAACACGATCGTCTGGGTCGACGCCGAGGACGGCGTCGTGACGTTCAACACCGCGGTCGGGCGGGCGAAGGAGAGACACCTTCGCGAGGACCCGCGCGCGGCGATCACCGTCGTGCACCCCGAGAACGCTTACCAATGGGTCTCGGTCAGCGGCCCAGCCGAGCTGACGACCGAGGGCGCGGACGAGCAGATCGACCACCTGGCCAAGAAATACTTGGGTAAGGACGAGTACCCGTGGCGCTCGCCGACCGAGCAGCGGATCACGGTGAAGATCAGGCCCGAGAGGGTCGACGCATACGGCTTCGACGAGTAGCGCATGGCCGGTCTGACCGACGAGCAGGCGCGGCTGCTGCAGGAGCCGAACTTCGCGACCGTCGCGACGGTGAACCCCGACGGATCGCCTCAGCTCAGCATCGTCTGGATCGACTGGGACGGAGAACGCGTCCTCTTCAATACCGCCGTCGGCCGGATGAAGCCGCGCAACCTCGAGCGTGACCCGCGCGTGAGCGTGCTCGTCCTCGACCGCGAGGACGGCTATCGCTGGGTCGCCGTCCGGGGCACGGCAGAGCTGACGACCGAGGGCGCGGAAGAGCACATCGACAAGCTCGCGCGCAAGTACACGGGCGAGGGTTGGCAGCCGAAGCCCGGCGAGCGGCGCCTTTTGGTTCGCGTCCGCCCCGAGCACGTCAGTGCGTACGGTTTCTAGATGGCACTGACCCTGTGCGACGTCGGCCCGCGCGACGGGCTCCAGAACGAGCCCGACATGCTCGCGTCTTCCGTGCGCGCCGAGCTCGTCAACAAGCTCGCGGCCGCGGGCCTGCGGCGGATCGAGGCGGTCAGCTTCGTGCGCGACGATCGCATCCCCCAGATGGCCGGGGCCGAGGAGGTGGTCGCGGCGATCGAGATGCGCGACGGCGTCGAGTACGCCGGGCTCGTCCTCAACGAGCAGGGGTTCGGGCGCCTGCGGGCGACCGGCCTCGATCGCGCGAACGTCACCCTTGGTGCGACCGACACGTTCAACCGGCGCAACGGCAACGCCTCGCTTGCCGAGGCCAAGGCCCGCGTCGAGCGGATTCTCGCCGAGGCCGACCGCCCGACGACGGCGACGATCAGCGTCGCCTTCGGCTGTCCATTCGAGGGCGAGGTCGATCCCGGCGTGGTCCTCGAGCTCGCCGGCAAGCTGGAGGCGGACGAGCTGGTGCTCGCCGACACGATCGGGGTCGCGACGCCGTCCGCCGTTCGGTCGTTGGTCGAGAGAGTCGGCGCCCTCGGAAAACCCGTTGGGTTCCACGGCCACAACACGCGCAACACCGGCTACGCGAACGCACTCGTGGCGCTCGAGGCCGGCGCCACCGTGCTCGACGCTTCTATCGGCGGCCTGGGCGGCTGCCCCTACGCGCCGCGCGCGACCGGGAACATCGCAACCGAGGATCTCGTCTACCTGCTCGAGGGCGAGGGCGTGGAGACCGGGGTCGATCTCGGCGCGCTCGTCGAGGTGTCGCAGTGGCTCGAGACCCTGCTCGGCCGCCAGCTCGAGGGGCAGGTCTACCGCGCCGGTGTCTCCGCGGTCGTCTCGCCGTGAGCGGGATCCCCGTCACCGGCGTCAACGAGCTCGTGCTCGAGGTGCTCGACCTGGACGCCGCGGAGCGCTTCTACGCGGGCGTGCTCGGGCTCCCGGTCGCCCTGCGCTCCGAGGATCGCGTCTGGGTAACGGCCGGCGCACGGACCCGGATCGGGCTCTGGACGCCGCAGGTCGGGATCGCGGCAGGCCGCGGTGGTGTTCACGTCCACTACGCGATGCACATCGAGGAGGCCGACTACGACGCCGCCGTCGCGCGGCTGCGCGAGCACGGCTACGAGCCCCATGAGGAGGACTTCGGCGAGTCCGGCCGCGCGGCGTACGTGACCGATCCGGACGGCAACGTGGTCGAGCTCTGGACGTGGGAGGGACCCGCATGAACCGGCTCGCGGACGAGACCTCGCCCTACCTGCTCCAGCACGCCGAGAATCCCGTCGACTGGTACCCATGGAGCGAGGAGGCGCGCGAGTTGGCCCGCGCCGAGGACAAGCCAATCCTGCTCTCGATCGGCTACGCGGCTTGCCACTGGTGCCATGTGATGGCGCACGAGTCGTTCGAGGACGAGGAGACGGCGGCGCTGATGAACGAGCGCTTCGTCAACGTCAAGGTCGACCGCGAGGAGCGACCAGATCTCGACTCGCTCTACATGGACGCGGTCGTCGCGATGACCGGACACGGCGGCTGGCCGATGACGGTTTTCCTCACTCCACTGGGCGAGCCGTTCCTCGGCGGCACCTACTTCCCGCCCGAGCCGCGGCACGGCCTGCCGGCGTTCCGACAGCTGCTCGTCGCCGTCTCGGATGCCTACCGCGAGCGGCCCGAGGACGTGGCCCGGCAGGCCGGGGCGCTCGTCGACGCCTTGCAGGAGTCTGCTGCGATCTCACCGTCTGCCGAGCCGCTGACCGAGTCGCTGCTCGGCGAGGCGGCGCGCGTCCTGGCGCGTGGGTTCGATCCGGAGTGGGGTGGCTTCGGCGGCGCGCCGAAGTTCCCGCCCGCCTCGGCACTCGAGTTCCTGCTGCGGCGGCACCGGCGGACAGGCGACGAGGAAGCGCTCACGATCGTCACGCGCACGCTCGACGGCATGGCCGCAGGTGGCATGTACGACCTCTTGGGCGGCGGTTTCCACCGCTACTCGGTCGACGAGCGCTGGCTCGTGCCGCACTTCGAGAAGATGCTCTACGACAACGCGCTGCTTGCACCGGTCTACCTGCACGCGTGGGTCATCACCGGCGAGGAGCGCTATCGCGAGGTCACCGAGCAGACCCTCGAGTACATGCTCCGCGAGCTGCGGCTTCCCGAGGGCGGCTTCGCATCCGCCCAGGATGCGGACACCGAGGGGGTCGAAGGGCTGACCTTCACCTGGGCGGCCGACGAAGGCGTGCCCGCCGAGCTGCTGCAGCCGTTCGAGCACGGCCGCTCGATCCTGCGGGGCAAGCTCGACGAAGCTCTCAGGTGGCGGCTGTTCGAGCTCCGCGAGCGGAGGCCGAAGCCGCTGCGCGACGACAAGGCGATCGCCGCTTGGAACGGCCTCGCGCTGGCGGCGCTCGCGGAGGCGGGCCGCCGGCTCGATCGCCCCGAGTTCGTCCAGGCCGGCCGGGAGCTGGCTGAGTTCCTGGTCGGGCCGCTCTCGGATCAGAACGGCCGTCTGCACCGCAGCTGGCGGGCCGGGCGGGCCCGCAATCCCGGTTACCTCGAGGACTACGCCGACGTCGCCAACGGGCTCTACGAGCTGCACGTCACGAGCGGCGAGTTGCGCTGGCTCGAGGAGGCGAACCGACTCACGCGGCTCGCCGTCGAGCTCTTTGCCGACGAGGAGCGCGGCGGCTTCTTTCTCTCGCCCGCCGACGGCGAGCGGCTGGTGGCACGCAAGAAGGAGTTCGACGACCACCCGACGCCCTCGGGGAACTCGATGCTCGCGTATGTCCTACTCCGCCTCGGCCGGATCTGGGGCGATGATGAGCTCGAGCGGCAAGCCGCCGGCGTCTTCCGGCTGATCCGCGACGCGATTCCACGGGCGCCGAGCGCGTTCGGCCATGCCCTCTGCGCGCTTGACCTCTACCTCGCCCCGCCGCGCGAGCTGGCCGTGATCGGCTCGCCGGAGGACGCGATTGCGAGGGCTGCGCTCGCCGGCTTCGACCCGGACGCGGTCGTCGCCTTCGGGCCCTCCGACGAGGTCCCTCTGCTCGCCGGCAAGGACTTCGTCGGCGGCCGCCCTGCGGTGTACGTCTGCGAGCGCTTCGCCTGCCAGGCTCCGGTCACCGAGCCCGGCGAGCTGCTGGCACCGTCCGTTTGAGACCGAACATGAACAGGGGGGCGCCGCGGCGGTGACGGTCTCCTGACTGGCCGACAACGCACAGGGTTATGCCCCCGAGTGAATAGACGCCGCCGGGTGCAAAAACCGTCGCGGTTTTAAGGTAGGGCGCGGTGGCCCTCCTCTCGCTGGAGCACGTGACGAGGCGCTTCGGCGGCGTCGTCGCCGTCGACGACGTCTCGCTCGGCGTCGAGAGCGGCCAGATCGCAGGCTTGATCGGGCCGAACGGCGCCGGCAAGACCACGCTCTTCAATCTGATCACCAGGCTCTACCGGCCGGACTCCGGCGAGATCGCCTTCGACGGTAAGAGCCTGCTCGGCACGCCGCCGCACCGGATCGTTCGCAGGGGGATCGCGAGGACGTTTCAAAACGTCGAGCTCTTCCCGACCATGACCGTGCTCGAGAACGTGCTCGTCGGGAGCCACGCGCGCGGCGAGCGACCCGCGCGCGATCTGCTCGCCGAGCTCGGCCTCGCGCCGGTTGCGCAACGGCGCGCGGCGGGGCTTCCATTCGGGACGATGAAGCGAGTCGAGCTGGCGCGGGCGCTTGCCTCAGGGCCACGTCTGCTCCTGCTCGACGAGCCGGCCGGCGGCCTGAGCCACGAGGAGGTCGAGGAGCTCGGGATGCTGATTCGCCGGATCCGCAGCTCGTTCGACCTGACCGTGCTGCTCGTCGAGCACCACATGAACCTGGTCATGGGCGTCGCCGACCGGGTGCACGTGCTCGATTTCGGCCGCAAGATCGCGGAGGGCTCGCCGGCAGAGGTTCAGGGTGACCCCGTCGTGATCGAGGCGTACCTGGGTAGCGAGCAGCCACAGCATGCCCCTGCTTGAGCTGCGCGGCGTGGCCGCGCGCTACGGGGCGCTGCAGGCGCTGCGCGGAATCGACCTCTCCGTCGACGAGGGCGAGATCGTCGCCGTCCTCGGCGCCAACGGCGCCGGCAAGACGACGACGCTGCGCGCGATCTCGGCGACGGTGAAAACGAGCGGCGACCTTGTCTTCGCAGGCGAGCGGGTTCCCCGGAGGCCCGAGGCGGTCGCCCGCGTCGGGATCGCACACGTGCCCGAGGGCCGCGGGACGTTCGCGCAGCTTTCGGTCGACGAAAACCTCCGGCTCGGTGCCCACGTTCGCCGCGACCGGGCTGGGGTCAAGGCCGACTACGACCGTACGCTCCAGCGTTTCCCGATCCTCGCCGAGCGCCGCGGGCAGGCCGCGGGAACCCTGAGCGGCGGCGAGCAGCAGCAGCTCGCGCTTGCCCGTGCGCTGATGCAGCGGCCGCGCCTGCTGCTCCTGGACGAGCCCTCGCTCGGGCTCGCGCCCCGGGTCGTGGCCGACTTCTTCGCGGTCATCGGCGAGCTGAACGAGCAGGAGGGCCTGTCGGTGCTGGTCGTCGAGCAGAACGCGAGCCTTGCGCTCGCCTCTTCGGCCCGCGCCTACGTCCTCGAGGTTGGGCGCGTCGCGGTCGCGGGGGCGAGCGCGGAGCTGCAGCGGCACGAATCGGTCCGCCGCTCCTACCTCGGCTACTGATGGTTTTCGCCGTCGATTGGGCGGGAGTCGCGCAGCAGGTCGTCGCCGGCCTCTCGTCGGGCGGCATCTACGCGATTCTCGCGGTCGCGTTCGTCCTCATCTACCGCGCGACCGGCGTGGTCAACTTCGCACAGGGCGAGCTGGCGATGTTCTCGACGTTCGTCGCCTGGACCCTGACCCAGCATGGCTTCGGGTACTGGCCGGCCTTCGTCGTCACGGTGCTCGCCTCGTTCGCAGGCGGGATCGCGCTCGAGCGGGTCGTGATCCGGCCGGTCGAACGGGCGTCGGTGCTGACGATCGCAATCGTCACGATCGGGCTCTTCTACGTCGTCAACGGTGCAGCGTTCTGGATCTGGTCGCCAGAGGTGAAGTCGATGCCGAACGCCTTCTCGACGCGGCCGATCCGGATCGCAGGTGTCGCCTTCTCGATCTCCGATCTCGGGATCATCGGCGTCTCGCTGCTCACGGTGCTGGTGCTCTGGCTCTTCTTCCGGTTCACGAAGCTCGGGCTGGCGATGCGGGCGGCGGCGCTGAATCCCGAGTCGAGCCGCCTGACCGGGATCCGCGTCAGCTGGACGATCGCGCTCGGCTGGGGGCTCGCCACCGCGCTCGGCGCGGTCGCGGGGCTGATGGCGGCGCCCCCGCTCGGCAGCTTCGACCAGAACTTCATGCAGCCGATCCTGCTCTACGCCTTTGCCGGGGCCGTGCTCGGTGGGATCGACAGCGCGCTCGGCGCGGTGATCGGGAGCCTCGCGCTCGGCGTCTTCCTGAACCTGCTCGGCACCTACGTCTCGTGGGTCGGCACCGACCTGCGCCAGGCCGCCGCGCTGGCCGTGATCCTCGTCGTCCTGCTCGTCAGGCCGGCCGGACTGTTCGGGACGACCGCGGTGACGCGCGTATGAGCCGAGTCCTACGGGTCGCAACGGGGGTCATCATCGCCGCGGCGGCGGTCGCGCTCGTGCTGGTGCTGCCGCATTGGCTCAGCGACGCAAAGGCGGCCGAGTTTGCCCGCGCGGGCTGTTTCTTCATCGCGATCCTCGGCCTCAACCTGGTCACGGGCTACACGGGCCAGATCTCGCTCGGACACGGCGCGCTGATGGCGGTCGGCGCCTACACGACCGCGATCCTGACCGCCGACCACGGTTTCCGCGACCTCTGGACGATCCCGCTCGCCGGGCTCGTGGCAATGGCGGCCGGGTTCGCGCTCGGTCTGCCCGCGCGGCGGCTCTCCGGCCTCTACCTCGCGCTCGCCACGTTCGCGTTTGCGGTCGCGATGCCGGCGCTCCTGAAGCGGTTCTCGGGCCTGACAGGCGGCAGCCAGGGGATCAACCTCTTCGACCAGGCGCTCAACCGCTCGACGGGCGCTCTCGGCCACGTCCACGTGCTCGGGCGGTCGGTTGCCACGAACGACTTCCTGTTCTACCTGACCTGGGGAATCGGGCTCGTGCTCGCGGGCGCCGCGTGGCTGCTCGTGCGAGGCCGGGTCGGGCGCGCCTTCCGCGCCGTCCGGGATAGCGAGGTCGCGGCGGCCTCCGCGGGCATCAACACCGGCTTCTACAAGACGCTCGCCTTCGGGATCAGCGGCTTCTACGCGGGCGTGGGCGGCTCGCTCTTCGTGCTCGTCTCGAACTGGTTCGTCAGCCCGAGCACGTTCGGGTTCGACAAGTCGCTCCTGCTCGTCGTCGGCGCGGTCGTCGGTGGGCTCGGCTCGCTGGCCGGAATGGCGCTCGGGGCGCTCTTCATCCAGTTCGTGCCGGGCTGGGCCGCGAACCTCTCGAACGCCCCCGGAGCCCCGTCGGTCTTCTTCGGCGCCGCGATCGTGCTGGTGATGATCCTGCTCCCCGGCGGCCTTGGCGGCCTGCTCCGGAAGTTGACAGAGCCGCTAACAAGGCGGCTGTAGACTCGGTCTCAATGGGGGCTATGGGGAAGACCAGGGTCCTCTTCGGCGTGCTCAGTGCGCTCGTGATCGTCTCCGCCGCATCGGCGGGCGGCTCCAGCACGCCCGGGGTGACCGCGAAGCAGATCCTGATCGGCGGGACGACGCCGCTCAGCGGTCCGGCCTCCGCCTACGCGGCGGTCGCGAAGGGGGCCGACGCCTACTTCAAGTACGTCAACGACCACGGCGGCGTCTTCGGCCGGAGCATCAAGTACAAGTACGAGGACGACGCCTACGACCCGTCGCAGACGATCGAGAAGGTTCGCGGCCTCGTCCAGAACGACAAGGTCTTCGCGATCTACAACACGCTCGGGACCGAGCAGAATCTGGCCGTCCGCTCGTACCTGAACCAGCTGAAGGTGCCGCAGCTGCTGGTCGCGAGCGGCGCGAGCACGTGGGGCAACGACTACAAGAAGTACCCGTGGACGATCGGCTACCAGCCGAGCTACCGGGGCGAGGCGGCGATCTACGGCCGCTACATCGCCAAGACGCGGCCGAGCGCGCGGATCGGGATCCTCTATCAGAACGACGCCTACGGGAAGGAGCTCATCGCCGGGCTCCAGCGCGGCCTCGGCAAGAAGGACAAGCTGATCGTCTCGAAGCAGGGCTACGACGTCACCGACACGGACGTGAAGTCGCAGATCGCGCGGCTGAAGTCGAAGAAGGTGAACACGCTGATGGTCTTCGCAACGCCGAAGTTCGCGATCCAGTCCTACTCGTCGGCCCGCCTGCTCGGCTGGCGCCCGCTCGTGTTCGTGAACGTCGTCGCAAGCGCCTCGAACACGATGACGATCGCCGCGCTCGCGAGCAGCAAGCGGCAGACGGAGGGGTCGATCTCGCTCGCTTTCCTCAAGGATCCGATCAACCCGCGCTGGGTGAACGACAAGGCCGTCAAGCTCTTTCGGACGATCCTGAAGAAGTACAACGGCGGCGAGGGCCTGACCGACTACTACAACGTCTACGGCATGTCCTCGGCGTTCACGCTCGTCGATGCGCTCAGGCACTCGGGGAAGAACCCGACCCGCGCCAGCGTCATGCGCGCGGTCACCCACCTGAACGAGCGCAACAACCCCTTCGTGCTCCCGGGAATCGTCGTCAAGACGACGGCCACGAACCGCTTCCCGATCACACAGGCGAGGCTCGAGCGCTACCACAACGGGCAGTGGGTGTACTTCGGTCCGCTCGTCCGCGTCGGGTAGCTCCCGACCGCTCTGCCGCGCGTAAGCTCACGCCGTGGGTGAGGCGGTCGCTTGCGACGCCGACATGGAGGACGTCGCGGCTTTGCCGCGGCGTCCGTTCGTTCGCGGTCGCAAAGAGTTGGCGTACAGGGTCTAAGCTCACGCCGTGGGTGAGGGACTCGCCTCGGTCGAGGCCTTCGGGCTCGTCGACGAGCCGTGGGAGTCGCTGGCGGGGGAGGCCCGGCGGCTGCGGGAGCTCGGCCACGGCCGGCTCGTTACCTATTCGCCCAAGGTCTTCATCCCGCTGACGAAGCTCTGCCGCGACGTCTGCGGCTACTGCACGTTCGCGCGGCCGCCGCGGCGCGGGGAGCGGGCGTACATGAGCGGGGACGAGGTGCTCGAAGTCGCGCGCGCGGGGGCCGCTGCCGGGTGCCGCGAGGCGCTCTTCACCCTCGGGGACAAGCCGGAGCTTCGCTACCGCGTGGCGCGCGATGAGCTCGCTGCGCTCGGGTGCTCGACGACGCTGGAGTACCTGGCGCGCTGTGCCCGGCTCGTGCTCGACGAGACCGGTCTGCTGCCGCACGTGAACCCCGGCGTGCTCTCGCTCGACGACACCCTCGCCTTGCGCGAGGTCTCCGCTTCGCAGGGGCTGATGCTCGAGACGACGGCCGCCCGGCTGGCCGAGCGTGGCGGCCCCCACTGGGCCTCGCCGGACAAGCTGCCGGCCGCGCGGCTGGCGACGATCGAGGCGGCGGGCGAGGCCCGCGTCCCGTTCACGACCGGGATCCTGATCGGGATCGGCGAGACCAGGCGCGAGCGGCTCGAGGCCCTGCTCGCGATCCGCGAGCTCCACGAGCGCTTCGGCCACGTCCAGGAGGTGATCGTCCAGAACTTCCGCGCCAAGCCGGGGACGCGGATGGCGGCCGCGCCGGAGCCGCCGCTCGAAGAGCTGCTGTGGACGTGTGCGGCCGCGCGGCTCGTGCTCGGCGCGCGCTGGAACATCCAGGCGCCGCCGAATCTGAGCTACGCGGACTTTCCGCGCCTGCTCGACGCCGGCATCAACGACTGGGGCGGCGTTTCGCCGGTCACGGTCGACCACGTCAACCCCGAAGCCCCGTGGCCTGAGGTGGAGCGGCTGGCCGAGGGGACGCGCTCGCGCGGCCTCGAGCTGGCGCCGCGGCTCACCGTCTACCCCGACTACGTCGCCGACCCCGATCGCTGGCTCGACGCCACCGTCGCACCGCACGTGCTCGCGCTCGCCGACGGAGAAGGCCTCGCCCGCGAGGACGAGTGGGCGGCCGGCGCGCCGGAGGGTTCCGAGCTCGACAACCCGTCGCCCCGGGCTGCTGCGTCGTTTAAAGGCGCGCCCAGCCTCCTCCCCGCGGCGAGCCTAGAAGGCAAAGACGCACAGGTGAGGAACGGCTCTGTGCCGGAAGCGTCACGGTCAATCTCGCCGCCGGTCGCCGAGGCGCTGGCGAAGGTGCGCGAAGAGGTCGAGCTCGCCGAAGACGACATCACGGAGCTCTTCCGGGCCCGTGGCCACGACTTCGGCGCGGTCGTCACAGCCGCAGACGCCTTGCGCCGCGAGGTCTGCGGCGACGCCGTTACCTACGTGGTCACGCGCAACATCAACTACACGAACGTCTGCTACTTCCGCTGCGGCTTCTGCGCCTTCTCCAAGGGCAAGCTGGCGGCCAACCTGCGCGGCGCGCCGTACCTCGTCCCGCTCGACGAGATCGTCCGCCGCTGCGAGGAAGCCTGGGAGCGCGGCGGCACCGAGGTCTGCCTACAGGGCGGCATCCATCCCGCCTTCACCGGCGACTTCTACGTCGACATCTGCCGAGCGATCAAGGAGGTCCTGCCCGACCTGCACGTCCATGCGTTCTCTGCGCTCGAGGTCTGGCAGGGCGCCGCCACGCTCGAGCTGCCCCTGGGCGACTATCTGGCTCGACTCAAGGCCGCGGGCCTCGCGTCGCTGCCGGGCACGGCGGCCGAGATCCTCGACGATGAGATCCGCGCGGTGATCTGCCCAGACAAGGTGACAACGGGCCAGTGGCTGGAGGTGCACGAGACCGCCCACGAGGTCGGACTGCGCTCGACGACGACGATCATGTTCGGGCACGTCGACGGGCCGCGGAACTGGGCCCGCCATCTCCTGCGCCTGCGCGAACAGCAGCAACGTTCCGGGGGCTTCACCGAGTTCGTCCCACTGCCGTTCGTCCACATGGAGGCGCCGATCTACCTGCAGGGCCGGGCTCGCCGCGGGCCCACGTTCCGCGAGTCCGTGCTCATGCACGCGGTCGGCAGGCTCGCCCTCCACCCCTGGATCACGAACATCCAGGCCTCGTGGGTGAAGCTCGGCGTCGCCGGCGCTCAGGCGGCGCTGCGGGCCGGCGCCAACGACCTCGGGGGGACGCTGATGAACGAGTCGATCTCCCGCGCAGCCGGTGCGAGCCACGGCCAGGAGCTGCCGCCCGAGGGGATGGAGGCGGCTATTCGCACCGTCGGCCGGACGCCGCGCCAGCGCACGACTCTCTACGGCGAGCCGCCGCCCGAGCGCCGGCAGGCCTCGTTCGGCGCGCCGCCGCTGGCTGAACCGCTCAACCCGAGCGTCAACGACGCCGGCCTGAAGCGGCCGGCGCGGCTGGTCAGGCCCGGCCTCGCCGCCGCAGCGGCCGCCGGCCGCTAGCTCAGTCCACCCACCAGTTCTCTTCGACGACGGCGTCGCCCGGGCCGGTGTTGGGCGCTCCGACCGCGATCATCTCAGCGCCCTCGGAGCCTCCTTCGAACGAGCGGATCGTCTCCTTCGGGACGCGAACCGCGTCCCATTGCTTCAACTCGACGATGTCGTCGCCGAGCTTGACCCGCATGCTGCCGGCGACGACGAGGTAGACCTCCTCCTGGTTCTTGTGCGTGTGCGCGAAGGGAAGGCGGAAGCCGGGAGCGAGGCGCTGGTAGCTGATTCCGAACTCCTGGAGCTCGAGCGGCACGCGTGCCATTCGCGCCTCGAGGTTCGGCGAAAGTCCGAAGTTGGGCGCCTGGTCTTCGACTTCCTTCAAATTCTGGACGGTGTACTCGGCCACGCATACCTCCTCGGATTGACGTGACGTGACGCTACTGCGTTGCTACAGTCCGTCGCAATGGAGCAGCTGCTTCTGTAGTCCAGGGAAGCAACGCGGCGGCGAGCCGTGGAACTTCCCCATGGCCTCTCGATCGAGAGGCTTTTTTGTTTCCGGAGGCGAAATTGGATCGATACGAGCCACAGCAGATCGAGCCCAAGTGGCAGCGGGTCTGGGAGGACGCGCGGGCCTTCTATGTATCGAATCCCGAGTCGTCCGGCGGCGAGGAGCGCGAGAAGTTCTACATGCTCGAGATGCTCCCGTACCCGTCGGGAAACCTCCACATGGGCCACGTGCTCAACTACACGCTCGGCGACGTGGTCACTCACTACCGGCGCCGGCACGGCTTCACGGTCTTGCGGCCGATGGGGTTCGACTCGTTCGGGCTGCCGGCCGAGAACGCCGCCATCCGGGGCGGCGGGCATCCAAGGGAGATAACCGAGCGGAACATCGCGGCAATCCGGGCCCAGATGCGTCGGCTCGGCTGGGCGATCGACTGGGACCGCGAGGTCTCGGCCCACGAGCCTGAGTACTACCGCTGGACGCAGTGGTGGTTCCTGAAGTTCTTTGAGGCCGGACTCGCCTACCGCAAGGCGGCGCCGGTCAATTGGTGCCCGAAAGACCAGACCGTGCTCGCCAACGAGCAGGTGATCGACGGCCGCTGCGAGCTCTGCGGTACGCAGGTGGAGGCGCGCAACCTCGAGCAGTGGTTCTTCCGGATCACCGCGTATGCCGACGCGCTGATCGACGACCACGCGACGATCGACTGGCCCGAGCGCACCAAGACGATCCAGCGCAACTGGATCGGCCGCTCCGAGGGGGCGGAGGTGCTGTTCCGGGTCGAGGAGCTCGATCTCGACCTGCCGGTCTTCACGACCCGGGCGGACACGCTCTTCGGCGCCACGTTCATGGTGCTCGCCCCCGAACATCCGCTCGTCGAGCAGCTCTCGGCCCGCACGGCGCAGGAGGACGCCGTGCGCGAATACGTCAAGCACACCGCCGCTCGCTCGACCGAGGAGCGCGAGACGAAGGAGAAGGACGGCGTCTTCACGGGCCGCTACGCCGTCAATCCGGCGACGGGTGAGCAGATCCCGATCTGGGTCGCCGACTACGTGCTGATGGAGTACGGGACCGGGGCGATCATGGCGGTGCCCGCCCACGACGAGCGCGACTTCGAGTTCGCACAGCGCTACGGGCTGCCCGTCGTCCCCGTCGTCGAGCCCGCGGACGACTCGACCGAGGAGTCGGAGGGCGCGTTCGCCGCGCACACCGAGAACGAGCGTCTGGTCAACTCGGGGGAGTTCTCGGGGCTCCCCGCGCCAGAGGGCGCACGGGCGATTGTCGAGTGGCTGGGCAAGCGCGGCCGCGGCCGGCCCGCCGTCAGCTACCGCCTGCGCGACTGGGGGTTCTCCCGGCAGCGCTACTGGGGCTGCCCGATCCCGATCGTCTACTGCGGCGAGTGCGGGATCGTGCCCGTCCCCGAGAACGAGCTTCCGGTGCTGCTGCCGGAGGTGGAGGACTACCGCCCGAAGGGGATCCCGCCGCTCGCCTCCAACCAGGAGTGGCTGCACGTGCCCTGCCCGCGCTGCGGCGGCGAGGGGCGACGCGAGGCGGAGACGATGGACACCTTCGTCGACTCGTCGTGGTACTTCCTGCGCTACTGCGATCCACACAACGACCACGCCCCGTTCGACCGCGCGATCGCCGACTTCTGGATGCCGGTCGATCAGTACATCGGCGGGATCGACCACGCGACCGGCCACCTGCTCTACTCGCGTTTCTTCGTCAAGGTCATGAACGACCTCGATCTCGTGGGGGTCCGCGAGCCCTTCGCGCGCCTGTTCCACCAGGGCTGGGTGCGTCTCGGCGGCTCCAAGATGTCGAAGTCCCGCGGGAACGTGACCTCCCCCGACCAGCTCGCCGAGACGTACGGCGCCGACGCGGTGCGTCTCTACATCCTCTTCATGGGTCCGGCCGACCAGGACATGGAATGGACGGACGAGGGCCTGGAGGGAACGGCACGCTTTCTGCGCCGCTTGTGGCGCGTCGTCAACGAGGTGGCGTCGAATGCGCCGCCTGCCGGTCGCTCGGACGGGCCGCTGGCCCGCAAGACGCACGAGACGATCGCCAAGGTCAGCGACGACATCGGCCGGCGCTTCGTCTTCAACACGCCGATCGCCGCGATGATGGAGCTCGTCAACAAGCTGGCGCCGGCGACGAGCGATCCCGCAGCGAGGCCGGCGGCCGAGACGGTCGTGTCGCTGATTCAGCCGTACGCCCCGCACATCGCGGAGGAGCTCTGGCAACGGCTCGGGCACGAGCGGCTGTGGGAGCAGCCCTGGCCCGTCGCCGACGACGCTTTGCTCGAGCGCGACACCTTCGAGCTGGTGATCCAGGTCAACGGCAAGGTCCGCGATCGCGTCGAGGTATCCGCCGACCTGCCCGAGGCCGAGCTGATCGAACAGGCGAAGGCGTCGCCCCGCGTCCAGGTGCAGCTCGACGGCAAGGAGATCCGCCAGGCGATCGTGGTGCCTCGCAAGCTGGTCAATTTCGTCGTCTGACGAGGGCGCCCGCTCGGACGGGTGTGGACGATTTGTCTCACTTTCAGCGCAATCTCGCCACACTTTCGTCGCCGTTTTGGCGGTAGCGTCCCCATCGAGGGGGGTGGGTTGAAGCCCCACCCTAGGGTGGGGGAAGAGACAGAAGTAGCGCAGCCGGGACACGCCTTCAACGGCCGAGCGGGACGCAAAAACCACGGTCGCGCGTAGGCCAAGGGCGTCGCTTGCGATGCCCGCATAAAAAGGCCGCGGCGACATGCCGGCGCGGCCGCTAAAACCGTTCGGAAGCGCGGGACGTCGAAACCGGCCGCGACCGTAGGACGAGGGCCTCGCTTGCGATGCCCGCATAAAAGGCCGCGGCGACATGGCGGCGCGGCCGCTAAAGCCGTTCGGAAGCGCGGGACGTTGAAACCGGCCCCGACCGTAGAAGAATGTGCTCATGCGCATGCGCAGCGACGCCAAGCTCGTCGAGCTCGCGCGCCGCGGCTCGCGGGACGCGGCGGCGGAGCTCTTCACCCGCCACTGGCGCGCTGCCTGGCGCGCCGCCTACGTAGTAACTGGACGGCGCGAGCTCGCGGACGACGTCGCCCAAGACGCGTTCGAGCGCGCGTTCGGGGCGCTGTCGCGCTTCGACGAGCGCCGGCCCTTCGGTCCCTGGCTTCACAGGATCGTCGTCAACCGCTGCGTCGACCTGCTTCGCACCGAGCGGCGGCTCGTTGGCGGTGACACCGAGCTCGCTCGGCTCGAGTGGCACGACGTCTCGACCGGCGATCACGAGCTGCTCGACGCGGTCGCAGGGCTTCCCCTGCAGCGGCGCGTTGTCGTCGTCCTACGCTACGGCCTCGGCTACACACCGACCGCGATCGCCGAGCTCCTCGGCATCCCCGCCGGCACGGTCAACTCCCGGCTTGCCCGTGCGCTCGAAGAGTTGCGCGCCGACTACGAGGTGAACGATGTCGACCGAGCTTGAGCGCCAGTTGCGGGCGGGCTTCGGACGCCTGCCGAAGCCGACGCGGGAGGCATCTGCCCGTGCCCGTGCGGCTGCTCTCGACGCCCTCGGACCGCACCGTCGGCGCTCGCGCGGCGGGCTCCTCCTCGTGTCGTTCGCCGTTGCGTTCGTGATTGGTGCCGGCGCGGCGGCGCTGGCTGCCACCGGGAACCTTCACGTTCGCCTCGGTGCGGGAGAGCGGCCCAAGCGTCCGGTTCCGACGCGACTCTCGGTGCCGGCCGGGTCGCACGGCGTCGCGGTCGTCGCGGGCGGAAAGCTCTGGCTTGCGACTCGAAGCGGTCTCCGGATCGAAGGGATGCCGGTCTCTGCGGCGGAGCTCTCCCCGCGGGCGCTGTACGCGGTCGTGGGCATCGGCTCGTCGTTGGTCACCCTTGCCCCCGGCAACCGCCGGCCTTGGGTGCATCAGACCGACGGCCGCGTCGTCAGCGCGGCGTGGTCGCCGGACGGGCTGAAGATCGTCTACGTCGTCGCACGTCGGGGCGCCGACGAGCTCCGCCTGATCGAGGGCGACGGCTCGCCGGACCGCCTGCTCGTCCGCCGCGTCAGGCTGGTGAGGCCGTCGTGGCGCGCCGACTCCCTTGCGGTTGCCTACGTGGACGCACACGGGCGGGCAGCCGTCTTCGACCTGAGCTCGGGCCTGCGGCGCACGTTCGACACCCGCCGCTGCGGCGGCGCCGCACGCGAGGTGGCCTACGACCGGCGGGCCCCTGTACTCGCCGTAGTCTCTGCGCACGGCATCGCCGTCGTACGACGCTGGAACCGGCCGGCCTCGTGCGCGACGCTCGACGTCTCGGCTTCGCCCTTGGCCGCCGGCTGGCTGCAGAGCGGGCAGGTCGTGCTCGCCGTCAATCGTCCGCTCGGAGGTTCGCTCGAACGGCTCTCGGGCACGAACCTGAACGAGGCCGGCGCCGCCTTCGGCCGCCAGCGCCTGCGCGGCTTGGCCGCGGCCCCGAAGGGCTCCTCGGTGGCGGTGGCCTTACGGCGATCTGCAGGGGTCGTCGACATCGGCCTCGTCTCCAGCCCGGAGCGGGGCGCAAGGCTGAAGCTGAGCCGGCCCTTGCTCCGGCTCAGAACCACGGCCGGCGCGGTGTCGATCAGCTGGCGCTGATTCGGCGCAAAGCCGTCACCCACTCGTGACGGTCTCCGCGGCACCCTCTGCGACGTGCCCGAGTTGCCGTTCGAGCTCTCGCGCCGGCACATCCTCCTCGCAGCCGGTTGCCTTGCCCTGCTGCTCTTCGTCGGCAGCAAGCTCCTCGCCCGGCCGCAGACGAGCGCGGGTCTGGCGCCACCTGCCGTGGCGCCGACGGAGACGGCGGCCGCCGCGCCGACCCCGCTCGTCGTCGACGTTGTGGGCGCCGTGCGCCGGCCCGGGCTCTACCGGCTCGCACAGGGCGCTCGCATCGCCGACGCGGTCTCGCGCGCGGGCGGCGCGACGGCGAAGGCCGACCTCGAGCTGATCAACCTCGCCGCGCCGCTCGCAGACGGCGAGCAGGTCGTCGTGCCGAGGCGAGGAACGGCCGCGCTCGGGGCGCCGCCCGGCCCAGCCGGAGCGAGCGCGCCCTCAAGCGGGCCGGTCCACCTGAGCACCGCAACGCTGGAGCAGCTCGACTCGCTGCCCGGGATCGGCCCGGTGACCGCGCAGAAGATCCTCGACTACCGCCAGAAGCACGGAGCGTTCACCTCGGTGGACGGGCTGGACGCCGTCCCGGGGATCGGCCCGGCGCGGCTCGACCAGCTCAAGGACCTGGTCGCGCCATGATCCCGGCCCCGCTCCGCTCGCCGCCGCACTCGCTGCTCGCCTCGCTCTGCCTCGGGATCGCGCTCGCGAATCTCGTCCGCCTCCCGACGCTCGTTGCGCTTGGATGCGCGGCGGCGATCGGCCTCGCCGCGAGCTCCTGGCGTGCCGTCGGGACGATCGCCTGCTTGCTCGTCGTGGCGGGCTGGTGGTGGGGAAGCGCACGGCTCGAGCGTCTCGATCACAGCGCCCTGCGCGCCGAAGTTGGGCGCGCCGAGAGAGCACTCGTCGTCGTCACGGCGGCACCGCGGCGGGGAAGATTCGACCTGAAGATGCCGGTGCGCGTCCGGCGGTTCGGCCTCGTTGCGCTCGACGAGCCGGCTCAGCTCGAGCTGCCGCTTGGCCGGGCACCCCCGCAGGGCGGCATCCTCGAGGTGCGCGCCGAAGCGAAGCTTCCCCGCGGGCCGAGTCACGGCTTCGACGAGCGGACCTGGCTCAGACGCCACGGCATCCACGTCGTGCTGGCCGGTGACAGCTGGCGGCTGACCGGACATCGCCGCGGCCTCGGAGGCTTCGGCGATCGCCTGCGAGGCTGGCTTGCAAACTCGGTGGCGGGTGAACTCCACGGCGAGCGACGCGGAGTCCTGCTGGGAGTCGTCCTTGGCGACGAGCAAGGCCTCAATGAGCGGTTGCGGAAGGACTTCCGGGCTTCCGGCCTCTACCATCTGCTAGCCGTGTCCGGCCAGAACGTGGCGCTCGTCGCCATAGGTGCGCTGATGCTGGCTTGGCTGCTCGGCATCCCCCGCTGGCTCGGACAAGTCGGGGCGCTCGCGTCGATCGGCGGCTACGTCCTCGCCGTCGGGGCGCAGCCTTCCGTCGTGCGGGCGGGCGTCGCCGGAGCGCTCGGCTCAGTGGCGTGGCTGACCGCCCGGTCGACCGACAGGTGGTACTTCCTGCTCCTGGGTGCGCTCGCGTTGCTCGCGTGGAACCCGTATGTGCTCTTCGATGCCGGGTTCCAGCTCTCGTTCGCGGCGGTCGTCGCGATCTTCACGCTCGCGCCGCGACTCGAGCAACGGCTCGAGGGTTACCCCCTGCCGGGTTGGCTCCGCGAGGCAATCGCGATCTCGACCGCCTGCGGCCTGGCGACGGCCCCGATCCTCTGGCTGCAGTTCCACGCGATTCCGCTGCTTGCCGTGCCGGCGAACGCGGCCGCCGCACCGGCTGTGGTTCCGCTGCTTGGGCTCGCGATGTCGGCAGCCGCGGTCCACCCGCTCGCACCAGGTGTCTCGGACATGCTCGCGCAGGCCGACGGGCTCTGTGCGGCCTATCTCGCGGCCTGCGCGAAGGTCTTCGGCAGGCTGCCGTTCGCGCAGATCCGCTCCGGCTGGGCGGCCGCGGCGCTGCTGCTCCTCGTCGCCGGGGCGTGGGCCTATGCTTGCCGCGATGGCAGAGCTGAAGGCGGCCTACCTCATCACCGGTACCGACCGGCCAAAGGTGAACCGGGCGGTGCGCAGGCTCCGTGATCGAATCGGCGACGACGCGACCGAGCTCCTGTCGGCCCTCGAGGCCGGTGGGGAGGAGGTCGTGGCGTCCTGCAACGCCCTCGGGCTCTTCGTCAGCGAACGGCGGCTCGTCGTCGTCGAGCACGTCGAGAGCTGGAAGGCGGCCGAGGCCGAGCCGGTCGTCGACTACCTGAAAGCCCCCTCGCCGGAAACGGTCATCGCCCTGGTCGGGGAGGGGATCAAGAAGGACTCGGCGCTGGGCAAGGCGGTGGCGAAGGCGGGCGAGCTGCTCCTCTACGACCTGCCGAAGCGGGGCACCCGCGCCGATTTGCCGGGCTGGGTCGGGCGGCAGTTCGCGGCGCTCGGAGTCAAGGTCGATCCAGCGGTCTCTCGTCTGCTCGTCGACCTCGTCGGAGACGATCTCGACGAGCTCGCGGGCGAAGTCGAGAAGCTCGCGGCCTGGGCGAACGGCGAACCCATTGGCGAGCGCGAGGTCGAGCTGCTCGTCGCCCCGCGCGGCGAGATCCCGCCCTTCGCGATGACCGATGCTTGGGGCCGGCGCGACGTCGCCGGCGTTCTCGAGGCGAGCGAGCGCTTGCTGGCACGCGCCGGTGGGCCCGCGCGCGACTCGCTGCCGCGGGTCGTCGGGCTGCTGACCAGCCACGTCACGCGGGTGGCCGAGTGCCAGGCATTCGCCGCCGAAGGAGTCTCTCCACGCGAGGCGGCGGAGCGGCTGAAGAAGAACCGCTTCTACGTCGAGAAGCTGTTCGAGCAGGCGGCGAACTTCACGCCCGATGAGCTCAAGGACGCGATCGTCCGGCTTGCCGGGCTCGACCTGGCGCTCAAGGGCGGCAGCCGGTTGGCCGGAGAGCTCGAGTTCAGCCGCGCGCTCGTCGACCTGACCCGGCCGCGCGGCGAGGTGGCCGAAGCTACGAGCCGCTGAGCAGCCGGGCTGCCTGCGCCTTCTTGCGCGCGGCGGTGTTGCGGTGGAGCGCCCGGCGGGAGGTCGCCTTGTCGATCGCGCGCACGAGCTCGCGATGCTCTGCGGAAGCACGCTCCTGGTCCCCTTCGGCGACCGCGCTCTGCAGGCGCTTTGTCAAGGTCTTGACCGTCGAGCGGTAGCGGAGGTTCTCGAGCCGCTCCCGAGTCGCGGTCCGCACACGTTTCTTCTGTTGCTTGATGTTGGGCATGACGTAAAAACGCCCGCTCCGCGGGCCGGGCGATCGTAGCAAAGCGCTGGTTGCGCGCTCGTTGCGTCGCCGCGCGCCTGGGACGCGCCCGCCGCTCCGCGGCCGCCAAGCCGGGGCCCGGATCGTCGCACGATCGGCACAAACAGGTCGCACACTCGCGCGAATCTCGAAGGTAGGCTCGACCGCAGAGGGAGGAGGGAAGCAGCCCCACCCCAGGGCGGGGGCTGGACCCAGGAGCCCACGCCGCGAGTGCGCAGGAGCGCAAAAACCGCGGGCTGCCCCCGGAGTCGGCTGACGCCCTTCCTATACTCGCGACGTGGACGGGCGAGACGCGGGCCGGCGCCTGGCCTGGTCGACGGCGATTTTCTCGCTCGCAACGGGACTCTCCCGGATCCTCGGGCTCGTCCGCGAGATCGTCGCGTCCTACTACTTCGGCGCACAGGGACGGATCAACGCGTTCACCGTCGCGTTCCAGGTCCCGAACCTCGTGCGGGCGCTGCTCGCCGACGCGGCGATCTCCTCCGCGTTCGTACCGGTCTTCAGCGAGCTGCTCGAGAAGGGCGAGCGCAAGCGCGCCTGGCGTGTCGCCTCCAGCCTCTTCTGGCTGATCCTGCTCGGGCTCGGCGGCCTGACGGCGCTCGGGATCGTGCTCGCGCCCTGGCTGATCACTCCCTTCGGAAACCCCGGCGGCGACAAGCCGCTCGCGGTCGGGCTCGCTCGCGTCCTCTTCCCGATCGTCGTCCTGCTCGGGCTCTCGGGCATTGTCGTCGGAATCCTCAACAGCTACGAGGAGTTCGCGATCCCGGCGCTGACGCCGGTCTTCTGGAACGTCGCGATCATCGTCGGCCTCGTCCTCGGCGTCCCGCGCGCCGACACGATCGACGCGAAGCTCTACGTCTACGCGGTCGCGATCGTGATCGCCACCCTGATCCAGTTCCTGCTTCCGCTGCCGTGGCTGCGCGGCCGCGACGGCCGGCTCCAGCTCGTGATCGATTGGCGCGACCCTGCCGTCAAGCAGGTCTTCGTGCTGATGCTCCCGGTCACGCTCGGGCTCGGACTGATCAACTTCAACGCGGTCGTCGACTCGGTCTTCGCGTCGCGTCTGATCGACCCGGAGCTGGCGCCGACGGCGATCGACCGCGCCTTCAGGATCTACATGCTCCCGCAAGGAATGTTCTCGGTCGCCGTCGCGACCGTGCTCTTTCCCTCGCTGTCGCGTCTGGCCACACGCGGCGATCTCGACGGCTTTCGTTCGACGGTCGGGCTCGGCCTGAGGCAGATCGCCTTCCTGCTCGTGCCGGCGAGCGCCTTCGTGGCCGTGCTCGCGGAGCCGATCGTCCGGCTCATCTACCAGCGCGGCCAGTTCGGACCCGGGCAGACGCCGGTCGTTGCGGCCGCCCTGGCGGCCTTCTCTCTCGGGCTGACCTTCAACGGCGCGATGCTGATGTTGAACCGGGCCTTCTTCAGCCTCCAGTCGCCCTGGCTCCCGACCGTGATCGCGGTCGCCAATCTGGCGCTGAACGCGGCGCTTGACTGGGCGTTCTACCGCCTCGGAACCTGGGGGATCCCGCTCTCGACCTCGCTCGTGAACATCGCCGGCACGGCCCTGCTGCTGCTTCTTCTGCGCCGTCGGCTGCGGCGGATCGACTTCGCCCGGACTGCGGACGCGACCGTGCGCATCGTGATCGCCGCCGCCGTGCTCGCGGGTGTCTCGTACGGCGTCTGGCGCGGGCTGGACGAGGCACTCGGCCGCGCGCTCTGGGCCCAGCTCGTCTCGGTCGGGACGGCGCTCGCCGCCGGCACGGCCGCCTACCTCGTTTCGTGTCGTTTGCTGGGAGTTCGGGAGCTGAACGCGTTGCTAGCCTTGCGTGAGCGCCTCCGACGGCGCTAATCGCGCATGGACCTAGAACGAATCCGCAACTTCTCGATCATCGCCCACATCGACCACGGCAAGTCGACGCTCGCGGACCGGATCCTCGAGCTGACCAAGACCGTATCGGGGCGGGAGATGCGCGCGCAGGTGCTCGACACGATGGAGCTCGAGCGCGAACGCGGGATCACGATCAAGGCGCAAGCCGTGCGCGTCAACTGGAAGGGCAACGAGCTCAACCTGATCGACACGCCCGGCCACGTCGATTTCACCTACGAGGTCTCCCGCTCGCTGCAGGCCTGCGAGGGGGCCGTGCTCGTCGTCGATGCCGCGCAGGGCGTGGAGGCGCAGACGGTCGCCAACGCCTATCTGGCGATCGAGAACAACCTCGAGATCGTCCCGGTCGTCAACAAGATCGATCTGCCCCAAGCCGACCCCGACGGGGCTGCGGCCGAGCTGGCCGAGCTCGTCGGCGGCAAGCCGCAGGACGTGCTCCGGATCTCGGCGAAGACGGGGGCGGGGGTGGCAGAGGTGCTCGACGCGATCGTCGAGCGCATCCCGCCGCCGTCGGGCCATCCGGCGGCGCCGCCCCGGGCGCTCGTCTTCGACTCGTCCTACGACCAGTACCGTGGGGTCGTCGCCTTCGTCCGCATGGTCGACGGCGCGTTTGCCGCGGGCGAGCCGCTCCGCGCGATGGCGCAGGGGACGCGGTTCGAGGCCGAGGAGGTCGGCTTCTTCTCGCCGACGATGAAGGCCGCGGAGACGCTCGACGCCGGCGAGGTCGGCTACGTGATCACCGGCCTCAAGGACGTCAGCCGGCTCCGCGTCGGCGACACGCTCACCTCGGAGCGGAACCCGGCGGCCGAGCCGCTGCCGGGCTACAAGGACGTCAAGCCGATGGTCTTCGCCGGCCTCTTCCCGACCGACTCGGACGACTACCCCGACCTCCGCGACGCGCTCGAGCGACTGAAGCTGAACGACGCGGCGCTCTTCTACGAGCCGGAGACGAGCCATGCGCTCGGCTTCGGCTTCCGCTGCGGCTTCCTCGGGCTGCTGCACATGGAGATCGTCCGCGAGCGGCTCGAGCGCGAGTTCGACCTCGATCTGCTCGTGACCGCGCCGAACGTCGCCTACCGCGTGCTGGAGCGGAACGGCGAGTGGCTCGAGGTGCACAACCCCGCCGAGATGCCGCGCGAACTCGACGCGGTCGAGGAGCCGTACGTGCGCGCCTCGATCATCGTCCCCAAGGATTACGTCGGGCCGGTGATGGAGCTGAACAACGACCGCCGCGGCCGCTTCGACCACATGGAGTACCTCTCGCCGGAGCGCGTGCTGCTCGCCTACGAGCTGCCGTTGGCGGAGATCGTGCTCGACTACTACGACCAGCTGAAGTCGCGCACGCGCGGCTACGCGAGCTTCGACTACGACGTCGCCGGCTTCCGCGAGGGCGCGCTCGCGCGCGTCGACATCCTGATCGGCGAGGAGCCGGTGGACGCGCTCTCGATGATCGTCCACCGCGATGCCGCCTACTCGCGCGGCAAGGCGCTGGTCGAGCGCCTCCGGAAGGAGATCCCGCGCCAGTACTTCGACGTCGCCGTGCAAGCGGCGATCGGCTCGCGCGTGATCGCGCGGGAGACGGTCAAAGCGAAGCGGAAGGACGTGCTTGCGAAGTGCTACGGCGGCGACATCAGCCGCAAACGCAAGCTGCTCGAGAAGCAAAAGGCGGGCAAGCGGCGGATGAAGCAGGTCGGCGCGGTCGAGGTGCCGCAGGAGGCCTTCCTCGCCGTGCTCAACCTCAACGATGGGACGAAGAAATGAACGGCGTTTCGTCAACTGCGCCCAGCACATCAGTGGTACAGCAATCCAGGCCGGGTTTGTCGGCCTCGCCGGCAGAGCCGCCGCGGCCTCATGGCGGCATCGCAAGCAATGCCGTGCGGCATCTGTACGTCCACCTGCCGTTCTGCGCCCACCGGTGCGGGTACTGCGATTTCGTCACCGTTGTCGGGCGCCGCGGGCAGCACGCCGCCTATGTGGACGGGCTGCTGGCCGAGCTCGCGCTCGAGCGTCACCTGCTCGCGCCGAAGCTCGAGACCGTCTTCCTCGGCGGGGGCACGCCGACTTTCACCGAGCCCGGCGAGCTGGAACGCCTATTGGCGGCGCTGCCGGGTGCGGCGGAGGTCACAGTCGAGGCGAACCCGGAGACGGTGACGCCCGCGCTCGCCGCGCTCCTGCGCCGCAACGGCGTCAACCGCGTCTCGCTCGGCGCCCAGACCTTCCAGCCGCAGCTGCTTCGCGTACTCGACCGCGTTGCCGGACCTGACGACGTCCGGAGCGCCTTCTATCATCTTCGTGATGCCGGATTTGACAACATCTCACTGGATCTCATCTACGGGATCCCGGGGCAGAGACCCTCCGATCTCGCTGCTGACATAGAGGAGGCGCTCGCGCTTCGACCCGAGCACCTCTCCTGCTACGAGCTCGAGGCGAAGCCCGGGACGCGGTTCACGCACGCGCACGGGGACGAGCTTCGTCGCCAGGCGGAGGCGATGGAGGGCTACTTCGAGTGCGTTGTCGAGACGCTCGTCGCTGCCGGCTACCGCTGGTACGAGACGGCCAACTTCTGCCGTGCCGCGGAGGCGGACGCGGGCGGCCGCGATTTGCGCTCGCGCCACAACCTCGCGTACTGGCGTGGGCGCGACTACCTCGGCCTCGGGATCGGCGCGGTCTCGACCGTTCGCGGCCAGCGCTGGCGCACGACGCCGCGGCTCGCGCCTTACCTCGTGGCGCTCCGCGAAGGTCGGAGGCCCCTGCGCGAGCTCGAGCCGCTCGCGGACTCCGTGCAGCGAGAGGAACGCGTCATGCTCGGCCTGCGGCTGGACGAGCCGCTGCCGGTCGCGGGTGTCGCCGCCTCCCTCGACGAGGAGGCGATCGCACGGCTTGAACGGCTCGGTCTCGCCCAGCGCGTACCGCTCGGCGAGCAGCATGCGGGGAGCGCGTTGACCCTGACGCCCCGAGGGCGGCTGCTCGGCGACGCTGTGACGGCGGATCTCCTCGCCTAAAATCCCTGCAGAGATGCCGAATGTAGCCCCGACCGAACTGACCGACCGACAGCGCTCGCTCCTGCGCGGCGTCGTCGAGGAGCACATCGCGACCGGCCAGCCCGTCGGCTCGAGGACGCTCGTCGAGCGAACCGGACTGCGCGTCTCGTCATCGACCGTCCGCGCCGAGCTCGCCGAGCTCGAAGCGCTCGGCCTGCTGACCCACCCGCACACGTCGGCCGGGCGCGTGCCGACGGAAGCGGCCTACCGCTACTACGCGGACGGGCTGCTCGAGCGGCTGGAGCCGAACCCCGGGCCGTTCCCGCTCGACTTGAGCGCTGCGCAGGCAGAGGTCGAATCCGCGCTCCAGGCGACGACCGAGATGCTCTCCGCGGTCACGCGCCTGCTCGCGCTCGTCTCGGCGCCGCCGCTCGAGAGCGCCACGATCCGCCACGTCGAGGTCCTCCTTCTGCAGCCCCAGGTCGTGATGATCGTCGTCATCACCTCCACGGGCGCGGTCACGAAGCGCATCTACGCCTTTGCCGAGCCCGTCGATCCCGGGCTCGCAAACTGGGCCGGCCAGTACCTGAACGACACGCTCGCGGGCCTGCAGCCGGGGACGCACCAGCTCCGCCAGCGGTTCGAGGATGCGAGCCTCTCCGAGCGCGAGTCCGCCTTCCTGGCGACGCTTCGGCCCACGTTCACGGAGCTGCTCGAGGAGGGCCAGAGCCTCTACGTCGGCGGCACGGCCGGCCTGCTCGAAAGCGCGCGTGGGGACGAGCTCGAGGCGTACCAGCGCCTGCTCGAGCTGCTCGAGAAGCGCGCCGCGCTGCTCGGTGTGCTCGGCCAGGCGCTCGATCCGCGCCGTCCCTTCGTCCGGGTCGGTGTCGAGCTCGACCATCCCGATCTCCAGCGGCTCTCGCTGGTCGGCGCGGCCTACGGGGTCGCGAACAGGACTCTCGGCGCAGTCAGCCTCCTCGGCCCCGTGCGGATGGACTACGAGAAGGCGCTCCGCTCGGTGCGCGGAGCCGCCTACGAGCTCTCCCGCTTCGTCGAGGAGATCTACGAGCGGAATTGATGGCTGAACCCGACGCTACGCTGGGCTGATGGCGACGACGCAGCGCGACTACTACGAGGTGCTCGGGGTTGGGCGGGAGGCCGACGAGGGAGAGATCAAGCGGGCCTTCCGCAGGCTCGCGCGCGAGCTTCATCCCGACGTCTCGGAGGTACCCGATGCGCAGGAGCGTTTTCGCGAGGTCGTCGAGGCCTACGAGGCGCTCTCGAAGCGCGAGACGCGCGAGCTGTACGACCGCTTCGGGCATGCGGGGCTCCGCGGCGGCGGCTTCACGCCGACGCAGTTCGACTTCGGCAGCCTCAACGATCTGTTCGCAGCGTTCTTCGGCGACGACCTCTTCGGCGTCGGCGGCCGTGCGACACGCTCGCGCGGGGCGGACCTCGCCGTTCAGGTCGAGATCGAGCTGGTCGAGGCTGCGAGCGGAATCAAGCGGGAGGTTCCGTTCCCCGTTGCGGTCACGTGCGGCACCTGCGCGGGCAGTGGAACCGCGCCGGGCACGAGCCCGGTCACCTGTGAGACCTGCGGCGGCGCCGGCCGCCTGCAGCGGGTCTCCCGGAGCGCCTTCGGCGAGTTCGTCCGCACCCAGACCTGTCCGACCTGCAGGGGTGCGGGCCAGCGGATCGAGGAGCCCTGCCCCGACTGCCGCGGCGAGGGCCGGATCGTCGAGGAGCGAACGCTCGAGGTCGAGATCCCGCCCGGGATCCATGACGGCCAGCAGATTCGGATCTCCGGCGAGGGCCATGCCGGCGGAGGCGGCGCCCGCGCCGGCGACGTCTACGTCGAGGTGCGCGTGAAGCCCGACCCGCGCTTCGTGCGTGAAGGAAACGACATCTTCTCGACCGTCGATCTGACGATCACCGAGGCGGCGCTCGGAGCGACGGTGACCGTGCCGACCCTGGACGGCGAGACGGAGCTCGAGTTCGCCGAGGGCACGCAGGCCGGTGAGATCCGGGTACTGCGCGGACGCGGGATGCCCGTCCTCCAGGGCTTCGGACGAGGCGACCAGCGCGTGCTCGTCAACGTCGCCGTTCCGCGCCGGCTGAACGACGAGCAGCGGCGGCTGCTCGAGGAGTTCGCACGCTCGACGGACGACGAGACCTACAGCGTCGACGAAGGCTTCTTCGAGAAGCTGAAGAGCGCGTTCCGCTGATCGGCCTGCGGCGCGTCTCCGTCACGGTCGACGGCGAAGCCGCGGAGTCGGCGCGCGCCGAGATGCTGGCGCTCTTCCCGGAGGGCTTCGAAGAGGCCGAGCGCGGCGACGAATTCGAGCTCTCGGCCTACACCGACGCGGGCGGCGAGGCTCGGATGTCCGCCGTCTTCGGAGCGGTTGCGGCGAAAGAGGTGCCGGCCGACTGGGAGGAGCGTTGGAAGCACTTCCACCGGCCGGTGCGCGCCGGCCGCATCTGGATCGTGCCGCCCTGGGAGCAGTCGCCGCACGACGAGGACGCGATCACGATCGATCCCGGCCGGGCGTTCGGGACCGGATCGCATCCGACGACGCGGCTCTGTCTCGAGCTCCTGAGCGAGCTCGAGCCCACTTCCTTGCTCGACGTCGGCTGCGGCTCAGGGGTGCTCGCGATCGCGGCCGCGAAACTGGGCTTTGCTCCAATCGTCGGGCTCGACTGCGATCCGCACGCGATCGTGGCCGCCGAGGCGAACGCGGCCGCGAACGGAGTCGAGCTCGACTTCCGGCGCACTGATGCACGCGTCGATCCGCTGCCGAAGACCGATGTGGGTGTCGCGAACATCAGCGAAGAGCTTGTCGCCGCCGTCGGCCCGCGACTGGAGTGCACCCTGCTCGTCACCTCGGGATACTTCGAGCCGCACGTCCCGCGGATGCGTGGTTTCCGCGCCGTCGCTCGCCGGCGACTCGACGGGTGGGCTGCCGATCTGCACGCCCGGGAGTAGCATCCCGCGCCGTGGCGCGCTTCTCGATCCGCTTTCTCGGCTGCAAGGTCTCACAGACGGACGCTCAGGCGGTGCGTGAGCGGCTGCTCGCCGACGGGCACATGGAGTCGGACTGCGCGGACGTCGCCGTTGTCAATACCTGCTGCGTCACGCACGAGGCCGTGCGCAAGTCGAGGCACGCCGTCTCAAGGGCTGCGCGGACGCACGCGCGCGTTTACGTCACGGGCTGCGGCGCCAATCTCGCCGGCGATGCGTTCGCCGGCATGCCCGCCAACGTGCGAGTGATTGCCCGCCGCAGCGAGGAGACGCCGGAGCTCGTGGCGGGCGATGTCGGTGCGATCGGCTGCGTCCGGGCTGAAGCGCGGCTTGACCGCGTGCGCGCCTTCGTGAAGGTGCAGGACGGCTGCAGCTTCTCCTGCAACTTCTGCGTCGTTCCGCTCGTGCGGGGCCGTTCCCGCAGCCGGCGCGCCGCCGCGGTCCTCGGCGAGATTCGCCGCCGGGTCGACCAGGGTCACCGGGAGGTGGTGCTGACCGGGATCAATCTCGGCTGCTATCGCGACCGGGAAGCGAGTTACACGCTCGCTCGCCTCCTGCGAGAGGCCGGTGCGATTCCCGGCCTGGCGCGCCTGCGGCTCTCGTCGATCGAGGTCAATCACGTCAGCGACGAGCTCGTCGCGGCGTTGCGCGAGACGCCGACGCTGGCGCGCCATCTGCACGTGCCGCTGCAGTCCGGCGACGACCGCGTTCTCCGCGCGATGGCCCGCCGCTACACGAGCACGACCTACCTCCGGCGCCTCGAAGCGCTCGGAGACTTCAACCTGACGACGGACGTGATCGTCGGCTTTCCGGGCGAGGACGAGCCTGCGTTTCGGCGCACGGTCGGGCTCGTCCGCGCGGCCGGGATCACGAAGGTGCACGTCTTTCCCTACTCGCCGCGTCCGGGCACGCGCACCGCCGCCGAAGACTCGGTTCCGGCTGCGATCAAGAAGGACCGAGGGGCGCGGCTGCGCGCGGTCTCGCACGCGGCGTGCATCGAGCGCTGGCGCTCGAAGCTCGGCACGGATGATGTCGTGCTCGTCGATCGCCCCGGCCGCGGCTACGGCGACGACTATTCGCCCTGGCTGGTCGATGCGCCCGTCGGCGAGCTCGTCCGTGTCCGCGCGGGGGCGGTCTCGGAGGAGGGGATCCTCGCTGCCTGAGGCGTCGACTCGGCGACGCCGCGCGGAGGCCGTGCGGGCTTCGCCCGTGCGGCCGTCCAATTCCGGCTCAATCATGGCGCCGGGAGGTCCTACGCCTTGAGTTCTCAGAACGACTGCCTCTTCTGCCGGCTGTACAAGGAGGGCGAGCACGTGCGCGAGGCCGACGGCTTCGTCGCGATCGAGGACATCAACCCGCGCGCCGACGTGCACCTGCTTGTGATCCCGGAGCGGCACGTCCCGAGCTTCCGCGAGATCGGCGAGTTCGAGCCGGACGAGGCGAAGCGGATGCTGGAATTCGTCGCCGATACGGCCCGCGAGGCGGGGCTCGAGGATTACCGGGTGATCGTCAACGTCGGCGAAGGCGCCGGCCAGACGATCTTCCACCTGCACTGGCACATCCTCGGCGGGCACACGACGGGGTTGCCGTAATGAGCCTGATCGCGCGCCTCGAGGACGAGCTCAAGCAGGCCATGGTGGCGCGAGACCAGTCGCGTCGGGACGCGCTGCGCCTGATCCTCTCGAGTCTCCGCTCGGCGGAGAAGGAGCTGCAGCGGCCGCTGCACGACGACGAGGAGCTACAGGTGCTCCAGCGCGAGCGCAAGCGCCGGCTCGAGGCGGCGGAGGCCTTCCGGGGCGGTGGCCGCGAGGAGCAGGCGCTCGGAGAAGAGCGAGAGCTGGCAGTGCTCGAGGAGTTCATGCCCGAGCCGCTCTCCGAGGACGAGCTCGAGGAGATCATCGACGACGCGATCGCAGAGGTCGGCGCGACGAGCATGCGCGACCTCGGCCGCGTCATGGCGGACGTGATGCCGCAGGTCTCGGGACGCGCCGACGGCTCGGTCGTCAGCCAGCTCGTGCGCGAGAAGCTCGCCTGAGCCGCGCGCCTCGCGCCTCCGCGCCAGGCCCAAACCCGCGCGGGCGAGGGGGCGGTGCCGGTCCCTACACTGAGGCCCGGTGCAGGAGGTTTTCTCCGTCTCGAACGAGGTCGCGGCCGAGCTGGCCACGATCGGCGACGGCGTGCTCGGCGCCCTGCGCGACCGGCTGCGGTGCACGATCGTGCTGCGCGGAAACCGGCTGACGATCGAGGGCGACGAGCCCCACGTCGAGCAAGCTCGCGCTGTCGTCGACGAGCTCGCGGACCTGGTCGAGGGTGGACACGACATCAGCCCCACGACCGTCGATGCCGTGCTCTCGGCGCTCGAGCAGACCGAGGACATCCGCGAGGTCTTCGACGACGTCGTCTGGCGTCATCGCGGCAAGAAGATCGCGCCGAAGACGGTGACGCAGAAGCGCTACGTCGACTCGATCCGCAATCACACGGTCACCTTCGGGATCGGGCCAGCAGGGACCGGCAAGACGTACCTCGCGATGGCGCTCGCGGTCGCGTCGCTATCGAACCGCGAGGTCGGCCGGATCATCCTGACGCGACCCGCGGTCGAGGCAGGGGAACGACTCGGCTTCCTCCCCGGAACGCTGCTGGAGAAGGTCGATCCCTACCTGCGGCCGCTCTTCGACGCGCTCTACGACATGCTGGAGCCCGACCGGCTGACGGCCCACATGGAGAAGGGCGTGATCGAGGTCGCGCCGCTGGCCTTCATGCGCGGCCGGACGCTGAACGACTCGTTCATCATTCTCGACGAGGCGCAGAACACGAGCCCGGAGCAGATGCAGATGTTTCTCACTCGCCTCGGCTTCGGCTCGAAGGTGGTCGTCACCGGCGACGTCACTCAGGTCGACCTGCCGCGCGACCAGGCGTCCGGACTGATCCAGGTACAGGACATCCTCGGCTCGCTCGATGGTGTCGCCTTCGTTCGTTTCGGGCACGAGGACGTCGTCAGGCACAAGCTCGTCCAGCGAATCGTCGAGGCGTACCGGTTGCACGCGGAGGAGACCGGCACCGAGCGGAGCAGATAGGAACGTGATTGCCGTCGAAGTCTCGAATCGCAGCGGCGTCGAGGTGGACGCGGAAGGTGTGACCGCGCTCGCTCGCAGCGTGCTCGAGGCCGAGGGTGTGGAGGAGGGCGAGCTTGGCCTGCTCTTCGTCGGCCCGGCCGAGATCCGCTCGCTGAAGCAAGAGCATCTGGGCGTCGACGAGGCGACCGACGTCCTCTCTTTTCCGATCGACGGCCGGGAGAGCCTGCCCGGGGGACTACCGCGCCAGCTCGGCGACGCCGTTCTCTGCCCGCAGGTGGTCGGCGAAGCCTGGCGGCAGCCGCTCGTGCACGGTCTCCTGCACCTGCTCGGCTACGAGCACGGGCCGGAGATGGAGGCGAAGGAGCAGTCGTGGCGCGCCTGATCAGCCCGCGGACGCGGCTACGAGGCAATGGAGACGGCGCCGAGGAGCAGGAGCGCTTGCGCAGGCCGCTTGGCCGGGCCCCGTCGGTCCTCGACAGCTTCAACTTCGCCACCGAGGGGATCATCCACGTGCTCCGCACGCACCGGAACATGCGTGTGCACTTCGCTGTCGCGATCGTCGTGCTCGTCGCGGCGGTCTGGGTCGGCGTCTCGAAGCTCGAGTTGATCGCGCTGCTGCTGGCGATCGCATTCGTCTTCATCACCGAGATGATCAACTCGGCGCTCGAGCAGGCGATCGACGTGGCCACCACCTCGTTCGACCCGCTCGCGAAGCAGGCGAAGGATGTCGCCGCGGGCGCAGTCCTGATCGCGACCGTCAACGCGGTCGCAATCGGCTACCTCGTCTTCTCGGGCGAGGTCTCCGAGCGGAGCTCGCGTCTGCTCGACCGGCTCCGTGACGCGCCGGCCAATCTGACCCTGATCGCGCTCGTCCTGACGATCCTGGTCGTGATCGCGACGAAGGCCTACACCGGCCGCGGAACGCCGCTTCGCGGCGGCCTGCCGTCTGGGCACGCGGCGCTCGCCTTTGCGGGCTGGATGGCCGCGACCTACGTCGTCGGCGCCGAGCACCGGTTCCTGATCTCGTCGATCGCGCTCCTGATGGCGTTCCTCGTCGCACAGACGAGGATCGAGGCGGGCGTCCACTCGACGGTCGAGGTCGCCTACGGAGGGGTTCTCGGCGCGCTCGTCACCCTCGCCGTGTTCCAGCTCTTCTGATGAGCGACGACCTCCTCGCCCGCGCGACGGCGGTCGCGGCGCGGGCCTACGCGCCGTACTCGAACTACCTCGTCGGAGCCGCCGTGCGCGCGCGCGACGGGAGGATCTACGAGGGAGTGAACGTCGAGAACGCGGCCTACCCGCTCGGAATTTGCGCGGAGCGGACGGCGATCGCGTACGCGGTCGTCGACGGTTGCCGCCCCGGCGACCTGGTCGAGATCGCGATCACGGCGTCGCCCTGTGGGGGCTGCCGCCAGTGGCTGCACGAGTTTCGCCTCGAGCGGGTGACGTTTCCGAAGCCCGACGGCGAAGTCGTCTCGTATGCGCCCGACGAGCTGTTGCCGGAGTCGTGGGACCTGCCGGCGTGACGAATCGGCACAGTCCCGTCACATCCCGGCACGCTCGCGGCGCACATCCGTGCGCCTTCGACTTCTATCGTTCGCCCCGGGACGAGCGTTTGGACCCCACCCCCGGGGGTGGGCGCCTGAGACGCTACGGCCCGAGCCGACCAAGCCGCGGATGAAGAGCGGCTTCGTCGCCGTTGCCGGACGCCCGAATGTCGGCAAGTCGACGCTCGTCAACGCGCTCAGCGGCGGGAAGGTCGCGATCGTCTCCGACAAGCCGCAGACGACCCGCCAGCGGATCTTCGGGATCGCCAACGGGGACGACTACCAGCTCGTGCTCGCCGACCTGCCGGGCTTCCAGCGGCCCCGCGACCCTCTGACGGAGCGGATGCAGCGGACGGTCGACCGGTCTTTCGAAGAGGTCGACGCCGTTCTTTTCGTTCTCTCGGCCCGCGAGCGGATCGGCGCCGGCGACCGTTTCATCGCCCAGCGGGTCTTCTCGCTCGGCGTGCCGGTTGTGATCGCGCTCAACAAGGTCGACCGGCTGAAGCCGGGCCATATCGCCGGACAGATGCAGACCGCCTCGCAGCTGGGCGAGTTCCACGCCCTGCATCCGGTCAGCGCGGTCACGGGCGACGGCATCGCGGAGCTCCGCGAAGAGCTCGTCGGGCTGCTGCCGGAAGGCCCGCTCTACTTCCCCGCCGACCAGCGGACCGACCTCGTCGCCGAACTGCAGATCGCCGAGCTGATACGCGAGAAGGCGCTCCAGCTGACCCGCGACGAGGTTCCCCACGCGATCTCGGTCGAGGTCGACGAGCTGGGAGAAAAGGTCGTGCACGCGACGGTCTTCGTCGAGACCGAGTCGCAGAAGCAAATCGTGGTCGGGCGCGGCGGCTCTGTGATCAAGCAGATCGGCACGCGGGCACGGCCCGAGATCGAGCACCTGCTCGGCCAGCAGATCTTCCTCGAGCTTCAAGTCAAGACGCGGCCGAAGTGGCGCCGCGACGCGGCGATGCTGGAGCGGCTCGGGATTTGACCGCGCTGCTTGCGCTGTTCGACCTCGACGGAACGCTCTTCCTGACCCACGACCCGCTCAGCGGCCGCGCGCTCGTCGTGACGCTCGAGCAGGTCTACGGCGTTCAGGTACTCGCCGATGCACCCGCAAAAGTCGATCGGCCTCCGCGACTGCCGAGATCGGCGACACGCCCGAGGTCGTCTCGACCGCGAAGGCCGCCGGCTTCCGCTCGATCGCCGTCGCCTCGCCTCACACCCGCGATCGCGCCGAACTCGCCGCCGCAGACGAGATCGTCGACGACATGGACGGCATCGTTCGGGCGCTGCTGAGCGCACGTCGCTGAGCAAACGGATCTCCCCGGCGCGGCGTTCTGGCGCCATGCGGGGGCTACACTCAGCGCGTGGCGCAGGCGCCGGCCCTCCCGACGGGCTTCGAGCTCCCGCTCGAGCCCAGACTCCCCCGCATCGGCTCCGTCGATCAGGTGGCTGTCGAGGCGCGCGCGACAGATCTCTCGCGCCGCTCGATCAAACGCGAGACGAAGCTATTCGCGCTCGATCTCGCCGTCCGGATGATGGATCTGACCACGCTCGAGGGAGCCGACACGCCCGGCAAGGTCGCGGCGCTCGCCTCGAAGGCGGTCCGGCCGGACCCCTCGGACGCGAGTATCCCGTCGGTCGCCGCGGTCTGCGTCTACCCGAACCTCGTTCAGACGGCCCGCGAGCGAGTCGGCGACAGCGGCGTCAAAGTCGCCTCCGTCGCGACGGCCTTTCCTTCTGGCCAGAGCCCGACCGACCTCAAGGTGGCCGAGGCACGGCGCGTGGTCGAGCTCGGCGCCGACGAGGTCGACATGGTGATCGACCGCGGCGCCTTCCTGGCCGGCCGCTACGCGAAGGTCTACGACGAGATCGTCCAGGTCAAGGAGGCGGTCGGCGAAACGCACCTGAAGGTGATCCTCGAGGTCGGCGAGCTCGGTACCTATGACAACGTCCGCCGCGCCTCGCTGCTCGCGATCGCTGCGGGCGCAGACTTCATCAAGACCTCGACCGGCAAGCTCTCGTCGTCGGCGACGCTGCCCGTGACGCTCGTGATGCTCGAGGCGATCCGCGACGTCTTCGACGAGACCGGACGCCGGGTCGGCATGAAGCCGGCCGGCGGGATCCGCAACGCGAAGCAGGCGGTGCAGACGCTCGTGCTCGTCCACGAGACGCTTGGCGTCGACTGGCTGACGCCTGATCTCTTCCGCTTCGGCGCCTCCTCGCTCCTGAACGACGTCCTGATGCAGATCCGCAAGGAGAAGACCGGGCGCTACCAGAATCCCGACTACTTCACGATCGACTGATGGCAGAGCTCGAACAGCGCGGCGGCCGGACGCCGGCCCCGTCCAAATGGGACTACGCGAGCGCGCCCGAATCGCGAGAGATCGTCACGCTCGAGGAGCGTTACGGCCTCTTCGTCGGCGGCGAGTTCGTCGAGCCGCGCTCCGGTGACTACTACCAGACGATCGCTCCCGCCAGCGAGGAGCCGCTCGCGGAGATCCCGCAGGCCGGGGCCGAGGATGTCGCGCTCGCCGTCAGCAGCGCCCGGGAGGCCTTTGAGGACGGCTGGTCTGCGGCCGCTCCCGCCGAGCGCGCCAAGTACCTCTACCGGATCGCTCGGATCCTGCAGGAGCGCTCGCGCGAGTTCGCCGTGCTCGAGTCGCTGAACGGCGGCAAGCCGATCCGCGAGTCGCGGGACGTCGACCTGCCCCTCGCGGCCGCGCATTTCTTCTACTACGCGGGCTGGGCGGACAAGCTCGAGTACGCCTTCCCGCACCGCCGCCCGAAACCGCTCGGCGTCGCCGGGCAGATCATCCCCTGGAACTTCCCGTTGCTGATGCTCGCGTGGAAGATCGCGCCGGCGCTGGCCGCCGGGAACACGGTCGTGCTGAAGCCGGCCGAGACGACACCCCTCTCCGCGCTGCTCTTCTGCGACGTGGTGCGCCAGGCCGAGCTGCCCCCGGGTGTCGTCAACATCATCACCGGCGACGGGCGGACCGGCGCGGCGCTCGTCAAGTCCGACGTCGACAAGATCGCCTTCACCGGCTCGACCGAGGTCGGCAAAGCGATCCAGCGTGAGCTCGCCGGCACCGGCAAGAAGCTGACGCTCGAGCTCGGCGGCAAGGCCGCGAACATCATCTTCGACGACTGCGCGCTCGACCAGGCGGTCGAGGGAATCGTCAACGGGATCTACTTCAACCAGGGCCACGTCTGCTGCGCCGGCTCGCGGCTGCTCGTTCAGGAGTCGATCTACGAGCCGCTGATCGAGAAGCTGAAGCGTCGGCTGACGACGCTGCGCGTCGGCGATCCGCTCGACAAGAACACCGACGTCGGCGCGATCAACTCGCGCCAGCAGCTGGAGAAGATCGAGGAGCTCGTCGCGGCGGGCAAGGAGGAGGGCGCGGAGATCTACCAGCCGCCTTGCCGCCTGCCGGAAAAGGGCTACTGGTTCGCCCCGACCGTCTTCACCAACGTCGCCCAGAGCTACCGGATCGCGCAGGAGGAGATCTTCGGGCCGGTGCTGTCGGTGCTCACCTTCCGGACACCCGACGAGGCGGTCGAGAAGGCGAACAACACCCCGTACGGGCTCTCGGCCGGGGTCTGGACCGAGAAGGGCTCGCGGATCCTCTGGATGGCGCAGCGGCTCGAGGCCGGTGTGATCTGGGCGAACACCTACAACCGCTTCGATCCGGCCTCGCCGTTCGGCGGCTACAAGGAGTCGGGCTTCGGCCGCGAGGGCGGGCGGCACGGGCTCGAGCCGTATCTGGCGTTCGACGGAGCGGAGTCAACCGGTGGCTGAGCGCGGCGGCCGGCTGCCGGTCAAGAAGACCTACAAGCTCTACATCGGCGGCGCCTTCCCGCGCTCGGAGTCGGGCCGGACGTACGAGGCCGAGGGGCAGAACGTCGCGCGGGCATCCCGCAAGGACGTCCGCGACGCCGTGCGGATCGCGCGCGCCGCACAGCCGAAGTGGGCGGCCATGACCGCGTACAACCGGGGTCAAGTGCTGTACCGAGTCGCCGAGATGCTCGAGGCCCGGACGCGCGAGTTCGCCGAGCTGACCGGGGACGAGGCCGAGGTGCACGCAGCCGTCGATCGGTTCGTCTGGTATGCGGGCTGGGCCGACAAGCTCGCGCAGGTGCTGGGCTCGGCGAACCCGGTCGCGGGGCCGTACTTCAACTTCACCGTGCCCGAGCCGACCGGCGTCGTCGGCGTGCTGGTCCCCGACGAGCCGCCACTGCTCGGACTCGTCTCCCGGCTCGCGCCGGTGCTGGTCGGGGGCAACGCCGCGGTGGTGGTCGCATCGGAATCGCGGCCGCTCGCGGCGATCGAGCTCGCCGAGGTGCTCGCAACGTCGGACGTTCCAGGCGGCGTCGTCAATCTCCTGACGGGTTTTCGGAGCGAGCTCGCCTCGGTGCTGGCGTCCCACATGGACGTGAACGCGCTGGACGTGACCGGAGCTGACGGCGACATTCCCGAGCTCGAGCGGCTGGCCGCGGACAACGTCAAGCGCATCGTCCGGGGCTCGGTCGAGGACCAGAGCCCCTGGGAGATCGCCGGCTTTCTGGAGCTGAAGACGGTCTGGCATCCGCTGGGGGTGTGACCGCCGGGCAGTGACCTCACTCGGGTTTAGCACGGCCGCGACGGCAGAGCCGCCGCGGCCTCCAGGTCGGCGTCGCAAGGCGACGCCTCAGGGCCCCCGATGGGTGTCTGACCGGGCCGAGTCCGGCGGCGCCGCCGTAAGGCGTACCCAGCCTCCTCCCCGCGACGAGCCTAGTTCAGAATTTCGCACGCGTGGGTGACGCAATCGTGAAGAATCTGCGCCGGTGAACGCGGGCAGGCGTTTCAGTCAGGCGATTTCGGAAGGCGACGGCATCTCGCTGATCGCCCGGGTTACGGCTGCAGACGATGCCGCCCGGGTCGAGGAGCAGGGCGCCGAGGCCGTCTTCGTCGCGGGTCTGGACGACGGAGCGCTGGCGCAGATCCGAACGGCGACCAGCTTGCCGGTCCTCCTGGCGTGGCCGCGCGACCTGGGCCAGCCGCCTCCGGAGGCCGATGCATGTCTCGTCGACGTGGGGGAGGATTTGGGCTCGCTCGCCGAGGTGTCCGTCGAGTTCTCCGAGATCTGCGAGCTCGCCTTCCGAATCGACGACGAGGAACACCTCGAGTCCGCACTCGAGGAGCTCGACCCAGAGATCTTTGTGCTCTCGGCGCCCGGCGCCGATGGCGAGGAAGCGCTCGAGCACGTGCTCGATCTCCTGCCCGATGTTCCGGCCGGGAAGCTGGCGATCGCCGAGGTGCGTGCCGCAAGCGCCGACGATGTCGGCGCGCTCGAACGCGCCGGCTTCGACGGCGTCATCGTCGAGCCGCGCAGCGTGGCTGACCTCGTCGGCGACGCGCCGCCCGACGTTTAGAGCTGCTCGCGGACAAGCGGAAACGTCAGGCAGGTCGGGCCGCCGTCGCCCTTCGAGAGCTCCCTGCCCTCGTAGGCGAGCACCTCGACACCCGCGCGTTCGAGCCGGCTGCGGGTCCTCGGATTGCCCTCCACGACCAGGGCGACGCGCGGCGCGAGCGCGAGCACGTTCGCGCCCATCGACTCGAACTCGTCTTCCGGGACCTCGACGATCTCGATCGCGCGCTCGGCGAGCAGTTGGGCGAGCCGGACGGGGAGCAAGGGCTTGTACGCGACAACGAGATCGCCCGCGAGCGGGCTCAGCAGCGAGAGCAGGTGCATGACCTCGCCTTCGCCGTGCCAGTGCGGCAGGTCGAGCGTAACGACGTCGAGACTTGTGAGCTCCGCGAGCGCGTCGGCGCCGACCTGGTTCGTCCGGTAGCCGAGACCGACGAGCAGCGTTCGCTCGTCGAGCCGGATCAGGTCGCCGCCCTCGGCGCGCGCGGGCTCGTCGAGGCGGGCCGCCACCGGCACGCCCGCCTGCGCGAAATCGATACCGAGCGCTTTCGGTTCGCCGCGTCTACCCGCCTTTCCGGGCCGGAGCAAGACCGCGCCGTCGTCTGCCATCAGCGCCGGGTCGTAGACGTAAATCGCGTCGGGATCGTCCTTCACCGGCGCCTCGGCCAGGACAACCTCGGCTCCGGCGCCGGCAAGCAACTCGCAGAGGGCTTCGTGCTCGCTCGCGATCCCGGCCGCCTCCGGCTCGGCTCGCCAGCCGTACTCGCGCCAAAACCGCAGGTCACCGGCCTGCGGCGGGCGCACTAGCACCCGCCGCAGCGGCGCTGTCATGGACGAAAAGCTGTGGAGCCCGGGCTCGGTGACGGCCACTAGCCGAAAAAGGCCTTGGCCACGTCGTACCACTCCGGCGGCACGGTTTTCAGCTCCGCGGTCGCGTCTTTGAGCGCCACCTCGACGACTCGGTCGCCCTGCAGCGACGCCATCTGCCCGAACCTCCCCTCGTCTACGAGGTCGGCCGCCGTCAGCCCGAACCGGGTAGCGAGCACGCGGTCGCGCGGAGTGGGGGAGCCGCCGCGCTGGACGTGCCCGAGCACGGTCACCCGCGTCTCGAACCCGGTTCGCTTCTCGATCTCGCGTCCGAGCGCGTCCCCGACGCCGCGCTGTGACAGGCGGATATGGCCGAACTCGTCCTGCTCGCCGGCGTCCGCGAGGCCCTCGAGCTCGTAGCCCTCCGAGACCACGACGATCGAGAAGTCCTTCCCGCGCTCATGTCGGCGACGGATGTCGTCGCAGGCCTCGTCGATCGAGATCGGCTGCTCGGGGATCAGGATCACGTCGGCGCCGCCCGCGATCCCGCTCATGACGGCGATCCAGCCCGTGTGGCGGCCCATCACCTCCACGACCATCACGCGGTTGTGCGACTCGGCGGTCGTGTGGAGGCGGTCGATCGCCTCCGTGGCGATGAAGACGGCCGTGTCGAAACCGAAGGTGTAGTCGGTGCCGCTGAGATCGTTGTCGATCGTTTTGGGAACGCCGACGACCGGGAAGGCGTGCTCCTCGTAGAGCCGCGCCGCGACACCCAGTGTGTCCTCGCCGCCGATCGCCACGAGGGCGTCGATACCGGCGCGCTCGAAGGTCTCCCGGACCCGCTCGACCCCGCCGTCGAGCTTGTAGGGGTTCGTGCGCGTCGTGCCGAGGATCGTCCCCCCGCGCGGCAGGAGTCCCGAGATCTCGCGCGGCCCGAGCGGCTCGAGCTCGTCTTCGACCAGCCCACGCCACCCGTCCCGCACCCCCACGACCTCGTGCCCGCGCTGAAACGACCGCCGCGCCACCGCCCGGATGACCGCGTTCAGGCCCGGGCAGTCTCCGCCGCCGGTGAGCACGCCGACCTTCACGTTCGCATCTTGTCCGTTCTGGCGTGTTCGCCGCTGTGAGTGCCGGAGGCACCCTTCGTTGCAGTTGACGCGAGGAAAGCAGTGCTAGTAGGGTCGGCGCGTCGGCCAGCCTGCCGGGGAGGAGCAGCCATGATCGGACCGTTTCTCATCAAGCTCGTCGAGCGGCCAGAGGTGCTCGGGCACTACCTGAGAGATCCCGAGGGAGCGATGGAGGCGGAAGGTCTCTCGGACAGGGAGCGCGAGATCCTCCTCAGCGGCAACCTGAGGAGGCTGCGCGAGGCGCTGCAGGAGGAGTACCCCGACAAGGCGGTCTTCCTGGGCAACGTCCCGCAGGTCGGCAACGTGCCGATGGTTTTCGGCCACGTGCCGATGACCGCGCCGGACGACACCAGCGAGTCCTAAGCGGCACCCGCTGCCAATGCCCAGCGGCTCACTGACCGTCGTCGGCACGGGGATCCAGGCGGCCGGGCAATTGACGGCAGAGGCGCGGCTTGCCGTCGAGCAGGCGGACGAGGCTCTCTACCTCGTCGTCGACCCGACGACCGCTGCCTGGATCGAGCGAGCAAACCCAAAGCCTCGCTCGCTTTCGCCGTTCTACGAGCAAGGCAAGGACCGGCGGGCGATCTACGGCGCGATCGTGGATGAGATCGTCTCACGCGTCAGGCAGGAGCTCCACGTTTGCGCGATCCTCTACGGGCATCCTGGCGTCTTCGCTTGGCCCGGCCATGAGGCGATCCGGCGTCTCCGTGCCGAAGGGTTCCGCGCCCGGATGCTGCCCGGGATCTCGACGGAGGACTGCCTGGTTGCCGATCTTGGCATCGATCCCGCTTCCACCGGCTGCCAGAGCTACGAAGCGACCGACTTCCTCGTCCGCCGGCGGACAATAGACACCGGCGCGCTCCTGATCCTCTGGCAGGCCGGCCTGGTAGGCGAATGGCGCTTTGAGCCCACGCCGAGCCTGCGCGGTCTGCCGCTCCTGATCGAGCGCTTACTGGAGCTCTATCCGCCCGAGCACGAGACGATCCTCTACGAGGCTTCCCCCTACCCGACCTGCGAGCCGATCGTGCAGCGCCTTCCGCTCCACGCAGTGGGAGAAGCGGAGGTCGCACCGGTCGTGACGATGGTGGTACCGCCGCTAAAGGAGCCGGAATTCGATCGGGAGATGCTCGAAAGGGTCAAGCTGCGCCTGTCGTGAGCCTCCCAGGCGCGACGATCGCGCGCGCCTTCTTCGCAGCGACCACGTTTTCCTTTGCCTCGTAGAGCCGGACGCCTTCGGCCGCGCACTCGGAAGCCTCCTCTACTCTGTTGCCGGCCAACAGCACCTCAGCGAGGCTGATGAGCGCGTGTCCGCGCATGTTTAGGACGTCCTTCTCGGCGATCAGCTCCACGGCTTCTCGGGCCAGCATCTCGGCGTCGGCAAGCACGCCACGTTGGGCGAGGATCTTCGCCCGCGCAGACCGCCACGCAACCTGGGCCCAGACGTCCTCTTGCGAGCTCGCTTCCTCGCTGACCATCGTGAGCTGCTCAGCCTCTTCCGCGCGGCCTTGGAGATAGAGCGTTTCGGCGAGTGAGATCGCGATCGACGACAGGTTGAGCTTCTCGCCCAGCGACACGAGCGTCTCGTACCCCGAGCGGAAGATTTGCTCGGCGGCCTCCAGATCCCCCGCAAGCAGCTCCACCGCTCCCGGCCAGTGGCTCCAGGTCGCGAGCGAGAAAGGCATGCCGATCTCTTCGTAGATCGCCGCGCTGCGAGCCGCCAGCTCTCGCGCCTCGTCGAACCTCCCCTGCATGGCCTCGGCGGAAGCCATCGCGTAACCGACATTCGCCTCGAGCACCGGGTCGCCTCTGGCCTGGTCGAGGATCTCGCGGCAGCGCAGGAGCGCCTCGGGTACCGGCCTCGGCCCGTCGACCGCTGCGAGCGCGAGAAAGGTGCGGGCGCGCAAGACCTCCCGCGGGGCTCCCGCCCGTTCGGCGTGCGCCAGGGAGCGGGTCATCGCCTCCTCGGCGGCCGTGAACTCGCAGCGCAGCCAGGCCATCTCTCCGACGACCCACCAGGCTCGGGCCAGGGCGGCGTCATCACCGGCTTGCTCCAGAGTGGCGATCGCGCCCTCAACCTGCCGGAGTGAGTCGGCGTGGCTCATCTCGCGTTCGACCAGGAGCTGCATCTTGGAGCGCTCGAGCTCGGCACGAGCGGCAAGGGGTCGATCCTCGCGTGTGGCGGCAGACTCGGTCGCTTCGGTGATCACCTGCTCGGTGCGTGTGAAGTCTCCGGTCGCCAGGAGGGCCGCGGCGAGGTCGAGCAGCGCCTCTGCCCTTTCGGGCTCGTCCCTGAGCAGCGCTACCGAGCGTTCGAAGAGGCCGACTGCGGCAGGCATGTCGCCGCGTGCGGAGGCCCTTCGAGCGGCAGTGGCGAGCAGATTTCCTCCTCGCGCCGCAAGGTCCTGGCCGTGAGCGTCGAGCGGGCCGAGCTCGCTGCGAAACCGGACCGCCTGCTCGAGGTGGTAGGCGACAAGCTCGTCGAACTCGCCTCCCTTCTCCGCGAGCCAGCGCGAGCAGCCTTCGTGGAGCTCCGCGCGCATCTCCTTCGGCACTGCGTGGTAGGCGGCCTCGTGGATGAGCAGATGACGGAACCGGAAGGCGTCTTCGCCCGCGAACGTGGCGCGGTGGGGCCGGATCAGCTCCTTGCGCACGAGACCCAGAAGGCAGTCCCCGACACCGGCGCGGCTCTCAGCCGGAGTCAGCGCCTCCACCGAGCCGAGGTGGAAGATGTCACCCTCGACGGCGGCGCGCTCGATTGCCTGGCGTTCCTCGTGACCGAGCTGATCGAGCCGTGAGGCAAGCAGCAGCTGGATCGTCGGCGGAACGCGAACCTGGGAGAGGCTGCGGGCCACGACCCAGCGTCCGTTCCTGCGCACGATCAGGCCCTCCTCGATCAGCATCGCGAGCGTCTCCTCGACGAACAACGGGTTGCCCTCGGCCGCCGCCTGGACCCGGTTCTGAACCTCAGCCGCGAGCGCCGCTTGCCCGAGCAGGTTGTGGATCAGCGTCGCGCAATCTTGGGCGGACAGGGCCTCCAGGAAGATCGTGGTTGCGTTTCGCTTTCCGCCGGCCCAGCCGGGCCGCATCTCCGTCAGTTCTGGGCGCGCCATCCCGACGAGCAAGATCGGCGCGTCGCGCGACCAGTCCGCGATGTGCTCGAGCAGGTCGAGGAATGTCGGCTCGCCCCAGTTGAGGTCGTCGAAGACGAGGACGAGCGGAGTGCGGCGCGCCAGGGCTTCGAGCAGTTTTCGGACCCCCCAAAAGCCCTCTTCCGCCGAGGCGCCCGTCTCTGCCAGGCCGAGGAGCCCCGCAACTCGCTCCGCTGCGAGGTCGGCCGCCTCTTCCCCGGAGAGCAGGGAGGCGATCTTCTTGCGCGCCACCTCCGGCGGCTCGCCCTCGGCCAGGCCGGCTGCCGTGCCGACGGCCTCGAGCAGGGGCCAGAAGGTGATCCCCTCGCCGTAGGGCAGGCAGCGGCCCGTGAGGATGGTTGCCCTGGGCTCCACCTCGTCCAGGAACTCCGACAGCAGGCGCGACTTGCCGACCCCGGCCGCGCCAAGGACGGTGAAGAAGTGGCATGCGCGCTCCGAGACGGCCCGGCCGAAGGCTTGTCGGAGCAGCTCGAACTCGCCCATTCGCCCGACCATCGGAGAGTCGGACCGCCGCTCATGCGCGGGCGCTCCTGGCGTGACCTTCAGCAGCCGGCAGGCGGAAAGCGGCTCGGCCTTGCCTTTGACGGTCAGCGGTTCGAGTGGCTCGACCTCGACCGCGTCCCGTACGAGACGGCAGGTTTCCTGGGCGACCACGATCTCGCCCGGGACGGCGCTTCGCTCCAGGCGCTCGGCAACGTTGACGGCGTCTCCGGTGACGAACCAGTCGCCTCGGCCCGGGTCGCCTGCGACCACCTCGCCGCTCGCCACGCCCATCCTCGCTTGCAGCCGCATCCCGTAGTCGATCGCGAGCTGCTCGTTCAGCTCGGCCAGGCGCTCGCGCATCTCGGCCGTCGCCCGAACGGCGCGGAGCGCATCGTCCTCGTGCAGATGAGGAATCCCGAACACGGCCATGATCGCGTCGCCGATGAACTTCTCGACGGTGCCGCCGTGATGCTCCAGGATCCGCCGCATCTCCTCGAAGTAGCGCTCGAGCACTCGCCGCAGCAGCTCCGGGTCGACCTGCTCGCCCAGCGCGGTCGAACCGGTGATGTCGGCGAAGACGACGGTGACGAGCTTCCGGAGCTCCCGAGCTTGAACAGCCTCGGCCCCGAGCGCCGTGCCGCATTCGGCGCAGAACTTGAAGTCCTCCGGATTCTCACGCCCGCAATTCGGACACGTCAGCATAGGGAGAGTGTAGGTCCCGACCTCCCCGAATTACCAGCGCCGCGCCGAGTCGGCTGCACGGCCTAGTCTGGGATAGGCGACCTCGATGAGAGCCGCTCGAGCGGGAACAGCGCGCCTGGCTTGAGTGCCGAAGGTGGGAGTCGAACCCACACGGGGCGTGAGCCCCACCGGATTTTGAGTCCGGCGCGTCTGCCAGTTCCGCCACTTCGGCGCGCAAGCAAGAGTAACCCGCGTCGGTCGATGACCCCGCTTGCAGGCTCGGCAAGACCGCGCTCTTGCGAGCCTCAGATCGGCTCTTGGGCGAGAAGGAGGGGGTTCATGGGGGAACCATGGGTTTCCCCATGCTGCTCACACGGGGCGTGAGCCCCACCGGATTTTGAGTCCGGCGCGTCTGCCAGTTCGCCACTTCGGCGCGAAAGGAAGATTAACCCTCGCTCGAAAAGTTGAAAGCGTGGCGCTCTGCCCTGATACTTGCGCGCGGCAGTGAGCAGCGCCCAGGCCGTCACGCCCGCGGAACTGCTCGGCAACCGGGATAGGAGGAAGAGTGACGAAACGCTTCAGGATCGGACTACTCCTCGTCGCCGCCGCTGGGCTGGCTCTCACCGCGGCAGGGTGCGGAGGAGGAAGCAAGAAGAGCAGCAACGGTGGGGGAGGAGGCAACGGGGTCACAGCTCTGCCGGCGTCTTCCTGCTCGCCGGTGCAGTACAACGGCTCCGGTAAGGCCGATCACCTGATCGCCTCGGACCTGCCGCTCATCGGAGGGTCGCGGCAGCAGACAACGCAGATGAACAAGGCGATCGCCTACGTCCTCGACCAGCAAGGGTGGAAGGCCGGCAAGTACAAGATCGCCTTCCAGGCCTGCAACGACGCCTCGGCGCAGCTGGCCAAGTGGGACCCGACGAAGTGCAGCGCGAACGCGCATGCGTACGCGGGCGACAGCAGCCTGCTCGGCGTCATCGGCACGTTCAACTCCGGTTGTGCGGCGATCGAGATCCCCGTCACCAACAAGGCACCGGGCGGCGGGCTGCAGATGATCTCCCCGGCGAACACGTACGGCTGCTTGACCGAGCCGTGTGCGGGCAATGAGCCCGAGAAGTACTACCCGAGCGGGACGCGCACGTATGCCCGCGTCGCACCGAGCGATCCCAACCAGGGCGCCGTCCAGGCGAAGTTCATGCAGCAGCAAGGTGTCAAGAGCCTTTACATCCTCAACGACAAGGAGGCTTACGGGCTCGGCGTCGCCAAGAACACCGAGGGCGCCGCGAAGGCACTCGGGATCAAGGTCCTCGGCTTCTCGGCCTTCGACCCGAAGTCGACCAACTTCCAGGCGCTGTTCACGAAGATCAAGAACACCAACCCCGATGCCATCTTCATCGGCGGCCTGATCGACGAGAACAGCGGCCAGTTGATCAACGACAAGGTCAGCGTGCTCGGCCCCAACACGGCCAAGCCGGCCAGCGCGGGCGGAGGCGTCATGCTCTTCCTCCCGGACGGGTACACGACGCCGGCGATCTTCCTGCGTTCTCAGGGCGGAACGCCGAACGCCAACGGCGCGTACTTCTCCGTCGCCGGCGTCGGGCTCGACAAGTACAAGGGTGCCGCGCTGACGTTCATCGACGGCTTCAAGAAGACGCTGAACGGCGCGGCGTTGAATCCGTACGCGATCCTCGCCGCGCAGGCTGCCCAGGTGATGCTCTCCGCGATCTCCAAGTCGGACGGAACGCGCGGGAGCGTGATCTCGGAGGTCTACAAGACCAAGGTCACCAACGGCCTGATCGGTAGTTTCAGCTTGAACGCCAACGGCGACCTCTCAGGGGCCAGCGGGGCGTCGGTTCTCTACACGATCTACGTCGGCAAGGGCAACAACCTCGTGACGTTCGTCAACGGGGTCGGACCCGTGGCATCGCTCACCCAGGCTGCCCGAAAGGAGGCGGCCGGCTAGCCGCTCGCACTGTGACGAGGGAGGGCTTTAACCGCCCTCCCTCGTGCTCTTAGAATCCCGCAATCGCAGCCGCAGCTCCCACCGCGTCGCCGCCCGCTCCTTCGGTGTTTCGCAGCCGAAAGCGGCCTGCGCTCCTCTCGATCCTCGGCGTCGTCTTCGTCTGCCTGCTCGTCGCCTGGCTGATCGTGAACGCGATCAAGACGCCGACCGACTTCTTCAACGTCCTGTTGATCGGGATCACTCAGGGGTCGGTCTACGCGCTGGTCGCGCTGGGGTACACGCTCGTCTACGGGATCCTGCAACTGATCAACTTCGCGCACGGGGATGTGTTCGCGCTGAGCGGCCTTTTCTCGACCACGGTGATCCTGAGCTGGTTCGGCCTGAGCGATGCGAGCACGACACTCGGGATCGTCGTCGGGCTTGGGGCGACGTTCGTAATCGTCGCCGCCTTCGGGGGACTCGTGAACTCCACGATCGAGTTTGTCGCCTACCGGCGCCTGCGGAACGCGCCGCGTCTGGCCGTGCTGATCACCGCCGTGGGCATGTCGTTCATCATCCAGAACATCTCGCTCGCGATCTACGGCGTCAACGCGCACAGCATCCCGCCGCTGATCTCGAGCAACAACATCTTCACGATCGGCGGCGTCCATTACGCGTGGGACGCGTTCTTCGTGATCCTCGTCACAGCCCCGGTCCTCGTCCTGCTCAGCTGGCTCGTGAAGTCGACTCGCCAGGGGAAGTCGATGCGCGCAACCTCTCAGGATCCCGAAGCCGCCGCGATCATGGGCATAGACGTCAACCGGACGATCTCCTTCACCTTCGTCCTCGCCGGCGCGTTGGCGGGCATCGCCGGGGTCCTCTATCTCGTCGAGTTCAACATGCGCTACGACACCGGTTTCCAGCTCGGGCTGATCGCTTTCACGGCCGCGGTTCTCGGCGGAATCGGGAACCTGACGGGCGCCGTCGTCGGGGCGCTTCTGATCGGGCTGATCCAGGCCTTCAACGAGGGGCTCTCGTGGCTCGCGCCGGGTAGTGACTGGACGCGGTCGCTCGTCTTCGCGATCCTGATCGCGATCCTCGTCTTCCGGCCGGAGGGCCTGCTCGGCGAGCGTACGCCGGAAGGGGCGTGATGGGACCTCGAGCGCGTCAGCTACGTGCGCGGGTCAGCGCTCAGAAAAATCGGGTCGCTAAGAGCGGCAGGCTGGACCTACTCGCCGCGCAGTGGCGACGGATCCCCTCCGGCTACCGAGGGTGGGCCCCTTTCCTGATCCTTGTCTCACTCGCGATCACGTATCCGTTCTACGTCGCCAACCTGCCGACGAACATCCCGGTGATCCTGACCCTCCCGACCGTCCACGACACGGTCACCATCCTCGTCTTCGTCGTCATGGCCGTCGGTCTGAACGTCGTCGTCGGCTACGCGGGGCTGCTCGATCTCGGCTACGTCGCCTTCTACGCAATCGGCGCTTACACGGCCGGCTGGCTCGCCTCCGGCCAGTTCCAGCAGGTCAATTTCCACTTCGGTGCGGTTGGCGTCGGGTCTTCGGAGACCGGCATCCACATTTCGGTCTGGCTCGTGCTCCTGATTGCAGGCGTCGTCACGGCGATCGGCGGCATCCTGATCGGCCTGCCGACCCTGCGGCTACGCGGCGACTACCTGGCGATCGTGACGCTCGGGTTCGGGGAGATCATCCCGCAGTTCGTCCGCAACGCCGACAACCTGCACGGCTTCGACCTCACCCACGGCACGTTCGGGATCAGCCCGATCGACGCGCCCGGGTTCGGCCTGACGTTGCACAACGCCCTCGGCCTGCCGATCCGCTACGACGACTCCTTTCCGCCGACGCCGGACCGGCTCTTCTTCTGGACCGTGCTCGGGATCCTGCTGCTGACGATCTTCTGCTCGATGCGCCTTCGCGACTCGCGCCTGGGCCGCGCCTGGATCGCGATTCGCGAGGACGAGACGGCGGCCGGGGCGATGGGCATCCCGCTGATGAGGACAAAGACCTGGGCCTACGCGATCGGCGCCTTTTTCGGCGGGATCGCCGGCGCCTACGTCGCCACCTTCAACTCGGGGGCTTTCCCGAGCCAGTTCGACTTCAACATCTCGATTTTCCTGCTCTGCATGGTCATCCTCGGAGGCATGGGCAGCATCTGGGGCGTCGTGCTCGCCGGGACGATCCTCGCCTGGCTGAACGTGGAGGGGCTCGCGAACATCGGCTCCTGGTTGAACTCGAACGTCTTTCCATCCAGCCACCAGATCGACGTGCCCAAGTACGAGTTCGGCATCTACGGGGTGATCATCGTGCTGATGATGCTCTTCCGACCGGTGGGCCTGATCCCGGAGCGCCGCCGCAAGCGGGAGATCGAGGAGGGAACGCGCGGGTCACTCGACGAGCCCCTGTACGAGATGCGCGGCGCCGACGAACCGGGCGCCGGCGAGCGCGGGGAGTCCGGAAGGATTCCGCGAGGATGAGCCAGATCCCGGGCGCTCTGCTCGTCGCCGACAACGTCCGCAAGCAGTTCGGCGGCCTGCTCGCCGTCAACGACCTCGACTTCACGATCCCGGAGCGCTCGATCGTCAGCCTGATCGGCCCGAACGGGGCCGGCAAGACGACCTTCTTCAACATGCTCACCGGCCTCTACCGGCCGACGTCGGGCATGATCGTCTTCGACGGCGTCGACATCACCGACAAGCCGCCACACGCGATCACGAAGCTCGGTGTCGGCCGCACGTTCCAGAACATCCGCCTCTTCCCGCAGATGACGGCGCTCGAGAACGTGCTCGTCGGCATGCACTCGCGCCTGAAGGGCGGCATCCTCGGCTCGATCTTCGGGCTGCCCCGCGTCCGCCGCGAGGAGCGCGATGCCGAAGAGAATGCACGCGAGCTGCTCGCCTTTTCGGGGCTGCGGAGGGTTGACGACGAGCTTGCCGAGAGCCTCTCCTACGGCGACCAGCGCCGGCTCGAGGTCGCCCGCGCGCTCGCGACGGAGCCGAAGCTGCTGCTCCTCGACGAGCCGACCGCAGGCATGAACCCACAGGAGACGGTCGCGTTTCTCGACTTCGTCGCGAAGCTCCGCGAGGAGCGCCCGATCGCGATCCTCTTGATCGAGCACGACATGAAGGTCGTGATGGGCGCCTCCGAGCGCGTGACCGTGCTCGACTACGGCGAGAAGATCGCCGAGGGCTCGCCGAAAGAGATCCAGCAGGACCAACGGGTGATCGAGGCCTACCTCGGCAAGGCGGCAACGACGTGAGCGCCGCTGCGACCCCGCGCGAGATCACGCTCCGCCTCGACGACGTCCACACGTTCTACGGCTCGATCCAGGCGCTGAAGGGCATCTCGCTCGAGGTGCGCGAGGGCGAGATCGTGACCCTGATCGGTGCGAACGGGGCCGGCAAGTCGACCACGCTGCGCTCGATCAACGGGCTCAACACGCCGCGCGAGGGGAAGATCTACTTCCAGGGCAAAGACATCACGCGGAGCGCGCCGCACGACATCGTCGAGATGGGCATTTCGCAATCGCCCGAGGGGCGCAGGCTCTTTCCCCGCATGACCGTGCTGGAGAACCTGGAGATGGGCGCCTTTCAGCGCCGTGACCGCTCGCGGATCAAGGAGGACCTCGAGCGCGTGTATTCGCTCTTCCCGAGACTCGCCGAGCGCAAGAGCCAGCGGGCGGGGACGCTCTCCGGCGGCGAGCAGCAGATGGTCGCGATCGGCCGGGCGCTGATGGCGCGGCCGAAGCTGCTGATGCTGGACGAGCCTTCGATGGGTCTGGCGCCGATCTTCGTCGAGCGGATCTTCGAGATCATCCGCGAGATCAACGAGCAGGGAACCACGATCCTGCTGGTCGAGCAGAACGCGCTGATGGCGCTCGACGCGGCCGATCGCGGCTATGTGCTCGAGACCGGGCGGATCGCCCTCGCCGATGATGCCAAGAGCCTGCGCGCCAACGAGGACGTAAGGAAGACGTACCTGGGAGAAACCTAAGTACGATCCCAGCCGCAGGCTCACCAAGAGCCGGCCCAGCTTCCGCAGAGGAAAGGACTGAGCATGAATCGTTTGAAGATCCCGTCCCTGGCAGGACTCACAGTCCTCGCCCTGGTCGTCGTTTTCACGGCGGGCTGCGGAGGCAGCGGCAAGAAGGCTTCGAGCACGACCACGAGCGCAACCACCACCACGA
>Ga0137403_10000480_pt1 | contig 51544 bp, 60 predicted proteins | sample CZOMad2_1_16fung_FD_122057 | JGI IMG/M metagenome (GOLD analysis project Ga0137403, IMG submission 122057) | Vadose zone soil fungal communities from Angelo Coast Range Reserve, California, USA - CZOMad2_1_16fungal (Hybrid Assembly) | ecosystem: Environmental > Terrestrial > Soil > Vadose zone... | reverse complement strand
GGCCGGAATATGCATACCGGGATATTCGTTTCACCAAGGAACGTACCCTCCCGTGAACAGATAGAACTGATCTTTCAGCGTGCAGAGCGTGCCCCGCCACGGCTCCTCGGTCCCTTTGCGCACCATGTGGAACGCCGTCGACCGACGCGCGTCACTGGCCCAACGCGTACGCAACCAAATCGCGAAGCGTGAACTGACCCTTGACGCGCCCGATGGTTGGGGTCCATTCCGGGTCAGCACTGAGGTACGAGTCATTGTCACCGAACAGCATGCCGAGAAAGACTTCCGCGACGATTCGGCCACCGACATCTCCGAGTTGTGGTGTCTGAATTGTGGTTGCGGGGGTGACGGGGATGTTCACCGCTGCCTTCGTCCTTGCGGCTTCGGCGAGGATATACGTCCATAGCGGGCAGTTTCCCCGAAACATTTCGAACTGCTTCAAGTCGGCGATAGATCCGAGGACATCACCGTCTGCCGGTTCGTCGACCGCTTTTCCGATGATGATGTACTTGTCCTCGAGCGGCTGTACGCCCATGGCTTTGGCAACGCTCTGGCCGGTGGGAAGGCCGAGTTCGAAGCCGCGGAGAAGATTGCGCTGGGCAAGCGAACGCGGTTGATCCTGAGCGACTGCATCCGGCAGAACGGAAAGTGGAGTTACCACGAAGGTATCGATACGATAGGCGAACTGCAGCCGCTTCTTCATATCGGCGGTCGCTGGCGATGTTTTGTCAGGATCTTCTCCATACGCGCGCGGGTCTCCAATATCGATGAATCGGCCCCAGTCGATACCGCGGGTTTTGGCCATCGCTTCGAAACCGGTAAGGCCCGGCGAGATGCCGCCTTTTGGCGCGTTCGGAACCGTCTCCGGAATTGGAAAGATGGGCAGTAGCGTCGTGTCGTCGTCGTTCAAACGATACCCAGGGCGAATCATGGAATGGCCGAGCCGATAGGCCGCCACGGAGAACTCGACCGGCATGAATGGTTCGTTTTTCCAGTGAAAAAATTTGAGCTTGTGTTGGTCGTACTTGCCGCTGGATTTAAGTTCTTTGAGCACGTGCTCAGAGATTATGCGAGGTAGGAAATCATGGATGACTACCCACTGGTAGTGCCAGCGCACGATCTTTTGTAATGAAGGGAAATCGAGACTATTCTTATTCTCGTCGACCACCCGATTATGAAAGCGCAACATGAGCGCTTGAAATTGCGATACGATACTGTTCTCGTCGTTACGCGGATCACCAATAAGTGCACGGGCTGGACTAGCGCTGTTGCGCGGCAGATCAGGCGCACCGTTGTCGAGCTTGTCGCCGAGCAGGAATTTGAGACCGTCGCTGTCATACATATAGGGCTGGTCGCCCGGGCCACGGCCGTAGACATTATCAAGATCCAGCGCAGGCGTGCGGAAATCGGTAAGAGCATCCGGATCGCTGTGCTGGATGAGCGTCGTCATCGGGTCAAAAGTGATGTCGTGATCGATGAATTGGCCAAAATAAGTGTAGAGCGCGGGAATTCCGCTCTCTTCGGCATCAAAGCCGTCTTTGGGGGGATCAAGGGTCGACGTCATTGCAGCGCCTAATGACATCAGGGCCTGGCGGCTCTCCTGATCGGTAGTGCCGTAGGTTGCAGCGGGCAGAGAACGGAACATGCGCCCGAAGCGCCCCTGAAAGTTTGGAGATTTCGGCGTCGACATTAGTCCCCGTAAAGGGCGACCGTGATGCGCGAATACGGAGAACATTGTGCGTAACCTCTCGGGATAGCGAGAGGCAGGTGCAGGTGCGTCGCTGGGCAGATTCTGAGTAGTCTGGTCCATGTGATCTTCTCCTGTCCTGAGCAGCCTCGCTCGTCTGTCTTGACTGCAAATTCTTGCACTGAAGAAACTGAGTTCAGCTTTTGCCGTCACCTGATAGGCGCGAATGCGCTCGCCTGAACGGTTGCGGGCTCTAGTCGGCGGACACGCGGCGGCGGCTCACGAAGGCCAACTCGGCCATCCACCTTAGTGAGCTGGTCACCCCGAGCGACGATTTTCGGTAGCGGTCCGCTTGGCGATCTGAGGACGAAGGGCCTCGCGTTATTCGGCAGCTAGTAAAAACTTGAAACACGAAACCCATCATCTTTCTCCAGGCGCTCGCGTTAGACTAGCAACTTCTTCGCGATTGATAGTAGAACCGCAGCAATGGCCGTCAAGCAAAAATTGCGTACCAGGAAAGACTTTCGTTGAGGTTGTGCCTCCATAAAGGCAAACCGGTGAGTGCAATTACGATCACAGTATTGACGCCGTAGTTCGTGTAATTCGTCGATGACGAACAGGTCATTGTTGCCGCCGTCGTGGCGCGCGGCGATATGATCGTCTCGGGAGATCGCAAGCATGTGACGCTGGGCAGTTATCAGGGATGTGGCGCTCGCCGCGCCGCCGTGGCGCCATCAAGGACAAATCGCAGACATCGTGAAATGTCATTCATCCGCACATGATGTCGTGTTCGTTATGCGTGGCTGGAAAGATTGGAATCCCACTTTGGAGACAAATTGGCCATGAGCGCTCCCAGCATCTTTGACAATCTTCTCTCCGAGCTTCTAAAAAAAGGCGAGTGTTGAGGGGAAGACGGCGGTTTTCCACGCGGCGCAAGATGCTGCCGCACACGGCCCGCCTTCGCCGAAGGCTTCGGCGGGGCAGCCTGCGCCCGCTTCGCGAGCGAAGGTGGTGCCCTGGCCGGTATCGAACTGAGCCAACAACTATATGAATTAACTTAGATATTTTCAGCTCGGTTTTGGGGTTTACCCACAAAAGTACCCGCGCCAAAAGTAGCCTGAAATTGGAATCGAACCACCGCGAATCGTTGCTCAATATGGTAGATCGTCCAAGTGAGTTCGCGTCGAAGATAATGCGTTGTGCACTCGGCCCTTCACTTGCCGCTGCTCACCGAATGTCCGCTTATCGGGTACCGATCGGAAGTGATCGACTGACGGCCAAACGACGCGAATGACCCAGGCTGTGTAAAAACGCGATTTTGGTGGAAAGGGCTGGGCCGGATCGACGGAGCCGATTTCATGCTTGGATCGCTTCTATCAATCCGCCGACGCCCAGAATGCGCATTACCCGTTTCATATTGTAGGCCAGGACGTGTAGGGCCATTTCTGTACCGACGTGCTCGAGTGTTTTCATCTGGAAGTGCGTGGCTCCCATCCAGGACTTTATCGTACCGAAGGGATGCTCCACAGTTTGGCGGCGTTCGCGCATCTTAGCCGGGTTCCGATCGAGCCGCGCTTGCACAGCCTCAAGGACGGCTTCGTGCTCCCATCGTGAGATTCGCCGCTCCTTGCCTGTTGTGCACTTGCTCTTCAGTGCGCAGGCCTGACAAGCAGTGGTCCAATAGCGACGTAGTGTCTTGCCTTCTTCCTCATTGGTGTAGTGATAGGTTAGCTGCTCACCGGCGGGACAAAGATAAACGTCGTCCGCGGCGACATAGACGAAGTCCTGCTTGCCGAAGCGGCCTTTGGCAAGCAGGCCCGAGGTCATCGGCTTCGGCAGATAAACTGTGATGCCGGCTTGCTCGCAGGCCACAATTTCCTCGCCGCTATAGTACCCGCGATCGGCTACAGCCTCGATGGCCTCAGAACCAATCGCTGCACGCGCCTGCTCAGACATGCGGGATAGCTGGCTCCGATCAGACCCAACGTTGGTCACCTCATGGGTAACAATGAGATGATGCTTGGTGTCGACGGCACTTTGCACATTATACCCGACCATCCCGCTGCCCCTGCCGCTGGTGGCCATCGAGCGTGCATCGGGATCGGTCAGCGATATCTGCTTGTCCTCGGTCTGCATCATCTGAGTGTTCAGACCGTTCAGGCGTTGAATTTCCTCACGCAGCGTCGCAATCTTCTCGTTGAGCCGGGTGATCTTGGCCTCCGGTACCGCTTCCCCCTGGCGATCGGCGCTGTCGAGTTGCGAGAGATATCGCGCTATGCTCTCGTCAATCTGCGCCAGCCTCCGCTGCATCTTGGCCCGGGTGAAGTTCCGGTCCCGCGTGTTGACGGCCTTGAACTTGCTGCCGTCGATCGCAACGCTCGCTTCGTTAAACAGTTCAAGGCGGCGGCACAGCACCACGAACTCGCGGCAGACCTTGCGGATCGCCTCGCCGTTGTCCTTGCGGAAGTCGGCTATGGTCTTGAAGTCCGGCATCAGGCGGCCGGTCAGCCAAACCAGTTCGATGTTGCGTTGGCACTCCCGCTCCAGACGCCGGCTCGACTGCACCCGATTGAGGTATCCGTAAACGTAAATCTTCAACAGCGTCGCGGGATGATAGGCCGGCCTTCCTGTCGCCTCCGGCTCAACGCCGTTAAAGCCGAGCTTGGCCAGATCAAGCTCATCGACAAAGACATCGATCGCCCGGACCGGATTGTCCTCGCCCAAATAGTCATCCAATCGCTCGGGAAACAACGTGCTCTGACTGCGATCATCGCCAACGACAAAGCGCGTCATCAAATCCTCCAGACAAATCACAGGAGAATCATATCATTGAGGGTCGTTTTCACACAGCCTGGACCCCAAGCGGACATTGGACCGGAATTTCTGGTAAGAGCCCAGTTGAATTGGTGGCCACGCCGTTGCCAGCGGTTTGTCTCTTTCCACTTCCACGCCGCAGATGTTCGCATTGGGAAATGTTCCCATCGCAAGGGACATATTCGAAACACTCTGCGATAAATCAGATGACCGGTCGGCCAGCACTACAGGACCTTGGGCGCAGCTTCACGGCCCCCTTATTTTGACTTCGAAAGATCGACTTTGAGCGGCTTCCTTTTGGACCGCCGCCGCGTGCCGTGTCGGAAAACGCTCGTTCTTACTTCGCTGCGGAGCGGATGGCAGCCGGCGGCATATGATCGCCGTGTGCGGCGACCAAGTTCTTTCCGCGCTCTTTGTGAACTGCCTCACACAACGTAGCGGCGAGCAGCGTTATTCTGCTTGCGATGAGCGACAGCACAAGACAGCACAAGGAGGATTCCATGAACAAGGCCATGGTCTCTGTTACCACTCGGCTCTCGTGTTCGTCGCGCTGCTAAGGCCTGCTGGCGCTGCCCCTGTAGGCCAAGTCATCCAAGCGTGCGACAATATGAACGCGGCTGGGCAAACGTGCAATTACGGGATCAAAAGGAACGTGGTGAGCATTCAATGTAGGAGCGTTGACCGGTGAGATCGGTTGCATCCTCTGGCTTCACAACATCAGATTTCAAGCTATAATCCGCAATCAGAGCGGATCGGAACTTTTGTGAGGGGCTAACTCAAGTCGGGGGAAGACCACGATGCATATCAATCGCCGGTCGATAGGCAAAGCCTTCTCTGTGTTGGGGCTTTTGTTGCTGCAAATCGCAACGGTGTCTGCCCAGACGCCGGAACCGTTTCGTCCGGTCGTATTTATTCCCGGAATACTCGGTTCGGAATTGCTCGACGAGAAAGGCGAGTTGGTCTGGGGTGGCGTGAAGTCCTTCAAGAGGTTCGGCGATCTCGAAATTGGCGACAAGGGTCCCGTCACACGGTTACGCGTGGGGGGGCCAGTCCGAACCGTCAGTATCCTCGGCCCCTTCTGGGCCGTGCATCAATATGACGGGTTGCTGAAAACCCTGACCGACCTGAACTACCGCGAAGGAGAAAACCTCTTCATCTTTCCCTATGACTGGCGCTACAGCAATTTCGAAACTGCCCGGAAGCTTAAGGAATTCATTGATGCGCAGCCCAGGTTGAAGGATCGCGAATTCGATATCATAGCACACAGCATGGGCGGGCTAATTGCGCGCATCTACATCCAGACGCTTGGAGGTGGAGCATCGGTGAAGCGTTTGATCAGCCTCGGCGTACCCGCCCAGGGCGCGATGAACACGTTCGCCACCATGTCGGAAGGATGGGGCGAGTTCAAAAACTACATGGCGGGCGGTATCGACACGATTAGGCGTGTCATTTTCTCGTTCCCGTCCATCTATGAGCTCTTACCCAGTTATAGTAAGTGTTGCCGCATTGGCAACGAGGGCAACTACACAGATTTCGATCCAACAGATTTGGAGATCTGGAGGACTAATGATTGGCTTCCTCCTGAATATCGGGGCGTCAGGATCGCTGTGGTAGAGAAGGCCCTTGGTGACGCCCGACGACTCCGGACGATAATGCGCGAGCCGTTGCCGGCAAGTGTCGAACTGACCGCGATCGCCGGCGACCGGTTTGGGACATATTTGTACCTCTACATCGACCCCGGCGATCGCCGATGGAGCAAGTGGCGTTTCTCGAAAAATCGCGGCGACGGAACAGTGCCGCTTTGGAGTGCTGCGAATTGGACGGCCGACACGTCAAATCTGGGGGACAGCCTGCCGGCTTTCGTAGACCACGCGACTATCTTTGACGACCAATGGATCATCAATCTGCTGCAGCGAAAGCTGAACAGCGTCAGTGGTCCACCGCCGGTGTCGGGGCGAACGGTCCCGATAGCGGTTACGAAATCGGGCAATTCCGTCGAAATCTCGCTGGTTGATGCCCGGTTCGACCCGCCGATTGCCTTCTCCGGTAGTATGGCGCAGCTCTATTTGACTATTACGGTCGCGGACGAGGTGCAGCGCGACGACCTAGCGCCCCGAGTCCTGCTGGAAAGCCCGTCCGGCAAGGAAGATGTGACGGTGCGCGAAACAACCACGGACTCGGATCTCCAGAGACGTATCTTGCAGTTTGTTGGCTCTGTTCGTTTGAACGAGGCAGGCGGACACGCGGCCCGGATCACCGTTCCAGGAGTGGGAACCTACACAAGGGATATTCTGGTCGTGGAATGAGAGAGGAGATCGTCGTGCCGCGCAAAATCCTGATTGCTGCTCCGCTGGCTGGCATGCTTGCCATTCACGTGGCGGCTGCGGCAGAGGGAATCGACGAGGCGAGGATTTATTCCGAAAACAAGAACCGTATCGTAAAAATTGTCACGAGCATAACCGACCCGGCCCGCGGAACAGGGCCCCCGGAAGTGGGTACAGGCATCATGATATCGCCCGTCGGTCATGTACTGACCGCTGCGCATGTCATCGGCGGCGCCAAAAAAATCGACGGCAGAAAAATATCCATCACCATGCTGGACGATGCGGGACGGCCTGTTCCCTTGGCCGTTGAACCATTCGTGGAAAGCGTCGATCCGAAATTGGACCTGGCAGTGCTGCAACTCACCGGCCAGTACTCCTATGCCGAGGTTTCCATGACGCAGATATCCGGCTCTCCGCCCCTGACCGCCATCATCTGGAATGCTGGAGACAACGTCCCGCGTCCCTATTCCGGAACGTTGAATGTCTCCGACCAGGCGTTACTCGGAGATCGACTGGTTCTCGAACTGGCCGTCATCCCCAGCAACAGTGGTGCGGCAGTCTTCGACGCAACGGGCGTTGTGGTGGGTATCATGACGAACAAAAAGAGCGAGCACGATGGCCGATTTTCGTTGGCCGCCCCACTGTCCAGTGTGGCTTCGGAATTTTTCCCGGTTCTCTCACCAAGAGAGCGACAGGTCTGTATTGACAGACGTCGTGCCGAACTAACCAAGCCGCAGTCAATGCAGGAGCAGGTCGTTGAGATCATGTGTGAGGGATCTGCAGGGTTGCGCTCAAATGGTGCAATGCTGACCGCGCCGGCCGGCTACACGATCACCGGGTTTCCTTCCCATGATGACAGCATTGAGGGACACGGCTGGGTCGGTGCAATGGAGTACACTGCGGAGGATTCCGGACGTGTCTCCGAAGTAGCCGTGGAAGTGCACTGCAAGACGGCAGGCTCTTTCGCCAAAGGATATGCGAAGACTGTTCTTCGCGGTAGCGTCAGGAAAATTCTGACTGATGCTGATCAGACGGAAATTCAACTCAAATGTATTACGCGTCGCTGAGCTCAAGACGGTCGAACATAAAGCATTAAAGAGGCAGGTAAGTCATGCGTAGGCTCGTCGAGCAGCTGTACAAATACTTCCGGCCAAACCGGGCCTTTGCGGGAGCAATACTTTTGCCCCTGTTTGTTTTGTTGGTTCCATCCATCGCTGGGTCACAGGAATGGACCAGCGAAGAGCTGGAGGGTGCGCGGGTCTTTATCGGCTTGACCAAGGGCAATTTGCAGCCCGAGTCCGACGGGCAAGTGCGCGCTTACATTGCGCTTGAAAAACTGGCCCGTGATCTTCAGCGTCGTCTTGAGGGAAATAGCCTCATCAGCGGAGTTACCGTAGGCGACCTTGAAAGGAATAGGAAGGCAAAAGATCCTGATTGGAAACTCTTGGCTGACCGTGGTTATACCCATTACCTGATAGCAGTTCCCGATGTTAAGAGCATTAAAAGGGTTAGGATAATCTGGAAGATCGGAAAGCTGTCCGACTCGAAGGGCTTGGCGGCAGAAATGCTCCTGAGGGGGCCGATTTACATTTCAGTTCCGGCAACGAGAGATGAACTACCCATCATCTCTCCCACGGAGTCCATTCAAACCAGCGATATTCCGCAGGACGAGGGCGGGCGCTTGTACAGCGAATTTCAGGACATATTCCCCGAAATCAAGCTGGAACCGAAATACGCGATGCGTTGCATCGACGACTTTACCGGCTGGCCTACGTCTCCTCGCGCCCGCATCATGGCGTGGCTCTCGAGCGAGTTGAGTTACCCGCCCGGTCCCATTCAGCATTGGACGCCCGCCAGAGTAATCACTCAAGCCGATGCGGAGAGTCTCTGCAAAGCCGGCTCGCCAGGAGCCGAAATTCTTCGAGAGGCCGACTTGATAATCGGAGGTTGGCTACTGCCGATTGAAAAATCCGATAAGCGGCTGTTCCAACCAAAACTCGAGCTAACCTATATGATGGGCGAACGGCGCAAAACACTCGCCATTACCTATAAAGACACCGACCCGAACAAAAGGCCGCGCCGACTTGAAGATTTTTGCTTCGACGAGGGCAGCACGCTAAAAACCGTTCTCGACGCTCTTGTACAATACGTCCAGGCTCATCGCGAAGGATTGAACATCCGAGGTGTTCACTATGCGCCTACACTTACCTGCAACTGAGTTGGCGATAGGATTTCGTGCTTCGTCGATCGGGTGGTTTTGCATCGCCCGGTTCCTTTTTGCTTTGGTTTGTTTGTTGGTGTGTCCGGCCCGTCTGGCGTTTTCACAGGCCGATCACCATGCGAAAGACGGCGATCGACCATTACTGTGTGGTACCGGTGGCGCTCCAGGCCCACGTCTTCTAATTGGCCGGTTTTCCCTGTTCGGTGATTTCGAATCAAGTCTCGGTCGCAGTGTCGAACCCGCTATAGTCGGAACGTTGGCGGGAAATTTGTTGAGCCGGCGCGATTTGCCGGCCGCGGTCTCCGTATGGAGCCAGGATGCAGCGGACACGAACAGGGAGCTTAGTGCACTTATCCAGGATGCCTTCGTTGGCGGAGCCTCGAACGATAAAATTGGTAGCCGCCGTCGAGCCGACTTGCAGACGGCATTGCAAAGGAACAATTGCGATTATCTCTTCGGAGGACGAATCGCGAAGGACGCCGATATAGTAGTTGTTACATCCTATCTTTTCGACGTTGCTCGGCCCGAGAGCCTGATTCCGTTCCCCGCACTGTCTCTGGATGCCAAAGCGATCTTCGGGGTCGGGGATCGCCTGTCGAATGATCTGGCGCTGTATCTTCACAAGCGTGCTGTTCAGCAGCCGGAGCGGCGCACAGTTGAGATAGAATGCCTGCGGGTTGCGGCAGTTCCCGAATTGGCCCGTAAGGAGATCGAGATTCTCGCGAAGGCACTGCGCCGGCGTTTGAGTCAGGATCTTTCAACGCTGAAGTTCTCTACACCGGCAATTTCGGACGGACCGTCTATCTGCGCTACGCCGCAGTCCGATGCATCGCCGTCCGCTGCAGCGAGCGCTTCGGGTGAGTTTGGGTTCGAGAACGAGACTGTTGAACTGCGTCCAATAGTGAGGATCGTGAACAGAGACGGCGCAGCCGAACCATCGATCTTCACCTTCAATTTACCTTCGGCCAGCCGTCCGATGGCTGCTGCGGTCGATTTGTTGAACGACTATGTTCGCACCGTTCATGAGTTTTTGGTTGCGGTAACGAAGGATGGTGCGTTTCCCAGTTTGGGAGGCATGGAAACTCCGGAAACTGCTGAAGACCTGTTGCGTGTCTGGAACTCCGCTGCACGGAACGGTGAATTTGAGCGGGGCGCGCTTGCAGCGTACCACATGTTATCGGTTCACGGGGATCACGCAGCGGTGCAATACGTTCTGGGCGCCGTTTTGAGACGCAAGAAAGAAAACGAACTTGCTCTGGAGCATTTCTTCAGGGCGGGGAAGGATCAATCGAAACTCGCGCCTGAAGTCCAGGCCGAGCTGAATGAAGCGATTGGTATACTCCACCCCAACCGTGGCGATGCCCTGCCCTATTTCCGGCAGGCCAGAAGCCTGTATGAAGCGCAGGGCAAAAGCAGCGATGCGCGGCGTTGTCAACGTTTTGTGGCCTTGACCTTGTTCATGACGGGGGAAGGGCCAGCTGCATTCCAGGAGCTGGAACTGCTGAATGACCTGGATAGTGACGTCGCAACGCTACTCCTCCTAGGTCGAATGTCGGCGCTATCCAGCAAATACCAGGAAGCTGAGATCTGGTTAGGAAGGGTTCTGAAACTTCAGCCCGACAACCTCGACGCCAGGGGCCTCCTTGCCGATATAAACGAGGATCTTGGAAGGCAGGAACTGGCCGCCCGCAACTTTGGAGGTGCGCGACGTCATCTGGCGCTCTCGCTTCAATACCGGGACGATACTGGCGTGCGGTACCTTTCCGGACTTGCCGCCCATAACGCTGATGACTACGCTGCTGCAATCTCCGTATACGAAAGCATTGTTAACGGGCCGACAGAAAAAACCGAGTTGAGATGGATCGAGGGAGCGTGGCTAAACCTGCTCGAATGCTATTTGTTAACGAAAAACTATTCAGCTGTCGAGACGAGCGGCCAGAGGGCGATTAGTACGATAGGCGGTGCGGTCAGCGCGCGGATGATCATCAGTTACATGCGATTTGCCAGCGCCGTTCTGGGCAATCCATTGGCAAGCCCTGAAGAGTTGAGAAAGAATCCCTCTCTCAAGGACCTTCAAGACGCTACTGCCACCACCGGATCCGAGGGTCGAAGCAGTTGGGACAACACGCGGATCGACAAGCTTATCCAAGGCGCTGGGCTTGACCCGGAAAAGAAAAGCTTGCTGGACGAGGCAGGGCAGAAAGCAAAGATTCGCTTGCCTACGTGAGCAATGCAACATATTGTTTAATGCGGAGGCATCCAATGTCACGCATCAATCTGGCGAAAGTGCTGATCGTCGTGCTGTTTGCGGCCGCGTTGTTGGGGTGCTTGGGCGTACTTCCGATGGACGTAGCAGTCGCGGGTTGCGGTTCTAGGGGCTGTTGAGACGAACTGTTGCGGCTCGCCCGAACCTCCCGGTGCGACAGTATTGAACCGTTGGAAAGCTGGCGTTTGACCCCACTAGCGCGTTTTCCGTTGGCGCGCGATGTTCGCCTACATGGGCGTTTAGGGACTTCGTCGGCCAGTCGCTAATGCTCTAACCCCAGCTTGGCAGCACCTTTGAAACGTCCAGCTTGGTGGTCGCCGGCTGTACTCCTTTTACGAAGGCACCTCGCGTCCGGTCCGGAATGCCAGCCTGAGCCCCTGCCGCACGACTTTCGGGTGCACCTGGCGGCGGATGTTGCCCTTTTCTCTGGTCTCGATGGCACGTCAAGGAGCGCTGGAGCGACAGACCGGCACGGCCGCTGAAGGTCTTCGCCAGTTCGTCCTGCTCAAGGAAGCCCGCACTTTGCTGGCGCAGGCGGGCAGCCGTGCGGTCGGGTTCCAGGCAAGGGGCCGCAAGCAGGGCGCCACCGTCCGCCTGGGCGCGATCGATAAGGCCGCTGCAGGACTCCCTCCGATGCTGCTGCACGATTTTCGTGAATGGAGGCCAGATGTCACGGTGAAATTGACAGAGGACAAGACAATTCGGCTGCTGCCACGGCTGATCACCGGCCGGCTCGACATTGTCTTGGTGCGCCCTCCGGAAAAACCGGACAGGCGGTTTGAATTTCTGTTTCTCCTTCACGAGACAGCCCTCGTCGCAAATCGTCCCGTGATGGACGTCACGGATGGCGGCGCGTGGTGTTCGATATGTTCCGCTCGAGGCGTCCAATATGAACAGGCTACCGCGCGGTGGCCTAGGCTCGCGGTACACGCGATCTGATGAGGGACGAAATGCTGGAGATGGTCAAAGCGTCTCTTGTACGCTATGCACAGGAGGCTTGAAGCAAAGGCCGCCGGTCAGAATAAGCTGTAGGCGAACTCTACCGTCAACGTCCGTTGTTGGACTTTTCGGACTCACCATAATGTCCTGACTGGAGAATCCGATGTGCGTACAAAACCGGACATCGACAATCCGTCACTGGCCAACCCAACTCCTAGAGCGGGATGGGTCTAGCTTGAATCGATTGAGGATTCCCAAATCAGGTCGGTTCTGATTCAACATGCTGGCTGGGAAGGAGGCCAGCATGGATGGGACGGGCTTATTCACTGGATCTTCGAGAGCGGGTAGTCGGTTCGGTCCGCAGAGGTGGCTTGTCGTGCCATCAGGCAGCGGCACAATTTGGCGTGGCGGTCAGTACAGCTATCAACTGGGTGCGGCGCTTCCGCGAGACCGGCAGCGTCGAGCCGGACCAGATCGGCGGCTATAGGCCGAAGAAGATTGCGGGGGCCGCACCGCGATTGGCTGGTGCAACGGTGCCGGAAGGCGGATTTCACCTTACGTGGGCTGGTGGCCGAACTCGCCGAGCGTGGCCTGAAGGTCGATTATCGCACGGTGTGGGAGTTCGTCCACGCCGAGAAGCTCAGTCATAAAAAAAGACGCTGATTGCCGCCGAGCAGGACCGTCCCGATGTTGCCCGTCGGCGGGCACAATGGATCAAGTATCGGGAGCGGATCGATCCCTCTCGCCTGGTGTTCATCGACGAGACCTGGACAAAAACCAACATGGCGCCGCTGCGGGGCTGGGCGCCGCACGGTCAGCGGATCAAAGCCAAGGTGCCGCACGGCCGCTGGCAGACCATGACCTTCCTGGCCGCTTTGCGCCACGATCGCATCACAGCTCCGTGGCTCATCGATGGGCCGATCAACGGCGAAGCCTTCCAACTCTACGTCGAGAAGGTTTTGGTTCCGACATTGCGGCCCGGCGACATCGTGATCATGGACAATCTTGGCTTGCACAAGAGTAACGCTGTCCGCCGCGCCATCCGTGCCGCCGGCGCACATCTCTTCTTCCTGCCGAAATACTCACCCGACTTGAACCCAATCGAACAGTTCTTCGCCAAGCTCAAACATTGGCTTCGCAAGGCCGCAAAGCGCACCATCGAGGCCGTCTACAATGCTATCGGTCCGATCCTCGACACCGTCACGTCAGCCGAATGTGCCAACTACTTCACAAACGCCGGTTACGACCAAGCTTAATCTCATCCCGCTCTAGTCTAAAGACTGTACCCTCAACAAAAACGAGGGCTGTGGAAGACTCGGCGGACTGCTGCGGGTCGGCTATTTGAACGCCGAGAGATTCGAGAAGCCATTGCGGCACAGTGACTTCTCACGCGCTCCGCGGTTAGCAGGGAAGGGTGACTGGCCCGGCCTGGCCGGTATCGAACTGAGCCAATAAGCATTTGAATTACTTTATATATCCTCAGTTCGGTTTTGCAGTTTACCCACAAAAATACCCGCACCAAAAGTAGCCTGAAAAGGGAATCGAACCAGCGCTGCGCTTGCCGTGCCTTAGCGCTATCGACAGTTTTGGGCTTTTTCTCTCAATAAGGATTGACTTTCGTTGCCGCCGGCTTGGTTACAGTCACAACGCTGCCGGGAATGACGATCCTCTTCGTTTTCGGCCTCACCCGCTCCTCGACCAAAAATCCCACAGTCTTCTTCCTGCCTGTCTCTGCCGGCACCGTAATCACCTGCGGCGGCCTGACGACCTTTTCGGTTTGCTCTTCATTGCCCAACTTGTTGTAGCGTTCCTCTGTCTTGGCTCTGCTTGTGTCGAAGCGGTCCGACACGCGATCGGAGGCATCCTGCGCAGACGCCACACTCAACAAACTCAGCAGCGACATGCCAATCAGGAGACATCGTATGATCATTGCAGGTTCCCTCAGTGCGCTGGATTCGGGTGGAAATCGTAAGCGTGGGCAAAGTTCACGCTAGCAAGGAAGACTAGGTCCTCGTAGTTGTTTCCGGCCCGGTTGGACCAACGGCGATCGTACTCAATGCTGCCAGAAAGGCTGACATCCTTGTTGAGTTTGTATGTAATCGCTCCGACTATGGACGGCAACGTGTTCCTTTTGCCAGCAGCCGTTCCATCGGTGAAGTCGTAGTATCGGAGGGTCGGGGTCACCGTGATACTCAGCGACTTGGACAGCGCTTGCGTGATGGCGGCTTTAAGCGTGAAGAGGAACCGATCTTGCGCCGCAACATCTGCCAAGCGGTAAGTCGTCATGAACGAAGGTACAACGCTGAATCCCGCGGCCTTATTCTCATAAGTATAGCCTATGTAGCCCGAGAAATCGTTCGCCTGAAAAAGTAGCGATTTATAAAGTCCGTTGAAGAGCAGCGAATGATTGTAGATCGCGCCCGCTGAGAAATTTCCCAATATCTGGGCCTGGTCGATCCGGCCTCCAAACGTGGCGACGCCATCATCAGCAGTCACAACACGGGTATAAGCATCAGGATTCCCGGCGGCATAGATCGAATACGACGTGGTTTTATCGAGATCCCCAAGCGCAGACAGCTTGGCCGACGGAGAGACAAAAAGATCAGATCTGGAATTCGTCTGCGTCAGAAGGGAGTTGGTCCCAAACTGCAGCGGCAATGACGCATCGATACGCCACTGCGAGAATGGCTCATTGGTCTGGGCCGACGCAGGTCTTGCCAGCATCACAACCGCCGTCGCCAAAATCACGAACGCGTTTTTCATCCTGCAGGCCCCCCGCCGCGGCTACCATCTGATGGTCCAACGCAAAATACAACTAAGAATTGAATACGCAAGCGCTAATGTCCGCCCACGCTGGGACGCGGCGAGTGTTGGGAATGCGAACCAGTTCACCTCTACGCTTCGCTTGACAGACGAGTGATTAGCATTTTTCACCTTGACCTAATGTGGCGATCGGCCTGCGGAATCGGGGTGCGCCTGCGATGCTTTTGAGACAAAGCCTTCTAAGTCCCTCACCGCGCCAGCGCTCGTCGCCGCTGCTCTGGGAAGATTCGCACAAAGCTATCCGCGTCTATGATGCCACGAAAGGCATTTGGAGGGACCGGAGCCTGCCAACCGTCGGCCGCAGGGCGATTCGAGGTTGCCATGGGTTGTGGATTAGGCTTCAATGCCCGCAATAATTGAAGAATATTTCAGTCGATTGTGTCCAGGGGCGTTGGGTGTTTTGGGGTGGGGGCTGTAGGCACATCGCTGCAATCGCGGCGACGTTGCTTTTTGTATCATCGGCTATTGCGCAGGTCATTCCGCCGAGCGAACAGCTCGGTCGGGAGCGTGAGCGATTTACCCAGCCGCCGGCACCGCAGGCGCAACCGGGACCGGGTGCCATTTCGTTGCCAAGTACCGTCGCGCCGGCCGGTGCTGCGAGCACCGAGATCATCGTGCAAGATGTCCGCATCACCGGGTCGACCGTCTATAGCGCGAAAGATTTCTTGCCGCTGTATCAAGCCCTGCTCGGCAAAAAGGTCACCGTTCAAGCGGTCTACGATTTGGCCCGCGCTATCACCGCAAAATACGGCAACGACGGCTACGTTCTCTCTCGCGCAGTCGTCCCGCCGCAGCAACTGAATCCTAAAGGCGCGACCGTCCATATCGAGATCATCGAAGGCTATGTCGATCGCGTCGAATGGCCGAGCAAGCTTTCCCGCTATCGGGATTTCTTCTCCGATTATGCCGCCAAGATCATCGCGGATCGTCCGGTCAATGTTCGGACCATTGAACGGTATATGTTGCTCGCGGGTGATCTGCCGGGCCTGAAATTCGCGACCAGCCTCAAGGCCTCTGACACCAACAAGGCGGCGTCAACGCTTGTGGTCGAGGTGACCGAGAAGCATATCGATGCCATGGCGCGGATTGATAACCGCGGCACGCCAGCGCGCGGCCCCGTTCAATATCTGGCGGCGACGACGCTCAATAATCTGCTTGGGCAACACGAGGCTCTTACGCTTACTTGGGCGAGCGTCGAACCGGTGCGTGAACTGCAATATTACTCGCTTTTCTATCGGCAGGTGCTGAACAGCGAGGGGCTGACATTCTTTGCCGACGGCAGCAATACCGGAGGGCGGCCTGGCACGGCCGCGCTCGAATTGCTGGATTACCGCACCAAGGGCAATTCCTTCGATGCCGGGCTGTCGTATCCAGTCATCCGCTCACGTGAGCGCAACCTCACGCTTTCGGGACTGATGTTCTCCAGCGACAATCACAGCGATATTCTTGAAATGCCGTTCAACGAAGACCGGCTCCGCGGCTTTCGGGGCAAGATCGACGCGGACGTCGCGGACGCGCTGCGCGGCGTCAATCAGTTCAATCTGACTGTCAGCCAGGGCATTCTTGGCTTGGGTAGCACCAAGAACGGCAATCCACTAGCGTCCCGGACGGTGGGACGGGTCGATTTCAGCAAGATCGAAATCAGCGCCAATCGCACCCAGCCGCTGTTTAATCCGATCTCGGCATATTTCGGGGCCTACGCGCAATATGCGTTTCAGCCGCTGCTGACGCCGGAGCAGTGCGGCTACGGCGGGCGGTTTTTTGGCCGCGCTTTCGATCCCTCGCAATTGCTCGGTGACAGTTGCTTCGAGGCGCTTGCCGAATTGCGCTACGACGTTCCCGTTCATGCGCCGCAAGGAAGACTCCAGCTCTACGGCTTTGCCGACTGGGGGCGACTCTGGACGCAATTGCCCGCGGTCGGCACGCCGGCCCAGGTCGAAGCCGCTTCGCTCGGGGGCGGAATTCGCTTTGGCTTTAGCAATTACCTTGATGTGGATCTGCAGGGCGCCAAGGGCCTCGAAGGGCCGCGCAACGACTGGCGGTTCTTCTTTGCCGTGACGGCCAGGTATTAGGGGCGGGGGGATGATGGCTCATTTTCGCAACACGCTGCTCGCAACCACGGCCCTCATGCCGCTTGGAATCATGACTGCCGCGGGTAATCCACTGGGGTCGCAGGTGGTTGGCGGGAGCGCCAACGTGCAGGGGCAGGGCACGTCCAGGGTTACAGTCACCCAATCGAGCGATAAGGCGGTTATCAACTGGCAGACCTTCAATATCGGCAGCGGCGAAGCCACGCAATTCGTGCAACCGAGTGCGTCGTCGATCACGCTGAACCGGGTTACCGGCAACATGGGTGCGTCGGTTCTCGATGGCACGCTGACTGCGAACGGGCGCGTCTTCCTGGTCAACCCCGACGGCATCCTGTTTGGCGCCGGTTCCAAGATCAATACCGGCAGTTTTCTTGCCACCACCAATGATATCCGCAACGGCGACTTTATGGCTGGACGGTATCAGTTCAATATTCCGGGTCGGTCGGACGCGTCCATTGTCAATCTGGGAACGATCACGGCGCAAAACGGCGGTTTTGCCGCGCTGGTGGCGCCGGGAGTTCGGAACACCGGCACCATCACGGCCAATCTCGGCACGGTTGGCCTCGCGGCCAGCAACAATTTCAGCCTCGATTTTTATGGCGACCGGCTGATCACGCTGGGCATCAATGACTCCATTGCAGCGAAGGTCATCGACGTCGCGACCGGCAAGCCGCTCAATGCGCTGGTCCAGAATGACGGCGAGCTCCGAGCCAATGGCGGGCGGGTTGAACTGACCGCCGCCGCGGCCCGCCAGGTGGTGGATTCCGTCATCAACAATACCGGGGTGATCGAAGCCAATTCGATCGGCAGTAAAAACGGCATGATCGTGCTGGGCGCGGCAACGGCTGCGACAAAACCGGCTGGCGCGCCGCCGCAAACGATTAAACTATCCGGCGCGATTTCGGCGGCGGGCAAGCGGAAGAGCACGAAAGGCGGTACCGTCGTCGTAAGTGGCGAAAACATCCAGCTCACGTCCGCGACGATTGATGCGTCCGGGCAAGCCGGTGGCGGCAAGATTCTAATTGGCGGCGATGTCGGCGGGGGCAAGGGCAACGCTGCCGTTGCGAAGAATCCGAAGGCTGCTCTGGAATCGTTCGCGATAGCTACCGCATCAACTGTCAGCGTCGACGCGACTACCATCATCAACGCTTCAGCGAAGGGAACCGGTGACGGTGGCAAGGTGGTGGTGTGGTCAGATCAGGTAACAAACTTCTTTGGAACGATCAAGGCACAAGGTGGCCAGCAATCAGGCAACGGCGGGCTCGTTGAAACATCGGGGCGTCAATCTCTGACGTTTGATGGCACAGTGGATACCGGCGCACCGCGCGGAACAAACGGCACGTTATTGCTCGATCCTCTTGATGCCAAAATTGATACGAATCCGGGCACCGGCGTCATCACTGTGTCGGCCATTCAAAATGCATTGCTTAGTGGCGACGTGATAGTTTCGACGAGCGTTCCTGGCGGTGATCCCGGCAATATTGCGGTTGCGGCTCAGGTGACATGGTCAACTCCGAATACGCTAACGCTGAATGCAGACAATAACATCGCAATCAACGCGGCTCTTAGCGGACCAAATGGTGGCTTAACGATCAATGCTGGTAGCCTCGGATTTGTTGGCTCGATCACAGCAACGGCGCCAATCAATGTTGGCATTTTTACTCTGCAAAATGGCGCTTGGAGTCAGGTCGGCGCAAATCTTCCGAGCTTTTTCGCAAGCGATTTCCGGATAGGAAACTCTTCAGGACCTCCCGGTTTTTCGTCAGTCTCGTTCCTGCGGGCTCTAGGAGGAAATGGGACAAGCTCGTCGCCGTATCTGATAGCGGACATCTATGGCTTGCAAGGCATCGGTGCCGGGCAAAACGTAGTCCTCGCAAATAACATCGAGGCGAGTGGAACGGCGAGCTGGAATGGTGGTGCTGGTTTTATCCCAATTGGAGCGTCTCGCTCCTCGCCAATCTTGCTTCAGCAATCGTTTAGCGGCGCATTCGATGGCCAAAGTCATTCCATAAACGATCTGACGATCGCCTCGTCGAATTTTGATGTCGGATTATTTGCGATAATCGGAAGCGGTGGCGTAGCTCGCAATGTTGTTATTGCCAGTGCCAACATATTGGCAACTGGATCCAGTAATTCGTCGCGCGACGTAGGTGTATTGGCTGGCGCAAACGAGGGGATCGTAACAAATGTTTCCGTCGTAGATTCGAATGTGGTTATCCCGAGCGGTTCAGCTGGCGGTCTAGTCGGGCGAAACAATGGAACGATCAATCAGTCCACTGCCTCGGGCACAGTTGCTGCCAATAACCCCACGGTGGTAGGCTTCGTTACCGTTGGGGGCCTCGTTGGATCTAACGGTTCCGGGGGAGGAATTTTACCGGGGTTCAACACCACTGGGACGATCGACCAATCCTCGGCATCCGCAGCGGTCAGCATAGCGGGTTCTGGCGCCGTTGGTGGGCTCGTTGGGTTCAATGGAGGAGGAATTTCGCAGTCGTTTTCGACAGGCTCTGTGCATGGCGGTGCGCTTGTGAGCAACGGCTTTACATTTTCCAGTGCTGCGGGCGGATTGGTCGGACAGAATAGCGGCACGGTTGCGGATTCGAATGCTGCGGGTGCGGTGACCGGCGATTTGAACTCTACTGTGGGTGGATTGGTGGGCGCTAACACTGCAGTTTTTGGTGCGAGTGCGCCCAGTATCCTTCGCTCTTACGCGACAGGACTGGTGAGGGTAGGAGATGGCGGTATTGCAGGCGGTCTCGCCGGCATTAACGTTGGAAACATTACGCAAACATTTGCGATTGGATCGGTTACCGGTGGTTCCGACAGCCTCATAGGCGGTCTTGTCGGTATTAATTCAGTACCATTTTCCCTTTCGGGCGCGCCCGTCACGATTGTCCAATCCTATGCCATTGGGTCAGTGACGGGTGGCCCCAATAGTCACGTCGGTGGCTTGGTTGCGGACAACATCGGCGGCACGATTTCGGAAACGTATGCGGTCGGCCCGGTAAACGGTGCAGGAAACAGTATTGTTGGCGGGCTCCTTGCGTTGAACTCACCTGGAACAAATGTTTTCACGGGCGCTACATCGCCTGGAGTTGTAACGAGTTCCTACTGGGACTCGTTAAGTACCGGTCAAAGCGTCAGCGCTGGAGGAACCGGAAAAACAACGGCACAGCTTATCGGCGGGTTGCCCGGCGGGTTTGACAATACTGTTTGGACGATCAAGCCGGGCGTGAGTTATCCATATTTCCCGTGGCAGCCGGTGAGCACAATACTGATTGCTGGCGCTTTACCGAACAATAATTCTTCTCAACCTACTTTACCGGCCGGCACTTCGGCTTATCCAACAGGGCAGACGGCATTTTTCACGCCGGGTAACAACCAGACCACGAACTCGACGCCGACAATCATCCTTACACCAGTTGATACGTCTATCCCAGCGAAAACACTAATTGTAACAAGCTCACCTTCGACAAATACCCAAACGAAGTCTATCGCCGAAGATTTGGCAGTCGTAAAAACTGTGATCATTACCGATGGTAGCATGCACGTGCATGACACGACTCTCTTCCAAAATATAATATCAAAGCTCGGTCTCAACAAGAATTATTCAACAGACGCCTCGGGATACATATACCCTTCAAACTATGGAACGGCGGACCGCGAAGAGTGTGTGGCACTAGTTCTAGCGCTAACGCCGTCGCTCAGTCAGAATACCGACAACTGGACGAAGGGCGTTCAAGTTGATTTGAATGGAAAACAAAATCCAGCATTACAGCCAGGCACAGCAATTGCTACGTTTAATCCTGATGGCGGTTACCCAGCGAACGGCGTGTTGTCTAGCAATAGCATTGCTCATACGGCGATCTTTTTAGGGTACGGAACCATAAATGGTCAGTTCGGCATGTACATACTCGATCAATATACAACAAAGCCTCGCATTCCCGGGCAATCCGCAGAAATCCGATTCGACCCGTTCTCAGCGACGACGGCTGGTGAATATTTTGCAATAGGGACCAATTGACCTCTGGCTATCTCTTCGGGTTGGTTTTCTCATTGTGCTGTTTCTCCCGCAAGGTATTTGTGATTTTTGTCTTGCGCGTCCACCGTACATTTGTCTGGTTCGCAAGGTATACCTATAAAGCTAGCGACGTCGGCGCCGGCAATTTTATATCCTGACCAATAAACGTTATTAGTATCTTTCGCATACATTTCCCAAGGAAGAACCGTAAATGTTCTCGGGTCGGCGCCGATGACTGCATGGGGTTCTGGCCCTTCTTCTCCCTCGATAATCCAATAGACGTTGTTGTTGTCCTTCCCATAATTTCCGACAACTCCCAAGACTACAAAGGCTTCTGGATCGGCACCTACGATCAAATAGCCGTCACCATAAACATTTTGTGAATTCTTTCGACAAGAGATGTGATTCGGATTTTGATCGCAGGGGGTCGTGGAGCTTACCGAAATATTTTCGGCAAGGGGAAAATCCTCCTGCCGATAAATTTCGGCTTGGGTTTGATCTGTTGTTGTAGCCGTCCCAATCGATTGAGATATTGTGCTCGATGCTTGATTGGTTGGGACCACGGGATGCTGCGGAAAGTGAAAGAAGTAAATCAGTCCGAGTGTTGCTGACGCGATCAATATCATGAGAATAGAAGCGGCCGTCTTCAGAAAGATCATACTTCACCAATATATCATATAAAAAAAGCCCTCCGAAGAGGGCTAGAAAAGTTCGACCGTATCGCAATGCATGGTCGCCATTAGTGCGGCCAGCATTTCGACTTGCAACACGGCATTTTCGTCAGGAAGCACACGCAGTCGGTCACGCCGCTCTCGTGCGCTCCGAGAACGTCGAGCACATCGCGCACCAGGTAGAGGGTGTCTTGCTCAACCCGGTGGCCACCAAAGATGATCTCCTGCGGGTTTATACCGTTGGGGATGGTGAGTGCCTGCTGCTCGTCGCCGAGCGATCGGCCGGCGAAGCCCAGGATGTTTCCATCCCGATCATGGTGGGCAAGGGCGAGCCTTCCGCGGTTGGTGCCGGAGTTTGAATAGCCGGCTTTCCAAACTTTTCAGGGTCTTGGCCGATATGCCCAAGGGGGCCAGAGACGCGTGCGAGGCATCAAGACGCGCCGCATACACCTCCGGTCAAAACGCCGGTTGCTTCCTTGCTTCCTGCGGCTTCTCGATCAAGCTCAACACGCTTCCGATCTGGAAGGACTGGGATGGTGGTCTGGTTCTTGTCCCTCCATATCAGGCGGCGGCGGATGAGTTGGAGGACGATTGAAAAACAAAGGCCCGCGAGAGCGGGCCTTTGTCTTACATCGTCACCTACGGCATTTTGGTGGGGCAATTTCTTGCCGTATGGCCTTCCTGCTCGCAGTTGCTGCACTTCTGTGGTGATCGCTTTCTCCTCTCCAAAGAACCGCCGATCAATTCTTCCAGTTCGGCGTCTACGCGCTCCTTTGTTTCGATAAGGTCCTTTATGCGCGTCAGGCGTTCGTCCAACATAATCACCTCCCTTCAGGTTCTGTGAATTTCAAAAGGCTCAAAACCCGCGCGCGACCATGGTTCCGTCAGCATGCTGGCATCTGGCGCGGGCGCTTTCTCCAGGGATGCCAACGACGGCATGGTCTTGAACAGCAGATAGCTGGTCCCTTTGCCGTCCGTGAGTTTGCTCACGAGCGACATGATGTTCTGCATGTGCTGCTCGCTGGTGGTGACATTAAGCACCAGGAGGTTAGGCAGCCCCCACTGGGTCTTGTAGATACCCTTGGCGATCTCGCGGTATTGCAAGATTTTTCGTAAGTATGATGTTTGCGACAGGGTATTGCGCATCACCGGCTCGTGGTTGCGGTCGGCCTCCAGCGCAAAGAAACGAAAAGATTTGGTTGGCTTGTACTCAATGCCGAACACCGCATCCGGTATCAGCGGTTTTGACGAGTGGTGCGTCGTCTTGCTGCGCGGAATGGTAAAAGAGACCTGACAGGGAAGCTCCAGCGGGCTCTCGCGGTCCGCGCCGGTTGCTGGCATCTTGGCCAGGATTTCCTCCCACGAGATCAGTCGCAACTGCGGGTCGGCCCGAATACCGATCTCAATAGAGGCAAGTATGTCGCAGACCATGAGGGAGTGAGCAAACTGCTGGCTCGTCACCGGTGTCACGGCGATGCCGATAGATCGCAGTGCCTGCGCGCCTTTGGTGCCAAGCTCGTATACGGCAGGCATATACCGGGCATTGATGGCCTGCCACTGTTGCGCCGGGCGATCGAGGTAGCCGTCATGGAAGAGGGTGCCGAGCCGTTTAATCACCGCGATCTTGTAGCCGCCGACGAGAGCGTGAATGAACGTAGAGCGTAGATACCGATAGCGATTGAGCAGCTTGAAAATCTCAAGGTCGCGTGGACTTAAGGCCAGCGGCTTGCCAGTTGCTTTGCGATGTAGGCGCGAGCGCTTTCGGGGGCGATCTGCTGTATCCAAAGATATGGAGGGCGCTGGCATGCATCGTGAGATACACGAAGGGACGAATTTGAAAACGCCCGCAATGCGCCGCTATGGACCTGGTGAGATGCTATGCGGCAGTATGTCGTCGACAGAAAAATTCAGAGTCTTTTACCAATCCGTCGATGGTCGGGTGTCAACTTGGGCTTCGTCGCTGACCGGCTGAGCCTTGGATTCTTCTTCAATCGGCGCGATGCGCGGCGGCTCAGGCGGCACGCAATACCGATCGCGCATGTTCCACCGAAGCAATTGTTCCTCTCTCTGCGTCATGCGAGGCAGCTCCTCCAATTGAAAGAACGGCACTTGCAGAGAGAGGGCATGTTGGGTGACGCCGCGGACGCTCGTTGCAAATGAACGCTCGGGCTGGGTCGCCAGGAAGTCCGGGGTGGTATGCATATTGCGGGCGAGGGTATGAGCGTCGCTATCACTTAGCGCCCGGACAATCTTAATCGACACGTTATTAAGCGCATCCAGCACCGCCGGGGAAACCTGGGCACAGCGCTGATTGGCGAGAATGAGCCCGATGTTCATTTTGCGGGCCTGATCGAGCAGCGTGGTGATGTTGGTGTCGTTGGCAATGTAGTCGTGACATTCGTCGATGTAGCAAAACACCGGGAGGCGTCGGTCGCGCTCCAGGGCGGCGCGTTCCTGCGCGCTTTGCAGCAGCATGGCGATGAAGAAGCGCCCGAACATCTCGGTCCGCTTGTCCTTGAGCAGATCTTTATCAGTATTGATCAAAATCACTTTGGAAGACTGCAATTCTGTGTAGAGATCGAGTTTCGAGCGCGGATTGGAAAACATCCGCTCGAAGGTGGGGTTCTCCAACAGGTACATTAGCCGCCACGCTACCTCCTGTTTGGTCTGCTTGAACTGCACGTCGTTGAACTGGGTGGCAAAGAACAGCTTGGCCGGCCCCTCCAGTTGGTCGATATATTGCTGGTACTCGGTCGAACCGGACAGCAACTCGGCAAAGGTATGGATGGTGGCGTCCGGGATTTGCATGCAGGCGCGTAGCACGTAGCGAAACAGGGTTTGCTGTTTCGGGGTCATCTCGGTCTCGGACAGGCTTCCGATCACATACGTCAGCAGCTCCAGCGTGCTGTTGGTCAGCCGCTCACGGTCCCGGACTGAGTAGTGGTCGAGGCGCTCTTTGCCCATGTCGAAGATATTGAGCGCCAGTGGAAACTCGGGATCAGGCTCGATTAGAACCAACTTGTCCTGCAGGTCGCCGCCTTCCGCAAAGCACTGCAGGCCGGCGATGTTGCGGATCAGATCACCCTGGCTATCCATGACGATGATGCTGGCTTCGTTGTTGGCCACCTTGGGCAGATCGCAAAGAAACTGGAACTGGATCGCCTGGGTCTTGCCGGCGCCTTGCGGGGCCAAAATCCACTGATGGGCGAAGCGAGTAGCGTCGGGAATGGGGAAGGGGACATTGCTCAGAAACAATCCTGGAAACGGCGTTCCTGACAGGAAGTCGGCCACTAACTCGCGGGGCGTCACACCGCGGCTGGTGCTGGGCGTACGAACCGACCGGGTATGGCGCGCCGCTTCCTCCGGGTTAAGGCCGCTGGCACGAGCCAGATTGTTTTCGAAACTCTTGCGCACCGACGCGAACAGTTCGGCCTGCACGACATCGTCGTCATACATGGTCGCCATGGTGCGCTCGATGGCGTCGCCCGGGTTAGCACAGATATCGATCAACGAGACGCTGAAGGTGGATGGTCTGTCCGACAATTGCGGCTCGAACACGAACGGCGGAAAGTAGCCAATCAGGCCTTCCAGTAGCCGTATGATCTTCTCGCGCCAGATTTCGACATAGAACTTTGGATCATTCAGCACGCGCTGTTTGACGATGAGCAGTGACTTTAACGCCTGCACCGAGTCGTAGGATAAATGGGCGAAGTCGGGGAGGGCCGGCATTCCGACAATAGCCGGCTCGCTGTGTAACAATTGCCATACCACCTCGCAAAATTCGGTGCGCAAACTTGCGGGCGGCATACGCCCGGCGCGGTCGAAGGCTTCATCTACTACGCCGTCGACAAAATCGATTGCCGCGTCGTCTTTGGCGTAGGGTGACTTTTTGTATGCTCGCTGAACTTGCATGTACAGCGCTTGAAGTTCTTTGCGCTCGCGGCCGGCCATTGAGCCGACGAATAATGCGCGAAAATTGGTCCATTGCAGGACATTGGAAAACGCCCAGTGAAAGATGTTGTCAGAGCTCAATGGCTTCCTCCCCGCCGAAATGAGTAGCGGCATTGAGGACCAGCTTGAAAGTCTTTGCAGCCTCGCGAATCTGATCTTCGACGGCCAGCATCTCAAGGATGTTCTTGCACTCAACCCGCTTACCGTGAACGAGATCGCCAACTGATATCGAAATGTTCACTGCCCTGAAGAACAGCCGCGACAGCAAGCCTAGCAACCCGGAGCCGCGATCGATTAAAACGCTCTTTGTGTAGAGCACGGTGTTCTTGAGGCGATACCGCTCGATGCATTGCATCTCGGCCGGCTCGATTTCGGCATGAACGTCGAGCCGAAAAACCATCTTGCCGGTCAGGCTTTTGCGCTGATCGCGGCGTAGGATCAGAAACATATTGGCCCCCAAACTTATCCCCGGGCCATTCTGGAAAACTTTGCGGAACAACGTCAAGCTGTATTAGGTTACTTTACCCCTCGGCGCTGGGTGCCGCGACCTTCATATTCCCTTCCCTAAGCCGGTTTTGGGTCGCTATCTAAAGACACCAAAGGCATCCGTGATGCGGGAGCGCTCGCTCGCGCATCAGGTAGAGGAAGACCAAGGAATAACATGAAAAAGTCGCGGCATGATGCCGGGCGGACCGATGTGCGGAATCATTGAAATGTATGGTGAAAATGTAAATTGCCGCTTGGCTATACGGTATAGCTTTGTGCATGGCCGTCGTACGGCTGCCATTATGGAGAAATCAGTGCCCCAATTGGGTCGGTTCACGGACATCGGTTACGCTGCGGTGGCGTCGTGTTAGGCGAACGGTCAGACTTACTTGATCTGTAAACAAATAGCCGTGGCTTGGACAGGCATTACACTGCTGCCGTATCGGTAGCAACCAACACTTCCGTCAGACCGGAATTCGGGGCCTACCGCAGCCTGAAGGCTTCCGTTGTTTCCAATACAGGCAGCAGAGACAAGTTTGGCTCCAGTCGGGCACGACAAGGACGCCTGCTGGGTGATGAAGTCCGTACGAACAATCGAGAATACGAACCTGTCTGCAAGGCGGGAAAACTCACTTTTGATAGTTGAAACGTCGGATTGGTAAGCTGTTCCCAAGGCATCGGTGAATTCTTTATTGCGCACCAAGGAATTTGCGAAATCGCTGAAGTTCTTCTTAATCGCGTCGTTGTTCGAATTTAGTAAGCCGGTAATCTTTTGTTGAACCTCTGTAATTTCGATTGATTTGGACTTTGCATCCTTCAGGATGCTTGTTGCTTCTGCGGCTGCGCTGTTTGCTTGCCCATTTGCAAGCCCCGTCTGTCTCGCTGCTTCGGTGATGATCGGCAACGCTCGTTCAATGACAGCTGCATCCTCATGCTGACCTACGATGTAACCCGTCAGGGCCGAGATAATCGTGAGTGCAGCGCCGGGGATAGCTATTAGTTTGAGCATATAGTCACGAATCGCTGCCAGTTGACCTGGTGATAGAGTATCACTGACTGTATCCGCGCTCGTCGACGGGAGTGGCGCACTAGTAGGAGTTTTGTGCGCCGAAACGGCAGGCGGATCTTCGGGCGGCGAAACGCCAAGCGAATCTGTCATAATAATTTCTCCAGTTCACGGCCTCGAGAATTTTATTTAACAAGTGGTTAGCAAGCTAAGTAGGGATGCATGAGAAGACCGGCTTTGATGATCGGTTTTGTGGCCACGTATTAGTTCTGAAGCGTTCATTTACCGCTCTCGAAGAGAAAAGGGGCGGCAGGTTTCGAACCCCACCGCCCAAAAGAACCCTTCAAAAGTGTCTGCGGTTTATGCAGCGCGAGGACGTGACGCGATCCAGGCTTCGATCTCGTCCGCGTACCAAGCCACCCTGCAAAGTCCAAGAACAACCCGAATGGGAAATTTCTGAACCTTCTCAAGGCGCGCAATGTGCGCGGGCGAGTAGGGAATACCGTAAACCGACTTCAGCTCCTTCTTCGATACCAGCCTTCTCAACATGTTCATCGACCACTCCGTGAAGAGCGTCGACGCCCATTGGTTTGAGGAACCAGCTAGCGGGCAGGGCAGAACATACGAGTAAATTGTCTACTTTACAACCTGAACATAGGGAACTCGGCGACGGCTGGACTTGTTTGGCTCCCCAGCAGCGGAATAGAAGGGTTGGGTTCAACGCGTTCCGCGTTCGACGCCCTCGAATACGCGGGTGAGGCTCGCCAAAAGCGGTGTTCATTATGCTCTTGGTAAGGCAGCTGACCCTCTGTGTGTTTCGACGAACTTGACGAAATTGCTGTTGTAAAATCTCTTGTTTTCCTCCCAGAAGCGCGCCGGCATTGGAAGTCGAAGAAAGTCCTTTATGTCGTCAGCCAGCCCCTCCTGGGCGATCAAGCTGCCAGCCTGAAGTAGATGATACGAACTGCTGAGGTGCAGGAAGATAAATTTCAAAAACTGCTTTTCCTCGAAGCTTGTCTCTTTCGTCCAGAGTTCACTATTATCGGACAGGATTTCCTGAAGTGTCTTGTTTTCCATCGCGAGTTGCCAAATCTCACGATTGTACTTCACAAGGTTCATATAGTTGCTTACTTGTTGAGCGCGAGTATTGCGCCAAAATGTGTACGCTGCGAGCAAGAATCCCGCAACAATGAGAACGGTCTGAACTATTTGAAACCAACTGGGCCCAACGCTATTAGCCATCTAAACGCACAGACGAAAGTGAATAGAATTCGCTTTGAGTACGGCAAACAAGGTCAAAAGTTTGCATATGCTCTCAAGATCCTGAAACCTCCAACCCCCTCGAAGTACATTACGCTCGTCGTAATCATGCATAAAGGCGAAGCGAGAGTCGAAAATCATGAAGTCGTGGCGCACGTTCGATTCCAACAGCTCGGCCAATTGCTCATAATGAAAAAAGAATATTCGCTCTCCGTACTCCTCGGATATTTTGTAGTTTTCAATTTCCCAATTCAGATAGGCGGAACGTGGAACCTTGACTGGACGCACGCGGGTAATTTCTACCCGGTCAGCGGCTAACTTTTTGTAGAAGAGATCATCTCCCTTTTTGGACTGGCGGATCAGTTCGATCGCTCGGATTGTGTCGCCCAGACGGAATGCGTCGTAGCTCTGATTATCTATCTCGTGATATTCTTGTCGGCGTTCAAACTTAAGAAGCTGACCTCGAACCGAGTCATACGCTGCTCCAAAACTTGCAAGAAAGTCTTGGGGCGAACCAAAATATTCGCCGGCAGAACTGAGGTCATCAGTTTTTGGGAAAAATTTCATAAGATCTCATTATACATCCTTAGCAGCATCAATAAAGACCGCGCGCGGAACAACGACAATCTCCTCGTCCGGGCCACAGCTCGCAGACAAAGGGAGGTTTGCTTTCAAGTATGCTGTCTTTCGCAGGCCGATTACCGCGAAGTTGCCGTCATCTAACTCCCAAACGTCAGGGCACGAATTGAGACTGGCGGAATTGTTGTCACCGCCCTGATGATAGGTCTTACCAAGACGCCGTTTAAACATTTCAATCTCCGTGTTTAAAAAGTGAACGTAGGAAACATTACCACATAAAGTTGCATCGACAAGCGAGTTATCATAAAGCGGCAAATGCCAAGTTATTGCCCATCCCACATTCTAGCCGCGAACTGCCGTTCCTCTTCACCACTTACCTCAGCGTAAATCGCCGTAGTCCGTAGCGATGCGTGTCCGAGCCATCTTTGAACAAGATGGGGTGGAACGTTTGATTGAAATGCCGATACGCCAAAGGTGTGGCGCAAACCTTTCGGGCTCGCCGCTAGACCGACAATATTCGCTGTCGCCATAATCGTTTTGATGAGCCTCCATGCGGTGGTGCGACTCCACGGCCAAATAGGGCGGTTGCGCAGCTGCGGATCGAGCCGAGCCGTCCCAATTCCAAACTGGCGCTCAAACTCAGACATGATCTGTAGGGGGAGGGGAATTTGTCGGATGAAACCCTGCTTGCGTCGCTTCAAAGTCCTCAGTGCGATGTCACCTGATTCGACATCGACAGCATTAGGCGTCAGCGAAAGCACTTCCGATATTCGGCCGCCGCTCAAGGACAGGACCGCACAAAAAAGGCGTTGTTTTGGAGGAAGCGTTTGGATCGCGGATTGAAATCTCTTTTGTTCGGCAGCGTTCAGATATTTGCGGGAGCCATTGCTTCCAAACAGACTTGGTTCGGGCTGACGCGAAGCGTGCATCTTAACTGGTTCGCTTCCTTTTCCCCGAAACAGAATGGCCAATTTTGTTGCAAGCGATTTGGTCCTTATTTTCTTAGTCTTTTGCCGTTGTTTGCGCTCTGCGCGTAAGTGCCCGATCATAAATAGGGGTTAGAAAGCCCCATAATATCACGCTCTGAAACAAAATTGGCCATACGGTAGCATCGCCCGGGACTGAGCGATTGGCGTCATGCAACGCGATCGGTGAACCGGGGAAGCCATGCGGATTGTCGGGGGCCTTCTATTTATATTTGGCTTTCTCATCTCACTTTCAGTTGTCGGGGCATTCATCGGCGTGCCGATGATGATGCTTGGCATAATTTGTATCATCTTCGGTGGCGGCCGACGCAAAGTGGTGATCAACAACGTCGTATCCGTTAACTCACAGCCGGCCGCGCTACCGGAAGATATGCAACCGACCTTTGCTGACGCCGCGCTAAATCCACACAGACAAGGGCCTGTTCTTGAACAACGGGACAGGCGTGCTCTAGCTCCTCCCGATAACGGTCACTATCGCGAACGAGAGCTTAGAACCATAAACCCAGATCCCTATGACAGAGGAAAGTGGAGAGCGCTGGTCGAATACGACTCGGACATCGCGCGGGTCGTAAGTGCGCTATCTCCGTATGGACAAAAATATATTGATCAATTGGCGGCAGCCTACCTCGCTCTGAACGACAAAGAATACCTCCCCATGATTGTTCAGAAGATACTCGCGACCGCGAAAGACGATGTGGGTAGGCATTCTCAGATATAGCAAGGGCGTTTTATGTGCATGAATGTTCTAGACGTTTCGAACGTAGAATTGTCGCCTCGCGACGAGCTGCTTTGGCTAAAGATGATCTGATGCAAAGAACAACGCGAACGATAGCGGCTGCGCTGCCGCTGTTAATGCGAGCCGCGCTTGGTATGCGCTCTGGTGGGCAGCTTGTCGCGGCGCTGTGAAAAAAATCTGGTGATTCAGCCGTTGATTTTTGGATGGCCGCTCGTGGCCGTCGTCAGCGGTCATAGAGATTTGTAATTCTCGATCGGGCGCCAAAATGAAACGGTATTTATGGCTTTGTTTTTTACTAGCCGGCTGCAGCACGAATTCTGGCGGACAGCAATTCTCTTCCGATGCTGCCAAACAGATCCACGTTGGTACCCCCAAGTCCGCGGTGCAGACCCTCTTAGGTGCACCGTTTACCCGCAGCGTAGCCAACGGCGAAGAGACTTGGACGTATAGCTACGTCGAATCGAACACTTCAGTCTCGCCCGTCAGCTTGATTCCTTATGTGGGTATGGTCGCGGGTGGTGCGACCAACTCCAGCGTGAGCAAGATAATTAGCATTCGATTTCGGGGTGGGAACGTAGCGCGATGCTCGATCAACATAAGCACCCAAAATACGAGCATGTCTGGTGGCGCTCTTACTGGTTTTCGTCAAGACGGAGGTCAGACACAGACGTTCGAAAATGATTGCGATAAGCAGTAAATGTTTTGGGCCAATGTGCAGAACCAGCGCAGCTCAAGCGCCACCCGCCTAAGCTCGTGGCATCCAAATCCGGTGTGGCGGCGTGCCAGCACAACTCTGGTACAACTATTGGGCAACGCGCTTAAGCTAATCTTTTTTATCGATTTCAAACTGAGGCCGGGTAAACGTTATCGAATTCCGGCGGCCTCTCCGGTCAAGCGGCCGCTGAGAGCCATAAAGAAAATTCCCCGTATCTTCTGGCAGACAAACCACAGCGCTGAGGTGACGCTCTCAGTCTACGTAAACTATTTGTTCAATCGATTCCTAACGCCAACCTTTGAGTATCGTTTTTTCGATGACGATGACTGTGAAAAATATGTCAGAGAAAAGTGTTCTGGGGAAATCTATGAATGCTATTCACGACTCCAAATCGGAGCAGCCAGGGCAGATTTGTGGAGGGTGCTCGTTCTCCTGCACGAAGGCGGTATTTATCTAGACATAGATGCTGCATTTTCCTGGTGTCCTGAATCCTTCCTGTTGCCGGATCAGACCGAGTTGCTTCTCCGCGAGGGCGATGGAAGATTGACGAACTATTTTCTTGCAGCATCACCGGGAAATAAAATATTTGCCGATATTCGGGATCGAATAGTAAGCAACATTCATTCGAATTCGCTTAAGAGCGTTTTTGATATGACCGGACCGACTGTCGTGGATATCGTCGCCGGTTGTGCAGCGGTTGAGGTAGAAAGAACTAAGCTGGTGTGCCGACAAGGGCAATTTACCAAAAAAGTTTTCCAGTATCCAGATAACCTGAGGGGCTATTGGGCAAGGGAGGAGGAGAAAAAACCTATCGTGAAAGAACGAGAGCCGACGCCTAAATCCCAAGCGTCACCGCGCTAAAGGGCTTCGACGGCATCCCGTCGATCATCAGTTTGAGATAGATATGATAATTCGGTAACTGCATGAGATCGAGCGGCTCGAACCGTGCCTGAAATTCCTTCGCAAGATAGGTGGCATCTTCAACACCGACGCGAAACGAAATTAGTGTGCCGACGTTACCCATGACGGCGTATCGAATATCGGGCTCTAGTTGCTGCAAATACTGCGCCGCGACGGTAAACCCAAGCCGGTACTTGCGCATTTCGGACAGCATGTTTGCCAAGGCAAGGGTCGTGAAGCTCCCAAATTCATCAATGTAGACGAAGAAGTCGCGGCGCTTGGTGGATTGCATGTCCGCCCGACTGTATCCGGCGAGGCCAATGGTCGTCACCAGAAGGGCGCCGAGCAATGATGAGCTGTCTTCGCCGATTTTCCCCTTGGCGAGGTTGACCAACAGAATTTTCCCATCATCCATCAGCTGGCGGATATGAAGATCTTGCTTTGGTGCAGTGAGAATTCGGTTGAGCATAGGGTCGGCCAGAAAGGCACCTACCTTGTTTTGGATTGGCGCGGTCCCATCAGCGCGGTAGCCAAAAGAGAATTTTTCAAATTCTTTTTCAAGAAAAGCCCGCACCGGCTCGTTTTTGAGAGATCGTGCAATCCCTTTCCGGTATTCCTTATCCGAGAACATTCTGAGGATATCGTGCAGGGTCGCATCCGGCTGCTCAAGGAGCGCCATCAGCGTATTGCGCAGGATGTGCTCCATGCGTACGCCCCAGGCGTCCGGCCATTTCTTCTTGAAGACCTCCATCAAGCCAGAAGCGGCGAGGGGAATGCGGTCCGCTCGGACGTGACGCAGCGGATTGTAGCCATAGGGTTGGGCAGGGTCCGCTGCGTCAAGGTATATGACGTCTGAGGCTCGTGATTGCGGGATGCGTGCCGCTATGCGCTCGACGAGGTCACCATGTGGGTCTATCAGTGCAAACCCGGCACCGCGCGCCATGTCCTGCAGCGCCATCGTTTCAATCAAGGTTGATTTGCCGGTGCCGGTCTTTCCGAGGATGAACATATGGGAGAAGCGGTCTTCGTTTCGTATCCCGAAGACCCGCCTATCATCGCGAAAATCAACGCGCCCCAGTGTAAGCACCGCATTGTTGTTGGAATTCATCTACCAACGATACGAATCGTGACTTTCTTTACACGGCGCAACATCATGTAGAATTGGCAAAAAAAGACACCTCGGATGGCCTGTCGACATTTGCCAATCAGACAAACTCTCACGTCTAGCCGGTGAATGCTTTGCGCTCATACTGGGTGAAGACGTACCGCCTCGGTCTTGCGCTCTGCTGCCTCATGGTGGGACAGCGGTAGCAAGACGGAGGCGGTGATGAGTGACGATCCATCGAAACCAAGGATAGCGTGCGGTAGTAAGATCGCTGTGCTCAACGATGCCTTTCGTCGGAGTTTTTCCGGCGGCAAGGTTTTGCTCACGGCGGGAGTGAATGAGCTACCCGACATGGTCAAAGCCGAGGCGCTGCAGCTTGTGGCCTCTTATGAAAAGTTCGATTCGGATAACGATCCACACGCAGAGCGTGACTTCGGGAGCTTTGAACTTGTCGGTCGAAAATTCCTTTGGAAGATCGACTATTACGACGCGCATATGGAGTACGGGTCCGAAGACCCCTGTGATCCCGAGAAGACCCTTCGCGTGCTGACCCTGATGTTTGCACATGAATATTAGCCCCCTCGCGGGGTTTTTCACTTTATAGGCTCCTTGCTCAAGTTCCTCGGCTTTTGAGAAGATACGAGCTTCGAGCAGATGGGTGGTTTAGCCAGGTCTTCGCGCGAGACCGTGGGGGCAGCAAGATGGTGCGAAAGACCAAGAAGAGCCTAGCAATTTTCTGAAGGTCGAATGCCCATAATGGGTCGGTCTGTGGGGATCAGCCAAAAGGTGGCCAGCCGCAACGGAGCCCAAGGTCCTTTACGAAAAGATCGCCAGCCGTCTCCAATTCGTCCCGGGAAAGTCGTCCAAGTTCACTGGACCGCGCCGTGATCTCCTTCAATCATATTCTTCCTCTACCCGTACTTCCTTTCGTGCTGTGAACGCTGACTTCCACCTTTTCAGACTAACAAAGGCTCCTAACCGAAATTTCTGTATTGTGATCCGCTTCGCCAGGCGGGGTATCCTCACTACTTTGTTCGGCGGGTCGGTCTCACTTGGAACTCGCTCCGGAAGATGTTGCGGGTTTTCCATGGTCACTTCTCCGTCTGGTTACAACCTCCTCTACGCACGCACAACTCTCTGGGAAACATGCGAAAATCGGAATAATCTCGCATATCGTGTGGACTTATATCATATAGTGTACTACAATATATGCGGTATAAACGTTCCTGTCCAGCGAATCATTTTGGATGCTGGATTTCTTCAACGAGAGGGGTTTGCGCATGGAGGCTCAATCGAGAGTCACGATTCCAACGTCACGGCCGCGAAATCAGCGAGCAACGGGAAAGGAGGTTAGATCTTCTAAGGCTCGTGCCGACTCGAGATCGAGTGGAAGACGTCGATTTAGTATCACGCTCTCCGAGAAGGCCTCGGGTTCCTTTGAGTGGCTAAAAAAAACGACCGATGCCGATACTGATAGCGAGGTAATTCGCAATGCACTTCGGCTTCATCATGTTTTGCTTCAGGGTGCGATAGACGGCGACACTTTTTTTGTTCGCCCCGCTGGAAAGTCGGGCGGCGAAATGGTCAAAGTCGAACTGTTCGCCTCAAAATAGTGAGGTGACAACAATGGGCGCAACTATAGTTGCGCCCATTTCTGTTGCAAACCCAAGCAACTGATTTCGGGATGATATCCGTTGGCAAGGAAGGTTCAATTCGACACGCTGAATGCTGAGCGAAAATGTAAGACGCACCGATGCGTTGCGTAGGAGGCCGGATAGAGAAAATTGCCCTCGCAACAGCAATGGGACATCAGTTCGCGCAATAGACGCGGCGGACATTTTGCGAGCCGTTTCGCCATGTCTTTCCCGGTCAATGTAAGTTTTCAGCGTCGCGTACCGCATGGCGAATCAAATGACTGACTGCCCCAACTACTCAGAAAAGCTTTCGGCGGATGGTGGTTTACGCTCTTCGTGGATGATGCGAGAAATCTCAACCTCATCGTTCTCCACTCGATAAAAAATGCTGTAGGGATGAACGAAAATGGCATGGAGGCCGGAAACTAATTCATTGCGCGGCGGTCCCATTAGAGGTTCGACTTTGAGCCTTGAGGCTCCAACATCAATTTCTAACAGCAAGTTGTCCGCAATTTCAGGAGATGCCACGCGGGAATAATAGCGGTATATGTCGAGCAGGTCTCGCTGGGACGCGGGCGACCAAGTGAGCCGTCTAGTCCCGGCCATGCTCCTTGCGAGCTTGCCCTATAATATCTGGCATATGTATCTCGGTCCCCATGCCAGCGTCGAGTTCTCGGATGCCAATTTCAACTTCTGCCCGAAGGTGAGCGAGGGCCTCGACTCTTTCTAGTACGTCACGACCAATCTTCTCTTGCGCTGCTTCGGGCAGCGCAGATGCCTTGCTCATCGCCAACTCTAGGGTCTTCGTAGTCATATACGCATTATATCATAGTCCCGTTTCAGGCGCAGCAAACCGCTACCGATCGTAGTTTGGGGTGCAACGCTCGCACGAAATCAAGCGTCGCGAGACGCTAATGCGCGAATGTAAATTGTAGTATGAAGTGCAACTTCGAAACCGTCTTTAGAATGGCGTACACGAAAAAAACTCCCCGCCGATCGAGAGCGGGGAGGAAGACCGTAGAAGGTGTTCCGATCCGAGTCAGAACGTATCCTTTAAGTCTTGTCGGGCTTTCGCGAGCGCTTCACCGGCATCTGAGGCCTCGCCCACCTTTCGATTCGTGAGTTTGGAATCCGAATATCTATGTTCGGTACCAAAGGTTCGCTCGACCTCACCGGTACGATCGTTGTAAGCGACGCGACGTTCCCAGTGATCGCCTTTCGTGTCTGTGTAAGTAACCTTGCCAGCAGTAAACCAACCCATGATGCTTCTCCTTGCTAGTATCGCAAGCAGACTGGGCCGCATGACGTTCATCGTTCTTTCAATGACGAAGTGTACGATGGAAGCTGCGGTAACCCACTTAAAAAACTCCTTGCGATGGGTTTCTGCAGGCCGGGCCTGATGATGCAGACCCGGCCACATCTTTAATGCAATTGTCAGTGAATCGGTTCCGAGCAAAACGCTTCAACATCTGCGGTCAGTTGAGATCCACGAGGCGCTTGCGGAGCCTGCGATTGGGGATTGTAAGGGTTTGAGTGATATCCAGTTGCGATGCGTGCGCGAGCGACGGTCCTCTCGGAAAGAACTCCCGCAATAGCCCATTGAAGTTTTCATTTGAGCCACGCTGCTGCGGGCTGTACGTGTCAGTAAAATACAGTATTTTGCTGCTTGTCTCGATTTCGTGCCATAAGAGCAAAACGTCTCGTATACAGATGTGACCTCGAACAAATTAATGTTGTGGGATGCAATTCACCGACGAGCGTCTCGAAGAATTTCGGCGGCTCTACAAACAGGCATATGGGGAAGAGATTTCGGTAGACGATGCCCGTCACCTAGCACACCGCCTAGTCAGGCTGTATCGGCTATTCAATCAGCTCGATCAGCGGGCGGCGGAATCACCACCTCCGGATCAAAGCGCTGGCAAAGCCTCCTGATGTTCTCAAAGGTCTTTCTATTCGCTTCATCGCTTCATCGCGCGCAACGGTGGAAAAATCCTGCAATATCTTTTTCATTTCTCGCTTTGGCATACTGTTGGGCTTCCGAACATCGTCGATGACTCCCAGCCGAGTAATACCCGGTCATACCGGGCCTAAGCGGTTATTCGCCTTGTTTTGATTCCTTCGAGCGGGTTTGCCAAACAGGCAAAAAGTCACGTCATGTGCTGGCTGCTACGCACGATACCATGAGCGCATGGCCCGAGATCGAATAGCGCTATGCATATCACTTCCGTCCGACCTTGCCGCTGAGCTTGATACGATTTGCGTCAGGGAACGTCGAAACAGGTCGGAACTTATTCGTAAGGTGTTGCGTAGGTACCTCAATGACCGGCTCTGGCGGCTGGCCGAATCTCTCAACACACCAGATGAAAATGGGATATTTGATCACCCGCCCCGGACTCGTAGAGTTTTTTGAGCGCTTGCGTCACGCATGAAGGTGCGCGTAACTGAAACTGTCGAGCATATACGAAACTAAACGGCCGCTGCCCCGAAGGGCAGCGGCCGTGAGGTTAATACCCAAATTCTAACCATGTCCCTGATGAAGCGTAAGTGCTTCGTATAGCCGCCTTTCCGTACATGGCGAGCGTCGCAAAGCATTCCAACATCAGGGGGTCTTTCCCGTGCTAGTTACAGAAGCTACCAAATAAGCAACGACGACAACAACTCAGTCGCATGTAGTGTTGGCCAAGTTTCTGTTCTCGTCGCGAGAAGGTTATAGATTGCTCCTGCCATGCCGCCGATCACCAGCCCTATTAAAAATGACAGCAAATAACTTTGGCTGAGAACAAAAATGGCGACGGTAATAACCAAGGAGATGATCCATATCGCTAAGCTAACTAACGCTCGCTTTCTGTTGTTGCCGTCCTGTTTATGCTCCATCGAATTAGTATACACCGTCAACAGCCTACCTCCTTCGTACAGGGCCATAGTTCGGATAGGTCGGAGCATACTGCCGGTATTGAAAGGGTGCGGCTGGCGGGTAGTAGGTTTGTTGCACCCGAGGCGGGGCTGCATACGGTTGTGGCCTGATCGAAGGATCGTAATAGCGTTCCCCGATGTAATTACCCGCTTTGTATGCATAGTTTCCGCCGGGCACGAGTCGGCCAGCAATATAGCCGGCACCTTTATTCACGGCCTCAGCTCCGCAATACACATAATCATAACCACTAACGTAGCTGCTTCGCCTTAGGCATGACTGCGCTTCAGCCGAGGAATACGTGGCAACTCCGCAAATTGTTGCAAGAATTATTCTAATGGACATTGAAATCCTGTTTCCAAAAAAGAATACCAAAATTACCTGGTACCCAATGATTTCCTACTCCCGACAGAAGCAATCACTTCCGCGAGCACAACAATACAGAAGATTACAACACGTTCAGAAGAGCTTAGGTCATCCCCACGGGATTGAATGTACAAAACAATGGCCCAGTTCGCGAGAAACGCCAACACAATAATTATAAGAAATCTGCCGTACTTGGTCACTTGTGTAATATAGCAAACGTCTTTTTCGCGATGCCGATTCCATACCCGGGGTTCTTTTTTTGAAAAAGGTGTGCACCTTGCCAAAATCCAATGATCCGGCACACTGGTCGGATGCATATATCAGATGAGCGTCTCGAAGAATTTCGACGACTATACCGGAGGGCATATGGGGAGGAAATTTCGGCAGACAATGCTCGTCACATAGCACATCGGCTGATTTGCTTCTATCGATTGCTTATGCAGCTCAATGCGCGGACGGAGCAGGTATCTGCTCCGGCTCAAATCGCTCAGTGAGCCGCCTGATATTTTCGAAGGTCTTTCTATGTGCCTCATCCCGTACAACGGCAGAAAAGTTTAGCAGCATCTCCTTCTTTTGCCACTTTGGCATACTGTTGGGTTTCCGAACATCGTCGACGACTCCCAGCTGACGTGGACAAGTGGCGTTTTTCGTTAGTAACGAGAACGGTTTTACGGCCTCAACATTGAGTATTTTTCCCTTCAGAGTGAGGTTCGATACGACTGTTTCCAGGATCAGCCGTTTACTCAGCGCAAGCGGTGTACCACCGATCCGTTTTTTCTGGGGCGTGCGGAACCCCCAATCATCGCGCGCTAATATTGCAATCGTCTTCGGGGAATACGCACCCGTGAGCATGAGATCGAACATGTTGCGTACAAGTGGAAAATGGATCGGATCTTTGATGATCGTCTTAGTAACCGGATCATTGAGGTATCCCAAGGGAGCCTGGTTGGGACGCCATCCTTTTTCAAGTTTTGTCAGATTGCCGCGCTTGACGTTTTCTGAGAGCGCGTCTGAGTAGTATTTCGACTGGCCGAACATGATCTGGAGCATGAACTTGCCCTGAGAGTTATTTTCAAAGGTGTACGTGGCAAATTTCAAATCTTTAATGACGCCGCGATCGAGGAGGTAAACGATTTGCCCGCCGTCTATCGAGTTGCGCGCCAGGCGATCCGGTGCCCACGCAACAATGCCAGCTGCTTCACCTTTTGAAATCCGTGCCAGCATATCTTGGAAGTGCGGTCGCCCTGGCGCTTTTGCGCTAAAGGCCTCCTCGTAAATACCGACAATTTCAATGTCGCCTCGATCGCTAAATGCGCGTGTGAGCGACGAGAGCTGCGACTCGATCGAGAGGATTTGGCGATCCTCGGACTCGCTCGATTTTCGGCAATAGATAAAATATCGCATAACGGCTGAGACTCGGGATTCTATGCCTAATCGAGCAGTATTGCGAATCCCCTTGTCCACAGGGTAGCTGCAGTGGTCTGCCTGCGGCAGACGGTACGTTGCGCCAACCAGGCAAGAGTTCACGTCTCTACTTGTTCATTGGTCGCCCGTAAGCTGACACGAATGAATGACGCCGAAGGGAAGCGGTCGAATCGAAATGTGGTACCCACAGTGTCTGAGGTGCTCGCTGACAGTACCATCGTGGAGTTGGTGTATATGCCAGAAGAGCATACGACGCAGTTTGCGGTCTATGCTGCCGGGCAATGGTCCCTTGAGGATCGCATCGAGACAGGCGGCAAGGTCCTCGTTCCGTTTTCTCCGGACAACAATCTCATCAAGAACGACGTGGTGCTGCTGCCGTCGGAGCCGCAGGACTATGGGAGTGTGGAGCAACTCATTGCGGATGTGCAGGCATTCATCCACCGCTATGTAGACGTGACCCCAGCCTTCGAAGAAGTCGCAACCCACTATGTTCTTTTGAGCTGGGTGTATGATGCCTTCAATGAGATGCCGTACTTGCGCTTGCGAGGTGATTTCGGCACGGGCAAGACCCGGACGCTCCTGACCATTGGCTCCCTTTGCTACAAGGCATTTTTCGCGAGTGGTGCATCCACCGTTTCTCCCATTTTTCATACCCTTGATGCCTTTCGCGGCACCTTCATATTCGACGAGGCCGACTTCCGGTTTAGCGACGAGCGAGCCGAGATCGTCAAAGTGCTCAACAACGGCAATGTCCGTGGTATGCCGGTCTTGCGGACCATGATGAATAGGCAAAAGGAGTTCAACCCGCAGGCATTTCAGGTGTTCGGACCAAAGATCGCGGCCACGCGCTCCAATTACGATGACAAGGGGCTGGAAAGCCGTTTTCTGACGGAGGACATGGGTGCGCGGCGTCTTCGATCGGATGTCCCGGTCAATCTACCGCCGCAGTTCAAAGAGGAAGCACAGGAGCTGCGTAACAAGCTGCTCATGTATCGCTTCCACCATCGGCATACAGCCAAACTGAATGACAAGCTGGTCGATCCCAAGCTTGAACCGCGCCTCAATCAAATCCTCATGCCCCTCTTGAGCATCATTGAGGAGCCGTCCACGCGCGCCAAGCTCAAAGCGCTTGCGCTCGATGCCTACAGCAATATCGTGGCAGAGCGTAGCCTCTCGATCGAGGCGCAGGTGCTGGAAATCATGGTGCAGTGCATGGGCGAAACTGAGCATGCGGTCGTCTCGATTCAGGAAATCACGACGCGAATGATACAGCAGTACGGCTCCGAATATGACCGACCGATTACCAATCGGTGGATTGGGAGCGTGCTGCGCAGGCGCTTGCATCTGCACACCTACAAAAGCCACGGCATTTACGTTATCCCCACGAGCGAGCGGGTGAAGGTCGTGCAATTGTGCGCGCGCTTTGGCGTCGATATTGAATTCAAGGTGGGGATAGCGGAAGCCGCTGAAGAACAAAATCAAACGGTACAATCAGGGGACGTGGGGACTTCAGAGACTCAGTAAACGGTACGATCGCTCCCATATGTTGCGCAAATGTAACCCGGATAGCACCGGGCATATTTTTCTGTGCGTCGCGTGTACGTCCCCACGTCCCCATGTTTGACCGAGATTAGATCGGGGCTTTGATTTTGCCGTTCAGGCAAGATGTTGCGTCTGATGCAAGCGGCAGCTCTCGCTCAAAATGGATCGCATGTCCTGACCGTCATGGTTGGGGACCAATATTTCATGGAGAAAAAGCTTGCACGATATTTACGCCCGCATCGCCGGCGTTGGAGATTAACCCAGGAGGACCTCGCACGCCTGCTTGGGTACGCGGACAGTTCTTTAGCTTCTCGTATTGAGAACGGCATCCGAAATCCGAGTTTGTTGGATGCACTGGCGCTGCAAGTTGTTTTTGGCCTTACGCCAATGGACCTGTTTCCGGCGCTTTTCAATGACGCCGAGGATGCCGTGCTCCGACGAGCAAAGGAGATGTACGAGGAGCTTCAGGATGTTCCCTCGAAAGCGGCGCTGAAGAAATTGGAGTTATTAGATGAAGTAATTAAGCGGGCGATTTCTCGCCTGCCCCCCGATAAATGAATACTACTCGACGACATGCTTTGGTGCTCGGGCTGTATCCGACCACGCGCGGCTTCGCTTTCGCGCTGTTTGAAGGCCCGCTTTCACCCTATGACTGGGGCATTTCCCATATGAAGGGAGATAAGAACGAGTGGTGCCTAAAGAAGATTTCCGGACTGTTGGATCGGTACACGCCCGATGCGGTAGTGCTGCAGGATATGTCGAGTGCCGGCACGTGGCGAGTGCAGCGAATTCGAACCTTGAACAGCGAAATCGCAAAGCTGGCCGAGGCGCGTGGACTTCCTGTCTTTTCCTATTCACGTCGGCAGGTGCGCCCCTATTTTCCACCGCCTCACACAAGGCAAAAGATCGCCGAAACCATCGCTCAACATATCCCCGCGTTCGAGAGCTTTTTGCCGCCGGTACGGAAAATCTGGAATAGCGAGAACCCGCACATGAGCCTATTTGATGTCGCGGCGCTGGTACTGACACATTATCAAGTCGGGGCCGACTAAATGGACGCTCGGATGGCTTCGTGCTCTTGATGTCAAGGAGGGGAGACACCGGATTTTGAATTTCAGCGCCCCAATCTCCTAATAGGTCATCTTTGCTTTTCTCTTGCTGGACTGTCGGCGCGAGCTGTCGCTCTCGCTGGTCACGACAGGTCGCGGCTGGTTCGTGGTTGTCATGGGATGATAACGCGGGCGGGGGGACGCCGCGGTTGTCCCACATCAAAGAGACAATTGCCTAGTATAGACACAGATTTCGTGACAAGTGGTCCCTTAACATCGGGCGCATCTCAACAAATTTGACCGCGTACTCGTCGAAGAAAATATCCAGGCGGGCATCAAGCTGTACAAGCTCGGCTTTTCGACGAACTACGTTTTGCGATTCGAGAAATAATATACATGTCGTGAATTTTGAAAGCTTGATGGGTCGAGCAAAATCGGCACTGGCCTTAAGCCGTTTCAGGCTAACCTCTCGAATGCCGCCCCTTTGGAGGCTTGCTTCCCATAGACAATGTAGCAGTATGAAATATTCAGTGCTTGCCAGAAGTTTCTTTTTTATGGCGCCTTTGCCTGTCTTACCTAGCGCTGCTGAATGAACCGATATGTGTTCCAAGAGTTCGGACCAATTTGGAAGATATTTGGTTACAACAAATTCAAATGTCTTCTGCATTATTATGCTAGATGCTGCACTTTGTGCGTCGGAAACCTCTCGACCGAAAAGCTCCTCCATCACCTGCCCTGTGTAATCAGCTCGGCCTAGTTCGAGTTCCGGTCGAATCTGCACGGTTGCCTCAGCAGGAAGGTAACGTTCTGTTTTTGTCGTTCTCAGCTCGATAGCTTCTTCGCCTGCTTCGCTTTTCGCAAGTATTTTGACGTATTGCAGTTTTCGAAGATCCTCAAGAAGGATTGAAATATCGCTTGTGGCGTTCTTTCCGATCGCACTGAATGTTTGAAGAGTTGTACTGAGATCGGAAACCGTGCTCGTGCGCTTAGGCGCTTCAAGCAAGCTGTTAATGAGAAAATATTGCGGCCCCAGATTTCTCGACAGATCAAACGCCTTGTAAAAATACTTCGATAATCTCAACCAGAACGCCACTTCGTCGATGTATCTGCGCGGATCAAAGGATTTTCGGTGCATCCGGATGGTCCTAAAGAAAATGAAGTATGAGTTGTTATAACAAACATCTGGAAATGTGACACCAAGTCGCAAGCTTTCGTATAGCGGTCAATCCGTTGAAATATCAAATCAATTGTCTTGGTGCTTGGTGAAATTTAGAGAAAGATGGGTGATCCCAGCAAGAGAGGAGGTGATTGTAGTGGGTAACAACGGTTCTTCCGGCCAAGGGACGGCATCTTCCGATTATGATTCCAGCCTCCCGAACAATGATGCCGAAACTCAAGCAGCACGGGATTCTGCAAAAGAGTCTATGATCGAGAAGTCCTGGAGCGACACTAAGGCGAAAGACGGCGCCGATTCGCTCTGGAGTTCGATCTTCGGCCGAAAATAGTGTAAAATGATCTCGGGCGTGGTGCATATCGACAACATGCACCACGTCTATTTACACGGCGATGTCACAACAATCTTTTGACAGCGAGCGAGGGCTGGTCCGGCAAGCATCTTTCGATCCGATTGCTCGCGAAGAACTTAGACGTAGGCTTGGGGATCACGTGTCTTTATATTGTTTGGAACTGATGAAATCGAGAGGCATTGCAAGCTCGCGTGAGACCGAACTTTTTGCCCTGGCGATGGATTTGTTCGATCAAATCTTTAATATCTATTTGAAAAATGGTGGCCTCCTTCACACAGAGGAGGGTCATTTTTATGACTATTACAAGTGGTGGGCTCGGCAAGCGATCGTTAAGGCGACTACATAGCGCACCGTGGCGCGACTGAGATCGAGCTAAGCGGCATACTGCGTTCGAATAGATTGCTGTCTGAATTCGTCCAGTAGGTTCGCCCATTCCTGCATAAGCTTCGTCCGCTCGGTCAGATACTTCGCCCTGTTGTAGGCGCGCCGTATTTCGTTCTCATCGATATGGGCTAGGGCGGCCTCAATCACGTCTGGACTGAAACCCCGTTCATTCAGAATGGTACTGGCGGAGGACCGGAAGCCGTGCGCGGTCATTTCGTCTTGCGCGTAACCCATGCGTCGCAACGCCGAATTCATTGCATTCTCGGAAAGCGGTCGGTCCAGCGATCTGATAGAAGGAAGGACAAGCTCGCCATTCTCCGATAGCGGCCAAATATCCCTGATAATTGTGAGCGCTTGCTTTGACAGCGGCACATCGTGGGGCCGTCGCATTTTCATGCGCTCTGCCGGAATGCGCCAGATAGCTTTTTCGAAACTGATTTCGTTTCGTTTCATGCCGCGCAATTCGCCGGGGCGTGTCATGGTGAGAGCGATAAGTTGAAGCGCGGCGCGCAGTGTCGGCCACCCGTCGTACTCATCGATTGATCGCATCAAAGCGCCAAGTTGCAGTTCGTCGGTTATCGCCGCCCGAGGCTTTACTTTCACTTTGAGAAGAGCGCCGCGGAGAGCGAAGGTCGGATCGGTCGTGGCGCGTAGTGTCACCACGCCGTATCGGAAAACGCTGCCGATCTTTCCTCGCAGGCTCGTTGCAGTTTCCCGCCGTCCGCTCTTTTCAACCTTTTTGAGCAGATCAAGAATTTCAGCAGCCGTGATCTCGGCAATCGGTCGTTTGGCGATTGGGGTGCAGAGCTTCTGAAGCATCCACCTATTTTTCTTCATGGTGGTTGCGGCGGTGCCGTTGGCTTCCAGATTTGCCAAGTGTTCAGCCGCGACATCGCCAAACGTGTTCCGGGCTGCGGTTGCAGCCGCGATCTTGTCCAGCTTTCGCTTTACTGAGGGGTTCATGCCCGAGGCGAGGAGGCTGCGGGCCTCGTCGCGCTTTGCTCTGGCACTTGCCAGCGATGTGGCAGGGAATGGGCCAAACGTGAGCATGTTTTCGCTTCCGCAGAACTTGTAGCGAAAGCGCCAGAGCTTGCTTCCATTGCGCTGAACAAGAAGGTGTAAACCGCCGCCGTCAGCGAGTTTGTAGTCCTTCTCGGCGGGCTTGGCGTTGACGATGGCGAACTGTGTCAGGGGCACGGGTAGGAGCCTCCAATAGCCTAATTTCTACCCGCCATCCTACCCGCTTTTAGGAGAAAAGTCATGAAAACCCATGTTCCTCCATGGAGTCAAAACGTCGCAGAAGTGCTTCTGCTGCAGCGGTTTTTGAGATGCTATGTTTCGCTATGAGGAAGGCTTCTGGTGCCCCTGGCCGGAATCGAACCAGCACTCCTTGCGGAACTCGATTTTGAGTCGAGCGCGTCTACCAATTCCGCCACAGGGGCTTCTTGCGACGGCGGCCGAGAGGCCAGCATCGCGAAGCCGGCGGAATATAGCGGGCGGTGGGTGCCGGTCAACCCGCGACGTAACCGGCGGATAAAAGTCGCATTTTACCACTCGTCGAGATCAAAAACACCCCGCTGTGAACGGGCATGCCTCGACAGCGCCACGCCCGCGGGATAGGAGGCTTTTACACGGGAGACCCAACGTGACGTTTGATGCCACCGCAGACAGCGCGACTGCGCACGACTACGCCCGTCCGGCGTTGATCGCAGCACTGGCGATCACTGCTGTAGCAGTGGCGACGCTGGCGGGCGCGTGGTTCTTCCAGCTGGTGCTGGATATCCGCCCCTGTCCGCTCTGCCTTGAGCAGCGTTATGTCTACTATTTGGCGATTCCGCTCGGGGCGTTGACCGCGCTGGCCGCGGGCAAGGACGCGCCGCGCGCCATGCTGCTCGGTGGGCTTGCGATTCTCGGGCTGGCCGCACTCGGCAATGCCGTGCTCGGCACCTATCACGCCGGCGTGGAGTGGGGTTTTTGGCAAGGTCCGACCGACTGCTCCGGCCCTATCGGCAACCTCGGCAGCGCCGGCAGCCTGTTGCAGCGTCTCGACACCGTCAAGGTGATCCGTTGCGATGAAGTGCAGTGGCGCTTCCTTGGTCTGTCGCTGGCTGGCTACAATGTGCTGATCTCGCTCTTGATGGCCGCCGTCGCGGCGTGGGGCATCGTTCGGACGGCAAGGCGACAGGCCTCATGGTGAGGAGGCGCGTTAGCGCCGTCTCGAACCATGATTGGGTGACCCATCCTTCGAGACGCGCGCCGGGCGCGTCACAGCCTGACTGGAAACGCATCCCATGATATTGGGCGTCATTCCGGGATGGTGCGCAGCACCAGACCCGGAATCTCGAGATTCCGGGTTCGATGCTTCGCATCGCCCCGGAATGACGGTCTTAGAGGCCTTGTTTGCTGGCTGCATTTCCAGTCAGGCTCTCGGGATAAAGCGAGGGCGAACCTAATCGTCCACGTCCTCTTGCGGGCGTCCGAACAGATGGACGATGCCCGGCGTTGCGATCGTGACGAACACGAAGCGCGACAAATGATGGGCGCCGACGAAGATCGGGTCGATATGCAGGGTCAGCGCCAGCGCCAGCATGGCATCCATCGCACCCGGCGCGAAGGCGACGAGGACGTCGGCGAACCGCACCGCGGTGGTCAGCGCGATCACCGCGACGAAGATCGCGGATATCGCGATGGCGATGGCAAAGGAGCCCAGTGCTGCTTTGAGGTGACTGAACAGGGTCGCCGAGGTCATGCGCGCGAACCGTGAACCGATCAGTGTGCCGATCCCGACCAGCGCGACCCCTCGCATCCAGAGCGGCAGGCCGCCCTCGATCAATCCGGTGCCATGCAGCACGCTTGACCCGATCATCGCGCCGAACATCCAGCTCGCGGGGAATTTTGCCATCCGCAGCAACAGAGCCGCCGCCACCGAGGCGCCGATCAGCCCGGCCAGTCCGAGCGGCGAGGCAACTTCGATCGCAAGGGCCGGCAACGGCGAGGGCGTTATTCCACTCAGCGCCAACAGCAGCGGCAACGCAGCCGTGAGCAGGATCACGCGCATGGTCTGCACCACCGCGATCGCCGAGACGTCGGCGCCTTTCTCGATGGCGAGTACCGTGATTTGCGACAGCGCGCCCGGGCTTGCCGCCAGGAATGCCGAAGTCCGGTCCCAGCCGTGGAGACGCTGCAGGTAGAAGCTGCTGCCGAACGTCGTACAGAATGTGGCGAGCGCCAACAGCGCGATGGTCAGCGGATAGGCGCCGATATGTTGCAGCAACTGCCGCGACATCAGCGACCCCAGCGAAATGCCGAGCAGCACCAGCACGGTCTGGGTCAGGATCGGCGGCATGGAGAGCGGCCGCCCCATCATCGCGGCGATGCCGACCGCCATCATGGCGCCCGAGATCAATCCGCCCGGCAGGCCCGCCACAACAAACAGCACGCCGCCGATCGTGCCGATCGCCAGCGTTTCGAGGACGTGGAGGGTCTTGGTGCGGCTGGGGATGGCATAGGCCATCGCTGCAAGGATCTGGCTCACGCCGCCTTATGGCAAATCCGGAAGCTCGGGACAAATGCGCCGCCGCGATTGCAGCAATGCGCTGTGGAGGCGGGAGCTGTTCGCCCTCACGCGCGCAAAACCGTAAACGGGGAAGGACCAGATTAGTGGTAGCGTCCCACCCTCCCTTGCCGGGAGGGTGGGCTTATAAGAATCGGCAGGGCTAGATCACTTCTTGTCCGCGGCGGCTTTCTTGCAGTCGGAGCGGAATTTCTTGCGCTCCTTGCCGTGAAGCCCCTTGGCATCCGCCTCCTTGGAGCATTCGAGCGAGGCCGCGGTGCGAACCACGGGTGCCTTCGTTTCTGTTTTTGCAGCCGGCGCGGGGGTTTGCGCAAACGCCGAGCTCATCAGCAGCAGGGATGCAAAGGCGGTCGCGATTGCGCGGAAAGACATCGTCATCATGGGAGCACCTCAGGTTGGAAAGGGCCGCACCGTCGCGGAATGATGCTGAACCGCGGATGAATGATGCCGGCGCCACGGTCCTTCGCGACGCGATATTTTTGTGCGACAGCGGATGGCCGTTGTCACACGCCTTCGCTACGCTAGGATGGGGATCTCAAAAATCAGCCATGTCCCAGGGAGACCAAGGATGACCAATAAAGCCAAATTATTGTGTGCAGTTGCGGTGTCGGGTTTTGCGGCATTCGCAGCCACCGCGCCGGCACAGGCCCTGACCGCGCAGGAATGCAGCGCGAAATACCAGGCCGCCAAGACCGCCGGCACGCTCAATGGCCAGAAGTGGAATGATTTCCGCAAGGCGCAATGCGGCGCCGACGCGGCCGCGGCGCCAGCCGCTACCCCCGCAGCCGCTCCACCTGCAGCCGCTCCTGCCGCGCCCAAGGAAGCCGAAGCCAAGCCGAAAAAACCTGCCGCTGCCCCTGCCGCCGCGCCGGCACCCAGCGGCCCCGCGATATTCCCGATCGCGGTCGATCCGAAATATTCCAAGGAAACCGCCGGCAAGGCCCGCATGCACACCTGTCTCGATCAGTACAATGCCAACAAGGCAACGAATGCCAATGGTGGCACGAAATGGATCGAGAAGGGCGGCGGCTATTACAGCGAATGCAACAAGAAGCTGAAGGGCTAAGGGGCGTTTGATTCTGCGGCAAGGGTCCGGGCATCACTTGCCCGGGTCTGCTCGTCGGCAGCCGCCAGAACAAGGAAGGATGATTGCCGGGTGCGAGTCGTAAATTTCGCGAGGAGGCGTATGGGAAGAATCTGCGGGAAAGTAGCGGCCTCGATCGGGCTTATCGTATTCTGCCAAACAGCCTCAGCGGCGCTGGACAGTTCTGCGGCGATGATGGCCGGCGATTTGAGCTATCGGAATATGTTGCAGCCGGATGGTTCGAAAGGCGACGGCGTCGGCCCGCTCGCCCAGGCCGGACAGCCGGCAGCACCCGCACCGAGCCCAGCTTTGGATTCGAACGAGCCGCATGCCCAACCACCGGCAGTCTCTTCGCCGCCGAACCCGACATCGACCGCGGTCGTTGTCAGAGCTGGGCCAACCGCCACGGGATGCGGCCTAAAATATCTGGCCGCCGAACTTGCCGGCAAGTTGAAGGGCCGCAAGTGGAAGGAGTTTCGCGAGGAGGAGTGTGGAGCAATCACCACGCAGGCGGTTTTTCCTTCGGCGATTGCGCCGAAATATTCTGGAGAGAGCCCGGACAAAGCGCGGACGCTGACTTGTGCGGATCAGTTCAAGGCCAATAAGGCGACCAATGCCAATGATGGTATGAAATGGATCGAGAAGGGTGGCGGCTATTACAGCGAGTGCGTCAGCCGCTTGAAGGGTTGAGCCTGTTTCGACGCGACAGATTTGTCGCCCGCGGATTGTCGCATGATAGCGAGCCTCAGCCTGATCCTGCTGTGCCAACTTGCCGGTGAGGTCTTTGTGCGCGGTTTGGCGGCGCATGGCATCGGTACCGCACGCGCATTTCAGGTCGACGAGGTCGCCGGTGTGTTCGCCGGCATCGCCATGAGCCTCAATGCGCTCGTGACATCGCTGCTGGTGCCTTTGGCCGTGACGCTCTTGGTGCGCTGATCTCCATCGTATTTGTGATCCGGCTGCCATGGAGATTTGCACTAATTCCCTCTAGGGTTTCTCGGCAAGGGCGAGGTGGCTTTCTTGATAATCTCCGCGATGCAGGGAGTGCTCGGACTGGCATCGGGAGCGCTGGTTGGGTTTTCACTTGGCCTGATCGGAGGTGGCGGGTCGATCCTGGCGGTGCCGCTGATGGTGTATGTGGTCGGTGTGTCCGATGCCCATGTGGCGATCGGAACCAGCGCCATTGCGGTGGCCGTCAATGCTGCGATCAATCTTTCGAATCACGCGCGCGGCGGCACCGTGCGGTGGTCGTGCGCGCTCACCTTCGCGGCGGCAGGAATTATCGGCGCATTCGCAGGCGCGATTTTTGGAAAAATGCTCGATGGCCAGCGGCTGCTCACGCTGTTCGCGCTCCTGATGCTGGTGATCGGGATCTTGATGCTCAGGACGCGGTCACGCGTCGGCCTGCCAGAGGAGCGGATGAGCTGGGACAATATGCCCGCCATCGTCGGGCTCGGCCTTGCCACCGGCACGCTGTCCGGATTCTTCGGTATCGGCGGCGGCTTCCTGATCGTGCCGGCGCTGATGCTGGCGACGGGAATGCCGATCATCAATGCCGTCAGTTCGTCACTGGTGGCGGTGACGGCCTTCGGCCTGACCACGGCGGCCAGTTACGCATGGTCCGGATTGATCTCATGGCAGCTTGCGGGATTGTTCATCGCGGGCGGTCTCGTCGGCGGATTGATCGGTACCCGTTTGGCGCAATTGCTGTCGGCGCGGCGTGGCGCGCTCAATATCGTGTTTGCCGCTGTCATTATCGCGGTGGCGCTCTATATGCTGGTGCGTAACCTATCCTTACCCTGATCGTATAGTGAATAGCGTGCACCGCCGGAGGCCAGACATGACCAGATCAATCGTTCCGGCCCGGCGGCAGCAGCCGCGCTCGCGGCGTGAAACCCTAGGTCTCCTTGGTTTAGGCGCGGTCATGCTCGGCATGGAGATCGGCTCGGGCCCGGCGTTCGGACAGCGCGACGACGTGCTGACGGAAGCGCTGGTGCTGCGCGATCCGGAAATTCCGGTCGCCGGAAATGCCACTGGCGACATCACCATCGTTGAATATTTCGACTACCAATGCCCGTATTGCCGCAAGCTCGAACCCGAATTGCGTCAGGTCGTGCACGACGACGGCAAAGTCAGGCTGGTGTTGAAGGATTGGCCGATCCTGGGACCCGTGTCAGTAACGGCGTCGCGGATGGCGCTGGCGAGCAAATATCAGGATAAATTCATTCAGGCCCACGATGCGCTGATCGGCGTCAACTCGAAGCTCACGGAGGCGCGGATTCGCGAAGTGCTCGCGGCTGCCAAGATCGATGTCGATCGCCTCGACCGCGACCTTGCCGGCAATGCGACGGCGATTGACGCCATTCTCACGCGTAACAACGATCAGGCGGCCGCGTTCGATTTCAGGGGCACGCCGTCCTTCATTATCGGAAAATTCCGCGTGCCGGGCGTGCTGACCATGGCCCAGTT
>Ga0137403_10000101_pt1 | contig 51586 bp, 44 predicted proteins | sample CZOMad2_1_16fung_FD_122057 | JGI IMG/M metagenome (GOLD analysis project Ga0137403, IMG submission 122057) | Vadose zone soil fungal communities from Angelo Coast Range Reserve, California, USA - CZOMad2_1_16fungal (Hybrid Assembly) | ecosystem: Environmental > Terrestrial > Soil > Vadose zone... | reverse complement strand
CGGCAGCGGTGGTGAGGAGCGCCTGGTGGCCAAGGCGACGAACCTGACCAACCACGGCGGCCCGATCATCACCTCGGCGCGCGTCGTCTTCCTCTTCTGGGGGCCGAGCTTCGCCAACGTGGCCTCTCCCGACAACCTCTACGCCACGACGCTCCAGGCCTTCCGCAACCAGTTCGGCACCAACGGCGAGTTCAACACCATCACCCAGTACACCGGCAGCAACGGGACGGTGGCGCTCTCCAACCTCGCCGCCGGGACCGCCGACTGGTTCGACACCTCGACGCCGCCGACCAAGGTCACCGACGCCATCGTCCAGGGCGAGGTCAACGCCTACCTGGCGTCCCATACCTTCGACGCCAACGCGATCTACGAGGTCGTCATCCCGAGCACCTCGTATTCCGACGACGGCACCGGCGCCACCTCCTGCGGCGGCCCGCGCCTCACCTACTGCGCTTATCACAGCTGGATCGGCAGCGGCACCAATGCCAAGAAGTATTCGATCCAGCCCTATCCGAGCTGCAGCGGCTGCAGCGTCTCGGGCTGGACGGCGGTGCAGAACCAGGAGCACTTCGTCTGCCACGAGACTCGCGAGGCGGTGACCGATCCGGTGGGGACCGGCTGGTGGGATCGGAGCGGCGCCGAGGCCGACGACAAGTGCGCCTGGTCGCCCACGCCGTTCCTGTCGGGCGGTTTCGGCTATCAGTACGAGTGGTCGAACGCGGCCCGCGGCTGCGTCCAGACCCGATAACGGACGCGCAGTAGTCGTAGAGCCTGCCGGAGCCCCCGCCGACCGCGGGGGCTCCCCATCCTCCCCGTCGCGGAGGTTCTTTCCTCCCGGCGGCTCGCTTTGGGCGACTTGGCGCACCCTCTCTCTTCAGGGGGCTATGCGCCCCTGCGCGCCCACAATCTTGAGATACCTCGATACCGTATTTGCCGTTTGCGTGTCGGCGAAAACTTGCCGACCCGTTACCGTCGCCGCGGACGGGTGGCTCTCCTGGGGAGAGCCGGCCGGATCGTGGCCCCTTTCCCCACTCTAGTTGGAGGATGCAGAAGATGAGGAGTCAAGGCTTGAAGTACGCGCTGGTGCTCTCGTGCGGCTTGCTCGCTGTCGCCGCGAATGCCAAGCCGCCGGTCGACGCGGCCGGCGCCACGCCGCGGATCATCCATTTCCCCGCCAAGGGCGTCGACAACGGCAGCGGTGGTGAGGAGCGCCTGGTGGCCAAGGCGACGAACCTGACCAACCACGGCGGCCCGATCATCACCTCGGCGCGCGTCGTCTTCCTCTTCTGGGGGCCGAGCTTCGCCAACGTGGCCTCTCCCGACAACCTCTACGCCACGACGCTCCAGGCCTTCCGCAACCAGTTCGGCACCAACGGCGAGTACAACACCATCACCCAGTACTCCGGCAGCAACGGGACCGTCGCGCTGTCCAACCTCGCCGCGGGAAGCGCCGACTGGTTCGACACCTCGAACCCGCCGACCGCGGTCACCGACTCGATCGTCCAGGGCGAGGTCAACGCCTATCTGGCGTCCCACACCTTCGACGCCAACGCGATCTATGAGGTCGTGATTCCGAGCACCTCGTATTCGGACGACGGCACCGGCGCCACCTCCTGCGGCGGCCCGCGCCTCACCTACTGCGCCTATCACAGCTGGATCGGCAGCGGCACCAATGCCAAGAAGTATTCGATCCAGCCCTATCCGAGCTGCAGCGGTTGCAGCGTCTCGGGCTGGACGGCGGTGCAGAACCAGGAGCACTTCGTCTGCCACGAGACCCGCGAAGCGGTGACCGACCCGGTCGGGACCGGCTGGTGGGATAGGAGCGGCGCCGAGGCCGACGACAAATGCGCCTGGTCGCCCACGCCGTTCCTGGCGGGTGGTTTCGGCTATCAGTACGAGTGGTCGAACGCGCTGCGCAAGTGCGTCCAGACGCGGTAACCGACACGGATCGACGCGTAGGGAAAACCCCGGCTTCGGCCGGGGTTTTCTTTTTGCGCCGAACGGCAAGGTGAGTACCGGCGCGCTTTTCGTAGCTTGGCGCACCACTAGTCTAGAAGGCAGTCTGCAGAGCACCGGACCAAGGCTTCGCGTGGACGGAGTGGAGTTATATGCATCCATGCATAATGATGTATGACTGGAAAGGAAAACGAGAATGAAAAAGGTAGTGGTAGCTCTCTTCCTAGCCTCGTTCGCCGCCGGCCTCCTGGCGCAGGAAGCTCCGGAAGCCAAGCTGGGCGCCAAGCCCGCCGTCCGTGAATATGTTTACTTCCCCGCGAAGGGTGTCGAGCGCACCGGCGACGTCGACAAGCTGCTCGCCAAGGCGACCAACATCTCCTACCATGGCGGCCCCGTGCTCACCTCGGCCAAGGTCGTCTTCATTTTCTGGGGACCGAGCTTCGCCAACGCCTCCTCGCCCGATCACACCTACGCCACGACGCTGCAATCCTTCCGCAACCAGTTCGGCACCAACGGCGAGTACAACACCATCACGCAGTACTCCGGCATCCAGCTGGCGAACCTCGGCTCGGGTACGGCCGACATGTTCGACACCGCGACCCCGCCGACCAACGTCACCGACTCCGCCGTGCGGGGTGAGGTGAACAAGTACCTGACGACCCATACCTTCAACAACAGCACCATCTACGAGGTCGTCATCCCGAGCGCCTCGCACTCTTCGCAGGGCGGCGGCACCTCCTGCGGCGGGTCGCCCCTGCAGTACTGCGCCTATCACAGCCACTTCACCACCAGCGGCCACGACGCGAAGTACTCGATCGAGCCGTATCCGAGCTGCAGCGGCTGCAAGGTCTCCGGCTGGTCGGACGTGCAGAACCAGGAGCACTTCGTCACCCACGAGACCCGCGAGGCGGTGACCGATCCGGATCTCAATGCCTGGTGGAACAGCAGCACCGGCGCCGAGGCCGACGACCAGTGCGCCTGGTCGCCCACGCCGTTCCTCTCCGGCGGCTTCGGCTACCAGTACGAGTGGTCGAACGCCAACGGCGGCTGCGTCCAGACCCGCTGATCGCACCTGCAACGACCCAGAAGAACCCCGGCCTCGCGCCGGGGTTTTTCTTTTGGGCGCCGTTTTTTCAAAGCGCCGGGGTAGACTTCCCCTCTTCGGGAGAGGAGGCCCTTTCGATGCGCATCCTGGTAGCCCTGGGCGGCAACGCCCTCCTGCGCCGTGGCGAGGCGATGACCGCGGAGAACCAGCGGCGGAACGTCCGCATCGCGGCCGAGGCCCTGGCGCCGCTCGCCCGTGAGCACCAACTCGTCATCTCGCACGGCAACGGCCCTCAGGTGGGGCTCCTGGCCCTCCAGGGCGCCGCCTACACCCAGGTCGATCCCTATCCGCTGGACGTCCTGGGCGCCCAGACCGAGGGGATGATCGGTTACATGATCGAGCAGGAGCTGGGCAACATCCTCCCCTTCGAGCAGCCGCTGGCCACCATCCTCTCCATGGTCGAGGTCGACCCCGACGACCCCGCCTTCCAGAACCCCACGAAGCCGATCGGTCCGGTCTACGGCGAGGAGGAGTCCCGGCTCCTCGCCGCCGAGAAGGGCTGGGCCATGGCGAAAGACGGCGACGGCTTCCGGCGGGTGGTCGCCTCGCCTGCCCCGAAGCGGATCTTCCAGATCCGTCCGGTCCAGTGGCTGCTCGAGCACGGCTGCATCGTCATCTGTGCCGGCGGCGGCGGCATCCCCACCATGTACGCCCCCGGCCGGCAGCTCCACGGAGTGGAGGCGGTGGTCGACAAGGACCGCGCGAGCGCCCTCCTCGCCCGCGAGCTGGCGGTCGACCTCTTCATCATGGCGACCGACGCCGACGCCGTCTATCTCGATTGGGGAACCCCCCGCCAGCGGGCGATCCGCCGCGCCTCCCCCAAGGCCCTCGCCGCCTGCCCCTTCGCCAGCGGCTCGATGGGCCCCAAGGTCGAGGCGGCGATCGACTTCGCCGAGCGCACCGGCAAGCCCGCCGCCATCGGCGCGCTCAACGACATCCTCCGCATCACCCAGGGCGAGGCGGGGACGCTGGTCACCCTGGAGGCCGGCGAAATCGAGATCGGCTGAATGCTTCCCCGAGGGCTCGTCCAGATCGCCGGGGTGATCGACCGGGAGGAGGCGGAGATGCTCCTCGCCGCCGGGGTCGACTGGCTGGGCTTCCCCTTCTGCCTCGCCCTCCACCGGGAGGACCTGCCGGAGGCCGAGGCGGCCCGCATCATCCGCGCCCTGCCGCCGCCGCACGAGGCGGTCCTCATCACCTATCTCGACCGGGCGGGAGACATCGCCGATCTCTGCCGCGAGCTGGGGGTGCGAAAGGTCCAGCTCCACGGCCCGGTCGCCCCGGCGGAGCTCGCCGCCCTCCGCGCCCGCGACCCTGGCCTCTTCGTCATGAAAAGCCTCATCGTCCGGCCTGGAGACCCCGGCGGGCACCGCGAGCTGGAGGAGGACGTCGCCGCCTACCGGCCCGGGGTCGACGTCTTCCTGACCGACACCTACGATCCGGCGACCGGGGCGACCGGCGCCACGGGCAAGACCCACGACTGGGCGGTGTCGCGGCGGCTGGTCGAGATCGCCGGGCGGCCGGTGCTCCTCGCCGGGGGACTGCATCCCGGCAACGTCGCCCAGGCCATCCACGCCGTGCGGCCGGCCGGGGTCGACGCCCATACCGGGGTCGAGGGGCCGGACGGGAGGAAGGACGAGGTGAAGGTCCGCGCCTTCGTCCAGAAGGCCCGGGAGGCCTTCGCGGCTCTCGCAAAGTACCGGTAGACAGAACCTGGGTGACGGTGTATCGTCACCGGGATCTCTTTCTGCCGATACTCGCAGTGTTCTACGCCGATCTTCACGTCCATTCCAAGTACTCCCGCGCCACCAGCCGGGATGCCGATCTCGAACACCTGGCGCTCTGGGCGCGACGAAAAGGCCTCTCCGTTGTCGGGACCGGCGATTTTACCCATCCAGCCTGGTTCGAGGAGATCCGCACCAAGCTCGTTCCCGCCGAGCCGGGGCTCTTCCGGTTGCGGCCCGAGATCGAGCGCGAGGTGGCCGGGCGCCTCCCTCCCAGCTGCCAGGGGCCGGTCCGCTTCCTCCTGGAGGTCGAGATCTCGACCATCTACAAGAAAGGCGAGCGGACGCGGAAGGTCCATCACCTGCTCTACGCCGCGAGTCTCGCCACCGCGGCGCGGATGCGCGAGAAGCTGGGGGCGATCGGCAACCTCGCCTCGGACGGCCGGCCGATCCTCGGCCTCGACTCGCGGCACCTGCTGGAGATCACCCTGGAAAGCGGGCCCGACGCCTTTCTCATCCCGGCCCACGTCTGGACCCCCTGGTTCGCCGTCCTCGGCTCGAAATCGGGCTTCGACTCGGTCGAGGAGTGCTATGGCGACCTCGCCCCCCAGATCTTCGCCGTCGAGACCGGCCTCTCCTCCGATCCGCCGATGAACTGGCGGGTCTCCCGGCTCGACCGCTTCACCCTGGTCTCCAACTCCGACGCCCACTCCCCCCCGATGCTCGGCCGCGAGGCCAGCGCCTTTTCGACCGACCTCGACTACTTCGCCATGCGGCGGGCGCTCGAAACCGGCGAGGGTTTCGGCGGCACGGTCGAGTTCTTCCCCGAGGAGGGGAAGTACCACCTGGACGGCCACCGCGCCTGCGGGGTGCGCTTCGAACCGGCCGAGACCCGGGACGCCTCGGGTCTCTGTCCGGCCTGCGGCAAACCGCTCACGGTGGGAGTCCTCTCCCGGGTCGAGGAGCTCGCCGACCGCCCCGAAGGCCTGCCGCCGCCGCGCCCCGCCCCGTTCCGCTGCCTGGTCCCCCTGCCGGAGGTCCTGGCCGAGCTCTGCGGCGTGGGGGTCAAGTCGCAGACCGTGGAGCGGTCGCTCGAGCGGCTGGTCGCTCGGCTGGGACCGGAGATCGACATCCTCGAACGCCTTCCCCTGGAGGACATCGCAAAGGCGGGGGACGGTCTCCTCAAAGAGGCCCTCACCCGCCTGCGCGCCGGCCAGGTCCACCGGGACGCGGGCTACGACGGCGAGTACGGGGTGATCCGACTGTTCGCGCCGGAGGAGCTGCGGGCAAGGGCGGTGGTGGCGCCGTTGTTCGGCCCCTCCCCCCCGGCCCCTCTCCCGGCCCTCCCCCCTGGGCGCGGCCCCAGCGCTTCCTACCCGCTTCACTCCCCTCTCCCGGTGGTGCGGGAGGGTGGGCCGGGAGAGGGGCCGGGGGGGAGGGCCTCCCTCCTCGCCGCCCTCGACCCCGAGCAGCGCGCCGCCGCCGAGATCGTCCACGGTCCCCTCCTCCTCGTCGCCGGGCCGGGAACGGGGAAGACCCGCACCTTGACCCACCGGCTGGCCCACCTGGTCGCCGAGCGCGGGGTGGCGCCCGAGCGTTGCCTGGCGGTCACCTTCAGCCGTCGCGCCGCGGCCGAGTTGGAGGAGCGGCTGGCCGCCCTGGTACCCGAGGCTGCCGGCCGTCTGATCGTCGCGACCTTCCACGGGCTGGGCCTCCGCATCCTGACCGAGCAGGCGGCCGAGGCCGGTCTCGCCGCGGGCTTCCGGGTCGCCACCCTGCCCGAGCGGGTGGAGATCGTCCGCGGGCTCTTCGATCTCTCTCCTGCCAAGGCCGAGCGCCTCCTCGACGCCATCGGCCGGTATCGGCTTCATCCTTCCGCCGATCCCGACCCCGCTCTCGCCCAACGGGCGGCCGCCTACGCGGAGGCCCTGGCGGGCCGCAACCTCCTCGACTTCGACGACCTGCTCCTGCGCCCCCTGGCCCTGCTGAACGAACGCCCCGACCTCGCGGCCCTCTACCGGGAGCGCTTCCAGCAGCTCTCGATCGACGAGTACCAGGACGTCGACGCCCACCAGTACGCCCTCGTCCGCCTCCTCGCCCCGCCCGGCGGCAACCTCTTCGCCATCGGCGATCCGGACCAGTCGATCTACCGCTTCCGTGGGGCGGACGTCGGCTTCTTCCTCCGCTTCCGGGAGGACTGGCCGGCCGCCCGCGTCCTCTATCTCACCCGCAACTACCGCGCGACCCGCACCCTGGTCGCCGCCGCCTGCCAGGCCATCCGCCCCGGGAGCCTGGTCCCCGAAAGGCGGCTGGTGGCGATGCGGCAGGAGATCCCGGAAAGGATCGTGATCGAGCGGGCGGCCTCGGAAAGGGCCGAGGCGGAACGGGTGGTCCACACCCTGGAGCGGCTCCTCGACGGCACCTCGTCCTTCTCCTTCGACAGCGGCCGGGTGGGTCCTGGCGCAAGGGGCGACGCCCCCGCCCTCTCCTTTGCCGACGTGGCGATCCTCTACCGCACGGAGGCCCAGGCCCCGCCGCTGCTCGAAGCCCTGGGCCGCGCCGGCATCCCCGTCCAGAAACGCTCCCACCGCCCGCTCGCCGAGCACCCCGGGGTCCCCGCCCTCCTCCGGCACCTCGCAGCGGAGGCCCCCGGCCCGACCATCGCTGCCGGCAGTGCCGAGGCCCGCCTCGACCGGGCCGTCCAGGCGCTCGCCCCCGAATGCACGGCCGGTACCCTCGAACGCACCGCCCTCGTCGCCGCCGCCGAGCTCCTCCGCCCCCTGGCCGTCCGCGCCGGAGACGATCTCGAACGGCTCCTCGCCGAGGTCGCCCTGGGCGGCGAGGTCGACACCTGGGACCCCCGCGCCGAGCGGCTCTCCCTCCTCACCCTGCACGCCGCCAAGGGGCTCGAATTCCAGGTCGTCTTCCTCGTCGGCTGCGAGGACGGTCTCCTCCCCTTGACCTGGCCGGGGACCGTGCCCGAAGAAGCCGACCTCGCCGAGGAGCGCCGCCTCTTCTTCGTGGGCTTGACCCGCGCCCGCACCCGCCTCTTCCTCTTCCACAGCCGCCGGCGGACCCTGCGCGGCGAGACCCGCGAGACGCGTCCGTCGCCCTACCTGGCGGATATCGAGGAGGTTCTCCTGGAACGTGGGAAGGAGCGGGAACCGGGACCGCGGCGGCCGGAGCAGATGCGGCTGCTGTGAGGGGAAAGTTCTACCCCGCTTGATAGGATGATTCGAGAATGTCGCTCGCCTCGGTCCTCTCCCCATTCGTCCCTGCCGACGTCCGGCGACGAGGGGAAACGTACCTGCGCGAAGGCCGCGTCAAGCTCGCCGTCTGCGACGGATCTAAGGTGACGGCCAGCGTCACCGGGACGGGGGAGTACGACATCGTCCTCACCCGCGACGGCTCGGTGGTCTGGGCGAACTGTCACTGTCTTTTCTTCCTCGACCGGATGGAGATCTGCAAGCACCTGTGGGCCACGGTCCTGGCGGCGGACCCGAAGGGAGGGCTCCGCGGTCCCCGTGGCGGCCTGCCGACCCAGATCCTCGCCGACGAGTCTCCCTGGGAGGAAGACTGGGAAGAGGACGAAGAGTTCGAGGCCCTCGATCGTTCGGTGCCTGCGCTGCCGCAGCCGGCCCCTCCGCCGCCGCCTCCGGGATGGCGGGAGATTCTGGCACCGCTCGCCCGCGCAGACATCCTCCCTGCCACCCGCGGCGACGAGGTCCTCTTCGTGCTCGATCTGCCGGCGAGCGTCAAGCGGCAGGGGCTCACCCTGGACCTTTTCACCTTCCAGCGGAAGCAGGACGGCTCGCGGGGAGCCCTCCGCCCGCTCCGGATGACCCGCGGTGACGCCGCCCAGCACCGAGACCCCCTGGTGCGCGAGATCTTCGCCCTGCTCTCCGGAGCGATGGTGGGGGACCCCTACCTGAATTGGAGCTACTCGGGGTACCAGGAGGTCCCGCGGCAGCCGTGGGTCCCGGACGCCCTCGCCTGGGAGGTGGCGCGGCGCCTGTGCGCCACGGGCCGTTTCCACCTCCGTCTGCGGTTCGCCGAAATGGGCCAGCGTAAGCAGATACAGCCCAGCTTCCGAGACGCGATCTCCTTGTCCGAGAGGCTCGAGGAGCTTGTGGACCGCGTTCTGGTCGCCGGCTCGGTCGCGGAGCTGGGGCTCGGGTCAGGCTAGATCTCTGCCGCCAGCTCCGCCACGCCCCGGGCCAGGCGCTCCACCAGCTCCGGCAGGGCCGCGGCGTCCACCGAGCAGTGGGCGATCCGCAGGTAGCGCGGCTCGATCGAGATGAGGCCGGTGTCCTGGTGCTCCAGAAGATGGCGGCGGACTCGGTCGGCGGTGATGCCGGCCGCGGTGAGCCGGGGGGCCAGCTCGATCAGGGCGAAGCAGCCGGAGTTGAAGGGGAGGGCGGTGAAGAGTCCGGGGTCGGTGCCGGCAAGCGCTCCTTTCAACGCGCGGTAGCGCTCCTCGAGCAGCGCCCGCACGCTCTCCACCTCGCGCTCGATCCCCTCCTGCCGCAGGGCCTGGAGGAGGACCACCTGAGAGGCCGCGACGGGCGAGCCGACGGTGGCGCGGATCAGGCACTTGAGCTTGCTCTCCAAGGCGCGCGCGCCGTCCGAGTCCGCGGGCAGGCCGAAGGTGAGGAAGCCGACCCGGCCGCCGAAGAAGGAGAACTCCTTGGTGCCGCCGTCCACCTTGACCGGCACGAGGTCCGGATGGGCGCCGACCAGCTCCCAGAACAGGGAGGCGCGCGGGATCTCCGCCTCGTAGACCAGCCCGGCATAGGCGTCGTCGCAGATCACCACCAGCGGCCGCCGGGAGGCCTCGGCCACCAGGCTGTCCCGGAGCTCCCGCCGCTCCGCCGGGGTCGGCGAGTAGCCGCCGGGGTTCGAGGGCAGGTTCAGGAAGGCGACCGCCGGCTCCCCCGGCGGCAGGTCGGCCAGGGCTTGGGCGATCGCCCGGGCGTGGAAGCGACCCTCGACATAGGCGGGGGCGGTGACCATGCGCGCCCCGGTGCGGGTGGCGAAGATCTGCCGGTAGTTGCCCCAGAACGGTTGCGGCACCGCCACCGCCCGCCCTTCCCCACCGAAGAGGTCGGCGAGGAGCGAGAGAGCATGGGTGAGTCCGAGGGTCACCACGGGGAGGGTCGAAGGGACGGAAGCGGCGACCCCGCGGCGCTGCCAGTCGCGCCAGCGCCGGCGCACCTCCGGCATCCCCTCGACCGGGGAGTAGAGGAGGGCGGCGTTCCGGTCCGTCGCCGAGAGGCCGGAAAAGGCGGCCGCCAGGGTGGGCAGGTGGACCGCGTCGGCCTGGCCATCGGTGATCTTACCGTCGGTGATCTGGCCGATGGTGGCGTTCCATTTCGTGCCTCGCGCCTCGCCGGCCTGGAATGGGATGTCAGGGGGGAAGAAAACGCGCCGGCCGAGGGGGGAGAGAGCGCGGAAGAGCGCCGGAGCCTCTCGTTCGAGGGGCCGGTTGACGGCATCCAGGGGACTCGGGGACGTGGACAAGGGGTCTCTCTCCTCGGGCAATCCGCCACTCCCGGCGGGGCCTGCGGAGTATACCTGCGGCCCGGTTGTGACTGGCGGAGGGCTGGGGGGGTTGGCGAAGGCAGCCCACTCGGGGTAGCTTTCCCCGGTGCGTTCAGCCCTCAAGTCGGTGCTGTTCCTGATCCTGGCCGTTGTCCTGGCCGGTCTCGCGACCGGTCTCCGGCCCGCCATCCTCTACGGAGCCGAGATGTCCGAGCCGATCTCCTACACCCTGCGCTTTCCGGCCCCGGAGACCCACTACGTCGAGGTCGAGGCCCGCATCCCGACCGGCGGTCTCCCCGCCGTCGACCTCATGATGCCGGTGTGGACCCCTGGGTCCTACATCTTGCGCGAGTACGCCCGGAACGTCGAGGCAATCCGCGCTTTCGGCGATACGGAGGAGAAAACCGCGCCGCTCGCCGTCCGCAAGACCGCCAAGAACCGCTGGCGGGTCGAGACCGGCGGCCATCCCCGGGTCACCGTGCGCTACCGGGTCTACGGGCGCGAGCTGTCGGTGCGCACCAACTTCGTCGACGCCTCCTTCGCCCTCCTGAACGGCGCCGCCACCTTCCTCACCCCGGTCGGCGAGGGAGGGCGTCCGCACGAGGTCCAGCTAGTGCCGCCCGCGGGCTGGAAGTCCGTCGTCACCCCCCTGCCCGCCGCGCCGGGAGCCGGCTCCAACACCTTCCGGGCGGCTGACTTCGACACCCTGGTCGACTCTCCCTTCTATCTCGGCAATCCCGACGTCCAGGAGATCACGGTCGCCGGCCGTCAGCACCTGCTGGTGACCGAAGGCGGCGAGGGGATGTGGAACGGGCCACGGGCCGCTGCCGACCTCGAACGGCTGGTCCATGAGGAAGTCGCCTTCTGGGGGCTCGCCCCCTACCCCCGCTACGTCTTCTTCAACCTGCTGACCGAGGAGGCGGGCGGGCTCGAGCACAAGGACTCGACCGTCCTCATGTCCAGCCGCTATCGCGCCCGCACCCGCGACGGGCTGATCGACTGGCTGGGCCTCGCCGGCCACGAGTTTTTCCACGCCTGGAACGTCAAGCGCCTGCGCCCGGTCGAGCTCGGCCCCTTCGACTACGAGCGCGAGGTCTACACCGAGAGCCTCTGGGTGGCGGAGGGGCTGACCTCCTACTACGACGACCTGCTCATCGCCCGCGCCGGCCTGATGCGGCGCGACGAGTACCTGAAACGCCTGTCGAAGCAGATCGACGGCCTGGAGACCTCTCCCGGTCGCCTGGTGCAGCCGCTCGGCGCCGCCTCCTTCGACGCCTGGATCAAGTATTACCGGAAGGACGAGAACTTCGTGAACTCCGGGGTGAGCTACTACACCAAGGGGGCGGTGGTCGGCTTCCTCCTCGACGCCGAGATCCGCCGCGCGACCCGGGGGGCGAAGAGCCTGGACGACGCCCTGCGCCTCGCCTATCGCCGCTACGCCGGGGAGCGCGGCTACACCGCCGAGGAGCTGCGCCGAGTCTTCACCGAGGTGGCGGGGACCGATCTCGGCCCCTTCCTCGCCGGGGCGGTCGATTCGACCGCGGACTTGGACTACGGCCCGGCGCTCGACTGGTTCGGCCTGCGCTTCACCGACTACAAGGACGAGGGGGACAAGGAGAACGGCGGGAGCGGCAACCCGGAGAAAGCCGAGAAGGAGGGCGAGGCGGCGCCCAAGGAGCCGCCCGCCTACCTGGGGGTCGAGACCGAGGTCGCGGCGGGGCGCCTCGTCGTCACCGTCGTCCGGCGGGAGACCCCGGGCGCCCGGGCCGGGCTCAACACCGGCGACGAGATCCTGGCGATCGACGACTACCGCGTCCCGCCCGAGGGCTTCCGGGAGCGGCTTAAGGCCTACCGGCCGGGGACCGCGGCGACCCTCCTCGTCGCCCGCCGCGAGCGGCTGCTCCGCCTGCCGGTCACCTTCGGGGAGAAGCCGCCCCGCAAGTGGAAGCTGGAGGCCGACCCCAAGGCGACCGCGGAGCAGAAGGAGCATCTGGCGAGCTGGCTGCGCTCGGCCGTCCCCGCTTCCGAGCCCGCCAAGCCTGCGGCGCCGCTGGCTGTTCCGCGCTGATCAGCCGACGTAGCGAGAGCCGCGCACCTGCCAGCTGCCGCCTTCGATCGCGAGGGCGCCGAGGAAGGTGGGGGCGGGGACGAAGTGGTGGTAGAACCAGGGGGCCGCCCGTTCGGCGCTCCCTTCCAGGCTCAGCATGCGCGGCGGCTCGCCCGGCACCAGGGTGACGACGAAGGAGTCGAGCGGCGCCGAGAGCCCTTCCCCGACCGCCTTCAGGTAGGCCTCCTTGCGGGTCCAGCAGTTGAAGAAGGCTTCCTTCTTGCGCTCGGGCGGCACCGTCGCCAGGTCCGCGATCTCGGGGACGGAGAAGAAGCGGGTGGCGATCGTCTCCAGGTCGTCCATCTCCTTCAGGTACTCGACGTCGACCCCGATCTCTTTGCCGCGGCAGAACCCGGCGAGCGCCAGGTCCTCGGAGTTCGAGAGGTTGAAGGCCAGGCCGGGCCAGTCGGGCAGGTCCGGCTTGCCCTTCGGGCCGTAGCCGAAGCGGAGCCCGGCCGGCTCGGTCCCTAGGTAGGCGCCCAGCAGGCGCCGCAGGGCGCCGCGGCCGACGATGTAGCGCCTTCGGTGGACGTCGAAGCGGAAGCGGCCGGCGCGCTCGTGCTCGTCGGCCGAGAGGAGGCGGCCCAGCCGCTCGACCTCGGGGGCCGGAGGATCGAGCGGGATGGCCCAGACCTCGACCTCGCCGGCGGCGAGGTCGAGCCGGGGCGGCAGGGGGCGCTCCGGGAAGTCGGTCACCGGGGTTGGGAAATGAAGTGGCCGAGCTCCGCCAGGTCCCGGGCCAGGGCCTCGGTGACCAGGTCCTTGGCGCTGTGGACGAAGAAGTGGTCGCCGGGCAGCATGCGCATCCGGAAGCGGCCGCGGGTGTGCTTCGCCCAGGCCGCCACGTCGTCCTTGGTGACCTCCTCGTCGCCCAGCCCGCCGAAGGCGGAGATCCCCATGTCGAGGGGCGCCTCCTCCTTGAACGTGTAGTTCTCGTTGATCGAGAAGTCGGAGCGCAGGATGGGGGTGAGCAGCCGCATCAGCTCGGCGTGCTGCAGCACCTCCTCGGGCGTGCCGTTGAGCTCGCGCAGCTTCTCGATGAACTCCGGCTCGGGGAGGTCGTGGATCGGCTCCTCGCGGGCCGGCAGCTCGGGGGAGCGGCGGCCGGAGACGAAGAGGTGGAAGGGCTGCGGCCCGCCGCGCCGGCGCAGCTCGCGCGCCAGCTCGAAGCTGATGAGACCGCCCATGCTGTGTCCAAAGAAGGCGAAGGGGAGGTCGAGATAGGTTGGCAACACCCCCATCAACGCCTCGATGAGCGGTTCCATGTGGGTGAAGGCCGGATCGCGCAGCCGGCTCTCGCGCCCCGGCAGTTGGACCGGGCAGACCTCCACGTCCGAGGGCAGGGACGCTCCCCAGCCGCGGTAGACGGAGGCGCCTCCCCCGGCATACGGGAAGCAGAACAGGCGCAGTCGCGCCCGTGGATTGGGCTCACGGTAGGCGAGCCACCGTTCGGTGGGAGGTTTCACGCTCGGGATCGACTCACAGGATAAAGAGCGACAGGGAACCGGAGACCGGCCCCACCGGATGGCGAGGACGGACCCACCGGTCGCTCCGGCGGTCTACGGAGGCGCGACGTTGCGCTAGCGCGACGTCGCGACGCTGCGGCCCGCCCGTTCTAGTTCGTGCCCTCTCCTCCGGCGGCCGGCTCGCTGGCCTGTTGGGCCTGCCGCTCGCGCTCCATCTCTTCCATCTTCTTGCGCAGCGAAAGGGGCCGCATGTCGGTCCAGACCTCTTTGATGTAGGCCAGGCACTCGTCCTTGGGGCCGCTCTTGCCGACGTCGTTCCAGCCCAGGGGGTTCTCGCGGTGGGCCGGCCAGATCGAGTACTGCTCTTCGTGGTTCACCACGACCTTGTAGATGGTAGTGTCTTCCCTGTCTTCCCAGCTCATAGACTCTCCTTCTCGAAACTCGGGCGATTCCCGTTGGCGGTATCTTAGCCGGATACGGCCCGGCTCCACTAGTAGTGTGCCCAAGAGGCACCAGGCGTGACATCCGGCTTTCTGTACTAGAGTATCTCTTGGAGACCCAAGATGCCCTCGACCGCCCCTCCGCGCACGCTTTCCCCCTGCCCGAGGACCCCCAACTGCGTCTCGACCCAGAGCCCGGACGCCGCCCGGCGGATGGAGCCGCTCCCCTATGGCGACCTCGCCGAGGCCCGGGCGCGGCTCCTCGCGGTCCTCGCCGCGGCGCCCCGCGCCAAGGTGGTGACCGTGGAGGAGGGCTACGTCCACGCCGAGTTCCGTTCGGCGCTCTTCCACTTCGTCGACGACGTCGAGTTCCTCTTCGACGAGCCGGCCCACCGTCTCCACTTCCGCTCGGCCTCGCGGCTCGGCCGCTCGGACTTCGGGGTCAACCGCAAGCGGATGGAGGAGCTCGGCCGCGAGTTCCTGAAGCGGGCGCCAAGGCGGTAGCCGCCGGGCTGCCCGGCCGGAGCCGGGCAGCCTCAGGGTCGAGGGATCGCCTTCCTAGACTAGAGGGTGATCTTCGTGCCGTCGAACTTGGTGAAGGTGAAGCCGCTGAAGGTCTCGTTGTAGCAGGCCTTCTGGTCGCGCAGGATGCTGATCGCGACCTGCTCGCCGAGCAGGATGGCCTTGATGGCGTCGGTGCGCCAGTGGACGCCGGCGTGGTTCCGGCCGGTCGCGATGTTCGAGGCCAGCTTGTTGAGCTCGCCGCCCACGGTCAGGGTGGCGGAGCCTGGCGCGTCGGTGAGGGCCAGGCCGTCGGGAGTGGGGACCTTGACGTGCGGCAGGGGGAAGCTCTCGTCGAAGACCGCCTTCAGGACCGTCACGCAGGCCCCGGCGACGGTGGCGTGGCCGGAGCCGTAGGCCGGATGGGTCGGGCTCCCCTCGGGGAAGGCCATGGGGAGCAGCCAGGTGCCGTTCTTGTCGTAGGTCCGGGCGGCCGCCTCGGAATGCAGGACGGCGTCGTGGAGGGTGCCCGCGGGGTAGCGGTTCTTCGTCTGCTGCACGTGGACGATGCCGCCGAAGGCCTCGGGGCGCAGCCGCCGGTGGACGAACCACTTCTGGTACCACTGGGCCTTGAGAGCGCGGCTCGCCACCTCGCACAGCAGCGCCTTGATGCCCGGAGCGCCGAAGGTGCCGAAGCCGATCTGGGTGCGGGAGCCGCGGTAGGGGTTGCCGGGGTTGAGCGGCACCCCGAGGCCGCCGCCGGTCACGTCGTCGGACGGATCGGGCGGGGTGAGCATGATGAGACAGGCATTGAAGTACGCCTGGAAGAGGACGTCGACGTGCACCCAGGCGGAGAGGTCGCGGCCGTTTCGGAGGAAGCGGCGCACCGGGTCCCAGGCCGTCGAGCCGTCCTTGGGACCGCCGTTTTGAACCGTGAGCCAGCCGGCGAAGCTGGTCATGTGGTCGTCGCCGGGGAGCGCGGTGCGGCTCTGGCGCACGATGTACTCGGCGCCGAACGGGGTGGGCAGGAGCATGAACTGCGACAGGTAGGGACCGACTCGGCAACCGGGGAACGGATCGCGGAAGAGGGTCGACGGGGTGACCTTCCCGCCGCTCTTCAAGCCATGGAAGTCCGTGAGGCCGGAGAGCTCGGCGGCGGCGGCGGCGGCGAGCGGGCTCTCGCCGTAGTCGCTGAAGTCGGTGTCGCGCAGCAGGGCCATCCAGTAGAGCTCGACGGCCTCGCCCGCCTCCTCGGCGCTGGCGAGCGCCGGAGGGGCCGGCTCGACCAGGAGGTGGCTGTCGGCGCCTTCCAAGTCGAATGCCAGGCCGGACTGCGGGTTGGTGAGCTTGTTGGTGCCGCCCATGATGATGTTCTCGAAGTCGCCGGGAACCCCGGAATCGACCGCCGCCCGGTAGCTCGCGTAGGCCCCCAGGTCGACCTCGCCGAAGCGGTTGTGCGGCAGAGCCTTCGAGTAGCTGCCGATCCGGTTGGCGTAGCGCGCCTCGTCGCCGTTGTCCGGATGGGGGCTCAGCGGGAGGCTCCGGTTGGCATCGGACATCGCCTTGCGGTAGCTCCAGGCCGCATCGCGCCGCTGGACGGCGGGAGAGATGCTGCCGGCCTCCCCAGTCTCCGCTGTCTCCGGGGTCGCCGCGGTGGCGGCGGCCTTGCTCCCCCGGACCATCGGCTCGAGGCCGAGCCCTCCGGCCGCCAGGACCGCTGTGGCCAAGCCACCGGCACCCAGGAAGCCACGGCGGCTCACGCCAGAGGGCTCCGGTTTGGAGGGGAACGTCGAAGTGGACAGAGATGCGGCCGGAGTCTTGTCGGTCATGGGAAGCCCTTCCTTCCTGGAATGGAGCGGTTGGTGCACAACCGCCAGATGACAACGATGCATTCCAGTATAGCCGAACAAGATATAGCGGAGGAGGAATCAACGGGGGGCCGGCCGGGCGCACCGGCCCCCTTGGGCGGGCGGGTCAGGGGCGAGCGGGACTCTTCGACTGCAGAGGTGGAAGCTCCGGGAGGAGCTCCGTTTTGGCCCCCTCGGCCTGCTTGCGGAACGCGGCCACGTCCTCCGCGTAGAAGCGGTTGAAGTCGACGAGGAAGCGGTCGACGGCCTCGCCCGCCTGGCGCAGGTAGTTGAGCTGGCCGGCGGTGGGCGGCGACATCGACGAGCCCACGGCCTGCTCGACGTAGACGACCTGGCCAAGCAGGGTCGTGTCGTCCTGCAAACCCTTGGCGTCGGGGGAGAGCCAGAGGCGCTTCTCGAGCGCCGTGAGCCCCTGCTTCAGCTTGTCGGCCGCCGCCACGATCGGCGGATCGGCGGGCTTGCCGCCGGTACCCTCGGCCTTGCCACCCTTCGCGCGCCGCTCGTCTTCGGCGGCCTGGGCCGCCTGGCGGGCCTTGGCGACCACCGCGTCGACGTCGGTCCGGGTGCGGGCGATGCGCTCGATGGCGGTGACCACCACGTCCTGGAGCTCGCCGCCGCGCTGGATCGCGGCCCAGCGGCTCTGCCAGTCGGCGTCCGTATTCTTGGCGCGCGGATCGGGGAGCACCCGGACCGTCGACTTGGCCTCGTGGTCACCGTAGGCGACGGTGAGGGTATAGGTGCCCGGAGGGACCGGGGGACCGGCCGGATCCTCGTCGCGCTGCTCGCCGGGAGCGGGAGGCGGCAGCTTCCAGCTGTCGCGCTCGAAGCCCCAGACGACGCGGTTGATCCCCAGCTTGATCGGCGCGTGGAAGGTGCGGATCACCTTGCCGGTGGCGTCGGCCACCCGGATCTCCGCCTTCGGCTCGGCCTTGGCCTTCTCTTTCTCCTTCTCCTCGGCGCTCGTCCCCGGGGTGGCGGTGGCGGCCGGCGGGGGGGCCGGAGCGCCTTTCGCCTCAGGCCGCCGGGCCTCCGGCTCAGCCGCCTTCAGCTCCGCGGCCTGGCGCGCCGCGATCCGCTCCCGCTCCTTGCGCTCGCGCTCCTTCTCCGGGTCGGGCAGCGGGAGGCCGGGAGCGTTGACCGAGAAGGTGAGGAAGGCGCCCTCGGGGCGGCTCTCCCCCTTGAATTCGCCCGAGCCGAGGCCGAAGCCGCCGGCCGGCGCCGCGATCCAGTGCTCGGTGGCGTCGCCGCTCTCGAAGAGATGGAGCGGCTCGGCCAGGGTCGCCGTCGAGAGATGGCGCAGGGCGCGGACGTCGTCGAGGACGTAGAGCCCGCGGCCGTGGGTGGCGATCACCAGGTCCTGGTCGCGGGGGTGGAGGGCCAGGGCCATGACCGACACCGTGGGCACCCCGTGCTTGAAGCGCCACCAGTGGCCACCGCCGTCCTCGCTCACCCAGAGGCCGAACTCGGTGCCCAGGTAGAGGAGGCTCGGGTCGACCGGGTCCTCCTCCAGGGCCAGGCAGTAGCCGCGCAGGTCCGGGCTCGCCAGGCTCTTCCAGCTCTTGCCGAAATCGTCGGTGCGGTAGACGTAGGGGGTCCAGTCCGAGCGCCGGTGGTTGTCGAAGACGACGTAGGCCGTGCCGGCGTTGCGCCGCGAGGCCCGGATGCTCGGCACCCAGGTGTTCTTCGGCACCTCGGGGACATTGCCCTCGACGCTCGTCCAGCTCTTGCCGCCGTCCCGGGTGAGCTGCACCCGGCCGTCGTCCGTCCCCACCCAGATCACCCCGCGCTCGACCGGCGAGGGGGCGATGGACAGAATGGTGGTGAACCCCTCGGCCCCGGAGTCGTCGGGGGTCAGGCCGCCGCTCTCGGCGCGCTTCTGCCAGGCCGGGTTGTTGCTGGTCAGGTCGGGGGAGATCATCGTCCAGCTGTCGCCCCGGTCGGTCGAGCGGTGGAGGAACTGGCTGCCCATGTAGACCGTCCCGTGGTCGAAGGGGTCCTGGGCGAGGCCGGCGTTCCAGTTGAAACGGAGCTTCACGCCGTCGGGAGCCGGAGGGCGGATGTCCCGGAGCTCGCCGGTGTGGAGGTTCCAGCGATCGACGTAGCCGCTCTGCGACTCCGAGTAGCCGAGCAGCGAGTCGTCCGGATCGGGGAGGGTCTCGAAGCCGTCGCCGCCGACCACCAGCTGCCACTCGTGGCTCCTGATCCCGCCGAACTCCCAGGTCGTGCTCGGTCCCCGCCAGGCGCCGTTGTCCTGCAGGCCGCCGTAGACGTGGTAGGGAACGTCCATGTCGACCGCTACGTGGTAGTACTGGGCGAGGGGGAGAGCGGTGACGAAATCGGCGGTCTGGCCGCGGTCCCGGCTGGTCGCGACACCGCCGTCCTCACCCACCATGAGGTGCCGGGGATCCTTGGGGTCGATCCACAGGGCGTGGTAGTCGCCGTGGATGAAATTGCCGAAGGGCAGCGAGCTCCAGGTCTTGCCCGCGTCGACCGAGACCTGGGGCGAGAAGTCGAAGCTGTAGACCCGGTTGGGCCACTCCGGATCGACCTCCAGCGAGGCGAAGTAGAAGGGGCGGCGCGAGACGTTGGTCCCGGTGTTCATCGACTGGAAGGTCCGGCCACCGTCCTCGGAGCGCAGGAAGGCGCTGGCCTCGGCCTCGACCATGGCGTAGACGGTCTGCGGCGAGGAGCGCGAGACGGCGAGCTTGATCCGCCCCAGGTCGCCCTTGGGCAGGCCGTCGTCCTCGGTCCGCCGCTTCCAGCTCTTGCCGCCGTCCAGGCTGACGTAGAGGCCCGAGCCGGGGCCGCCGGACTTGAACACCCAGGGCCAGCGCCGGAACTGCCACATCGCGGCGAAGAGCTTCTGCGGATTGCTCGGATCGGCGACCAGGTCGGAGGCGCCGGTCTTGTCGTCGACGAAGAGCACCTTCTGCCAGGTCTTGCCGCCGTCCTCGGTCTTGAACACCCCGCGCTCCGGGTTCTCCCCCCAGAGCTTGCCCAGGGCGGCGACCCAGGCCACGTCGGGGTTCGTCGGGTGGAGGACGATCGAGGCGATGTGCTCGGTCGCGTCCAGCCCCAGGTGGGTCCAGGTCTTGCCGCCGTCCTGCGAGCGGTAGACCCCGTTGCCCACCGAGACGCTGTTCCGCGTGTTCGACTCCCCCGTCCCCACCCAGACCACGTCCGGATTGGTGCGGAAGACGGCGATGGCGCCGATCGAGGCGACCGGCTGGTCGTCGAAGACCGGCTGCCAGTTGAGCCCGCCGTTGACCGATTTCCAGACGCCGCCCGAGGCCGCCCCCACGTAGAGCACGTTCGAGTCGACCGCGGAGGAGGCGATCGAGGTGACGCGGCCGCTCATCCCCGCCGGGCCGATCGAGCGCGCCCGGAGCCCGGAGAGGAGATCGGGATCGAGGGCGGCCGGAGAGGCGGGGGCGGGCTTGGCGGCCCACGCCGCCGCGGGGGCGTGGAGCAGGGTGAGGGCGAGGATCAGGCCGAACGGCGGGGACAGGCGTCGCATCCAGGTTCCTCCAGTCACAGAAAAAGCAAAAACAGCGTGCACACCGAACGCCGCCCCTGGCGCAGTCGCCGGGGAGCGGACGGTGTCGCCCAGCGTATACGGGAAACCGGGGGCGGGGTTGCACGGCCCGGTTTCCCTCCCTGGGCTTCCGGTGTCTAACCTTATAGGATGGAAGCCGCGAGGGCCTTTTCTCTGCCGACCCCTTTTCAGGACCTGCCGCCGAGCCCGGACGGCGAGCAGCGGCAGCTCCTCGCCGCCTTCGCGGCCGGCGATCGCGCCGCCGCCGAGCGGCTGGTCGAGCGCACCTACCGTGGGGTCTACGCCCTGCTCCGGCGGCTCTCCGGCGATCCCGACCTGGCGGCCGACCTCACCCAGGAGACCTATCGCAAGGCCTGGGACGCCCTCCCCGGCTTCGACGGCCGGGCGCAGTTCTCGACCTGGCTCGCCCGCATCGCGTATACCACCTTCCTGAACCACCTGCGGCGGCCTCGCCGGCTGGTGCCGCTCGACGAGAGCCGCGAGGCGCGGCTCCCCGACCCTGCCCCCTCGCTCGAAGAGGCGCTCGGTCGGGCGGTGGCCGACGACCGCCTGCGGCGGGCCGTCCTCGCCCTCCCCGAGGAGCTGCGCTTCACCGTCACCGCCCTCTTCTGGGGGGAGCTACCGGTCAAAGAGGTGGCGCGCCAGGAGGGGATCACCCCCATGGCCATCCGCAAGCGCTTGAAGCGAGCCCTCCAGGCGCTCGCCCTGGCGCTCGGCGAGGAGATCCGATGAGCCGCCGGGACGAGCGCGAGGTCCTGCGGCGGCTCTCCGAGCGGCGCCCGGAACGGGAGAGCGAGCCGCCGGCCGACCTCCTGGAGCGGCTCCGCGTCGAGATCCCGGCCGCGGTGCGGGTGCATCCGGACGCCACGGGCGGAGAGAGGGAATCCCGGCCGTCGGCACGGCAGCGCTGGCTGCTCGCGGCCTCCCTGGCGGCGATGGTCGGGATGGGCCTCTTCTCGCTGCATGTGCTGGAGAGCGGCAAGCAGGCGGAGGAGGTGAAGGCTCCCTCCCGGGCGGGCACGGCCGCGGCGCCGCCCCCGGAGAGCCTGCCGGCCCCGGCCGCCGCTCTCCCGGCCGTCGCCAAGCTGCAGCACCAGCTCGCGGTCGCCCCTCCCACCCAGCCCCGGGAGAAGAAGAGGGAGGACTCGCAAGGCGCCTACGCTCCCCGGAGGGCCGCTCCCCCGCCCGCTCCGTCGGCCGCGCCGCAACCCGCGGCGGAGGGGGCGATGCCTGGCGGGGTGGCGGGTGGCGTCGTCGGCGGGGTCCCCGGGGGGGTCGCCCGTGGCACCGTCGGTGCCGAGCCGACCCGCAGCCTGGCCGAAGAGGACCGTCCGGCGTCCCCGGAGCCGGCCGCGAAAAGCGAGATGATGAAGAGGATGGCCAAGCCGGCCCTGTCAGACCGGGAAGAGAACCGTGCCTCTCTACTCGCCCGGGGGGGACCGGTCGCCGAAGGGGCACCTGCCCCGCTGGCGGGCGGCGATCCGCGCTGGCTGCTCCTCTTCCGCCTGGGAGGCGTGGCGCTCGCCCCGGGTGCCCAGGCCGAGGTGACCTTCGATCCAACGGCCGTCACCCGGTCCCGCCGGATCGGCGAGGGGGCGGACCTGCTCTACGAGGTGAAGCTCCAACCCGGGACCGCGGCGGGAACGACGGTCGCGACCCTGCGCAGCCACTCCCCCGGGGGGGAGACCTCGCGCGTCCTGCGCACCCTGCGGGTCGCTGACCTCACCCCCGCCTGGGACCAGGCCTCGGCCGACTTCCGCCTCACCTCCCTGGCGGCGGAGCTGGAGGAGGTCCTGGCGGGCACGCGGCCGCGGAGCGATCTGCCGGAACTCCTGCGCCATGCCCGGGAGCTCGCCGGCGAGCGCCCCGGCGATGCGCGGGCCGCCGACCTCCTCCGCCGCCTCGAACAGGCCGGGGGGCGGTAGGCGGAGCCAGAGTCCGCAGATACAGGCCAGCTCCCGGGACGATGGGCCAAAGTCCGCAGATATGGGCCAGCTCCCGGGACAACGGGCCAGAGTCCGTAGATACGGGCCAGCTCCCGGGACAATGCGCCAGAGTCCGCAGATATGGGCCAGCTCCCGGGACAATGGGCCAAAGTCCGCAGATACGAGCCAGCTCCCGGGACAATGGGCCAGAGTCCGTAGATACAGGCCAGCTCCCGGGACAATGCGCCAGAGTCCGCAGATACGGGCCAGCTCCCGAGACGATGGACCAAAGTCCGCAGATACGGCCTGTCAGCGCGGCCGGCGCAGCAACCTTCCCAGGAGGACGGCGAGGAGCGCCGCGAGGCAGGCGGTGACCAGGCTTCTCCAGTCGAAGCTCAAAAGCCCGCCGAAGCGCAGATAGGTGGCGAGGGCTCCCCCGAGGAGCGCGCCGACGATCCCGAGGACGGCGTTCCCGAAGCAGCCGCCCGGCGGGCCGCCGGCCCGGATGCGGGGGGCGACGAGGCCGACGAGCAGCCCGGCGAGGAGCCAGCTGGCGATACCCATGTGAGGTCCTCCTCTATCTAATAAGGTCAGGCCCTGGGGAGGGAACCGGCCGGAAGGGGCTTTGCGGCATAGAATGTCCCCGCCATGTCCTCCGAGCCCACCGAGCCCCAAGATCCCCGCCATCGCCTCTACCTGATCGACGGCTACTCGAACATCTTCCGCGCCTTCTACGCCATCCGCAACCTCTCGAACTCGCGCGGCGAGCCGACCAACGCGGTCTACGGCTTCGTCCAGATGCTACGCAAGCTGCTCCGCGAGGAGAAGCCCGACCTCATCGGGGTCGCCCTGGAAGGGGGCGGCACCGAGAAGAGCGTGCGAGCCGAGCGCTACGAGGAGTACAAGGCCAACCGCAACCCCATGCCCGAGGACCTGCGCAGCCAGATCCCCTGGGTGCGGAAGACCCTGGCCGCCCACCGCATCCCCATCCTGGAGCTCGACCGCTACGAGGCCGACGACGTCCTCGGCACCCTCGCCAAGAAGGCGGCCGACGCCGGCTACGACGTGGTCCTGATCTCGGCCGACAAGGACCTGATGCAGCTCGTCGCCCCCCACGTCTCCCTCTACCATACCGGACGGAGCAAGCTCTATGGCCCGAAGGACGTCGAGGAGGACTTCGGGGTGGCGCCCGACAAGGTGGCCGACGTCCTCGCTCTGATGGGCGACGCGATCGACAACATCCCGGGGGTACCGGGGATCGGCGAGAAGGGGGCGAAGGGGCTGATCCAGGAGTACGGCTCGCTCGACAACCTCCTCGCCCACGCCGGCGAGGTGTCGCGCAAGGCCTACCGGGAGGGGCTCCTCGCCAACCAGGACCAGGCGCGGATGTCGCTCGAGCTGTCGACCATCCACACCGACCTGCCCGTCGCCTTGGACCCCGAGGCCCTGCGCCACGATCCGCCCGATCCGCAGGCCCTGCGCCAGCTCTACACCGAGCTGGAGTTCTTCTCCCTGGTCGACGAGCTCAAGAACGAGGCCGGACCGGGAGCGGTCGAGGACGTCCCCCCCGCCGAGGAGGTGACCACCCCCGAGGCCTGGGAGGAGACGGCGGCCGGGATGCGCGGGGACCTCTACGTCGCGGTCCTGGGGGACGAACGCCCGCTCGGCCTCTCGGCGAGCTGCGCCGGTGCCGGCGACCCTCCGACCGTCTACTACGCCGACTTCCGCCGTCCCGGCCTCCGCGAGGCGGTGCTCCAGAGCCTGACCCGCTGGCTCGCCGATCCCGAAACCCGGCTGGTGGGCCACAACCTGAAGGAGGTTCTGCGCCTCTGTAGCAGGGGCTCCGACTGCCAGGCCTCCCTCTTCGACGCCATGCTGGTCTCCTATCTCCTGAAGCCCTCGATCCACGGCCACACCCTGGAGGAGATGGCCCTCGAGCGGCTGGAGCGCAAACCCCTGAGCCCCAAGGAGGTGGGCTGGGATCGCGGGCAGGAGCCGGCGCTCGGCGACGAGCGGCTCGCCGCCTATGCCGGCGAGCGGGTGGCGCTCTCTCGCCGGATGGCCGGCCCGATGCGCGACGAGCTCGCCGCCGGGGCGCTGGGCAAGGTCTACGACGAGATCGAGGTGCCGCTCGTGCCGGTCCTCGTGCGCATGGAAGAGGACGGCATCCTCCTCGACGTCGACTACTTGAAGGCGATGTCCGTCGAGCTGGGGAGCGAGATCCAGAGCCTGGAGGAGGAGATCTACCAGGAGGCCGGCGAGCGCTTCAACCTGAACTCGCCGCAGCAGCTGGGGGTGATCCTCTTCGAGAAGCTGGGCTATCCGGTCCTCAAACGCACCCAGAAGACGAAGAGCTACTCGACCGGCGCCGAGACCCTGGAGGAGCTGGCCGGCCGCGGCTACAAGATCGCCGAGCTCCTCCTGCGCTACCGCGAGCTGACCAAGCTCAAGTCGACCTATGTGGACGCGCTGCCCTCGCTGGTGGGGGAGGACGGGCGGCTCCACACCCGCTTCAACCAGGCGGTGGCGGCGACCGGCCGGCTCTCCTCGGCGAACCCCAACCTGCAGAACATCCCGATAAGGACCGAGCTCGGCCAGCGCATCCGCCGGGCCTTCATCGCGCCGCCCGGGCACCTCCTCCTGGTCGCCGACTACAGCCAGATCGAGCTGCGCATCCTCGCCCACATCGCCGACGAGACCGCCCTGATCGACGCCTTCCGGGCCGGCGAGGACATCCACCGCTCGACCGCTGCCACGGTCTTCGGCGTCTCGCCCCAGCTGGTCGGCCCCGACCAGCGGCGGGCGGCCAAGGTGATCAACTTCGGCATCCTCTACGGGATGAGCGCCTTCGGCCTGTCGCAGAACCTGGGGATCTCGGGGAAGGAGGCGGAGAAGTTCATCACCGCCTACTTAGACCGCTACCCCGGGGTGAAGCGCTACTTCGAGGCGACGCTCGCCGCCGCCGAGAAGGAGGGGAAGGTCGAGACCCTCTACCACCGGGTGCGCTGGCTCCCCGACATCCAGAGCAAGAACCGGAACCTGCGCGAGAACGCCCGCCGGATGGCGATCAACGCCCGCATCCAGGGCACCGCCGCCGACCTCCTGAAGCTCGCCATGATCGCCGTCGACCGGCGCCTGAAGAAAGAGAACCCGAACGCCCGCCTCCTCCTGACCGTCCACGACGAGCTCGTCCTCGAAGTCCCCGAGGGAGAGGTGGAGGCGGTGGCGAAGGTGGTGAAGGAAGAGATGGAAGGAGTGGCCGAGCTCGCGGTGCCGCTGGTGGTGGACGTCGGGTGGGGGAAAAGCTGGTACGAGGCGAAGGCGTGAAGGGACCGCAGGCTTCGAGCTTTCCGCCAACTAAGCCGCCGAGATTTGAATCTCATAAGGTTCGCGTGTAGACGTTTGGTTATATCTGGATATTTCTCTGCAGTCGCAGTTACTCACGACGAGAACCAGGTGGTGGAGATCGATTTGATCGAGATCTCCGATCTCGGTGGCTAAAGAGACTCCATCGGCAGTGTTCGTTCGAGGAGGACGAAGCACTTCCACGCGACCTCGGGAAAGGTCGGGCCCCGCGATGGCTACTTCGGCCTTGAAGGGAGCAAGGCTTTTATTTGCCAGCGTGCGGAAGGTGAATCGGAGCCTTTCGACCGTCCTGTGCGGGAAGACACGGAAGTAATGGCAAGCGAGGTGAGGCAACTCACCCTTGACGGTGCACTCCTCGCCCCGAGACAAGACAGCGCTCTGAACGACGGCGCGATCACCAAATCGTGTGCAGAGGTCCGGAGCGAAGCAGCCGCCCCGATCATCACGCAAAAAGTAGGAGTCCATGACATAACCTGCACCGAAGAGGTCTCGGTTCTCAGGATCAGCGGACGCAAAACTTAGACCCAACGGCATGAACCGGCGCAATGCCTCGAGAGGCATCTCGCTATCTTCCGAATCCATCCATAACCGATTTGGAAAGTCTGACCCGAGTCGGCCGGAGAGGTAATGGAGGAAAAGGCAGGCCTGATAGGCTGCTTGCCAGTCGTTGAGCGAGACTCCAGGCACGTCAATCCAGTCGGCGAGGAAGCGGAAGTAGTCCTGGTTGCCTGGAAGGACACGGCTCTCCATGAAGACTGCAAGTCCCTCATCGAGCCAAGCCCAAGGCTCGGAGTAGGGGCCGTAGAGAGGACGCTTGCTAAAGTTCAAGACGTGCGTTGCCTCGTGGACGGCCTCGGCCGCTGCTCGGCGCATTACAGCCTCGTTGAGAGGCTCACTGCTGCGGCACGAGAGAGCGACATACGGGATACGGTTTCGATCGTAGGCCATGAAGGGGCTGCCGTCTCCGACGGGCGAGAGGTCGCAGACGTAGACGTGGGTCTTCCGTGAGCCGTCCGTCACCGGGACCGGCCGATTCCACGGAGGCCCGGTCATCGTTCGGTAGAGCCGCTCCAGAGAGCTGAGATAGCTCCGAACGAGGATGGTATCGGAGACACCTGAGGGTCCGAGTCCGCGGCCATGACGCGGGTTCCTTAATCCATAGTGAATAACGAAATGCTCCGATATCAACGTCAGCGGGAGCTGATCTACCTTGAGGAGACTCAAATATCTATATTCATTCAATCTCTCGCCTCCTTTAAAGCAAACTGACACGACACTCACCCGAACTCACATCTACTTCAAGTATATCAGAAATTCTCTTCTGGAGCCCTGGATCCAGATCCGTCCAGTGCGCCTCGATGTCGCGGAAGAGGCCTGCCAGTCGGTGTGTCGTGCCTCCGTCCGTACGAGCCACGTTGCTTCGGTGGGCATTACGGCGAAGTAGGGTGTCTCCAGCCGCCTCCATTCCGAAAAGATCCTTCAGCTGGCGCTCGATGCGGCTGCCATAGAGAAAGGTCTTGAGCTTCGAAACCAGGACGGAGGCCCAGTTCGGATCCTCCTTGGAGAGCGTGAAGGCCCTGGGGTTCGGCTGCTCGACCTGGGATCTCCTCACATGTTCCCGTACCGCCTGGTCGCCTGTAAAGCCCGTGACATGGGCGACCAAGGTTGGAAGATTGAGCTCCTGGATTTTACGGCTCAACGAGCTGTCCACCTCTGGGTTCTCACCGAGATAGCGCGGCAGCTTGAAGTCCAGGATTGCCGCGTCATACGCCCATCCTGCCTGCCGACCGCTTTCGATGTGCGATTCGCCGGTTGCGACCGTCGACGCCGTGGCGACCTCGCAGTGCGGGAAGGTTTCCCCAAGCATGGTCTGGAGCTGGGCCAGCACGACAGACTCGTCCTCAACCACTAGGAATCTAAACATGCGCCACCTCCTTGTTCTGAGTTTGAAATCTTGGAAAGGTGAGGGTGAAGTGCGCCCCCTGGCCCACCGCGCCATCTTCCCAGACGACACCGGCGTGGGCGTCAATGACCCGGTAGACCATCGCCAACCCCAGCCCCGTGCTGGTCCCGCGCCCTGGCCGGCGAGTAAAGAAGAGATCGAAAATCCTGTTCTTGAACTCTTGCGGCACACCTGGGCCATTGTCGCTGTAATCAAGTTTGACCCACTCGCCACTCTTGCCATCGTAGATTCCGAGGGACACAGCTACATGGAGGTCCTGGTCTTCCGCAATCTCGCGGGAGTTCTGGATCAGCTCGAGCAGCGCGTTCTCCAACAGGTCGCCGTCGCCATCGACTTCGAGTACTTCGCTATCGCACTCGAGCGTCCAAGCGCTCGGCGAGAGCGTCTTCAAGGCTCGGGTGACCCGTGCGACGAGGTCGATCCGCTCGAACAACGGGTTCATACCGGAGAGCCGCTCCTTGATCCGGCCGATGATCCGCATCAATTCCTGGAGGGCATAGCTGAAGTCCGTGTTGACTTCGCACAAAGCAGGGAAGTTCGCCTCGCGCTGGCGGTAGCGCTCGAGTAAGATCGAGAGCGCCGCCAACCGAGTGGTGATGTTGTGCGCCGCGAACGCCAGAGTCTCCTCCGCCGCACTGCCGAGTACCTGTTCTTCGCGCTCCTCTATCAGGCGCTCGCGCCGCAAAAAGGCATCCAGCAGCTCAGCTGCGATCTGCGCCATCACCTTAAGATATTCAAACTCTTCTGGCTTCACGTCTTCGTCGCAACTGAGGCTCAGTTTACCGAGCACCTGCTTACGGGCGAGTAGAGGGATGTCAATCCAGTAGTCGCCAGGTTTCTTATCGAGCTCGTTTGGGCACTTCGGATGCTTTACATTGATCGCCTCAAGGCCATTCGGAGTAATGACCTTCCCGTCGTTTTCCTGGTCAGGCTTCCAGCAGACCACGATCGCCCTGCGTTCCTCGATGCATCGCCACGTTTTGAAGCCGGGTTCGCTGCGCCGAGGCAGGACGATTTCTGCACCGCCATCGGGGTGCTCGATGACCCCTCCCTCCGGGTTCAGCGAGAAGCGGCAGACCAACGCCTCAGGGTCGCCCTCCGGCACAAGAAACAGGCGGCCATGCCTGTGCCCCAGAAGGCGAACTGCCTGCAGGATGCCCTTCATAGCAGAGTTCGTATCGCTCGCCTCGGCGATCAGCTTGATCGCCTCTAGGAGACAGTAGAGGTAGTTCAGGTCTTCGACGTGGAGCATCGCGCCGACCGGGCGCTCTTTCCAATCACTGATAATGGTCGAGAGGGCCGCACCGCGGTAGGCTGGCCGGCAACCGAGCCCAACCACGTGCCGTACCAGACGCTGCCCGTAATGCAGTGATTCACCGAGGAGCTCCCAGGCTACTTTGCCCAGGTGGTCTTGAGTAACGGGCGGAGCCTCGCCGCGGTCCCGCCATCCCGGGGCCAGATCGAGCAACTCACCTGCCGGCAGATTGAGAAAGCGCAGGCGCCTCTGACGATCGACGATCAGGACCGGCTCGGGCATCTTGTCGAGGGCAGACTGCAGTAGGTTGACCCGCTCGCTCTGCTCGATAGCGATGGCGAGCTGGCGTCCAAACTGGAGCAGGTCCTCCACCTCCTCTTCCGAAGGAACCACCCCGTCTCGCCGCTCGACGTGGACTGTGCCGACCGCCTTGCCTCCCCGGTTCAGGATTGGTACGATGGCGAACGATTTCATACATGCCAAACTGACTACCCTCCGGTTAGCCAGCGGCTCAAGACGGGCCTCCTCGACAATTTTTGGCTTGCATGTGGAAATAACGTAGGGCTGGAGGTCAGCCCTGGGGTTAGCAAGAGGCCAGTCGGTCGCTTTCGCGATATCAAAACGTGAGTCGTCGGACGAGTCGAGCTCCCCTTTGATCCGGTCACCCTGGGCGTTGACCAAGCAGAACAGGACCCGGCTGTAGCCAAGCTTGCGTAGACCACTCGCGGCTTCTTCCAGGGCATTGCTGACATCTAGGATACGGCTGCCAAGAGCGTCGAAGATCGAGTTGATCACCTCGATGTGCTGATCGCGCACTGCCAGACGATATCGGTTGCGCTCCATCGATACAGCAAGGGCGTGCGAGGCCAGAAAGCAGTCGAAGAGTTCGCGAGTCAACTGCTCCCGCTGTCGCGAGATCGACGCCCGCTCGTGAGGATCACCAATCACGACAGCACTCTGCTGGTCGACCCGTAATGCCGGCAGGACCGCGGCCATTACGGAGTTTTTCCAGGGTTGGGGAACCGAAATCATCTTCGGGCCCGAAATTCCGCTCGCTGGGAGGAAACTCTCCGCCGCGAGGACCGGGCTTGAAGCCTCCGCCGTCGAGCGTGCTGCATCGAGCTGCCAACGGTTGTTGAAGAAGTGCCAGAAAGCCACATCGCTGAAGCCCAGAATGTGCCGGCAGCAGCGCGCGAAGAGCATCGTGACCTCGTTCAGCCCCTTTGGTGCTGCTGCATAGAAAGCAGAGCTCAGGCTGCGCAACGTCAGCTCGACGTCGATCCGGTCGTCGGCGCTAGACGGCCTCGTGGGACCAAGGCTGCTCTTCTCGTAGAACCCGAAGGCCCTCTCCGGCTGGCCGTTCCAAATGGAAAGGTCTCCCCAATGCCGTGGATTGTAGTGACGCTCCACGAAGGCCTGCATAAGGGGAGAGGAGAAGTGGAGGTGCCTCCCTTCACGAACGGCGACCCCAGCCAGCTCTAGGAGTGTCGGCGGACCTGTCTCGAGCGTGAGCTTCCCAGGTTCCCTGTCATTCAGTTCGAAGGCCATGGTTTGACTCATCAGCAAGACCTGCAAGTCGGGCCAACAGCGTGGCTCATGATCGATGAGACGGGTAGCGTTGTGAAAAACCTCGGTGCCGTAGAACCCGGGCAGGCGCACCCGCTGAAGGAAAGAGGAGACGTCGTCGACTTGGAAGGGCGTCTCCCGGTTGCCCACGTCGCGGGTATGGCTCTCCAGGATTTCCCACAGAAGCATGCGGAGGAGGTGACGGTTTCCGCCCGTCTGAACCCAGATCTCGTGGTGGGCCTCCTCGGGGTAGGAGAACTCGATGGGTAGCGCCCGGCAGTAGCGGTTGATGAACTGGCTGAGCTCCGACTCACTCAACCCTTGCAGGACGAAGCGGTTGGCGCAGTTAAAGTCCGAGTTCGGCCCGTGGACCAGATCGGAGAAGTTGTCTTCGCCGCCTAGGACAGCGGTGAGCCTACCATCCTGGTCACGAACCCGCACTTCTTCGAGCAGGCGACGGGTCAACGGATAGGCGATGTTGTCGACATTGCCCACGAGCAAAACGATGGGCTTGCCGAGTTCCTCCTGGAGGCGGTCAACGGAGGCGAGAAGCGGTTGGGGGGGCTCCTCGGACTCGACTGGCCGCCCGGTCACTTCACTGACTGCCTCGGAGATCAGCTTTCGTAGAGCGGCCTCGCTCAGCACTGGCCCTTGGCGGAAGAGCCTGATGTAGATAATCGGCGAGAGACCGGAGTCCCTGAGCTTCCGGCTCAGATGGTACATAGCATATCTATTACCGCCGTAACGGGGGGCGATCAGCACCGCCGTCTGCCGTTGGAGGACGGCGTCTGAAATCTCACTGAAAAACTCGCTGCCAATGCGTCGGTAACGGAACGTCTCGATCATGAGCCTATCTCCCACTCATCGTTTCTGGGCCAATCTTGGGCCGGTCGCCCGCAGCCCGGCCTTGGCGTCCGCGATACCGAAGTCGAGGTAGCCCAGCTGCTCGGCATAACTGGGCAACGCCCCATTGGCTATCGAGAAGCTGCCTCGGCGCCAGGAAAGGATGTTGCTGATCACCAGCCGATTGAGAATCTCGAGCGTCCGGGCGTGGGAGAAGACCAGTCCATACGCGGTGGCGAGTGCCCTTACCGAGGAAATCGTGAGCTCGCCGGGGCGCTCCTTGAGGAGAGCCAGCGCCAGCAAGCGCTCTTCGTCCTCGAGCTGGGACAACGGGCTCGTGATATATTGGGCGCTGTCGAAGTCCCAACCCAGCGTTTCGATCATCGCCGCCACGACCACGCTGCTTGCCGACTCTGCCGTGAGCTCGGCGAGCTTTTTGCCGTAGAACTGCAGCAGGTGAGGCAAGCAGCCGCTCAGCTCGAAGACCCTTTCGACTAGGTGCTCCGGTTGCTCCAGGGTGAGACCGAGGTCCGACAGGGGCCGCAGGAGCAGTTCCCTTGCCGGCTCGCTCTCGAGCGGGCCGGGGCGGAGGAGTTCCAGGCGGCAGGCGAGGGGAGAGTCCGGAGAGAGCATCATATCGAGAAGTTCCCCCCGCCCGCACAGGATGAGCCTGCAGAGACCCTGTTTGGCCGCATCACCGATGATGTCGAAGGCCAGCCCACGGCAGACCGCATCGACCTCATCGAGCAGGAGCTCGAGCGGACCGCCGTGTTCGGCCCGCTGAAAGCGTAGGAAGTCCGCCAGACCGTCAGCCGTCATCCGATAGCTGCGGCTGCTGGACTCGATCTTCATCGCCAGGAACCGCGCCACCCCCGTTGTGGAGGTATCACCGCAAGGGTAGAAGTCGATCTCGACACTCCGTGCGGCACGTGGGTCCCGCGTCCGGATCAGCGCCCGGCGATATTGCTTTAAGATCGAGGTCTTGCCAATCCTCCCGGGACCAGCGATCGAGAAGCTGACATCGTCCTCCTGTAGCAGCCGATCGAGCTCTGCCTGGCGCCCGAAAAACAGGCTGCCCATGGCCGGTCGCAGATAGTTGTATGGAATCAGCGAGCGGATCGGCAGCTGCTCGCGCAACAGTTTCTTGAGCTTCTCCTGCGGCTGGTCAGACAGGAGGATCTCCCGTGCCGCGAGCGGCGGTACCAGCAAGTGACGCACGGAACCGAGAGCCTCTTGCGTTAGGAGGGCAGCTTCTTCCCGGAAAGGAAACACGACGAGCAGCCGGCCGGGGGCGACAGCCTTGCGCTTGAAGGTCTTGAGCACTTCGGAGGCGATGTCGTCCGACCTCGCCAGGAGCAGACAGTGCATATCGTCTGTGCCGTGCAGACGGATGTCCGGCAACTCCGTGGTGAAGTAGAGCGAGCCCTCATCGCTCTCCTTAATCTGGGCGTTCGCATGGAACGCCTCCCTCCAGCACTGCACGAACTCATGTGCGAGGCCATGAGACGGTCCCCACCCCTCCGGCAGCTTTCGGATCAGGCGCGCGATCGAATAGTCGGGCATAACCCCCCTTCCATACCGCGTATTTAAGTTTTTTCTTTGTAGGCTTGCCGCAACTCGTCTTCGAGAGTCCGCAGTTCTGTTCCGACTGCCACACCGCTGTCGGTGAGGATCTCGCGCATGATCCGCTCACACTCGTCGAGCGATTCGCGTCTCCCTCGGCCGGAGCGCTGACGCGCTAAGAGCATCGGAGCCGCGCCCAGGCGTTCGACGAAAGCGATGCGCAGATGCAATAGAGCTTCGCGCAGAGGGAGCTCCAGCCGGCAGCAGAGCTGCGCCACCAATCGCACCGACTCAGGGTCGGCGGCGTCGAGATCACGGATGCCCAGCGATACAGCGAGAGCCCGGAGATCGGTGCCGATCGCTCTTCCGAGCCCCCTCAGGTAGTCGCCGATGGCCATCGGAACAAAGCCGACCCGCTGCCGTTCCCGGCGCAGCCTGGCAAGATCGAGAGCGACCTGCGCGGCCTTTATGCAGCGGCCCTGGAAGAGCTCGGAAACTGTCGCGGCCTGTGGCAGTTCTTCGACGGACCACAAGACGTCGCCAAGCCAAGGTAGGCCCGCTTCTCTTTCCGCTTCTATCGTGGCATGCGTCTTCTTCACGCCTTTCCTCCTTGACTCGGCTCCCTCTGAAGAAGCCGCTGCACCCTGGGATCGGGGGACAGCAATGACTTCAGGCGCCGAAGCGCTCGATGATGGCGAACCCGCGCGGCCTCGGGCTGGATCCCGAGCCGCTCGGCGATGTCTGCATACGACCATGCCTCTCCCAGGTGCCTGAACTGCACCAGAACCTGATCACCTTCAGACAACTTCGAGACGGCCTCTCGGACCGCATCAATGAGGTCGGTTGAGGGCTCAGCCTCTTCCCCTTGCGCCTCTGGGACCGTCAGGTACTCTGGGATCGAGGACATCACTCGCCGCCGGCGGTACCAGTCCATAAGGGCATGGCGTGCCAGGGTAAAGACCCAGGCTTCAAAACGACCGCCGCGGTCCCGGCTGTACTTTTCGACCTTCAGGGCGATGTCGGTGACACAGGAAACTGCCAGGTCCTCCGCCTCTGCCGCAGACAGTCCACGGTTCAAGAAGAAAGCGCGGAATCTAGGACCGAAGCCCTTAGCGAATTCGCAAAAAGCAGCCTCCTCCATCGCGACCATCCTCCGGGATAGCGCGTCGTAATCAGGATCGAGATCGGTCAAACTCAAAGCGCCTCTATAGCCTCCAACTCCCTCATAGGGAAAAACGGGGGACCGTTACAGCCTGGGTGCAGCCCAGAAACATCTCCGATGCTGGCACGGAAGCACCGACTGAACGGAGCATACTTACGAGTCTCCGTTCCCCCTTGGCTCCGTACCTGGTAGGGGCCTACACTACTTCAGACGAACACTACTCGATAGACCACTCTCTCCGGCCACGGCTGGCAGTAGTACGGCAACAACATGGGCTGGCTACTCCGCTACAAAGGTCCGGGACCTCGGATTCAGTCGGGCCGAGTTCGCGGCCCCGAAGCAGAGGTCGAGGCGGTCGCGAAGGTGGTGAAGGAAGAGATGGAAGGGGTGGCCGAGCTTGCGGTGCCGCTGGTGGTCACGTGGGGTGGGAGAAAAGCTGGTACGAGGCGAAGGCGTAAGACCCGAGGACCCGGCGCGGGGGAGCCCCCTCTCCCGCGCCGGGCCCTCCCTCCCCCTATGCTACAGAGGCGTGGTGCGGTGGCTCTACGGGCATCACGATGTCGATCAACGACGTCAGACTCCAGACTCCCACGAATGCCAGACCGGCGATCCCTAAAACCAACCTGCTCCAGAATCCATGACCTGCATATTTCTTGTGTCGCATCGGTCCTCCTCTCGAGGGATAACGCCCGATTCCGCGTTGGCCTCGATGGTATGGAAGACCTCCAAAGGCAAGGATGGTGCCACCCGTAGGGAGAGAGCGGAAACCGGCTCTCCGGGCCGGAAACGGCATCGGTTGTTTCGCGGACACGTGAGAACTGTTCGTTCCGTGGACAGTCTGTCCATTTTCTGAACAACGGAAGTCCGAACAGGGGCTCCTTTTTCCTTGGAGCCGCTCGTATTCACACCGAATAGTAAAATTACGATACGCCGTGGGAAGGTCCTCGCGGGATGCTACCCTTACCGCCGTGACCGGTCCCACCCGTAGAACCGTGCTCGGCGTCCTCGCGGCCCTCGCCGCTCTTGGCGCCCTCGCCGCCTGCACCGCGCCGCGGCCGCTGGCCCCTACGAACGCGGGGAGAATCCCGGTCGCCGTCAGCGTGCCGCCCCAGGGCTACCTGGTCGAACGGATCGGAGGCCCTCGGGTGCGGGTCGAGGTGATGATCCCCCCCGGGGCGTCGGAAGCGACCTACTCCCCCAACCCGCGCCAGATGGTCGCCCTCTCGGAGGCCCGGCTCTACGTCAAGGTGGGCCACCCGGCCTTCCTCTTCGAGCCGCAGAGCATCGATCCGTTCCTCGCCGCCCATCCGCAGATCCGGGTGGTCGACATGTCCCGAGGGATGGACCTCATCCGGACCGGCGAGGCGGAAGGGGAGGCGGCGCCGCACGGCTTCTTCGGTGGCGGCGGGGAGGAGGACCACGGTCACGATCACCCGTCGGGCGGGACGGCGGGAGACCCGCACGTCTGGGTCGCCCCGGGGACGATGCGGGTGGCGGCCGCCAACGTCGAGAGCGCCCTGGCCGAGCTCGACCCGGCCGGCGCCGCCCTCTACCATGCCAACCTCGCCCGCTTCGACGCCGACCTCGATTCCCTGGATCGCGAGATCCGCATCCTCCTCGCCACCGCCCCCGGGCGGAGCTTCATGGTCTACCACCCGGCCTGGGGTTACTTCGCCCGCGAGTACGGCCTGACCCAGATCGCGGTCGAGGCGGGGGGCCGGGAGCCGAGCGCCCGCCAGCTCATCGCCCTGGTCGAGCAGGCCCGCCGGCAGGGAGTGAAGGCGATTTTCGTCCAGCGCGGTTTCGCGCGGAAGAGCGCCGAGGTGATCGCCGGCGAGATCGGCGGCCGGGTGATCGAGGTCGACCCCATGGCGAGCGACTGGCTGGCCAGCCTGCGTGCCGCCGCCCGCGCCTTCCGCGGAGGGCTTTCTGGTGGCTGAGGGCTCTCCCATGGCTGAAACGAAAGAGGAGGCGCCGGTCCTGGAAGTCCGTGGCCTGACCTTCGGCTACGGCTCCGAGGTGGTCCTCGACCGGGTCGACCTCGCCATCTACCCGCGCGACTACCTGGCGGTGATCGGCCCCAACGGCGGCGGCAAGACCACCCTCCTGAAGCTCATCCTGGGCCTCCTCACCCCCTGGTCGGGGCGGATCGTCGAGCACCTCCCGCCACGCCGCGGCCGGTTCGGCTACGTCCCCCAGTTCTCGACCTTCGACCGCAGCTTCCCCCTGCGCGTCGCGGAGGCGGTGCTGATGGGCCGGCTCGGCCGGCGCGGCCTGCTCCGCCCCTACACCCGGGAGGACCGCGAGGCGGTGGCCGCGGCCCTGGCGCTCCTCCACCTCTCGCCGCTCGCCCGCGCCCACATCAGCGAGCTCTCCGGCGGGCAGCTGCAGCGGGTGCTGATCGCCCGCGCCCTGGTCTCCGACCCCGACCTCCTGTTCCTGGACGAGCCCACGGCCTCGATCGACGCCGAGTCGAGAGAGGTGCTGCGCCAGGTCCTGGCGGAGCAGAACGAGCGCATCCCCATCGTCGTCGTCACCCACGACATCACCTCGATCGCCGGCGCGGTGCGCCACGTCGCCTGCGTCAACCGCACCCTCCACTACCACGGCGGCGGCGAGCTGACCCCGGAGCTCCTGGAGGAGACCTACGGCTGCCCGGTCGAGCTCTTCGCCCACGGCGTGCCCCACCGGGTGCTGCGGGAGCACCCGTAAGATGCCGAGCCTCGCCGCCGCCCTCTCCTACGACTTCATCCGCTACGCCATCCTCGCCGGGGTGCTGGCCTCGGCCCTTTGCGGCATCGTCGGCACCTTCGTCGTGGTCAAGCGGGTGTCGTTCCTCGCCGGGGGGCTGTCGCATGCGGCGTTCGGGGGGCTCGGGCTCTGCTTCTTTCTCGGCATCAACCCGCTCTGGGGGGCGATCGCGGTGTCGCTCGCCTGCGCCATCGTCCTTGGGCTCCTCGACATGGAGAAGGTCAAATCGCACGACGCCGCCATCGGGGTGCTGTGGGCGGCCGGGGTGGCGGTGGGGATCGCCTTCGTCTACCGGACCCCCGGCTATGCCCCCAACCTCATGACCTACCTCTTCGGCAACATCCTCCTGGTGACGCGGACGGACGTCATCACCACCCTTATCTTGACCCTCGCGGTGCTCGCCGTCCTCCTGCTCTTCGGCAAGGGGTTCGTGGCGGTCGCCTTCGACGAGGTCTTCGCCCGAGTGCAGGGAGCGCCGGTCCGCCTCCTCCTCACCCTCCTCCTGGTGCTGGTGGCGCTCACCGTCGTCGTCCTCATCCAGGTGGTGGGCATCCTCCTCGTCATCGCTCTCCTCACCATCCCGCCGGTGATCAGCCTGATGGTGTGGAAGGACCTGCGCTCGGTCCTCCTCTCCTCGGTCGTGATCGGCGTCGGCATGACGCTTTCGGGGCTCGCCGTCTCCTACTACGAGGACCTCCCCTCCGGCCCCGCCATCGTCCTCCTCGGCACCGGCCTCCTCCTCGTCGTCTACCTGGTGCAGAAGCTGCGCGGCCGATCGCTGCGCCTGCTCGCTCCCGCCAGGCCGCAAGGATAGTAGGATACCCGCCATGGACGGACGACGGCAGCGGTGGGAGAAGAGACGGCGGGGCCTGAGATTCTGGCCCCTTCTCGGGCTGATGGCCGCGGGGGCGGCCGGGGCCGTGGCGGTGGCCCTGCTCAGCCGGCGGACCGTCGACCTCGGTCCCGAGTCGGAGGAGGGCCTGGACGAGGAGACGCGCCGGGCCGCGGCGGCCGCCGACCACCTCTCTCCGGCCCCGGTGCCAGCGGCCGCCCCTTCGCCCTCCGATCTCGCGGTCTGGATCGCGGGACCCTCCGGCAACCTCTTCGTCCGCGACGGCGGTCAGGCTGCCGCCGCGGGGGCCGGGCGGGTGCCGATCCTCTTCGTCCACAGCCTGGGGGGCAACGGCGGGCAGTGGGCGCTCCAACTCGATCATCTCCGCCGGCATCGCCGGGCGGCGGCCCTCGACCTGCGCGGCCATGGCGACTCCGACCCGGCGGACGACGGCGACTACTCGATCGCCGGGCTCGCCGCGGACGTCGCGGCGGTCGCCGACGAGCTCGACCTGCGGCACTTCGTCCTCGCCGGCCACAGCCTGGGGGCCTCGGTCGCCATCGAGTACGCCGCCCACCATCCCGAGCGGGTGGCCGGCCTCCTCCTGGTCGATCCCAACGGCGACCAGACCCAGATCCCGGCCGGCCAGCTGGACTCCTTCCTCCAGGCGGTCCAGGCCGAGCCGCTGCGCGAGATGGAGGGGTACTTCCGCCAGATCCTCGCCGGCGGCGACCGCGCCGCGGCCGGCTGGGTGCTCGAAGACCTCCGGCTGACCGACGAGGGCGCCCTGGCCGGCGCCCTGGAGGCGGGGAGCCGCTATTCGCCCCTCGCCCCCCTCGCCCGCTACACCGGCCCCAAGCTCTCGGTGATCAGCGACATGAACCGCCTCCCCTTCAGCCTCCACAAGCTGGTCCCGGACCTCCCCACCCGCCTCCTCCCGGGGACCGGCCACTGGCTGATGATGGACTGCCCCGAGCCGTTCAACCACATCCTGGACGAGTTCCTGGAGTCGGTCGAGCGCGGCGCCTGAAGTTTCAGCATTCCCGCTCGCGGTTGTAATGCGGACCGTAAGGTCCAAGTTCGAAACTAGTGTGTGTTCGAAACCATCCGAAACCTTGCGGAGGGTCGAAACACATGGATACCCGGGTGTTGATCGTCGACGACTGTCCCGTCAGCCGGCTCATCGCGCAGGAGGAGCTTCGCGGCCTTGGGTTCTCGACCGCCGAGGTGGCGAACGGCACCGCGGCCTTGACGGCCCTCGAGCGGCAGAGCTGCGATGCCGTGCTGATGGACTGCCAGATGCCCGGCCTCGACGGCTACGAGACCACCCGCCGGCTGCGCCAGCGGGAGCTCGGCACCGGCCGGCGGACGGTGGTAATCGGCTTCACCGCCAGCTCCGGCCCGGAGGTGGAGGCGCACTGCCGGGAGGCCGGCATGGACGGCCTGCTGACCAAGCCGCTCAACCCCCAGGCGCTCACCGCCCTGCTGGCGCGCGCCCGCTCCGCGGCGCCCGGCCGGCCCGGGCTCCGGACGGGCGCGGACCTCGCCGGCCAGGTGATGGAGAGCTTCCTTGCCAGAGGCCGGCGCTGGCTCGCCGATCTCCCGCGGTGATCCCCGCCCTGCCCACCGCGCACCGCCTCCCTCTATACTAAGCTCCTCAAGGTCCCCGACCTGCCAGCGAGGAGCGGTATGAAACTCGTCCTCATCTCCCCCAAGGGTCCGCTCTATCGCCATCGTGGTGGCATCTTCAAGAAGAACCTGCGCTACGCCCCGCTCACCCTCACCACGCTCGCGGCGCTCGTCCCGCCGGAGCTCGGGATGGAGATCCGCCTCGTCGACGAGGGCATCGAGGACGTCGATCCGGACCTCGCCGCCGATCTCGTCGGGATGACGGTGATCACCGGCAGCGCCCCGCGAGCCTACGAGCTCGCGGCCCATTTCCGCGGTCGCGGCATTCCGGTGGTCCTCGGCGGGCCGCACGTGACCCTGATCCCGGAGGACGCCGAGCCCCATGCCGACTCGATCGTCGTCGGCTACGCGGAGGACACCTGGCCCCAGCTGCTCCGCGACTTCGCCGCCGGCCAACTGGCACCGCGCTACACCCAGGCCCCCCAGCTCGACCTCGCCCACCGGCCCTTCCCCCGCCGCGACATGATCGCCAGGGGCAGCTACCTGACCACCCATGTCTTCGAGGCGACCCGGGCCTGCGTTCACAGCTGCGACTTCTGCGTCGTCCCCTTCGCCTGGGGGACGAAGCCCTACCAGAAGCCGGTCGAAGAGGTGGTGGCGGACATCCGTCAGCACTGGGCGAGGAAGATCCTCTTCATCGATCTGAACCTGATCGCCGACAAGGAGTACGCCGCCCGTCTGTTCACGGCGCTCATCCCTTTGAAGGTGCGCTGGTTCGGCCTGGTGACCACCCTCCTCGGCCGCGACCCGGCGCTCCTGGCGCTCGCCGCAAAGAGCGGCTGCTCCGGCCTGCTCATGGGCTTCGAGTCGATCGTCCCGGAGAGCCTCCGGCAGTCGCGGAAGGGATTCAATCATCCCGGGGAGTACCGCGAGCTGGTCGAGGACCTGCACCGGCATCGCATCACGCTCATGGCCTGCTTCACCTTCGGCATGGACCACGACACCCCGGACGTGTTCCTCAAGACGGCGCGTTTCGCCGTCGAGGCTCACATCGACCTGCCGCGCTTCGCCATCGTCACCCCTTTCCCCAACACCGCCCTCTATCATCGATTGGAGAGCGAGGGCCGCATCCTGACCCGCAACTGGGAGTTCTACGACGCCCAGCACGTGGTCTTCGCACCCCGCCAGCTCTCCCCGGCCGAGCTCTACGCCGGCCACGAGCAGGCCTGGAAATACACCTACTCCGCGCGTTCCATGGCGCGGCGCTTCCTGGGCTCGCGCATCCAGGTCCCGGTGTGGTGGATCGCCAATTTGGGCTACCGTTTCTACGCCCATCACCTGCACGACTTTTACAACTGCGATTGGATCGTCGGCCAGCGGGCGGCGCTGCCCTGGGCGCGGGCGGGCGCCGCTTGAAGCTCACCCTGATCCACCCCTGCATCGGGCGGCGCGCCGGGCAACCGTACATCCGGACCTGGCAGATGGAGCCGCTGCCGCCGGCGGTCCTCGCCGGGCTGACGCCGAAAGCGGTGGAGGTCGCCTTTTACGACGACCGGATGGAGCGCATCCCCTACGACGAGCCCACCGACCTGGTGGCGATCAGCGTCGAGACCTACACCGCCAAACGGGCCTATCAGATCGCCAGCGAGTACCGCCGGCGCGGCGTGCCGGTGGTGATGGGCGGCTTCCACGCCGCGCTCTGCCCGGAGGAGGTCGCCGAATATGCCGACGCGGTGGTGATCGGCGAGGCCGAGGCGATCTGGGAGCGGGTCCTGGCGGACGCGGAGCGCGGCGCGCTGGCCACCTACTACCGCGCTCCGGGGCGGCCGTCGCTCGCCCATCTCTCCCCGGACCGCTCGATCTACGCCGGCAAGCGCTACCTGCCGATCGGCCTCGTCGAGGCCGGGCGCGGCTGTCACTTCCGCTGTGATTTCTGCGCCGTGCAGACGGTCTTTCAGCAGAGCCAGACACGGCGGCCGGCAGACGACATCCTGGCCGAGCTCGCCGCGATGCGCGGCAAGCCGCTGATCTTTTTCGTCGACGACAACATCACCTCGAATATGGAGCAGGCCAAGGCGTTCTTTCGCGCCCTGATTCCGTTGAAGATCAAATGGGTCAGCCAGGCGAGCATCAACGCCGCCTATGACGAGGAATTCCTGGAGCTGCTCGTCGCCAGCGGCTGCCAGGGGGTGCTGATCGGTTTCGAGTCGTTGAACCCGTTGAACCTCCAGAAAATGAACAAGGGATTCAACCTGATGCAGGGTGGCTTCCCGCAGGCCCTGGCCAACCTGCGCCGCCACCAGGTAAGGCTCTACATCACCTTCGTTTTCGGGTACGACGAGGACACCGAGGCGAGCTTCGACGAGACCGTGGCCTTCGCCCTGGAGCACCGTTTTTACATTGCCGCGTTCAATCACCTGACCCCGTTCCCCGGTACCCCCCTCTACCGGCGCTGGGAGGCCGAGGGGCGGCTGCGTTACGAGAAGTGGTGGCTCGACCCGCGCTACCGCTACAACCAGATCCCGTTCCAGCCGCGGCACATGGAGCCGGAGCGCCTGCAACGCGGCTGCGTCGAGGCGCGGGAGCGGTTCTATGCCTGGAAGAACATCTGGCGCCGCGGCCTCGATCCGGTGAACCGCGCCGACGCCGCCATGTGGTGGCACTTCTACGGCATCAACGCTCTCTTCCGCCGCGAGGTGCGCCAGCGCGACGACTACCCGTTGGGCGACGAGGCCTGGCGCGGCGAGCTGATCCGGGTCCGCGAGCGGCCGGCGCCGGCTCCCGCCGCTCGGGAGGTATAGCCATCCGCCTCGAGCTGGCCGTTCCGGGCGATCCTGCCGTCGACGTCGCCCTGCGCCGGCTGTTGCGGGAGAACCCCCTGCCCGGAAAGATCGTCCTCGCCTACGAGCGCGAGCCGACCTACTTCGCTGCCGCAGGCATCGAGGGTCCGTTCCACCAGACCCTCGTCGCGCGCGACGCCGCAACCGGGGAGGTCCTGGGATGCGCCAACCGCTCGGTGCGCTCGCTCTTTGTCAACGGCGAGGCCCGGCCGGTGGGCTACATGAGCCAGCTCCGGCTCGATCCGCGGCTGCGCCGGGGGCTGCGTCTGGCGCGCTGCCTAATCCGGGCGTTCGAGCTCTACCGCACCCTCCATGCGGATGGGCGTGCTCCCTTCTACCTGATGAGCCTCGTGGCCGATGTCGCCGATGCCGTCGATGTCGCCAATGCCGCCGGCAAGGACCGAGCGCGCCGCCTGCTGACCCGCGGCCTGCCGGGCTTCCCCCGGCTCCGCCTTTCGGCTCGGCTGGTGACCTACGCGATCCACCTCGGCCGCCCGCGGCGCCCGCTCCCCCTCCCTCCCGGGTTGCGGCTGGAATGGGGTTCCGAGGCGCGGTTGCCGGCCCTCCTCGACTGTCTCGAACGCAACGGGCGGCGCCGCCAGTTCGCGCCCGCCTGGACCCGGGAGACCCTCTGCCAGCCCGAGGCCACCCCGGGTCTTGAAGCAACGGACTTCGCCGTCGCTCTCTCCGGCGAGCGAGTGGTGGGATGCCTCGCGGTCTGGGACCAGAGCGCGGTCAAGCAGACTGTGGTGCGCGGCTACTCCGGCGCTCTCGCCCGCTGGCGCGCGCCGCTCAACCTCGTGGCCCCGCTCGCCGGCTGGCCGCGGCTTCCCGCTCCCGGCACCGCTCTCCGCTCCTGTTACGCCAGCCACCGCGCGATCGACGGCGACGCGCCGGCAGTCTTCGCGGCACTCCTCTGCGCGCTCTACAACCGCGCTGTCGTCCGTGGCGCTGCCTATCTGCTGATCGGCCTCGACGCGGCCGATCCTCTGCGCTCCGTGCTGACCGGCTATCGCACTCTCCCCTACCTCTCCGATCTCTATCTCGCGGCCTGGGAGGATGGCGAGGCGGCGGCCTCCCAGGTCGACGGGCGCCTGGCGGGGCCGGAAATCGCTGTCCTATGACCGCCCTCCGGAGCCGGGTGCTCGCCGTGGCGGACCTGACCGCGGCCGAGATCGCCGCCCTCTACGGCCTGTTCGACGAGACCTTCGTCGCCTTGCCCGAGCGGTTCGAACGCGATCTGGCGCAGAAGGACCGGGTGATCCTCCTCGAGGACGCCGCGACCGGCACTCTCCAGGGGTTCACCTCGCTCCTCCTCTACGAGACCGAGGCCGCGGGCCGGCGGTTGAGCGTGGTGTATTCCGGCGATACCGTGGTCCGGCCGGCCTTCTGGGGGACGCCGGAGCTGCCGCGTGCCTGGTTTCGGACCATCTCCACCTGGACGGACGGCCTCCGCCAGCCGCTCTACTGGCTGTTGATCACCTCGGGCTATCGGACCTACCGTTTCCTACCGGTCTTCTTCCGCGAGTTCTACCCGTGCCACGATCGCCCCACGCCGGCCCTGGAGCAGGCCCTCCTCGATCAGCTGGCGACCGAGCGCTTCGGTCTCGAATTCGACCGCGAGCGGGGCATCGTCCGCTTCGCGGAGGGGGCGACACCGCTGCGAGCCGGCGCGGGCGAGGCCACCTCCGGGCGGCGGAAAGATCCCCACGTGGACTTCTTTTTCCGCCGCAACCCCGGGCAGGAGCGCGGCGACGAGCTGGTCTGCCTGGCGCGCATCCACCCGGACAACCTGACCGCCGCCGCCCGGCGCATGGCCCGATGATCCCCAGCCTCGTCAACGCCCTCTGGCAGGCCGCCTCGATCCGGCAGGCCCGTCGCTTCGCAGGTTCGATCGGACGGGTGGCGGAGACGCAGGCCGAGTGGCTCGCGGCCTGTCTGGCGGAGAACCGGGACACCGAGTACGGGCGGCGCCACGGCTTCGGCGCGATCCGTTCCGTCGCCGCCTACCAGGAGCGCGTGCCGCTCACCGTCTACGACGACTACGCCGCCGAGATCGCGCGTCTCGCGGCCGGGGAGACCCGCCTCCTCACCCGCCAGCCGGTCCTCCGCTTCGAGCTCTCCAGCGGCTCGACCGCGGCGTCCAAGCTCATCCCCTCGACCGCCGGGCTGCGGGCCGAGTTCCAGCGCGGCCTGGCGGCGTGGATCGCCGATCTCTACCGGCACGATCCGCAGCTGCGAGAGGGGCCGGCCTACTGGTCGATCACGCCGCTCGTCGACGGTCCGCGGACCACCGAAGGCGGCATCCCGATCGGTTTCGACGCGGACAGCGCCTATCTCGGTCCCCTGGGCGCCCTGGTCGAGTCGACCCTGGCGGTGCCCGGCGCGGTCCGGCATCTGCGGGAGGTGGCCGCCTTCCGCTATGCGACGCTGCTCTTCCTGCTGCGCGCGGAGCGGCTACGGTTGATCTCTGTCTGGAACCCGACCTTCCTGACCCTGCTCCTCGCCCCGTTGAGAGAATGGTGGGAGCCGCTGCTCGCAGACTTGGCCGCCGGTACCCTTCATCCGCCGGTACCGATCGATCCTCTCCTGCGGCGACAGCTCGAACGGCGTCTCCGCCCGGCGCCGCGCCGGGCTCGCGCTCTGGCGCAGGAGCGGCCGGAGGACGTCGCCGCGCTCTGGCCGCGGCTCCGCCTGCTCAGCTGCTGGGCGGACGGGCCGGCGGCGCCCTACGCCGAGGAGCTACGACGGCGCTTCCCGCACGTGACCTTGCAACCCAAGGGGCTCCTCGCCACCGAGGCGTTCGTGTCGTTCCCGCTCGTCGGGCACCCGGGAGCGGCGCTCGCCACCACGGCCCACTTCTTCGAGTTCCTCGCCGACTCCGGCGAGGCCCGGCTCGCCCATCAGCTGGACCAAGGCCATACCTACGAAGCAGTGGTGACCACGGGCGGCGGCTTCTACCGCTATCAACTGCACGACGTGGTGGAGGTCGTGGGCTTCGTCGGCCAGGCCCCCTGCCTGCGGTTCGTGGGCAAGACCGATCAGGTCTCGGACTGGTTCGGCGAAAAGTTGAACGAGCGCTTCGTGGCCGGCGTGCTGGAGAGACTGTTCGCAAGGCACCGGCTGCAACCGAGCTTCGCCCTGGTCGCTCCAGAGCCGGTGGCAGGAGAGCTGCGGTATGCGCTCTACGTGGAGCTCCAGCATCCCCAGGACTGGAGCGGCCTGAGCCAGGACCTCGATCGCGCCCTGTGCGAGAACTTCCACTACGCCTACTGCCGAAGGCTAGGCCAGCTCGCCCCGCCGCGGGTTGTACCGGTCGTGGAGGGCCAGGAGCGCTATCTGCGCGCCTGCCAGAGCCAGGGCCAGAAACTGGGCAACGTCAAACCGGCGGTGCTGCAGAAGGCCCCCCAGTGGGGGGAGTGGCTGGGGGCTTGAGGGCGGTGCTGCTGGCGCGCGCCGCGCCGCCTGATTAGCGCCTTTTTCTTGACACGCTACCGCGAAAGCCGTAAAGTCAAGAAGGTCCTATTTGGGGGCCACTCCGGAGAAATTGCTATGCCCCTATCCCAGCCCCCCGTGCTTCATCAAGACCCATGGCCGAAGGATAGCGTGGCCCAGCGGACTGCCGAACAAGTTAGTCTTAATTACGAAGCTTTCCGCAAAATTCTGCCGACTCTCCCACCCGAGCATCTGGGCAAATTCGCCCTGATGAAAGATGGCGCCGTGGTTGACATCTTCGATGTCGCGATGGGGGCCTACATAGCGGGCAAGGAGCGGTTCGGACTCGGTAACTTCTCCATGCAGAAGATCATCGATCGACCTGTGGACTTGGGCTATTTCTCTCATGCCATGCATCAGCTCTAAGTTAGATCCAATCGAAGGGCCTCTTGTCAGAATCGGTATTTCCTCTCCCGACATTCTTCTCCCGGAATCGCCCCACAAGGCCGTTACTGTCTGGGCGTTAATAGATACCGGCGCCGACCTAACGAGTATCTTCGCCTCCGTCGCGGAAAAGGCGAATGTGCTCTCGCTAGAAAAGCGTGACATGGTATCCGCGAATCACACTAGGGCGGCCAATATATATATCGTCAATCTTCAAGTTCATCTTGCCGACAGTATTGTCGAGCTCCACGCTTTGGAGGTCATGGAATTTGCTGGCGCAGAGCGCCGGAAGTGTAGGGCCCTCCTTGGGAGGGACGTGCTGTGCATGGGATCGAATTCGTTCTCCATGGCCAATGGCAGATACGAGCTCTGCTTAGAGGCGCCCCTCGCGCGCGCTTCTTTGCCGAAATTGAAGTAAGGGGTCGATGATCATGGACCCGATCGTGGAACGGTTTCACAAGCAGCGGGAAGAATACATGGAGCGTTTCCAGTACGACTTCGATGCGCTCGTTCGCGACATCAGGGCCCGCGAAGCGTCCTTCCCTTCACCACTACTGGAACCTCCGGTGGCGCCGCCGACCGATACGGTGGTGCATCGGACGCGCTTCGCTGGCCGCTGATCTCTCTCGTCGCTCCTTCAGCGCTCGAAGGGCTCGTGCCGCTTGGAAGCGGGCTCGGAGGTCGGCAGGACTTTCTTCTTGGCTCGAAGATCGACCTCCTCCCGAATGCCCTCCTCGTCGAGAAACGAAGAAAACGCCGACCCGATGTGCTTGTTCTTCACGGCTCGTCCTCTTCGATCTGCTTCTGTCGTTTCCTTTCTCACGCCGCCACCCGCCCCTGCGCTCCGGCCACCAGGTCGGTCGCGCGATAGGTGGGAAGGAGGAGGATGCTGGTGAGCGCCGTCCAGGCCAGGGCGATCGCCATCATGGTGAGCGCCAGGTTGCCCGGCCCTTCCCAATCGACGATGGCGAGGATGGTGAGCAGGATCGAGATGCCCATCGTCACCATTCCGTACCAGCGCGGGAAGCCGCCGAATCGCAGGGCGACGAGGCCGACGGCGAAGGTCAGGGCGACGACGATGCCGGGAGTCAGGACGTAGGCGGTCTCGACCGCGAGCGCGCCGGCGAGGCGCGAGCCGGCGGGGTTCTGGTAGTTGTAGGCGAGGAGGATGGTCGCCGAGTTGAAAAGGGCGCTCAGGAGCCATATCCCGCCCCAGAGGGTGCCGAAGCCGAAGCTGATGCTCGCCAGGCGGCCGGGCTCGCCCTCGGCGAGGCGCAGCCGGCCGGCGAGGCTCCCCATCCACCAGACGATCATGAGGCCGGCGACGATGCGGAGGAACGTCATCCACTCCCACCGCATGCGCTCGGTCTTCAGGGCCTCGTTGAACGCCGCGTCGCTCGCCGCCGGGTGCGCCGCCGCGCCGAGCAGGAGGACGAGGTTGATGGCGAGCAGGATGGCGGCCCATAGGCCCTCGATCGCTCCGAGCTTCTCCCAGACGGTCCGGTTGCTGTCCACGCTCATCGGTTCAGCCTCCTTTGAGGATCAGGGTCTTGAGCGCGCGCCGCGCGCTCGGGTCGAGGGTGAGGAAGACGACGGAAGGGACGAGGCAGAGCAGGGCGAGCGCGCCCAAGAACGCCCCGGCGAAAGCGGCGATGCCTTCGCCCAAATGGTGCCAGGCGAGGAGGACCGCGGCCGTGTAGGTGGCGCCGATGGCGAAGTAGCAGGGTGGCGCGAAGGAGGCGAGGGCCACTTCGGCGCCCCGGGGGTCGCCCTCGCTGCCCGAGAGCACGATCTTCCCCGCGCGAATGGCGTGGATGTCGTGCCACCAGCCGCCGAAGGCGGTGGCGCCGCCCACCAGGAGGGCGGTGGCGGTCGCCCCGGTCCAGGTCGCCGCCACCCGCGGATCGTGGAGCGCGAGGAGGAGGACGAAGGCCATCTTCGAGGCGTAGACGAACCCGTGGTGTACGTAGTAGCCGCCGATCCGCGGGCCGCTCGTGAAGTACCAGCGGCGCACGGCGTTGGTGCTGAGACCGGGCATGAGATAACCGAAGACGACCGGCACACCGAGGACCAGAGCGACGATCCGCCAGTCGCCGCCGGCAACCGTGAGCCAGGCCCAGGCGAGGAGCGGGAGGGAGACCACAGGAAAGATCCAGGTCGAGAAGAACAGCAGGGCCGGCGCCACCCGGCTCATACGGCGGCCTCCCGGGGACGCAGCAGCTGGGTGCCGGCGGCGCCGATCCAGAGGAGCGCCACGTCGAGAAGCCCCACGCCCAGGTTGCCGGGTCCGTACCAGTCCCAGAGGGCCAACCCCAGCCGCAGCACCGTCGCCACCAGGGTCCCGTAGGCGAAGAGGCGCGGAAAGGTGCGGTCCTCGAGAGCGACGACGGCGGTCGCCGCGAGGAGGAGGAGGGTGAGGCCGGGGGTGAGCACGTAGATGGACTCGGTGGCGAGCGCGCCGGCAAAACGCGCGGCCTCCGCGTCCTGTCCCGCCATGGCGAAAGTGAGAGCGAGGGAGTTGAAAAGGGCGCTGGTGAGCCAGGTGGCGGCCCAGAGCATCCCGGCGCCCAGGGCCACGGCAGCATGGGCCGCGTGCGCGCGCCCCGCCCGACGCAGCCGGCTCGCCAGGCTGGTGGTGAACCAGACGAGGGCGAGGGCGCCGGCGATGCGGAGGAGGGTGATGGCCTTGAAGCGCCAGCGCTCGTGCGCCAGCGCCTGGGCGAACGAGGGGAGCGCCGGGTCGGCCGTGGCGCCGGCGAGGAGGAAGGCCTGCGCGCCTAAGAGGCCGACGGCGAGGTAGCCGGCGGCGCCGCCGAGCTTCTCGTGCCTCACCACGCGGGCAGCGCCTCGACGAAGCGGGCGTAGCGCGCCAGCACCTCGTCCCCGGCGGCATAGGCGCCGGTCCAGTCGATGGTCTCCATGATCTCCAGGTCGTCGGCCGCGATGGACCACAGGAGCGCGGCGGCGCGGGGTGCGTCCCGGCGCCGTTCCAGGAACAGGGTGGTCTGGGCGCGCGAGCCGGTGCCGTCGGGCCGCAGGGTGAAGAGGATGGTATACGGGAGCGGCCGGCGCACGCGGACGTGCACAATGCCGCCGCCGTACTGGGTGGCGGTGGCGTCGAGGTCCTGGCCGGCGAGGCCCACCGCCGAGAGGGGCTGCCGGCGCGGCAGGCGGCCGGTGAAGCGATGGGTGAGGCGCCAGGGGGCGTCCTCGTCGAGAGCGGTGCTCGACAGCTCGATGCCGTGGGAAGGGGCGAAGTGCGCGACGTCGAAGAGGTTGGCGAAGACGACGTCCGCATGCGCCTTCACCCGCTGCGGCGGGAGCGCGAAACGGCGCGGCGTTGCGGTGGTTTCAGCGGCGATGTCCGGCAGCGGGAAGGCGGGTTCGGTGCCCAGCCAGGCCCAGAGGAAGCCCCAGCGCTCCTCGGTCGCGTACTGCCGCAGCCGGCGCTGAGGGGGCGACGCCTGGCCGGGGGCGACGGCGCAGGCGCCCTCGGCGTCCCAGCACCAGCCATGGAAGGGACAGCACAAACCCTCCGCAGTGACCTTGCCAAGGGCAAGATCGGAACCCAGGTGCGGGCAGCGGTCGGCCGCCACGTGGGCGCGGCCGGCGCCGTCCCGATAGAGGACCAGGCGGCGCGGCCCCACTTCGGCGGCGCGCACCTGGTGGCGGCGCAGGCGCCGGCTGCGGGCGAGGAGATACCAGCCCTGCTTCACCCGGGAGGCGTCGGCGAACTTCATGCGGGCGTCCGCGTCCACTCGGGGAGGTCTTCCAGCAGCTCCGCGTAGAGCGCGAAGGCCGAATCGCTGGCGACGAAACCGGGGGTGAACTCGATCCCTTCGAGGATGCGGCGGTCGGCCCAGGTGGTGGCGACCATCATGGGGAGGGCGCGCACGAGGCTGCGCCGGCGCGGCAGGAAGAAGAGGGTCTGCGCCGCGCAGCCACCCCCCGGCAGCGGCCGGCCCGCCCAGACCAGCTCGAAGGGGGTCGGCGCGCTGACCTGCACCCAGGCGAGGCTGGGGCCGATGGTGGTGAAACGCCAGCGGGCGGTCCGGCCCGCCAGGCCGAGCAGGCGCCGCATCCAGGTCGGTCCGAAGCGGGCGTGGACGTCGGCCGAGAGCCGGTGCGGCGGCTCGACCTCCAGGGCCGGGTCCTCCTCGAAGCGGAAGCGGTGCACGGGTCCCACGTGGGAGAGGTCCAGGCCGTTGCCGAGCATGACGTGCGGATGGCAGGCGAGGCGCTGCGGCGGGAGGCGCAGGACGTGGGCGCGGTTCTCCGGCTGCGGCTCGGGGAGCTCGTACGCTGGCGGTCCGTCGCCGGCCCAGATCCAGGCGAGACCCCACTTCTCCCGCGCCGCATAGGAACGGATGCGCCGCTTGCCCTCCATGCCGCCGATAGCGCCTGCAGCCGAGCCAGCCGAGCGCACCCCCTGGGGACCCCAGCACCAGCCGTGGAAGGCGCACTGGAGGCCCTGCTCGACGACCCGGCCCTGGGCGAGGTCGGCGCCCAGGTGCGGGCAACGCCGGTCGAGCGCCTGGAGGGCGCCCGCGAGGTCGCGGTAGAGGACGAGGTCACGCTCGCCGATCCAGACCCGCCGGACCTCGCCTCGGGAGAGGCGGGCGGCGCGCGCCACGGGATACCAGCCCTCGCAGACCGCAGCGGCGTTGGCGAAGCGGGCGAAGGTGCGGGGCGCCTTCTCGAAGGCCCGCTGGCTGGCCTGGAAGGAGAGCTTCACGGCGCGCTCTCCACGTTCTCCAGGGCTGGCCGCACGAGGCCCATCACCGAGTCGTCCCCGCGCAGCGAACGCCGCACGAAGCCGGCGAGGAACCGGGTGTAGGAGGCGCCCTCGACCACGCGAGGAAGGTGGGGCCGCAGGAGCGCGCGCAGCCGGGGGAGGTGGTAGCTCGGGACCTCCGGGAAGAGGTGGTGCTCCAGGTGGAGGTTCTCGTTGAGCAGGAGGAACGAGACCAGGCGGCCGCTCTCGACCGAGCGGCTGGCGAGGAGCGGCTCGTCGCCGGTCAGGGCATGCTGGGCGAGGGCGCGGACGGCCGAGAAGTAGCCGACCGCGATGCCGGGGAGGAGCCAGGTCTGGAGGAGAGCGCGCAGGGGGAGGAGGGCGAAGACCGGGACCCACACGCAGGCCATGCCGGCATACTCGGCGAAGATGCGCCAGCGGTCCGCCGACCCGGCACGGCGCCAGGCGACGACGGGGATCAGCGGCATGTAGACCAGCGTGCCCATGGTGAGCCGAACCCAGTGGAGAGCCCAGATCAACCGCCGGTCGGAGGTGTAATTGCGATATTCGTCCGGGTCGCCCGGGCCGCCCAGGTGCCAGTGGTGGCGCTCGTGCAGCACCCGGTAGGCGGTGGGCGAGTGGAGGAGCGGCACGCAGAGCAGCACGTTGGCCGCGTGGTTCAGGGCCGGCCGCCGAAAGAGGAGGAGGTGGTGGCCCTCGTGCGAGAGGAGATAGAAGGCATTGAGCGCCACCGCCGCGAGCCCGATGCCGCCCAGGCGGAGCGCCCCGGCGAGGGGGCCATGGACCGTGAGGCCGCCCAGGCCGAGGGCGATGCCCGCCCCCCACAGGCCGGCGAAGAGCGCGATCTCGCCCAGGCGGCGCCGAGCGTAGAGCTGCCGCAGCGGAGCGAGCTCCGTCCCGAGGGCGACGGCCAGCCCCTCGCGCGCCCGGCGCGTCGCTTCGGCCTGGGTCAACCCGAGGTGTTCAGGTTCCACTCCTTCCATCATACGTCG
>Ga0137403_10000479_pt1 | contig 51600 bp, 42 predicted proteins | sample CZOMad2_1_16fung_FD_122057 | JGI IMG/M metagenome (GOLD analysis project Ga0137403, IMG submission 122057) | Vadose zone soil fungal communities from Angelo Coast Range Reserve, California, USA - CZOMad2_1_16fungal (Hybrid Assembly) | ecosystem: Environmental > Terrestrial > Soil > Vadose zone... | reverse complement strand
GACGGCACTACCGTCTCTGGCTATCTCTACAAGCCGCTCGACTATGTGCCGGGAAAGAAGTACCCAGCCATTCTGCGTCCGCACGGCGGACCGGTCTGGTCCTACTATGCCGAATTCACGCATCTGGCGCAGCTCTTCGCGGCCAACGGCTACGTGGTGCTGTATCCCAACCCGCGCGGCTCCACTGGCTACGGACAGGCTTACGCTAAAGCGATTGAGGCCGATTGGGGCAACAAGGATTTTCAGGACGATATGGCCATGGTCGACTATGCCATCGCACAGGGCATGGTTGATCCCGACAAGCTCGGCGTGGGGGGATGGTCCTACGGTGGCATCTCGACCGATTTCATTATTGCCCAGACCACCCGCTTCAAGGCCGCCATTTCGGGTGCCGGTTCGGCGTTCTTCGCCTCGATGTACGGACATGACGAGTACACGCGCGACTACGACTACGAGCTCGGATATCCCTGGAGGGACAGAGCGGTTTGGGACAAGGTCTCGTCTTTTTACAAGGTTACGAATATCACGACTCCCACTCTGTTCATGGGCGGCGACATCGACTCGAATGTGCCGGTCCTCGGCGGCGAGCAAATGTACCAGGCGCTAAAGACTCTGGGCCGCGAAACGGAGCTGGTCGTCTATCCCGCCGAATATCACGAATTCAAGGCGCCATCGCATCTCAAAGACCGGCTCGAGCGTTACCTGGCCTGGTATGCCCACTACGTCAAGGCAGACGGAACGCCGGCGCGGCCAGCTGCGGCTGCGAAGTAGGATGGCTGAAACCAGCAACAACCATGTGGGGACAGCCGCCCTCGGGCTGTCCGGCGGAGCGCAGCTCCGCGACTTTTGATTCCCGAGATCAGAGACCAGGACACTCGAAAAACTAGCGCAATTGGAAAGCTGGCCACGTAGCCTGGGGGGAGCGCCGAGATGTTCCTGCCTCCGGCCTGGCCGGTGTATCCTAATCGTAGGTTTCTATGAAGGTGTTGGAATTTATAAAGGGGATCAAGTCTCCAAAGCTCCGGCTGGCTTGGCTGGTGGCAATTGCGGCGGACGCCATACAGATCGTCGCCTTGCCGCTCTTCGTCCCCGGAGGCCTCTCGCCGGTAGATGTTGTGCTCGACGCCGCGGCAGCCGTGGTTCTAATCGAGCTATTAGGATGGCACTGGGCTTTTCTGCCTACCCTCGCGGCGGAACTCGTTCCCGGCTTCGATCTGTTTCCTACCTGGACGGCCGCTGTCTTCTTCGTGACCCGGCAGCAAGTTCACTCCGGAGAGCCTGAGATCCTGCCTCCAGGGCCGGCGCCAGCTCGTAGATCGTAGGAAGAAAAAGACCCCACAAAACGAAACGCCCCGGACTCGGTTAAGTCCTGGGCGCACGTTGAACAACCTCTCCCCCGAAAAGCTGTTCTCCAGACAAGTTTGGCGGCTCACATCTTTCCTTGAGCCAGCGATTCTGGCGGGTCGTAACACCGCTAAGACTCGCGTACCTGATCTAGTGAATGGCAGTTTAGCTGCCAAAAGCCTATTTTTCCAAGTGATTGAAGAGACGAGACTTTCCTACGAGCAAAGCACCGTTTTCGTTGGAACTGCGCAAAAAGTTGCACCCTCGGGGGAGGATCGGTGCTTCTACTTGTCCGGCGCCTGGCCCGCGGTTTGTTCCTCTGCGGTACGAGCGGGACGCTGGCGCCTACATTTTAAGGGGCGTACTTGATTCCCAACTGATCGAAGAGGAAGCTGAGCACATCCGCGTCTTCCTCGATTTGTTCGTCGACTGCCGTTCCGATGCCGTGCCCCGCGTTGGAACTGGTGCGGAGCAAGATGGGATATCCAGAGCCGGTCGCAGCCTGCAATCGTGCCGTCATCTTGCGCGACTGCATGGGATTCACGCGGTGATCGTTCTCTCCGGTGGGGAAAAGGATGGCGGGATACGCGGTTCCGTCCTTTACGTGGTGATAGGGAGAGTAGGCGTACAGCGCCTTGAACTGGTCAGGATCCTTTACCGTACCGAACTCGGTGACGTTGAAGGCCCCGTTGGGATCGAGCTCGACGTGCAGCATGTCGTAGATGCCGACATAGGAGACGACGGCACGGAAAAGGTCGGGACGCTGGGTGAAGGCCGCACCCATGAGCAATCCGCCGTTGCTCCCGCCGATGGCCGCCAGGTGAGCGGGGGCAGTGTACTTGTGTTCAATCAGGTGCTGGGCGCAGGCGATGAAGTCGTCAAAGACGTTTTGCTTGCGAGTCAGCCGCCCGGCCTGGTGCCATTCTTCACCGTACTCGCCGCCTCCGCGGAGGTTGGTCATCACGTAAACTCCACCCTGGTCGAGCCAGGCCCGGGTAAAGGCACCGAGAAAGTACGGTTGCATGTTCACGCCGTATCCGCCGTAGCCCTCGAGCAGCGTGGGGTTGCTGCCATCGAGCCGGGTTCCGCGGCGGCGGATGATGTTCAGCGGGACGAGCGTGCCATCTTTCGAAGTCGCAAACTCACGGACAACCTCGGCATCGTCGAAGTGAATGGGCGAAGTGCGAAACAGAGCCGTGCGTACGGATTTGCCCGTGGCCGCGTCAAAGCGGTACCAGGCCGAGGGCTCGAGATAGGTAGAGATGCTGAAAATTACGTCACCCCCGCGAGTCGGCACCATCTGGTAGACGGCCGAGACCGGGGGCAGAGGCGGTCCGGAAAGGGAATGGCCCTGTAAATCGAATGCGCGGATGCGGGAAGGACCTCCTACGACATCAGCGACGTAAAGATGTCCGGGCGCGAGCGCGAAATCTTCAATGGAAGCCCGGGCGTTCTCTTCCGCTGCCGGGCCTGAGGTCTGTGACACGATGACCTTGGCCTCCGCGAGCTCGAGATGGGCCAGTGGAAGGCGCAGGATCTGGCCGCGCGGTGCGTCTTTGCGGGAGAGCAGGTAAAGGGCGGCGTCCGGTCCCGGCTTGACGGCCACGATCCTGTCCGCAAAATGCGTCACCTGGGTCCAGTGGCCGGCCGCGTCCATGACATAGTGCGCGAACTCACCGCCATCGCCGTTGGCAACGGCGGCGATCAGCCACTGACCGTCATCGCTGCCGTGCAGTTGGATTTCGGCAATGCGTGGAAACTCCTTGCCGATGACATAGTTGTCCTGCTTGGGATCAGTCCCCAGCCGGTGAAAGTAGACTTGCTGGTAGAAATTAGCGTCCTCGGGCGGGCGCTCGTTGCCCTGCGGGAAGCGGGTGTAATAGAAACCTGAGCTGTCGCCCTTCCATTCCAGACTTCCGCCGGCGGTGGCGAAATTGACCCGAGGCACCACGTCGGATAGTTCCTTGCCGCTGGCCACTTCGAAGACATGAGCGGAGCTGTCTTCCGATCCATTTTCGGAAAGCGCGGCGGCGACGAATTTTCCGTCCAGCGACGGCACATAAAAATCCACCGCGGTGGAGCCTTTGGCGCTTGACCCGTTGGGATCGAAAACGACTTTGGCGCCAGCCGGATCATCCGTCGAAGGCAGAGCTACAAGCATGGGCTGCTGTTGTGGCGGCTGGTATTTCATGGCAAACAGAGTGCCGCCGCGGAATTGAAGGTAGTAGTAGGCGGCGGAGCTGGCACTGAGTGCCTTTTTGAGCATCTGCTGCAGGGCAGGGCGCGACGTCAAACGGTCGAGATAGTCTCGGCTACGCGCATTCTGCGCGGCGCTCCACTGCTTGACTTCAGGCGCGTCCCAATTCTCCAGCCAGCGGTAGTCGTCGGTGATTTTGACGCCCTGGTATTCGTCGGCGACGGGGCGCTTGGGGGTCGCCGGTGGCGGGGGAACGGACGGCACCTGGGCCATGGCGACCAGTGTTATGAGAGCCAAGGCAAGAACGAGACGGGCAGAGGTGAATTTCACGAGAGAGTCCTTCATGAGTCCGGTGGAGCAGTAGGTTTTCCGCTTGAGTTTTGCCGCGGCGCACATTCTATACCAACTCGCTCTCCCTGCAGTCTCAACCTTGTCACCTTGAGCGAAGTCGAAAGATCTGCTGTCGCTGGCGTCCGCAATGCAGCCGGCTGTGCGTACCTGGGGCGTTGCGAGAATCGGCCTCCGGCAGAAAGCAGGTGCCTCGACTCTGCTCGGGATGACAAGGGGTGGGGTAGCGCCAGCGTCCCGCCGGCTGTCTGACGGCTAGACTTATTTTGGCCTGGTTATGGCGCCTTCCGAAGCCGACGAAACCAAAGCCGCGTACTTTGCGAACACGCCGGTCGGATAGCGTGGCTGCGGCGGCTTCCACTGAGCCAACCGCTGGCGCAAAGCGGTGTCGCTTACTTCCACTTCCAGAACGCGCTGATTGACGTCGAAGTGGATGGTGTCACCCTCATGCACGGCGGCAATGGGGCCACCCAATGCGGCTTCGGGCGACACGTGTCCCGCCATCAAGCCGCGAGTGGCGCCGCTGAAACGTCCGTCGGTCAACAGGGCTACCGATCCGCCCAGGCCCTCGCCGACAATGGCTGCGGTTACGCTTAACATTTCGCGCATCCCGGGGCCGCCCTTCGGTCCTTCGTAGCGGATGACCACTACATCACCGGCCTTGATGCGCTTCTCGGTGACGGCCGTCATGGCGTCTTCTTCAGATTCGAACACCCGTGCTGGCCCGCGGTGGCTGAGGCGTTCATGGCCGCTGATTTTGGCGACGCAGCCCTCGGGCGCGAGGTTGCCACGCAAAATCACCAGACCTCCCGTTTTCTTCAACGGCTTGTCGAGCGGCGCAATCACTTCCTGACCCGGCGTCTCGATGGCGCTTCCCGCCTCAGCTCCTAGAGTCTTGCCGCTGACCGTCATCGCGCTTTCGTGGAGATGCTTCCCCTGCAATAGACGATGCGCCAACAGGCGGATCCCTCCAGCGTGGTGCATGTCTGAGGCTACAAAACGGCCAGAAGGTTTCAGGTCGGCCAGCAACGGAGTGCGCTCGCTGACTCTCTGGAAATCATCGATGTGCAGTGGGACACCGGCCTCACGCGCGATAGCGAGCAAGTGCAGAACTGCATTGGTCGAGCCGCCGCTGGCAGCGACGCTCGCGATTGCATTTTCAAACGAGGGACGCGTCAGAATGTCTCGGGGTTTGACACCCCGGTTCAGCAGGTCCATCACCACCGCGCCGCAGTCGTAGGCGACTTGATCCTTTTGAGGATCCATGGCGGGAACGCTGTTGAAGCCCATGGGAGAAAGTCCGATCATCTCCATCACGGTGGACATGGTGTTGGCGGTGTACTGGCCGCCGCAAGCGCCCGCGCCGGGGCAGGCGACATTTTCCAGTGCCAATAATTCTGCGTCGCTCATCTTCCCCGCGGCGTTAGCGCCGACTGCTTCGAAGACATCCTGAATCGTGACGTTCTTGCCTTTGTAATTTCCCGGTGCGATGGTGCCGCCGTAAAGCACCAGGCCGGGAATATTCAGCCGGGCCAGTGCCATCGCTCCCGCCGGGATCGTCTTGTCGCAGCCAACGACGCAGACCACTGCGTCAAACAACTGTCCCCGGCAGACCAGTTCAATCGAATCGGCAATCACCTCACGGCTTACCAGCGAAGCGCGCATGCCTTCGGTGCCCATGGTCTCGCCGTCGCTGATGGCGATGGTATTGAATTCCATCGGCGTGCCCCCAGCGGCGCGAATGCCCTCTTTCATTTTTGCGGATAGCCGCCGCAGATGAAAGTTGCAGGGCATGGTTTCGATCCAGGTGTTAGCCACGCCGATGATGGGCCGGGCCAGATCGGCGTCGGTGAAGCCGATCGATTTGAAATAGGAGCGGGCTGGCGCCCGGTCGCGTCCGTCAGTGATACCACGACTGCGGTGTTTGAGGTCCATGGGAGAAAGATTATGACAGAGAAGGGTTCATATTAGGAACCCGCAGGGCGGCGATTGGCATTCTGGTTTCAACTGTATATGCTTTCGACGACACGGGGATAAGGCATGAAAGAACGTGAAGAATTTTTCCAGATTGAGCAGATAGAGCAACAGCGGGCGCAGGCAGGAAAGTCGTACCTGGAGTTTCTGCGGGTCCCGGCGATGAGCGCCGGAGTCTACACGTTACCCGGTGGCTGCACCGATCCGCAGAAGCCCCACAAAGAAGACGAGATGTACTACGTGGTGCGTGGCCGCGCGCGCATGCGGGTCGGTTTGCAGGACCGTGACATCAGTCAGGGCAGTGTGATTTTCGTGGCGGCAGAAGTCGAACATCGCTTCTACGACATCACGGAAGAGCTTGTCGTTTTGGTTTTCTTTGCTCCGGCGGAAACCTAGCGAAAGTTGCCTGCTGGTGAAATCTGCAGCCTAAGCCGCTGGAGTCTCCTTGCCGGGAATCCAGTAGATTTCTTCCTTCAAAATCTCCTTGGTGAAGCCGATGCGCTGCAGTATTCCTTTGCCGTGCTCGATCATCTGGGGATGGCCGCACAGGTACCCGACCGAGTTACTGCCGTTAAGACCCCAGAGGTCGGCGTATTTGCGGATCAGATCATCCACGCGCCCAATTTCGCCTGTCCACTTTTGGTCGTCCAAGGGACGGCTGACCGTAGGGATGTATTTCAGCCACGGAACCTCATCGGCAAATTTGCGTATTTCGTCGAGGTAGCCGAATTCCCACGAGCGGCTGGCGCCATTGAGCAGAAATAATCTTTGCTCGCCTGCAAACTTGCCTTCCTTCCATTCTTTGTGAAGAGTGCGAATGTAACTGACAAAGGGCGCGATTCCAGTGACGGTCGAGACCAGCAGGTGATTGCTGCGCCCGCTCTTGGAGTCGAGGGTGAAGCGTCCTTTGGGAACTTTGCGCATCAGCATTTCGTCGCCGACTTGCAGCTTGTAAAGGTCGGGCGTGAGCTCGCCATGAGGGACCAGTTCGAAAAAGAATTCGATTTCGCTTTCGTAGGGGGAAGAGACGATGGAATAAGGACGCTCGGAACGCCTCTCCGCGCGCTGCACTCCCAGAGTGGCGTACTGGCCGGGAGCGAATTTGAATTCGCCGTTGGGCTGGACGCGGATCATCCATAAGTCAGCCGCGAAATCCCGGCGCTGCGTGACTTTGGCTTGGAAGAACTTGTCGTCGGCAGTGCTCATTACGGCCGCCCCTTAAATCCGCAAGGCTATAAGGTGCCTGAATGGGCGCGCGGATGGCAAGTCGGAACCGTTCCCGGGCAGTTTACTGATTCAGGACGGGGGGCGTTCGGGGGGCGCAGCGGCCCGCTGCTTCAGTTGCTGCAACTGGTCCTGCAATTGTCGCCACGCCTTTGCATTTTTCCGGGTGGCGACAGGCGCGTTCGGATCAGCATAGAACTGAAGCAAATTCTCGCGCAGGGCTGGATCGATTGGATCCGAACTCTTGCTCGCAAGCTGGTCGATTAGGTGAGCATAGGTATTGTCAGTCAGGGCGTATTCTCCGGCGCGAGTTTCGAGGCCAGTATCGCAATCGCGATTGGGTAACTCAATCTTTTCGCTTCCTGCATGGCTGAGGAGATGACTGTAATTCTCCACTGTGTCATTCACACTCTTGATGTACATGTCCTCAGTTTGCTGAGTGGGGATCTTGAAATTGACTGCCCTGAACGGCCCCACTTTCGGTATCAACCTCAGGAAGAACGCGAGGATTCTGCTTCCAAGCCCAGGCTTGCGATACACCGTACCCCACTCATGCTCGTAGTTGCTGCGCGAAAGATAGTAGAGAAATTTCTTTCGGTTAAAGTTTGGCGTATCCTTCACGATCACGTCGCGGCGGGAGAGCAGAGCGACCCGGGTCATTTCCGGGATCAATGTGCTTACGCTGCGCCGGTAACTGCCGATGGCCAGGTCAACGCTGCCGAAAACATCTTCGAGTTTCATACCGTAAGTCTCGAGGAATGCACGCTCCAGCAGCGGCTTGGAAACCTCGAAGCCGATCATGTCGTGATACTGGTCCGAGGTATAGCGATTCTTGGCGACCTGAACCATGTCGAAACCGAATTCGGTCCGAATGTGGGCCTTGGGATCGTCGGCGTAAGTAACGGTATCGCCATATTTCTTTCGCAGCTTGGGAAATTCCATGGCCACAACGCGGTTGATCGTGGGATGACCGCTGTTGTCGGAAGAATAATGAGACAGCGCGCCCAGAGCGAAGGCGTACTCGTTGAGATCGGATGAGTCCTCAAGCAGGGCCTCGACAAAGTCGCCGCTGCGCACGTAGTGGACGAGATCGCTGAAAAACTTGCTTCCAAAGGGGTAGTAGCCCATGTCCTGCAAAACACATCCGCCGTACGCGTAGGCATGGGCTTTTTGCAAGTCCTGCTCCGTGGCGGCGGGGAAACGCTTCAGCAGCAGCGGCTGAATCTGATCTTTCCACATCAGGTCGACGACCTGCTCGTGGGTCAGCACCGAATAGCCCGACACCAGACACGAACATAAGCCCACGAACAGAAGCAACGCGGTGCCTCCAGCGAAATGTGTCTTAAACCATCGCATCGGTGGAATTAGGATGCCTGAAGCGGCCCAAAAGACAAGTGTATTGTGACAGGTATTCGCGGATACGCAGGTGTGCGCTAGGTCACACGGTCTGGGTTTGGCTCCCGGTTTGGGCCAGTGTGTCGGCAATCAGAGTGCAGCGGTGGCGCAGCCTTTGCAACGAAACTTGGATGGTCTCCCCGGCTGCGGTGTTGCCCGAATTCCTTGCCTCAACGACCGCCCGGGAGGCGCTCTCCGACAGTCCGGTTGCCACTTCCAGCAGGGTCACGAGCGAGTCGGCGTGCAGCTTCCACAATGACGGCGAGTTCTCCGCCCGTTTGAGCTCCTCCAGTTCCGTGGTCATGCGAGCCACTACGGCCACGATACGCAGGAGCGCGCGGGCAACGGTGCCGCGAGGGCTTTTTTCCTCGAGGTATTCCGCGCTGCACGCTTCCGCTTCAGCCGGAGTCAGAGTCAGGTTGAAGAAACGCATGGGAACAACCTGGCGGAATTTCGGGTCGGCAACGCGCACGAATATCCGGATCGATTCTTCGACCTGGCGGATCTTGGTCTCTTCGGTGGAAATTTGCTGAGGCGAGACAGCTGCCCGCATCGCCTGCACATCAACTACGCGCCGCTGGGGCCGCGCCGGGGATGCCGTGACCGAGGGTGACCTTTTGGCGGGCGCTGGAGTCGGGAGCGAGGAAAAGTATGACGTCCGGCGAATTGGGGGACGCCGCTCCAGAGCCTGCTTCAGTTTCGAGACCCGGCGAAATTTTTCCAAGGCGCTGCTGTAGTCGATTTTCAGCAGTTCGCTTTCTTCCAGTGCGGCCACGTGTTCGACGGTGACGTCTACGCCTTCCACATTGCCCAGAATACTGCCACCCTGCTCCTGTAGAGCTAGAGCGAATTCTCTGATCTCGGCTGCGGCAGCGTGGAAAAATTCGTCAAACTTTGCGCCGAAAGCCGCGTTGTAGGGCGCAATAGTGGCCAGCACTCCAGGATGATAGAAAGACGAATCCAGCGCCTGTTTGAGTTCCCGGACCCGGGTAATGATCTCCGACTCGAGCAGCGCGTTCAGGTCGCGGCAGTTCTGGGCTTCCTCCTGCAGGGGATCGAAACGCCGCAGCAGTTGCACGTGTTCCTCGGAGAGGAAGGGCACATCGTTGTCGGCGAGAATTTCGATCAGAGCAATCTCGAAAGGCGAAAGCGGAAGCGAGCCGTCGAGGCCGAAGCCCCGTCGCTCCCATTGTCCCGGGACCCGCGGGTGGCGATAGAGAAATGTCGCGACCAGGTCCGTCTTGTCGCGGTTTACGTCGCTGGTATCTTTCTTACGAGTGAAATAGCGCAGGACGGCTTCGGCGATTTCTGGGTCTGTCTCAGTGGTGAACGCACGCCGGAGCATGGCTGGCGTGATGGCCTGGTCGAGCAAACGCAACCAGCGGCGCATGCGATCGAGCGTGGCGTGGACATCGCCCTCGCCCTCCTGGAGCGAAATGGCTTCGAGGCCAGCCGGAACCGGAATTTCACCTCCAATGGAATCCTGCAGGAGCTTCTCATAGAAGCCCTGCACCGTGGCCAGGATGGCCAACTCCCATTTGGGATCCTCTACCACACTTTCACTCCCGCTGATCTGATCCTGCGGAATGCTGTGAACACAGGTTTGGATTAGTAAAACCTAATGCAGGCTTCCGACACAATCGTTTTCCCAAAGGTGTGGCACTAAAGTCACAATGGCGAGGATAAAATCTTCCTCGCAAAGGGCGCAAAGAAACCTGATCATTTTTAAGGTTTTTCAGGATCTGTCGGGTGCCCCGTCCAAGCTCTTTGTCCAGAGCGTGAACGGGGCACCCTCGGCGTTGTGCCAGCGCGATTATTTTTTCAGGTCTTTCAGGATTTCGCGCGCCGCGTTGGCGCCTGAGCCTCCGGTTAAACCTGCCCCGGGATGCGTGCCTGAGCCGCACAGGTAAAGATTCTGGATGGGTGTCCGGTAGCGTGACCAATCCAGTAGCGGGCGCATGGTGAAGAACTGGTCCAGGGAAAGTTCGCCGTGGAAGATGTGCCCACCGGTCAGGCCGTAGGTTTCTTCCAGGTCCTGAGGAGTGATGATCTGATGAGTCAAGATCAACTCCGGCAGGTTGGGAGCGTATTGCGTCAGCGTTTTGACCACCGTGTCGCCCAACGGTACACGCTGCTTCTCCCAGTCGGAGCCCTTTAACTTGTAGGGAGCGTACTGCATGTAGATCGACATCACGTGCTTGCCCTCGGGCGCCAGGCTGGGATCGGTGAGTGACGGAATTGCCACTTCGAGATAAGGCTGTTTGGAAAAACTGCCGTACTTTGATTCGTCGAAGGCGCGTTCCAGATAATCAATTTCCGGGCCGATGTGAATTCGGCTGCTGAGCGCGCGATCGTGGTTTTCACCCTCGAGCGCGGTGAACCTGGGGAGTCCGGAGAGTGCAAGGTTTACTTTGGCGACGGTACCGGGCATGCGATAGTGCTGCAGCTTCATTACGAAATCCGGCGAAAGCTGCGCCGGGTCTACCAGTTTGAGCAGGGTGCGCTTAGGGTCCGCATTGGAGATGACTGCTTTGGCCGTAATCTCCTCGCCACTAGAGAGCACGACGCCGCTGGCGATGCCGTCCTTGACGCGAACTTCGATGACTTCGGCGCCGCTACGTATTTCGGCTCCCGCTTGCTTCGCGGCGGCGGCCATGGCCTGGGTCACGGCGCCCATGCCTCCGGTGGCGAACCATGAAGTACCGGCAGCCTGCTCGTCGCCCGCAGCGCGGATCAAGAGAACGAGGCTGCTGCCCGCGGACCAGGGCCCGAGGAAAGTTCCGAAAATTCCTCGGGCGGCAAGGGTGGCGCGAAGCAGTTCGGTTTCAAAATATTCCGCTACCAGATCGGCGACCGCCATGGGTCCCCAACGCAGCAGGCGGTACATGTCGCGTTTGCCCAGGTTGCGGACGGCGCGGCCGGTGTTGAGCATGCCCCAAAGATCGCCTGAGGTAGGATTGTCGATGTCCGGCGGAGCCAGCGTGAGCGCCTTGCCGATCACCCGGCCCATCTTGGCCAGCGATGCCTGGAACTGGGGATATTTGGTCGCATCCTTCTGGGAGAAGTTCGCGATCTCCTGCGCCGCCTTTTCGGCATCCTTATAGAGAACGAGCGCGCGGCCATCGGGTGAAAGCGAAGTCACCGCGACCTCGGTCGCAATCATGTTGAGGCCGTGTTTTTCCAACTGCATGTCGCGGATGATATCCGGTCGCAGCGGGCCGGCGGAATGCGCGAGGGTTGAGCAGCGGAAGCCGGGATGAAATTCTTCTGTGATGGCAGCGCCGCCGGGTTGGACGCGGCGCTCGAGCACCAGCGGCTTGTATCCAGCTTTGGCCAGGTAGAAGGCGGTGACCAGCCCGTTATGGCCACCACCGATGATCACGACATCGCGGTTCTTTGTTTCGGGCACCTAGGCTGCCCCCTTGAAGTCTTTCAGGATCTCGAGCGCCGCCAGCCTGCCCGGGCCGCCCATGATGCCGCCGCCGGGATGGGTGGCCGATCCGCACATATACAAGTTCTTGATCGGAGTGCGGAATTGCGCCCAACCCGGCACCGGCCGCAGAAAGAAAAGCTGCTCCAAAGAAAGCTCGCCCTGGAAGATGTTGCCTTCGCTGAGGCCGAACTCGCGTTCCAGGTCGAGCGGCGTCACAATCTGGCGATGCAGAATGATGTCTTTGATATTGGGCGCATACTCGGCGATGGTGTTGATCACGTTGTCCCCGAACGCTTCTTTCTGATCGTCCCAGTTGAGGCCGGGTCGCAGCTTGTAAGGCGCGTACTGCACGAAACAGGACATGATGTGCTTCCCCGGCGGCGCGACCGACGGATCGGTCAGCGTGGGAATCACCATGTCAATATAAGGACGCCGTGAGAAGTTGCCGTACTTGGCATCGTCGTAGGCGCGCTCCATGTATTCCACGCTGGGAGAAATGGAAATAGCGCCGCGCAGATGTGCCCCCGGGCCGGGTATTGCCTTGAAATTCGGCAGCGCGTCGAGCGCCAGGTTCACCTTGCCCGAAGACCCGCGATACTTGTAGCGGTTTACGTCTTCGAGGAAGTCCGCCGGCAGCGTGCCGGCCTCGAGAAATTTCGTGAAGGTCAGCCGGGGATCGACACTCGACGAGATGATGTCAGCATAAATTTCATCGCCGTCGGCGAGCACCACGCCCTTGGCTTTGCCGTTCTTCACGATAATCTGCGCAATGGGGGCCTTGGTGCGGATTTCAGCGCCGGCCTCGCGGGCCGCATCGGCGATGGCATTCGAAATTGCCCCGGTTCCTCCACGGGCAAATCCCCAGGAGCGGAAGGCGCCGTCAATTTCTCCCATGTAGTGATGCAAAAGAACGTAGGCCGTTCCCGGCGAGCGAACGCCCAGGAAGGTTCCGATAATGCCTGACGCCGACATGGTGGCTTTGAGCACATCGGTTTCAAACCACTGGTCCAGGAAGTCGATGGCGCTCATGGTCATCAACTGCACCTGGTTGTACTTGTCCTCGCTGGTCATGCCCTGAAAGCGGCGGCCGATGAACAGCAGCTTCATCAGTTCTTTCGGATTCAGCGTGGCCGGATCGGGCGGAACCATACTCAGGATCGGTTTCACGAATCGGCACATGGCCTGCATCGCCTTGCCGAATTCGTCGTAGGCTTCGGCGTCTACTTTCGAGTGCCGTGCGATCTCGCGATGAGTCTTGCCATGATCGTTGACTCGCCAGAGATAGTCACCGCTTGGCATGGGAGTGAAAGTGCCATCGAGCGGCAAAATCTCCAAACCATGGCGGGGCAGGTCGAGATCGCGAATGATCTCAGGACGCAGCAGCGAGACTACGTAGGAGCACACCGAGAACTTGAATCCGGGAAAGACTTCTTCGGTAACGGCCGCACCGCCGAGCACGTGCCGACGCTCGAGTACCAGAACTTTCTTCCCGGCGCGGGCCAGATAAGCGGCGGTGGTGAGGCCGTTGTGGCCTCCTCCGATGATGATTGCGTCGTACTTCGAGTTGCCGTTGGCAGCTGCCATATCAACCTTTAGCGCCGGGCGCTGAACTCAAGTCGCAGGGATTCTAACAGGAATGATTGGGAAGCTGACGGAGGAGCGATCAGGAATTCCCGTCTGCGGAAAATCTCAGGAAGGAGGTCAGAGCCCGCTTTTGAGGACGGCCCAGCTCAACATCGCGTTGGAGGATGAACGCATGATCGTTCTGAAAAAAGACAAAGTTGATTGTATCGGGAAGGATAATTTTTGTCTGTAGAAATTGTTCCGGACTGACGGAGAGTCAGGTGCAAACTGTCTCATCAATTGCTGGGAACGATCAAGACTGCATATAATCCAGCACCAGCAGGTTTCCTCTGCGTCCTCGGTGTCCTCTGGGGTTACGAATTTCTCTAACCACGGAGGACACCGAGGACACGGAGATCGAAGGAGCTGCCCTTTGCCAGTCGGAACTGCATTTCACGAGAGAACCTTTCCGCTTTGCCAAAGCCTCAACTACCGCGAGTGGTCGGGGTACTACGCTGTCAGCGTGTATGAAGTGCATCACGAGCACGAGTACAACGCAATCCGCAACGCCGCCGCACTGATTGACATCTCGCCGCTCTACAAATATCTGATCACGGGCAAGGACGCCACCAAGCTGGTGAACCGCATCATCACGCGCGATATCACCAAGGTAAGAGTGGGCCAGGTTATTTATTGCTGTTGGTGCGACGAGCAGGGAAAAGTTATCGACGACGGCACCATTACGCGCCTCGAAGACAACAAGTATCGCTGGACCGCTGCCGACCCCAGCCTGCGCTGGTTCCGCCAAAACGGCTTGAACATGGACGTACAGGTCGAAGATATTTCCGAGCAGGTGGCCGCCCTGGCGTTGCAGGGGCCGACTTCAGGCAAGCTGCTCAAGGCGGTCGCGGAAGCGGACATCGCCAACCTCAAATACTTCCGCATGACGCGAGGCAAGATCGGCAACGTTTTCGTCGACATCTCGCGCACCGGATACACCGGCGACCTCGGCTACGAAATCTGGGTCCCATGGACCGACGCGGTGAAAGTCTGGGACGCGGTGATGGAGAAAGGCAAGCAGTTCGACATCCACGCCGCTGGAATGCTGGCGCTGGACGTGGCCCGCGTCGAGGCCGGATTGCTGTTGATCGAAGTGGATTACACCAGCGCCAAGAAGGCCCTCATTGAGTCGCAGAAATATTCTCCCTACGAACTGGGCTTTGGAAAGATGGTCCACCTCGACAAAGAGAACTTCATCGGCAAGGGTGCACTGGCGCGGCAGCAGAAGCAGGGCGTGCCGCGACAGTTTGTGGGCCTCGAAATCGATTGGCCCGAGGTTGAGGCGCGCTACGAGGAGTTCGGACTCTCGCCCGCGGCGCCCAGCCAGGCTTCGCGCGTAGCGGTACCGCTTTACTTGGGAGACAAGCAAGTGGGCAAAGCTACTACTACCACCTGGTCGCCGGTGCTGAAGAAAATGATCGCGTTGGCCAGTGTGGACACGGCCCACTCGCAAATCGGCACCAAGCTGCAGATGGAAATTACCATCGAAGCCATGCGGCAGCAGGTGACAGCGAAGATTGTGAAAATACCCTTCTTTAATCCGGAGAGAAAGACCGCGACGCCGGTCTAGTAGCGCCGCCATCCCGGCGCTCGATGGGCAGGCGGGACGCCCGCCAGACAGCCGGCCAGAGGCCGGCGTTACAGAGGACGTAGTGCCCGCTTTTTTCCTGCCCAGTAGATCCAGACCCCGATAAGCACCAACAGTCCTGATAGCCCTACAACCTTGATCACCGCCAGCAGCTTGTTGGGTTCGTCCGGCTGTGGGATCAGCGACAGTCCGATCGTAAAGGTCGTCGTCGCAAAGCCCACGATCGCAACCAATCTGGCCACAGGCTTGCCGCCGGGGGCGCGGATCACGTCGGGCCCAGCGTGTTCTTTCTGCAGCTTGAACATCGCCGCGAACAGATACAGGTACGGAATGAAGTACGTGATCACGCCCATGCTCACCAGCACGTCGTAAGCGCCCTTGATGCTGGTGCCGGCTTGTCCGAGAAAGATAAACAGCGCGCCAAAAACGAATTGGGTCAGCAGGCCCACCCACGGCGTCTTCCATCGGGGGTGGAGCGCTCCGAAGACGGGGGGCAGAAAGCGATCGATTCCGGCAACGAACGGCAAGCGGGCTCCCGCTGCCAGGAAGGCGCCAGCGGCACCAACATTGCTGAGCATAATAAGCAGCGCCGCGAACGGGATAATCCCTTCGAAACCGATGCGCTCCGCGGTCTTTGAAATCGCCTGCATCAGTCCCTGCAAGTTCCCGACTTCAGAAGCTGGCAGCGCCACCAGCACGCTGATCGTGCCCACGATGTAACAGAACGTCACCGTCACTCCAGCGATCAACAGGGCGCGGGGAATGGAGCGGCGGGCGTTCTTGATTTCTCCTCCCATGATCGAGGCGGTCTCAGATCCGGTGAAGGCGTAAATGAGCACCGACCAAAAAATCATGTCCTTGAGATGGAGATCGGGGGTCATGGAGTGGACTGTGAAGGAAGTGGCCGCTCCATAGCGGTGCCAGGCAACCGCTCCCATGACGACGACGATGCCGACCGGAATCCACATGGCAAACGCACCCAGATTATGCAGCCAGGTGCCGACGTTGAGTCCGAAGATATTGAGCAGCGTAGCCAGCGTCAGCGCGACCAAAGAAAACACGATGTAAAACGTCGTGTTGTTGGAAAAGCGGCCCCAGTCGTGGCGGATGTAGAGTGCGTTGCTGGCTGCGAAGTAAAGCACGGCAGGGAAGTAGGGCAGGTTGCACGCCCAATAAGTCCAGGCAGTGATGAAGCCGGCGAAATCTCCGAACCCGCGCTTGGCCCAGACATAAATTCCTCCCTCTTCGGGATAGCGGGAGGAAAGCTCGATAACCGAAAGCGCGAGCGGAGTGTAGAAGACCAGAAAAGCGCCGATCCAGATGATGACCGAACTGGGGCCGGCAGCGGCGGCCGTTGCGATCCAGCGCAGGCTGACGCCCGTGACCGCGTAGAACAGGACAAGATCGCGGAAGCCCATGACGGGCTTGGGTTGGTTGGGACTCTCGGTTTCGGCGGCGGGCGTGGACATACGTCAGTGGCGAATTGTGCGGGGCTACACGGTTGCCTTCCGGCTATTCCGTTTCCAATACAAGTATCCAGGCACTCCAATCAGCATGATCGCTGTGCCCCAGAAGGCTTCGGTCGGCCGGGTATAAATCGTATTCAATGTCCACGCGGTCCCGACCAGCACATAGAGTCCAGGCAGCCAGGGATATCCCGCACAGCGGTACGGACGCTCAATGTCGGGGCGCTTCCAGCGCAGGACAAACAGGCCGATCACGGTCATGGTGTAAGAAAGCACCATGCCGAACATCACGTAGGTGTAGAGCTGATCGTAGCGGCCGCTTACGGTGAGGATCGCGCCCCAGATTCCTTGTCCGATCAGGCTGAAGGCGGGGGTGCGCCACTTGGGATGGACCTCCGCCATTTTCTGGAAGAAGGCGCCGTCTCGGGCCATGGCGTAATAAACGCGTGCCCCACTCATGGTGCAACTCGCCATGGCGCCGAAACAGGAAACCGCAATCAAGGCTGAAAGCCACAGCGCAGCCGCGGGAGAAAAAAGAGCCGTGGCGGCCGCGTGCGCGATCGTTTCGTGTTTCGCGATCTCATTCAGCGGCAGGGCGTACACATAGGTCATGTTCATGGCGATGTAAATGGCGCCGACCACGAGCACGCCCAGAACCATCGCCAGCGGCACATTGCGGCGTGGTTCTTTGACTTCACCTGCAACCCACGTGATGTAGACCCAACCGTCGTAGGCCCAGAACACCGCAATCAAAGCGACGCCGAACGCGGAAATCAGCTGTCCTGAGCTCAATCCTAGGTTCAGGCTTTGTTCCGGAGCCGCTGTGAAGTGATGCCAGTCGCCTTTGCCGATGGCGAATCCTAAAATTACAAAGGCTGCCATAGCCGCGAACTTTGCCCAGGTGGCCAGGTTCTGCAATATGGTGCCCCATCGCAGTCCGACCACGTTGATCCAGGTCACGGCGACGATCGAAATCAGGGCGACTACGTGAGCGCGGGTGAGAACAATGCCCGCGGCTGAGAAGACCACATGCTCCTGCGAAATAAAAGGAACGATTCCCCCGAGATAGGCCGCCGAAGCCACCGAGAGGGCGGCGATGGTGCCGCCGTTGGCCACGCTGAATAGCATCCAGCCGTAGAGAAATGCCGGTAGATCGCCGTACGCTTCGCGCAGGTAAACGTATTGTCCGCCGGAGTCGGGAAACATCGAACCCAGCTCGGCAAAGGCAACGCAGGCGCACAGTGAGATCACGCCTCCGAGCACCCAGACCAGCAGAAACAGCAGCGGATGCGGCAGAGGGCCGGCGATGTCTTTTGCGGTCAGGAATATCGAAGACCCGATGATGCCGCCCGCCAGAAGCAGTACTGAGTCCAGCAGCGAGAGGCCGCGAACCAGGGTGGGTTGGGCTTCTGAGGATTTGACAGTGGCCGAGGGAGAGGCGGTCGAGGGGTCCATTGTTTATCCCATCCCTAGTTCGTCGGGAGATTCGAGCGGAGTTCCACAGCGCCGGCAGATGACAGCGGAGCAGTCGCCGCAAGTCAGGGGATCGCTGACTTCCTGGCTGCACCGGGGACAGTAGAGAGGCTCGGGGTCAGGCTCCGACTGCGGGGTTGGCGTCATGAGGATGGCAAATGTAGCATATCCTTGGTGTCCGAAGTTTCTAGTTTCAAGGTTTCCGGTCTCTAGTTCTCTTGGTTTTGAAACCGGAAACTGGAAACCAGAAATTGCGGACACCAAGGAGAGCCATCTGCCTAATAAACCTCCCACTCCGGACGAGAAGCTGCAGCTGGAATTCAATCGCTGGGCACTGGCCGGTGAAGGCGGGAAGATGGAGAACCATCATCTCGACATCACCGAGAAAACTCTGCGGCTCATGGATCTCCGGCCGGGCGAGCGTGTACTTGATCTCGGTTGCGGCTCGGGCTGGGCTACCCGGCTGCTCTCACGCCTGGTGGGCGACGGGCCCGAGGGTTTTGGCCAGGTGGTGGGTCTCGACGTTTCCGATGAGATGGTCCGGCAGGCTCGCGCGGCTTCCAAAGATTTTGAGAACATTCTGTACGTGTGGGGATCGGCGCAACAGATTCCGTGGGAGGAAAACTTTTTCGACAAAGTCCTGTCGGTGGAATCGTTCTATTACTATGCCGACCAGGATCGGGCGCTGTCCGAGCTTTTTCGGGTCATGGCGCCGCACGGGCGCTTATTCATCCTGATCAATTTGTATCGCGATAATCCCTACTCGCTGCAATGGGTGGATAAGTTGAAAGTCCCGGTGCACGTGCGCTCTGTGGCGGAATATGTTGAGCTCCTGCAGAAGCACGCGTTCGACAAGGTCGAAGCGCGTTGCATTCCGGACGACACTCCGACGCCGGATGACTATCAGACCACGTCTTTCAACAGCCTCGACGATTTGCGCGCTTTCAAAAAGATGGGGGCACTATTGCTGATGGCATCGAAGCCGGACCTGCGTACGCCGGCCCCGGGCTACACGATCTACTAAGACCTAGTGATATGTGGGGCGGGCGCCCTCGCCCGCCGCCTTTGACTTGAGGTTGTGAATTACAAATTCATTGGGCTTATCCAACTACACCCACACTGCAGATTCTCATCCCAACTTCAACTTCAAAGGCGGCCGCCGAGGGCGCCCGCCCCACACAACAATAACTACAACTACTTCACCAGGCGATTGTATTTTTTCAGCACCTCGCGCAGGCGGTCATGGGGCAGGCCGACGACCTCAAAGTCGTTGATGCCCTTCATCGTCTTGGCCGCGACCATGGCGTTGACGATTGCTTCTTCCGTGGCCTGAACCGTGGCCAGAAAGATAGGGTTCAGGCGCTGATTGGGAAGCATGGTGAGCTGGCGCACGCCTTTCGATCCGGCTGCGCCAGGATTAGCGGTTGAGAAAGCAATGAAAATGTCTCCCGAGCCGTCGGAGGCGAAGCTGCCATCCCTGCCTAATCCCAGCGACACTCGGCGGGCCACGCGCCTTAGTTGGGTTGGAATCAACGGCGCGTCGGTTGCGACCACCACGATGATGGATCCCAATTCGTCCTCGCGGACGGTGTGATCGCTGATCTCGCGGCCCACCTGCACTCCCGCAATGCGTAGCTGGCTGCGAAGTCCGTAGTTGCACTGCACGAGGACTCCTACCGTGTACCCTCCGTAGTTGGGATCGAGCACACGCGAGGAAGTCCCGATTCCGCCCTTGAACTCATTGCAGATCATTCCCGTACCGCCGCCCACGCTGCCCTCTTCCACCGGACCGCCCTTGGCGGTATCCAGGGCATGAAAAGCGTCTTCAGCCTTCACGTGAAATCCGTTCATGTCATTCAAGTCGTCATCCGAAGTCTCGGCCACTACCGGCAGCGACCACGAATAGCCCTGGTCGTCCGGCGGAGCTCGCTTCACTCGCCAGGCAACGACCGCGTCGCGCACCACGCCCACGCTGTGGGTGTTGGTGATCATGACTGGGCCTTCCAGGAAGCCGGAATCTTCGATCCATGTGGTTCCAGTCATTTCACCGTTTCCGTTGAGCGTGAACCAGCCGGCGAATACCGCGTCGAGAGAATTCTTGCCACGGGGAAGAACGGCAGTCACGCCGGTGCGCACGGGACCGACGCCGACTTTCAGAGCGCCGCTGCCTGAAATAAGCGTCGTGTGGCCAACTTCCACTCCCTTTACGTCGGTGATGGCGTTGAACGGGCCGGGAGTGCCGTCAAAGGGGACGCCCAAGTCTCGGGCCCGAGGTTCAGTCTGGGCCGTGGTAGTCGTAAGAAGCAGTGAAAAAACCAGGGCAGGGAGCAATGCTCTTCCTGCTTTCAGCATCAAAGTCCTCCGTGGTAAGTTTGGCAGTATAGGGTATCTCATGTTCGATGTCCCATGTTCGATGCACCAGGTTTGATCTCGGGTAGAATGCCGTCAAGCGGAGGGTGGAATGGAAAACTGGAAAGTGGCGCTGGTAAGTGGTGCAGCAGGCGCGGGCACGGCCATGTTTCTAAAGAAAAAATGGATGGCTGGCATCATTCTGGCGGGCGTCGGGCTGGCCACGCTGGCGTCGGAGTATCCAGAAAAATTTGCTGAAGTCCGCGAGCGGCTGCCCGATTTTATTCAGCGCGGCAACAATTTTCTCGAGGTCGCAACCCGGGTGGGAGACCGCCTGGCGGAGGCCGCGGAAAACCGCTCCAAGACCTGGTACGAGTCGCTGCTTACAAGCTGAGTTCGTGGCGCTGGCGGAGTCGAGGACGGGACGCCCTCGGGACAGCCGGCCGGAGGCCGGCGCTACTCTTTGATGCCGTTATTCAATGCCCAAGGTCTTGCGGGCGTCGGGGCTGAGTCGCTCCGGGGTCCAGGGCGGAGTCCAGACCACGTTCACCGTTGCGTTGCGCACGCCGGGCATTTGTTCCACTCGGGCCTTGACCTGTTCTCCGATCTGGACGTGCGAGGGACAGCCTTGAGCGGTCAGAGTCATTTCCACGGTGACGTCCTGTTTCTCCTCCGGCGCGGGATCAAAACGGACGCCGTAAATCAGCCCCAGATCGACGATGTTGACGGGAATTTCCGGGTCGTAACATTGCTTCAGGGCGCTTAAGACTTCGTCCTCGGTGAGAGTAGCCATGGGGTTCTCCTCAGATCGGCACTCCCTGGGCGAGTGGAGTGTTCATATCCATAGTTTACACGTGCCACCGCCGTCCGTGTTCGGGTAGAACCGCATGACCTCTGAAGCGAAGAAGAAAATTCAGCTGGTGCTGGTGATCGCGATCGCTGTAGCGGCGCTTCGTGCCGGGTACGTTGTGTATGAGCGGCATAGCGAGCGAACCGAGCAAGCCGCAAAGCAGGTGCCGCCGTTGAATCCTGATTATTACGTCGTTCCCAAGAAGCTCTATCCCTATGACCTGAAGTCGGCGAAACAACTGACGCAGCAGCCGGCGTGGGTCAAGGAAGGCTACCGTTTCACTTATTACCCCTACGATCGCGCGAGCCGCCACACTGATTTCTCCCGCGAGGCAGGCTTGCTTTTGCCCATTCAAAAGCTGGAGATCAAAGATGTGGTGGCCGACTCTACACCGGCTCACATGCATCAGGTGATGGCGGTGTTCGAACAAGAGGGAAAAACTTACGCCGTGCCCATCGGTTCGCAGACTGGCGACAGTTATCAGATCTACTCGGACGAAATGTTTTTCATCCAGGACCCGCGCGAGTTGTACAAGCACTGGCCGGCGGAAGTCTGGGAATCCATCGAGCAGCACCAGATCAAGCCCGGAATGAATGAATTTCAGGCGTACTTCGCGATTGGAATGGGGGTTCCGGACCGCTCGAGCGATCCTGCGGTGAAGACGGTGCACTATCCCAACGGCGGTAAGCCGGTGACGATCACGTTTCGCAATGGCAGGGCGGCGGAGATCACAGGCGGTTAGCGAGCCAAATCTCCGTTTCCTTAGAAACGTCTTCCTTCCTAATGTTTCCTGGCAATAGAAAGGCCATCCGATCGATGACTCTTGGGCCACAAAGTATTTCGATTCCGGCAACGTAGGTATCCAAGATCCGCCCATCGGGATTCCTAAGCTGAATTGAGTCGCGGGTGTGTAGCTGAAAATCTAGACTCGATCGGGGAATGGCAGGTACAACAACGCAACCATGTCCTGAAATCTGGAAGACATCCTCTACCTTCGAAAAGAATGTCATGCTGCAATCCACGCTGACTTAGTTTCGAGTGATCCCATCAGTTTGACGACCTGACAGAAATCGTAATGCACGAAATGGATTGCAACCGAAATCGTCAATCTCAAATCTCTCACTTCACTATTGGCGATTTCTCAGTTGCGGGTGCCTGATCATCGGCGTGGATCTGACCATCTTCGTCGGCGTAGAACGACCGGCGTTCGGCATCGAGCTGCTTCGGAGTCAGCGTAAGGTCGAAGCCATCTTTGTTGGGACGAAAGCCTACCGAATAATCGCCTCGATCCGGATTCACCATGCGTTTGGTGAACGATCCTGTATGTACCAGGTCGGCCAGTGAGGCGGCATACTTGTTGTTCTTCTTGTAATAGAGCTTCTGGGCCCGCAGCACGGTGCGCATGTAGCCCAGGGCCGCGGCTTCCGAATCCGATTTTGCGGGATCGCCCTTGAACTTGGGCTGGTATGGGGTCTGGGCGGCGGCTGCCAGGCTGACCGAGAGCACAAGTGCTGCGGCCCACCGAATACGTCGTTTCACCAGTCTACTTCGTCGTTTCATGAGTGGTTACCCGTCTGGTTCTAGATGCTTACCACGTTACCGCCGTAATCGTTGTCAGATAGTCGAATGTTCTCATCGCCGGCAAATGTAGTTATGCTTAACCCAGCTTTAGATAAAGCAGGAAATCCTATCAAACAGGAAACCCTATGAAGGCTGCAACCGCCATGAAGGCTTCATCAGTAAAAAAACCGGTCATCCGCCTTGCGGTGGTGGAGAGCGATCCACTGCGTTTTGTTGGATTTCGCGCCCTGTTTGACTCGGAGACGGACTTCGAACTGATAGCCGCCTCGCTGCCCGACATCGGAAGTCTCCCCAACATCGATCTGGTGTTGCTGGGGAACCGCAACGGACAAAACCTGTTCGATCTGATGGCCAGTCTAAAAGCCAGCCGTCCTGACCTGCGCATTATTGTGACAGGTTCGGGCATGGACGAGGAAACCATTTTGAAGGCCATTGCTTCAGGGGCCAAGGGCTATGTGGACGAAGCCGCATCGCCGACCGAGTTTGTGCAGGCCATCCGGATCGTGAACCAGGGATCGGTGTGGGCACCCCGTCGCGTGCTCTCCCTGTTCATCGAACGCGTGAGCTCAGCTCCGGGCCGCATTTTCCCGGCGGGCCGCGTGACCTTTACCGACCGCGAGAAGGAAGTGCTGGAGATGCTGGTGGCAGGCCGCTCCAATAAAGAAATCGGCTCCGCTCTGGGGATTGAGGAACGAACCGTCAAGGCCCACGTGGCCAAGTTGATGCGCAAGGTGGGAGTGCAGAACCGCATTGCGCTTTCGGTCCACGCCATCACGCACTCGCTGGTTACAGCCAAGTAGACGGGCGCGATTACTTTAGGACAATGACCTAGGTAATCTTGTCGCTTTACTGCGCTCCCCGCATACTCGCTTCACCTACCACAGAACCTGGGAGACGGGGTTGGAAGCGGAGATTTAGGGTCACCGCTACTAGCCCCGATTTTTTTGCCTTGCTCACTTACTATCCAGCCAAATCCGAGTACCCTTTTCTTCATTCTTTGTGAAATCCGTTAGAATCAATGTATTGAGTTTCAAACAATCTCTATCAAGCTCCGGAAAGCCAGGAAGAAATGAAAAAACTGTTGCTTCTGTGTGTAGTGGCGTGTCTCACGGTTTCCACTTTTGCCAAGGATGAGGACGAAGACCAAAACAAAGCTGAAGACCGCGTCAAAGCTGCCAGCACCGTGCTGGAAGAGATCGAATCCGCGCCTGACCAGGGCATTCCGGAAGAGGTGCTGGGATCGGCCCAGTGCGTGGCCGTCGTGCCCACCATGCTCAAAGGCGGATTCATCGTTGGCGCCCGCTTCGGGCGTGGCGTGGCCAGCTGCCGTACTGCGAAAGGTTGGAGCGCTCCGGCATTCTTCACCGTCAAAGGCGGCAGCATCGGTCTGCAGATTGGCGCCCAAGCGGTGGACTTGGTCATGCTGATCATGAACGACGACGGCATGAAGAATCTGCTGAACAGCCAGTTCAAACTGGGAGCCGACGCCAGTGTGGCTGCTGGTCCGGTGGGCCGTCATGCCGCCGCCGACACTGACTGGAAACTGAAGGCGCAGGTGCTCAGCTATTCGCGGGCGCGAGGATTGTTCGCCGGCCTGGAATTGAGCGGCGCTGCAATCGACCAGGACAAGGACGCCACCCGCCAGTTCTACGGCCGCATGGTGCCCTTCAAGACCTCACTAACGGGCACGATCGACCCTCCGCCAAATGCGTATCCGTTCCTGAACACGCTCGCCAAGTGGGCCAAGACTGCGGCCACCGCCAAGTAAGCAAGATCATGTAGGCGCGAGCGTCCGCGCTCGTGCTCTAGCGCCATTGGACACGCCGCACCAGCGCGGGCGCTCGTGCCTACATTGACATCCCCCTTGCCCCTTGCTACCGTCACCCAGTTTCCCCTAAATGCGTCAGCGACTCGAGTACGGGCTTGCGTGGCCGTTTATCCAAACTCTGAGTCTGTTGCCTCGTTCCCTGTCGCGGGCAGCTGCGATTTCTCTGGCCTGGACGATTTATCTGTTGCATCCGCGCCTGCGCCGCGTCGGTATGCGCAATTTGGCGATGGCGCTGCCGGAAAAAAGCCGCAGACAGCACGCTCGCATCCTGCGCGGAGAATTTACCTCGCTCGGCCGTCAGCTAGCTGAGGTCTGCCAGTTTCCCCGCTACACCAAGGAAAACGTGGGCCGGGTGGTGGTCTACGATGGCTTCGAGAACTACGAACGGGCGGTCGCCCGGGGCAAGGGAGTGCTGTTTCTTACCGCTCACTTTGGCGGTTGGGAGCTTTCCGCCTTTGTCCACTCCCTGCACGGCCACCCTATGCACGTCGTGGTGCGGAACCTGGACAACGTTTATCTCGACCAGCTGATCCAGCGCTACCGCTCGATGCATGGAAACACTACCGTCAGCAAGGACAATTTCGTGCGCGGGCTTTTAGAGGCGATGAAGGCCGGTGAAGTGGTCGGTCTGCTCATGGACACCAACATGACTCCGCCGCAGGGAGTGTTCGTCAATTTTTTCGGCATCCCGGCGTGCACGGCCAGCGGACTGGCCAGAATAGCTCTGCGCACCGACGCCGCGGTCGTTCCCGGGTTCACCATCTGGGACCCTGTCCTGCGAAAATACCGCTTGCGGTTTGATCCTGCCGTCAACCTGGTGCGCACCGGTGACGACGAAAAAGATATCGTCACCAACACCCAGTTGTTTACGAAAATCATCGAAGACTACGTGCGCCGCTATCCCGACCAGTGGCTGTGGGTACATCGGCGATGGAAGACCCGGCCGCCGGGGGAGCCGGGGTTGTACTAAGAACAGCACCTTCTAGCTCCTGGCTGCTAGCTTTTAGCGAGGTTCCAAGTTCTGACAAGCTCCGGCTAGAAGCCAATAGCTAGAAGTTGCATTTCAAAACCAATCGCTGCGATAAGCGATCCACCAGCTGGCGTACGCGATCGGGATGGTTGCGGCCAGCCCCCACCAGATGGGCAGGGTGAAATCTGCGACCAGCCCAAGGACAGTGAAGCTGATCCAGAAGACTTTCTTCTCCATGGGACAATTCTAGTCGCGGTAATGCTCTTGTTTTTCACCTATCCGTATACTAAAGCCCATGACCCTTTCGCTCAGGGCGGTTGCCGAATCGGTGCAAGGGGAAGTGTTGGGAGATGGCGCCGTTAACATCAGTGGGATCGCCAGCATTGCGCAGGCGACTTCGGTGGATCTGGTGTTTGTGGAAGATGAAAAAAGCCTACGTGCGGCTCTTGAATCGCGCGCCGCGGCTGTGATCGCGGGTGAGTTTGCGCGAGGGAAAAAGAGTTCCAAGCCGCTCTTGATTTCCGGCCATCCCCGGCTGGCGTTTGCGCGCGCCACACGGCTTCTTTGTCCGGCCCAGGGTCGCCAGCCCGGGATACAATCCACCGCGGTGGTGCATGCTTCGGCCCGGCTGGGGAAAGACGTGATAGTGGCGGAGCGAGCCGTCATTGGGGAGAAGGCTGGGATCGGCGATCGGACCTGGGTTGGCGCGGGCGCTGTAGTCGGCGCAGGGGTTCATGTCGGCAGCGATTGCGAGATCTATCCCAACGTGAGTATTTACCCGGGCGCCAAGCTCGGCAATCGTGTGATCGTGCACGCGGGAGCGGTGCTGGGCAGCGATGGCTTCGGATACGTGCGCGACTCTGCGACTGGACACTACGAGAAGTTCCCCCAAGTCGGCCGGCTAGAAATTGGAGATGATGTGGAGATTGGAGCCAACTCGACCATTGATCGGGGAGCGCTGGAAGTCACCCGCATCGGACGCGGCGCCAAGATTGATAATCTGGTGCACATCGGACACAACTGCCAGATCGGAGAGGACGTTGTCATTGCCGCACAAACCGGACTCTCGGGAAGCATCGTGATCGAAAAAAATGTGGTACTCGGCGGCCAGGTGGGCATCGGAGAACACGCGCGTATTGAAGAAGGCGTTATGCTGGGTGGACAAGGCGGCGTGCTGCCCAATAAAGTGCTGCGGGGCAAAGGTGTAGCGTTCTGGGGAACGCCGGCGCGACCGGTGCGCGAGTATTTGAAGCAGTTGGCGGCGATAGCCCGGCTGGCAAGGAAATAGTCGTTGGCCGATCGTCGTTGGTCGTTGGCAAAACCATGAGTGACCGTGAGCTTTAGCCAGCGACCAGCGACCAGCGACCAACGACCAACGACTGCCTTATGGCCCTTATCGTTATCGGCGGACACTCCCGCAGCGTCGGCAAGACCAGCGTGGTCGCCGGGCTGATTGCCGCCTTGCCGGAATTCAACTGGACGGCACTGAAAATCACGCAATATGGACATGGCGTTTGTTCGAGGGATGGAGAGCCGTGTCACTGCGCGACTGACGATCACAGTTGGGCGATCTCGGAAGAACTGGATCGGTCCGGGGAGTCCGACACTTCGCGGTTTCTGGCCGCGGGGGCAGCCCGTGCTTGGTGGGTGCGGACCGAGCAGGGACGTCTGGCGGAGGCCATGCCCGGCGTCCGTGGCAAACTGGCCGAGTCCGAGAACGCCATCCTGGAGTCGAACAGTATTCTCCGGTTTCTCCGCCCAGATCTCTACCTCACCGTGCTTGATCCCGCGACCGCTGATTTCAAGAAATCAGCCCAGGAGTTTCTTGATCGGGCGGACGCTGTCATCCTGCACCAGAGCGAGGCGACAGAGCCTGCGTGGCGAGAGATTTCGTTGAAGCCCGTCGCTCGATGCCCCATGTTTCCTATTTCTCCGCCACCATACGTCACACCTCGGATCATCGAATTCGTAAGGCTAAAATTGACCACAGAGGACAGGGAGAAGAACTGAGATGATTTCCTCTGTGTTCTCAGTGTTCTCTCTGGTTATCCTCTAACCATGACTCCCGCTCCCATCAAGCCTGTGGTTTCTCTTGAAGTGCTGAATCAGATTGATATTCGCGTGGGCACGATTGTCTCGGTCACCGATGTCGCAAACTCCGACAAACTGGTCCAGTTGCGTGTCGGTTTTGGCGATCACGAACGCACGATCGTCGCCGGAATGAAGACAGAGCGCGCCAATCCGCAAGAAATCGTCGGCAAGCAGGCGCTGTTCGTGGTCAATCTGGAGCCGCGCAAGATGCGGGGCGTCCTGTCGGAAGGGATGCTGTTCGACATCGGCTATGCCGATGGCGTGTGTCCGGTGCTGGCGGTGACGGAAAACCCAGTGCCGGATGGGACCCGGGCGGGCTAGGATTTGTGCGAGTGCGTCAATTCCCACACCTTGGCGTATTTCCACGAAACGTACACCGCGTGGTAGAGGTGCAGCAGCAGGCCCTTTCGTCCGTCGAGGAAGCCCAGACGAACAAAATAGTTATAGAGAAACGTCACCAGCGGCCGCACCGCGATATGGATGACGCTGAATCCGGTGCGCCCCTCCGCGACCGCCATTTCGGCGCCCAGAGAAGAGTAGCGGTTCATGTGGTCGATGTAGTCGGAGATCGTGGGGTAGCAGTGGTGCAGGATCGCACCGTGCTTGAGCTTGGCGGTAGGGCCGTTGACTATTACTGTCTCGTGCACAGCACGTTCCTCGAAGCGGCCTCGACCCCGGCGAAAGAGGCGCAGCTTTGGATCCGGCCAGAAGCCACCGTGTTCGATCCATTGGCCCAGGAATTCATTCTTGCGCGGGATCCAAATAGCGCAGAGTTCCTGGCTGCTCTTCACGTCGACCCAATTTTCTAACTTTGCCGGCGTATCCTCGGCCATGAATGGATGAGCATCGGCTGGCCGGCGCAGTGCGTCCATTCTTTCCAGGCTTTCCAGTGTGTTGGAGAGGGCTTCCTGAAGTTGCGCACTCAATTCCTCATCTGCATCCAGACTCAGGACCCAGTCGCCGGTTGCTTTCTCGATCGCGGAATTCTTTTGTCCAGCATAGCCCTTCCAGGGTTCAATGAAAACCTTTGCGCCAAACAACCTCGCTAAGTCTACCGTGCGGTCTGTTGAGCCTGAATCCACGACGATGACCTCGCCCTGGCCGTTACGTACCAGCGGCTCCACGCTTTCGAGTGTACGTCCGAGGTTGAATTCCTCGTTGTGCGTGATCAGGACGACGGAGAGATGCACGGGGAGAGAATAAACCGGGAGGCGTGGGCAGCGGAATGGCCGCCGCGATGCCCGGTCCGGACGCTGTGTGGGGCGGACACTCGTGTCCGCCCCACACGAGCAACCCGCCCTTACTGCGGTTGCGGTGTGCTCTGCGGCATGACCGAGGCCGGTACATCCGCCCGAGGAGCGACAAAAGGAATACTCGGCATGCGGGTTACCTCGCCGCGTTCGGCATCAGTGACCAGGATTCCTGCGTGATCGAGCAAAAGCCCGGTCGCACGATCCAGTTCAACCTGCGCTTTTTCGTAAGCCGCCATGGCGGATACGAGTGTCGACTCAGCCTGCGCCAGGGCGCTCTGGTTCTGCAGTACCAAAGTGGTCGTGGAAGCGCCCAAAGCGTATTTCTTCTGCTCGGCATCCAGTGACTGGTGGCCCAGGTCCACTGCGGCTTGGGCGGATGCCACGCTGGCACGGTTCTGGGTCACAGCAAACTGGGCGTTGCGTACCTCAATGCGGACCTGGTTTTCCAACTGTTGCAGCCGCATCTGGGACTGGCGGTATTCCATCTCAGAACGGATCTGCGTGGCCTGAGCCACCCGGTTGCGCAGGGGAATGGTCAAGCTCAACCCCACACCCTTGTCTGGCGCGCTGGAATCCACCAACTGGCCCAGAGCATTGCTGTAGCTTACCGGGCCACCGCTGCGGAAAGGAGGCGCGGCGTTGGTGGGATTGAAGCAGGCCTCGAACGCGCCGCCCCCGCCGGGTGGGCAATTGGGCAGCGCCACATTTCCGCCAATGCCCGATCCTCCGTAGTAGGCGTAGAGGTCGAGCGTCGGCAGCAGTGAGCTGCGAATGGCCTTATTACTGATTTCGGTGTTGGTCAGGTTGATGCGCGCCTCCGCCAGTTCAGCGCGATGGCTGAGCGCGTCATTCACCAAATCCTGAGTCGGGACCACAGGCTCCGTCGCCGGCAGTTGCATGGTGGAAGTGGGAATCACTTCCGCATCGGCCAGCCGGGGATCGACCAGGGTTCGGCTGAGCGCGTTTTTCATCAGTAACTGCTGCAGCTGCAGATTGGTCTGCGCCACCGTCAGGGCTTGCTGGTCGGTCGCCACGGTGCTCTGGGCCCGCACTACCTCGATGGGGGCCAGGGTTCCGATCTGCACTTGCTTCTGGGTGTCGGATAGGGTCTTCTGCGCGAAGGTCAGGGACTCATTCTGTACCCTTACGTTCTCGTAGGCGAACAACAGGTCCCAATAGATGTTTTCAATCTGATCAACCGTGGTGATGACCTGCAACCGGAATGCGATATCGGAGATCTCGCGATTATTCTTGGCAATCCGAATAAATCGGGTATTCGGCGCAAAACCGAAACCTTGCAGCAAGTGTTGGGTTAGCCTGAACTGCAAACCAGAGCTGATGGTCGGGCTATAAGTCGCAGTCGGGCTATCCGTCGTGGTGTGCGTGTTGTTGAATCCCACCGAGAAATTAGTGCCAGTCTTGAAACCTTGCAGGTAGCTGAAGTTCGCGGTCCCGGAATTCTGGTTGGACACGGGGATGGGGCTGAAAATACTGGTCGACTGGGTATATAGCCGGTCCATTTGCAGCGTGCCGGTAAGCACGGGATCGAAGCTGGTGATGGCGGGACCGCTGCCCAGCGTGGAATTGACCAGGCCGCCGGTACCAGTTCCTGCGCCGCCCGAGCCCGCGCTGGTGCCTCCGGTGCCGGAACCGACCGATCCGCTGAGGCCACCCGTGCCTCCGCCGGGTGTGCCCGCGACCGTGCCGCTGTTCACGCCCAGTGTGCTCCCTCCAGCCGAAGCCCGGAGAATGTCGGTGTCGGCAATGTTCAGGTTATAGCGCTGAATCGCGATGTCCAGATTGTTCTCCATGGCCAGAGCCACGGCATCGTTCATCGACAAATAGAGCTTGCCATCGCGCATCAGCTGTTCGATCCGGGGCGTATTGGTGAGATCAGGGGCCGGCATGTACTGTGGCCGATACGGGGCGACCGGGTTAGGAAAGTGCGAGCGGGCCTTAGTGTAATTCTCCACCGTAAAGCGCTGCGGCTTTGGGCCTTCAGGCGAGGATGGATTGGGCTGGGCCGGTGCTTGAGCCCATGCCGCGGCAGTCAAGGTACCGGCTAGGACGACAGCAAGAGTCCGCCGGAGGGTGCATTGCAATGCAGACAAAAACATTCGATTCTCTCCCTGCACAAACCTATGGTGAAGAACGCAAAAGGCTTCTGGAAATCAAGCGGTGGTACGCAAAATATGGACGCCAGGTTTCATTTTTGTGCTCACTGGTTTGTGCTCACTGGCGCTATTTCTGCTTTTCGTCCCTGGGCTCTGTTTGAATGAAATAGTATAGCTGACGCCTTTGCCCAATCCTGACGCCTCCGTTCGGTGCGCCAGGTAAAGCTTTGTAAAGATTGGCAAGAAATTGGATGACGGTCGCCCCCGGGAAGACTCCAAACAATCATCATGCGCAATCTCAAATTGGTCCTGTCCTATGACGGCACCGAGTTCTCCGGGTGGCAAGTCCAACCCGGGGCGGCCACTATCCAGGGCGCATTGGCGTCGGCCATTGGACGGGTCACTGGCGAAAACATCCTGCCCCAGGGTTCCGGCCGCACCGACGCGGGGGTGCATGCCCTGGGCCAGGTCGCAAGCTTCGGCACGCAATCGCCCATCCCGCCGGAGAACCTGGTCATCGCGCTGAATGATATTCTGCCGGGCGCGATCCGGGTGCTGGAGGCATCCGAGGTACCGGGCGAATTCCACGCCCGGAAGTCAGCCCGCGCCAAGACTTATCGCTACCGAATGTATCGCGGTGCCATCTGTTCGCCCTTTATTGCCCGCTATGTGTGGCATTATCCCTACCCATTGGACGAAGATCAGATGCAAGAGGTAGCCGGGATGATCGTGGGCGAACAGGACTTCACCTCGTTTGCCGCGGTGGATCCGGAACGGGGACGTGAAGAAATGTCGAATGTCCGGCAAATTTTCAGTTCAAGCTGGGAACGGCAAAGCGATGAATTTGTCTACACCGTACGCGGCAACGGGTTTCTACACCACATGGTGCGGAATCTGGTAGGAACGTTCGTGCTGGCAGGAAAGGGAGCTCTCAGGGCTTCCGACTTGACGCGGATTCTGGAAGCGCGTTTGCGGTCCGCCGCAGGAGCCACTGCGCCGGCCAGCGGCCTGTGCCTGGTCAACGTAGAGTACTAAGTGCCGGTGTGGGCAAAGTGTGGTCGCGGGCGACTCGCCCGCCGCTTTTGGGTCTTCTCGATGGTGTCCGATCTCAAAATCGCTGTTCGCAAGATCGCCTCAACCAACCCCGCGACGGGCGAGGCCCTGCGCGAATTCGAATGCGCATCAGAAGTGCAAGTCCGCGCAGCGGTTTCGCGCGCGGCTTCGGCGCAAGCATCATGGGCTGCTTTGGGTGTGAGGACGCGAATCGCGATCCTGCGCAATTTCCAACGCCTGCTGCTCCAGAAAAAATCCGAAGTGGCGCAGTTGGTCACCCGTGAAGCCGGCAAGCCCTATGTCGAAGCGCTGCTGACAGAAGTGTTGGTGGTGCTCGACGCCGCGCGCTTTCTGATCGACCACGCCTACCGGCTGCTGCGGGACGAACCCGTCCCCCACGGCAATCTGGCCATGAAGACCAAGTCCGGCTACCTGGTTCGCGAGCCATATGGCGTAATTGGAATTATCTCGCCCTGGAACTATCCCTTTTCAATTCCGGCCACAGAAAGCCTGGCAGCGCTGGTCGCAGGAAATGCCGTAGTGGTGAAACCCTCGGAGTTCACCTCGCTCACCGCAATCGAACTGGCCTCGCTATTGCATCAGGCAGGCTTGCCTCAGGACGTTTTCCGAGTAATCGTCGGCGATGGTGCGACGGGCGCGGCGCTCATCAATGCGGCCATCGACAAATTGGTCTTCACCGGAAGCGTTCCCACCGGGAAGCAGATCGCGCAGGCCGCGGCGGCGCGCCTGCTGCCGGTGGTACTGGAGCTGGGCGGAAAGGACCCTATGCTGGTGCTCGACGACGCCGATGTCGACATCGCCTCCCGGGGCGCGGTCTGGGGCGCATTCGTCAATGCCGGACAGGCCTGTCTCTCGGTCGAGCGTTGCTATGTGCATCGCAGCTTGTACAGCCCATTTCTCGAGGCCTGCGTGCGCCATACCGAGCGACTGCGCGTGGGCAACGGCATGGAGTCCGAAATCGAAGTTGGCCCACTGATCCACCAGCGCCAGTTGCGCAGTGTGGAGTCCCAGGTGGAAGACGCCCGGACGCAAGGAGCGCACGTTTTGGTGGGTGGAAAACGCCTGCCGGAAATCGGATCGAACTATTACGCGCCGACCATATTGGCGGACGTGACCCACCAGATGCGCATCATGCGCGAAGAAACATTCGGGCCAGTGTTGCCGGTGATGCCGTTCGACAACGACGACGAGGCTGTCCGTCTGGCCAACGATTCTGATTACGGCCTGGCGGCCAGTGTGTGGACACGCGATCGGGCGCGGGGGGAAACCCTTGCACGGCGCGTCCAGGCAGGAACGGTCATGGTGAACGATGTGGTCTCGTGCTTTGGCATCAGCGAGGCTCCGCACGGAGGGGTGAAGGCCAGCGGCATAGGCCGCTCTCACGGACGCTTTGGTCTGGAAGAAATGGTGCGGCTAAAATATCTGGATTCCGACCGGCTGCCCGGCATGGAAAAGGTCTGGTGGTACGGGTATGGCAATGCTTTTGTGCGACAAATGGAAGGGCTGCTCGATTTTCAGTTCGCCCGCGGCTTAGGCCGACGTATGCTGGGCGCAGTGAGAGCCGCGGGAGCGTTGAAGGGGAAGAAATGTGGGTAGTGTTTCGTGTGGGGCGGACGCTCTGGTCCGCCGCCTTTGAAGTTGATCTTTAGCCAAAATATTTTTTCTGTGTGCGGTCGATGCGGAAGGGAATCTAGCGCGTGGAGTCAAAGTCAAAAACGGCGGGCAAGAGTGTCCGCCCCATATGGGAATGAACCGAGGAGTACGCGATGACTTCAAATTCCGATCCGAAACGCGATTGTTTGCGTCACACTCTGGCCACGCTCGCCTACCGCGGCGGCAACGCTGTCCGCGATGCTCCGGCCGGGTTCGCCGAGTTTCGCGGCTGTGAGTCGGGCCGGACGGCGGCGCAGATTCTTGCTCACATTGGCGATTTGCTCGATTGGGCTGTTTCCATCGCCCAAGGCAAGCAGAGTTGGAACATTTCCGATCCCTTGTCCTGGGAGAAAGAAACTGACCGATTCTTTGCCGCGCTCAAGAGATTTGACGATTTTCTGGCTTCGGCGGAGCCGCTGCATGTGCAGCCCGAAAAGCTTCTTCAGGCGCCGCTTGCTGATGCCTTGACCCATGTGGGGCAGATCGCGATGCTGCGGCGAATGGCGGGCGGCCCGGTCAAAGGCGAGAATTATTTCGTGGCTGACATCGTCATCGGCCGCGTGGGCCCGCAGCAGACTCCGCCGAAACGACAATTCGATTGAAGCGGGTTATCGCTCTGTCGAAACGCCTTCGGGTAAAATGAATTCGTAAATCCGGCGGCCTTTGGCCGCAGCGACGAGGATAGCCCTTGGCCCGCACCGAAACCGTGACTGCTCCTCTGCAGCTTCCCCATCACAAAGTGAAGATCAAGAAGCCGGGACAGCGCTCCTGCAACGAGAACAACGCCAAGGGTAAATTCTGTGGCGGACATCTGAAGCGCTGGTTCTACACCACGGATGTGGTCGAGCAGGCCTGTGGCGACGCGGCAGAAGCCTGGGGACCAGACGCCGAAGTCTATCGTTGCGAACACTGCAAGACCTTGTATCTGCCCAACCAGGAGGGAGTACGCGGGCTGAACGTTGCCGGCCAGGGACAGACGTCCGTGTTCGGGCTGACCGTCGCGCCGAAGAAGTAAGTTCGTGTGGGGCGGACACTCTTGTCCGTCGCTTTTGGAAACTGGTCTTAGCCGTAAATTGCCTGCTGCGTCGTGGGCGCACTGGACGTGAACGACCCCTGGCAGGTCGAGTCCAGGTCAAAATCGGCGGACAGGAGTTTCCGCCTCAGACCAGCCGCTACCAAATCGTTTTAATAGTTGACAGCGCCGCACACGGCATAATCCAATACGCGGGAATGGCAACCACCCCAACCGGCCCTACTTCCTCTTTCTCCCCAGGCTTGCGGCTTCGCCGATCGCTCACCCTTTGGGACCTGATTCTTTACGGCATCATCGTGATCCAGCCGACCGCGCCCATGCCTGCCTACGGCGTTTTCAGCAACGCCGGCCAGGGCCACGTGGTCACCTCAATTCTGATCGCCATGGTCGCCATGGTTTTCACCGCCATGAGCTACGGCCGCATGGCGCGGGTATATCCCAGCGCGGGTTCGGCTTATACCTATGTGGGACGGGCCCTGCATCCCTCTCTCGGCTACGTCACCGGCTGGAGCATGACGATGGATTACATACTCAATCCATTGATCTGCACCATCTGGTGCTCCAAGGCGATGGCCGATCTGTTGACCGGGACCCGGTACCAGATTCCGTATCCTGGTCTGCTTTGGCCGATCATTTTTGCCTTGTTGTTCACGGTGCTGAACCTCCGCGGAGTGAAAACCTCGGCCCGGATCAATTCAACGCTGTGCGCCATCATGGGCGCGGTGATCGTGGCCTTTTTCTGGTTCACCATCCGCTACATTTTCCATTTGCCGCAATATCCCGAGGCCTACTTCCTGCGTCCGTTTTACAACCCGCAAACTTTTACGATCAACCGGGTCTTCCACGGTACCTCGGTGGCGGTGCTGACCTACATCGGGTTCGACGGCATCTCGACTCTGTCGGAAGAAGTGGACAATCCCAAGCGGAACATCTTCCTGGCTACGGTTCTGGTCTGTGTGATCACAGGATTCCTGGCTGCGGCTGAAGTCTACGGCGCGCAATTGCTAAGCTCGCAGTACCAGTTCTCGGCTGACGAAGTCGAAAACGCATTCAGCCATGTGGCGGCGATTGCGGGCGGCCCTCTGCTCACCAAGGCCATCAGCCTCACACTGCTGATTGCCACCGTGGGTTCGGGCATGGGAGCGCAACTCGGAGCAGCCCGCCTGCTTTATGGAATGGGACGTAGCGATGCTATTCCGAGAAAATTCTTCGGGGCCATTCACCCCAAGACCCGGATTCCCGCCAACAACGTGATTTTCGTCGGCGCGATTGCATTGCTGGGAGCATTCCTCATCACTTACGACAATGGCGCGCAGTTGCTCAACTTCGGAGCGCTGATTGCTTTCATGGGTGTTAACCTGGCGGCGCTCACTCACTACTACATTCGGGGCGCGGACCGTTCCCTGGGACAACTGGTTCCACCGGTGCTCGGATTCATCATTTGCCTGTTCATCTGGATCCATTTGTCGAACCTGGCGCTGATCACGGGATCCATCTGGATGATCGCGGGGATCGGCTACGGAGCCTGGAAGACTAAAGGCTTCCAAAGCAATCTAGTGAATTTCGATGTGCCTCCGGAAGAAGAGTAAATGCTTTCGGCTCTTGTCATCTTGAGTGGGATGACAGAGCAGAGAAACGATGAAACCCAAGTTTTTTCCATCTCCGTCCAACTGGCACGCTTGGCTGGAGGAGCATCACGAGAAGCACGAGGAACTATGGGTCGGCTTCCACAAGGTCGGCTCCGGCAAGCCCAGCATCACCTGGCCTGAAGCCGTGGATGGCGCGCTCTGTTTTGGCTGGATTGACGGCGTGCGCAAGAGCCTCAGCGAAACCAGCTACGTCATACGGTTTACGCCGAGGCGGGTAAAGAGCATCTGGAGCGCGGTAAACATCAAGCGCGTGGCGGAGCTCAACACTCTTGGCCTGATGCGGCCGGCGGGCGCGCAAGCCTTCAAGCGGCGCACTGCAAAGCGTTCCGAAATCTACGCTTACGAGCAAAGGAAAGGCGCCAAGCTCAGCGGCGCTTATGAAAAGCAATTTCGTGCCAACAAGAAAGCATGGGAATTCTTCCAGGCGCAGCCGCCGTGGTATCGGCGAACCGCGAGCTGGTGGGTGATCAGCGCGAAGAAGCAAGAGACGCGTCTGAAGCGGTTAACTCAGCTCATTGAAGATTCCGAGCACGAGCGAACAATACGCGAACTTCGCCGGGCGACTGGCAAGAAATGATCGATTCCGGTTCGATCTTAGGTGGAGCAGGCCTTGAGGCCTTCATTTGAGGCCTGATATCGAACGGCTTTAGCCACTGACAAACTCTCAGTGGGGAACCAACGGCGACGGTGCGACCCCGGTGCCGAGTCCTCAGGAGTTTCCTGCCATTCCGCGATGCTCAAGCTCAAGCTTGATGAAGTCCCTCAGTGGCTAAAGCCAGCCGCATTAGGCTCGCTCTAATGCAGGGCGGAGGGTTCTGCTCCACCCTTCTCTCGATCCGCGCGATTGCAAACGAAATTCCCCCAGGTTTGCACGCTTCAAATTTGTTGTGATCTCTCACTCCACGTTCCAGCCACTGACCTCGACCATCGGCTGGGAGGCCCCCAACTCTTGAGTCCGGTAGGTGGCCGTGACTTCCCGTTTCTCGCCGGGTAAGAGCGAAATGTAGTTGTCCTGCCAGAACACGGGAAGAATCTCATCGCCACCTTTGCCTTTGTCCACTTTCAAACGTACGAAGAACGCCAGGCTCTTGCTCGGATTTTCGAGCGTAACATGCGTGATTGCCTCCTGACCTTTGTGTTCGGTGTGGTCGGCGACTTTCAGTTTCACCTTGGGCAGCTGGGACAGGGCGGTGTAATCGGCATAAGACGATGTCGGCGTGGTGTACCAGTTCGACTTCTCCCAGTCGAGCGTCTCAGGCTTGCTGGAAAGCCAGTACAAATTTGAACCCACCACCTTGCCCGAGGAATCCTGCAGCCGAAGCACCAGGAAATACGTTGGGCTCAGGCCGTCAATCTCGGGCAGAGCCAGGATTTTATTTGTGCTGTCGGCGACGGCATCGAGCGAGATCACTTTAGAAAACTTTTCGCTCATGTCGAGGTTGAGGACCTGAGCGGTCAGCTTCAGCCCCTTGGCGTCCTCATACTGGCTGCTGACCAGCCAGACGGAGCGGTCGTCGTAACCGTAGACCGGATGCAGCGACTCCATTGCCTTCTTGGCGCCAAAGTAGCCGCCGCCTGGGCGCAGGTAGTAGTCGTAAAGGTGCCAGATCATCGATGGCCAGGCATTGTTCAGCATCCACTGGATCACGCCGGTCGATGTGTACTTGTTCCGGCTGTACGCCTCGTACATGGCGCGAATGCCTTCGTAAGTTTGCAGCTGCGCTTTGACGGCATAGTCCTCGGCGCTGGTGGCGGGGCCGAAGCGCGCATTCAAGGCGTCGGTGAAGACATGCATGTCTTTGAATGCGCCGCCTCCGGCGTGATAGTTCCAGGTATCGTCGATGGGCCAGAGATGGTCTTTTCCGACCATGGCGCGAATGCTCTCGATCGGCGGCACGGCCGGTCCCATGCTGGTCTCGGTGTTGAAGCCGTAGGCCCCGCCGCAGCCCCCCTGGTTGCACTGCCGGGCTGAGTCGGTTTTGTCCGTCTGCCAGTAGGAGGGCGCAACGTATTCGTAGGGCCCGGTCATCTTCACGCCGCTTTCGCCGGAGAAGCCGGCGAGTTTCGCAGTAGCCGACGACACCACCGGATTCGTCCACAGCAGATCTTTTTCCACTTTCAGGTAGGTTTGTTCGACGTCGGGTGGGGGAGGGTTGTCGCTGCCATTCATCCACGCCAGCAGGCTGGGATGGCCGCGCAGGCGGTAGATCTGGTCGCGCAGCGATTGTTCCGCGATGGTGAAATCCTGCGGCTTCCAATTGGGCCAATGCTCCCAGTGATCGCAACAGCACCAGCCCGCGATCAGCAAAATCCCGCGCTCGTCGGCCAGGTCGAATAGCTCCCTGGTTTCCAACTTGCCTTCGAGGCGAACGGTGTTAAGCCCCATGTCCTGCACGTAACGGAACTCGTCGCGCAGGCGCTGCGGATCTTCGCGCAGCATCATGTCGGGAGACCAGCCACCTCCGCGGATCAGGACGTTCTTGCCATTGATAGAAAACAGGCGCCGGTTGGCAGAGAGTACCTCGGACTTCACCTCGCGAATGCCAAATTTCGTTTCCGCGTGGTCCGAAATCTTGCCATCCAGATTGAATTCAAGGCTGAGGCTGTAGCGCTCCGGCTTGCCCATTTGCGCCGGCCACCACAATCGCGGATGGTCAATATTGAGTTGGGGCAACTGTTCGGGAGTAAAGGCCACATCCTTCGATTCGCCCGGCCCGAGTTCGACCTCCTGAGAAAATTCCGTCTTCTCGATCTGGCCTTTGAGCGTTCCTTTGACCAGGTGGTTGGCGGCATTCTTCAGAAGCGCCGTGACCGTGAGGTGGGCCTTATCGTTGGCCGGCGAATCAACTTTCGAAACCACGGTGGGATAGCGCACAGCAACCGCACCGCTGCTGGTGATATCCACGTCGCGAAACAGACCCATGTTCTTGTCCGGAGGCGCGGGGTTCCAATCCACGAACGTGATGGCCAGATCGGTGTCGGTAGGGGAGAAGACTTGCACGGCAAGAACGTTAGGCTTTCCCAGAACAGCGTAGTCGGTGATGTCGAACTCGTAGGTTCGCCAGGCTCCAGCTGCGTCTTCGGACTTGGCGAGCTGCTTGCCGTTCAACCAGATATTGGCCCGGTAGTTAATGCCGCCGAAGTTGAGCCAGATGGTCTTTCCCTTGAAACTGGCGGGCAGAACAAATTCCTTGCGATACCACCAGGGCACAATGAAAGGGCTGTCCGGCTGCATGGGGATGTTGGAAAAATTCGCGCCAATGGGATAAGTGACACCCGGAAAAGACCGCAGATTCGTCCCGAAAAACGGATCGGGATAGACCTTCTGCTTGACCAATGCTGCGACCACCGTCGTGGGTACGGTCACTGCATACCAATCTTTGGGCTGGAACGCGAGAGTGGAAACGTTTTCGCCTTTGGCCTCCACTTTGTAGGAAGACTGCAGGTTCCATCCGTCCCGCAGCGCGAGGGAAGTCTCCGGACGGGGACGGCTCGCCTCTTGCGCAGAGATCAGACCGGAGAAAGACAGCACCAGGATGCATAGCAGACTTCTGCTGCTCATCTTCATCAAGAGATCCTTTGCCCAGGGATTGGTTTTCAAGGGTGCACTCCATTATGTCGCATAGATCGGTTGCGCCGCTGAACAGCCGGAGCGCTCGAAGACGACTTTAGCTTAATAACATGTAGTATTAATACGTTTCAATGGCTGATTTTTGAATGTAGGCGCGAGTGTCCCGCTCGTGCGGGAGAGCTGAACTGAAGAGCCGGCGTAAAAATGCTGGGAAGAGTTACGTACGAGCGGGACGCTCACGCCTACCTCGGCGTAGTCTATAATCTAGTCTTCCGCCTTAAATTCTGGAGTGATAAGACGATGATTCGATTTCTGCAAACCCCTGGTCCGACCAAGAAGATTATTCTCGGCGGCATGTTGCTGGTGATTTGCGCGGCCATGGTAATTACGCTGGTCCCGGGGGGCATCGGTGACAGCATCGGCCTGGGTGGGCCCGGGCAGGGTGTCGTGGCCAAAGTGGCGGGCGAGCCGGTTACTGCGCTCGAGGTGCAGCGCGAGGCCCGGCAGATGCTGCGCCAGCAGTTTCCCCGCGGCGGCGCTCAAACCGAGATGCTGCTGCCCTATTTTGCCGAGCGTGCCGCGCAAACCCTGATCAGCAGGAAAGCCCTGGTCGCCGAAGCCGGGAGGCTGGGCTTGCGTGTCACGGATGATGAAGCTCGGGACGAATTGCAGCGGGGCATGTACGCAGCCACCTTCTTTCCAGGCGGAAAGTTCGTGGGTCAGCAGCAATACGAGAACATCCTGCAAAACGCCGATTTGAGTGTTTCCACCTTTGAGCAGAGCTTGAGGGACCAGATCCTCCTAGACAAGCTTCGTAACCTGATCACCGGCAGCGCGCTGGTAACGGACAGTGATGTGCGCAAGGAATTTGCGAAGCAAAACACCAAGGTCAAGTTCGAGTACGCCGTCCTCCGGAAAGACGATTTGCTGAAACAGATCAATCCGAATGAAGCGGAGTTAAAGGCCTTCTACGAGCGCAACAAGGCGTCGTACAACAACTCAGTTCCGGAGAAGCGCAAAGTTCGGTACGTAGTGCTGGACAACGGCAAGATCGAAGCAGGTGTCAGCGTCTCTCACGAGGACCTTCAGGCTTACTACGATCAGCACCGCGACGACTATCGCGTGCCCGAGCAAGTGAATGTAAGCCATATCCTGATCAAGACTCCTTTGCCCGGTCCGGACGGTAAAGTCGATCCCAAGGGAGTGGAAGAGGCGCGCAAGAAGACAGAAGAGGTCCTGAAGCAGTTAAAGGCCGGCGGGAACTTTGCCGAGCTAGCCAAGAAATATTCTGAAGACCCGGGCAGCGGCAAGAACGGCGGTTCCCTGGGCTGGATTGGCAAAGGCCGTACCGTGCCGGAATTCGAACAGACCGCGTTCTCTCTGGCCAAAGGCGCCACCAGCGGCCTAGTGCAGAGCAGCTACGGATTTCACATCATCCGGCTCGACGACAAGCAGGCAGCGCATGTGAAGACTCTCGATGAGGTCAAAGACCAGATCGAGGGTGCCATGCGGCAGCAGAAAGCCGCCCAGGCTGCGGCAAATCAGGTCAATGGATTGCTATCGCAAGCGCGCAGCACGGGACTGGACAAGGCGGCCACGGCCAAGGGCCTTAACGTCATCAGCACCGAGTTTGTGAGCCGTACCGACTCCCTGCCGGGCCTTGGCAATGCGCCTCAATTTATGAGCGCGGTGTTTGGCCAGGCCGAAAAGGCCCCGCCCGACCAGGTGCAGGTAGCGCAGGGCTACGCGGTGTTCGAGATATTGGCAATCAAGCCCGCTACAACCCCTACGTTCGAGGAAATTCGCAGCCGGGTGGAAGAGGAGTTCAGGAACGAGCGAGTCGCTGCCCTGCTTACCCAGAAAAGCCAGGAGCTGTCCGATCGTGCCAAGGCCGAACACGACCTGAAAAAAGCAGCCAAGGAGGCCGGTGCAACCGTCAAGACCAGCGACTTCGTGCTGCCGGAGGGACAGGTACCGGACATCGGATCCATGTCGGGTGGCGCCTCGGTGGCCTTCAGCCTCAAAGTCACGGAGATCAGCGCGCCGATTACAAACGGCAATACCGGAGTCGTGTTGTCAGTCACCGAAAGGCAGGAGCCGACGCCGCAGGATTTTGAGGCAAAAAAGGACCAGATCCGCGATGCGCTTATCCAGAACCAGCAGCAGGAGATGTTCGGCCTGTTCGTGAGCAATCTGCGGGCACAGATGGAAAAGTCAGGAAAGATCCAGATCAACGTGGACGAGATGAAAAACCTGACCCGTTCGCAGGCCGCCCCGGAACAGGGAGAGTAAAGCGGGGGGACGCCCCGGTTCCAAAATTGCTGATAGCATCTTTGTAGTCACAGTGATGTTATTCCCCCGCGCCACCGGTATCCTGCTGCACCCGACATCTTTTCCTGCGCGCGGCGGTATTGGCGATTTTGGGCCTGCCGCATACGAGTTCGCCGATTTTCTGGCGTCGGCGCGCCAGGGCTTGTGGCAGGTGTTGCCCCTCGGGCCCCCGGCCACTGGGAATTCTCCCTACTCTTCGACCTCGGCATTTGCCGGCAATCCCTTGCTGATCAGCCTGGAGCGACTGGCTGAGCGTGGCTGGGTGGAATCGTCGCAACTGGCGAGTCTGGCGCGCGGGGCCGGAGCAGTCGACTACGAGGAAGTATTTCAGTGCAAGCTGCCCCTGATCGTCGAAGCGGCGCGGAATTTTCTTCAGAAGGCCCGAGGCAACGCTCGCACTCGCTTTAAGAGTTTTTGTGGTGCGAACGAATGGTGGCTGGAAGATTTTGTTCTCTTCGATGCGCTGCGGGAACGCTACGACAGGAAATGCTGGAAGGAGTGGACCAGCGTCCTGGCCCGCCGCGAAGCGTCGGCGCTGTCCACGGCCAGCAAGGAGTTGGCCGCCGAGGTGGAGGTTCGGCGCGCGATTCAGTTCTTCTTTTATGAGCAGTGGCACGCTCTGCGCCGCTACTGCGCGCAACGGTCCATCCGGGTGGTGGGAGACATCGCCATATTCGTGGCCTACGATAGCGCCGATGTGTGGGCACACCGCGACCTCTTCCGCTTGCGCAACGACGACCTCGAGCCCGAGGCGGTGTCCGGTGTCCCGCCTGACGCCTTTAGCGCTACCGGGCAGCGCTGGGGAACTCCTCTCTATGACTGGGCGGCGATCAAGGCGCGCGGCTACGACTGGTGGATTGACCGCTTGCGCTGGGGTGCCGAGACCTGCGATTACATCCGCCTCGATCATTTTCGCGGCTTTGAACAATTCTGGGAGATTCCCGCCAGCGACCCGACCGCGGTAAATGGCCGCTGGGTGGACGGCCCCAAGGACGAGTTGTTCAACAAACTTCGTGACACCCTGGGCGGGCTGCCTTTTTTCGCGGAAGATCTGGGCCATATCACGCCTGAGGTGCACGCGCTGCGCGAGCGCCACCAAATCCCCGGATTGGCGGTCCTGCAATTTGGTTTCTCCGATGCCGGCGCCCATGTTTATCTGCCGCACCGGCTCACGCCCGATCGGGTCGTCTATACCGGCACTCACGATAACGACACCACGTTGGGCTGGTGGAAATCAGGCTTGTCGGAGGGCGAACGGCGCGCCATTCAAGCGTATGTTGGGCGGTGCGAAGACGGCATCCATTGGGCGTTTATTCGTCTGGCGCAGGAGTCGGTTGCCAGCCTGGCGGTGGTCCCGTTGCAGGATGTCTTGGGACTGGGCAGCGAAGGCCGCCTGAATACTCCCAGCGTTACGGACGGGAATTTTCGGTGGCGCTATCAGCCGGGGTCGTTGACCCGCGCGCTGGCGGAGAAGCTCGCTGCCTTGGCCGAAGTGACGGACCGTGTGCCTCCGTCCATGCCGGTGCCGCGCCATGAGGACTTTGCCGCGTGAAAGGCTTCGCTGCGGAGTTTGAGGTATTCTTTTCGGACGGGTCACGGTATCCCGCGAAAATCTTTTGCTGATGGCTGCAGTCGAGCTGATCGGTGTCCTCGACTCCGTCAGTTCAGTGGCAAGCGAATGAACTGGGTGCGCTCGGGGATGACAGGGATTTAGGGGGTCGAAGCTGAGAACCGAGAACTTGAAACTGGGATCTGGTGGTCTGTATTCATGATTAAAGCCGTACGAGGAACGCGCGACCTGCTTCCGCCGGAGACGGCGTTGTGGAACTTCGTCGAGGCCGCCGTGCGTGACGTTTTCCGCGTCTACAATTTTCACGAGATACGCACGCCGATTTTCGAGTCGACCGAACTTTTTGCTCGAGGTGTAGGCGAAGAGACGGACGTTGTCGCGAAAGAGATGTACACGTGGGAAGACCGCGGGCGAGCACAAAGTGAAAAGGGCCAGTCACTCACGCTTCGCCCGGAAAACACCGCCAGCGTGGTGCGCGCCTACATCGAACACAAACTCTGGGATCGCGGTCTGAACAAGCTCTACTACATCGGTCCGCAGTTTCGGCGGGAGCGTCCACAAAAGGGTCGTTATCGCCAGTTCTATCAGATCGGGGCGGAGGTTATCGGTCCTGCCAGCGCGGGCAGCGAGTCTCCAGCGCGCGATGCGGAAGTACTGGAACTGTTGGCGACGCTGCTCGATCGCCTCGGCATTCGAGATTGGACCCTGGAACTGAATTCGGTCGGCTGTATCAACGATCGCGCGGCGTATAACGAAGCTCTGCGTAAGGCACTTGAGCCCGTGGTTTCCGGCATGTGCGAGGACTGCCAACGCCGCGCCGTCACCAACCCGTTGCGGGTGTTTGATTGCAAGGTTGCCGCGGACCAGCCGATCATCGACAAGTTGCCGCGCATCAGCCAGTTTCTCGATGATGATTGCCGCAAGCACTTCGAACAGGTGCAGGAGATCCTGAAGGCGGTCGGCGTGCCCTTCACCCTCAATGATCGCCTGGTGCGCGGACTCGACTACTACACGCGGACGGCGTTCGAATTTACTCACGGCGCGCTGGGGGCCCAGAATGCGATCCTCGGAGGCGGGCGCTACGACGGCCTTTCGGAGTCACTAGGCGGCCCCAGTGCTCCGGGCATCGGTTTTGCGATTGGCGAGGACCGCCTGGTGCTCGCGCTGCAGGAATCGGCCGAAGCGGTGCAGAGAAAGCCCGATGTTTATGTCGCTCCTCTGGGCGCCGGCATGGATCGCGAAGCAGCGCGGTTGGCTCGGGAACTGCGGCGTCACGACCTGGTGGTCGAATTGGGCGACCAGAATTTTCGTCTCAAGAAATCGTTCGACACCGCGAGCAAGATGGGAGTTCGGTTTACTCTGATCGTGGGCGAAAATGAAGTCAAATCAGGTTCGTTCGCGCTCAAGAATCTGGAAACCGGCGAGCAGATTTCAGTCCCGCACGCCGAGCTGGCGACTAAGATTCAAGCGAAATAGCGCCACTTTTGCTTATACGGAGGAATATGAGAGCTCTAGGTTTCATAACCTGCCTTCTCTGCTGGTCGGTGGTCGGGTTCGCGCAAGGCCCAGGGAATTCGTCGAAGCCGCTTGGTCCGCTGGAGCAGACGCTGATTGCCAATACCAAGGCGATCCCTGAAGCTCAGAAGAGCAAGAACCTAGACTTCCTGAAGCGTACCCTGACCGATGACTTTCTGTTTGTAGGCAGCGAAGGCAGGCTCCATGACAAAGAAGAAATCGTGGAGAGCGCGCGCGATGGCGAGCTGAAAGATTACTACACCTACAATCTGCGGGTCGTGCCGGTCGACGGTGAGGCGGCAGTCGTGACTTACGACTGCATCATTCACATGCCTGAGGGGGACGCGCCCGGATTGGCGCCTCGCTATCAGCATATTTCCGATCTTTGGGTTAAGCAGGATGACCAATGGCGTCTGAAGTTTCAGCAGGCCACGGCGGCGCGGCCGATTGACTGACCCACTTGTGGCGGGACTCGGCAGACAGCTCTCCGGTCAGGCCGCACGGGCGGGACGTCCGTGTCTCCATTTATAATCTTTCATTCTACTTACGACTCCATTCTCCACTGAAGGGCACAACTTGCTCGATTTTCTTGGCGATCTACGACGTACCCATATGTGCGGCGCCCTGCGTCCGGCTGATTCTGGCAAGAAAGCTGTGCTCATGGGCTGGGTCAACCGGCGACGCGATCTGGGCAACCTGATCTTTATTGATGTTCGCGACCGCAGCGGCGTGACCCAAGTGGTGTTCAACAAGGAGCGCGACCCGGCCATTCACCAGAAGGCTGAAGCGCTGCGCAACGAGTACGTCATCGCCGTCGTGGGCACGGCCAAACAGCGGGTGCCCGACACTGTGAACAAGAACATCGCCACCGGCGAGGTGGAGTTGATCGCGGAAGAACTGCGCATACTCAACGAATCGAAGCAGCCACCCTTCCTGCCCAGCGAAACCGTGCTGCCCAACGAGGAGATCCGGCTCAAATATCGCTATATCGATCTGCGCCGTGACGCCATGCAGTACAACATCGAACTGCGGCACAAGGTTGCGCTGGCTATTCGCGACTATCTTTCGGCGCAGGGGTTCTTCGAAATTGAAACTCCGTTCATGACCCGCTCGACGCCCGAAGGCGCGCGCGACTATCTCGTACCCAGCCGGGTGCAGCCCGGCAGTTTCTACGCCCTGCCGCAGTCGCCGCAAATGTTCAAGCAGATCCTGATGATTTCGGGATTCGACAAATATTTCCAGGTTGTGCGCTGCTTTCGCGACGAAGACCTGCGCGCCGACCGCCAACCGGAGTTTACCCAGATCGATCTGGAGATGTCGTATCCGCAGCCGGAGCGGGTGTGGGAGGTGGTTGAAGGCTTCTTAACCGCGGCTTTCAAAGCTGCCGGACATGAGATCAAGACGCCGTTCCCGCGCATGAGTTATGACCAGGCCATGCGGCGGTACGGCAGCGACAAGCCTGACATGCGGCTACCGGCGATGGTGGACGTGCGCGGGGCATTCACGCCAGAAGAGCGGGAAAAATTTGCTTCGGCATTCAAGGTCAGCCAGGATTTCAGTTCGCTGCTCATCCGGATTCCGAAAGCTGGAGAGATGTCTGGCACCGAACGGCGGACCATCGGGACCTACGGAGCGTTCGCGCATGCCCAGGGGACGTCATACGTAAGTCTGATGACCGATCCCAATCGCTTTGCCCGGGACTATCCCAATTCGCTTGAGCCAGTTCTTCAAGCGGCTGGAGTCGAACCGGGAGATTTGTGGTTATTGATAGTGCGCAAGGCAGAGTCGAAGCAGAGTCCGAACGAGTTCTTCCAGACGTGCGGACAGCTGCGGCTTGATCTCGCCCAAAAATATGCCGCCAAGCATGGAGTTTTTGCCAAGACCGGTGATCCGTCGAAAGACTACCGTTTCTTGTGGGTTACCGATTTCCCGATGTTCGAGTGGGATCGGGAGTCGGGCAGATGGAATGCGGCCCATCACCCCTTTACCTCGCTGCACGACGAGGACATGGCAAAGCTCGAGACGAGCTACGACACGACGGGCGATTCCAAGTCTCCGCTGGGCGAAATCCGGGCGCTGGCTTACGATGTGGTGCTTAACGGGACTGAACTTGGCTCGGGCTCGATACGTATTCATCGCCAGGACATTCAGAGCAAGATATTCCGCGCTCTGGGGATGACCGAAGAAGAGGCCCGCTCCCGCTTCGGATTCTTTCTGGAAGCGCTGGAATATGGCACGCCTCCGCACGGCGGCATCGCTTTAGGACTCGATCGCATCGTGATGATCCTTGCTGGCGCGGACAGTCTGCGCGAGGTGATTCCATTTCCCAAGACTGCTCGTGCTGTTGATCTGATGGTGGATGCTCCGACGCCGGTGAGCGATGCGCAGCTGAAGGACCTGGGGATACAGGTGAAGAAGTAGTATTCCAAGCGAAAGTCGCTTCGATACCCGCAAAAACTTGTCATCCTGAGCGGAGGGAGGGGACTCGCTTTGCGAGTTCCCTCCCGAAGTCGAAAGATCTGCTGTTCCCTGCGGCGGAACGGCCGTGGGAAGTACAGATGTTGCGGAGCGAGTGACGGCAGAAAGCAGATCCCTCGGCTTCGCTCGGGATGGCAATGTGGTTGTGTGGGACGGGGGACTGGAGGCTCGCATTCCATCCGTTCGAACTCACCAATCCGCTATTCCTCAACTGCGTTTGATGATAAACACAGTCTTGTCATCAATGCGGTCGTCTTCAGTGATTTCCTGCAAATGATGGTCCTGCATGACTGCGAATTGCAGAATGGCATTACAGATCTCTCTGGCCGCCTCATGTTTGTGTTCACGAATCACCTGTTCAATCTGCTGACGGTCCTTTTCGTCGCTGCCGTCATACACTCCGTCGGTGTAGAGAAAGAGCAGGTCTCCCGGGCTCATGAGGGTGATTTCTGCCACGTCCGAAGAGTTGATCTGCCTGGTTCTGAGCGCCATCGAAAGATATTTGTTCCGGTCAGGATGGTCTTCGGGAATCTCCAGTCCGAGCGCCAGGAACTGCACCATGCGGGCGTCATCGATCTCCATGAACTTGTCAAATTCGGCGGAGAAGACCAGCGGAGGCGGATGGCCGAAATTTACGAAGCGAAAATTCCCCCCGGGACGGATTTCGCCGTACAGCATGGTCGCAATTTCACGCGAATTGTCATTCGGGTCGCGCCCCAGAGCATTCCGGGCAGTCACGGACTGCGCCAGCCGGAGATTGATCTTCTCAAAAAAGCCTGGGGTGGTCTTTCCACTGTGATCGAGTTCAGAAAGCATGAATGCATGAAACGTGTCATGTACGGTTGAGGCGATCTTCGCGGAGATAATTCCGTGACCCTGGGCATCCACCAGGAGCACTCCTGCCGTGGTGTACAGCTCGTGCAGGTCTTCGGCGATTCTCAGCTGTTCAGAACTCTTCGCCCTTCTGTACTCGGCGGCGACCGCGGGTTTGTAGCCCGGCCTGGATTTTAGCCATTGCACATGCGCGTCCACTGCGTTTCGCGGAGTCTGGCCTTTGGGAAGAGGCTCGAGAAAATCCTGGGACTGCTTGAGCGCGCGCGCGATGCGAGCGTCAATGTTGTAACGCTGCTGAAAGTTGATGTACTCAAAAAGATCGCCGCCCACGGTGCTGGCAGGGATGGAGTTGCCATACATGTCGATCCCATCCAGGTGCGGGATCGCACCCTCCACTGGCATCAGTCGCTTGCGGAGGTACTCGTCAATGCCGGGTTCTACGTGCGGCGTCGCCATAGATCGCATCCTGTACTGCCGTCACCCGTCGTCCGGATCCCAAAGCCTGCTGGCACAATTGGAAGTATACGAAAGTCGGCCTCACCGTCAGCGCTGAGCGGGACCAGGTATCTTCTCATTTAGGTTTACCTTCCTTCTCCCGCAGCTTATATCTCTGCAATTTCCCAGTGGCGGTTTTGGGTAGGTCGTCCACGAATTCTACCCAGCGCGGGCGCTTGAAGATGGGCAGGCGGTTGATCACAAATTCCTGCAGTTCGCGCGCGAGACTGGGCGTGGACGACGTGCCATTCCTCAAAATCACGTACGCAGCCGGCTTCAGCAATTGGTCATGGTCTTCGCGGCCGATCACCGCAGCTTCCTGGACGGCAGGGTGTTCGACCAGTACGCTCTCAATTTCGATCGGGCTGACCCAGGCGCCGCTGCATTTCAGCATGTCGTCGGAGCGGCCGGCGTACCAGAAATATCCGTCGCCGTCCTGGTAGTACTTGTCGCCGGTGCGGATCCAGTGGCCTTCGATCGTGTTTTTAGATTTCTCGTGCTGGTTCCAGTAGTGGGAGCAGGTGGAATCGGACTTGACCAGCAAATTGCCGATTTCACCCGGCTTCGTCGGCTGGTCGCATTCGTCCACAATCCTGGCTTCGTAGCCCGGGATGATCTCGCCGCTGGAGCCGGGACGGACTGCCCCCGGGCGGTTCGCGATGAACATGTGCAGGACTTCGGTGGAGCCGATTGCGTCTAGGATCTCGACATTGAAGCGTTTTTTGAAGCGGTGGAATATGGCGGCAGGAAGGGCTTCGCCGGCCGAGATGCCATAGCGGACTGAGGAGAGGTCGAAGTCCGGCGAGCTTTGCGCGCCCGGAGAGTCGGGAGCGGCTGTCCCCACGTGGCTCTTGCCGGACTCGTGAGCCAATAGCGCAGCGTAGTTTGACGGTACTGAATAGAACAGCGTTGGCCGGTAGCGCTCGATTACTTCGAACACGTGATTTGGCTTGGGGGCTCCCGGCCACAGGATGCTGGTCGCGCCCACCGCCAGGGGAAAATAGAGGGCATTACCCAGACCGTAGGCGAAGAACAGTTTCGCCACGCTGAAGCAGCGATCGCTTTCGGTCATGCCGAGGATGCCCTTGGCGTAGCGCTCGGCGCAGACCACCATGTCATGCTGCAAGTGGACGCAAGCTTTGGGTGGGCCGGTTGAACCGGATGAATACAGCCAGAAAGCGGCATCGTCTTTGCTGGTGATTTCTGCTTCGAGCTGGGAAGAGTTCTGCTCGACCAGGTCAGCGAAAGACAGGGTACCTGCGGTCGGCGTGGCGCCTGCCACGATAACGTGTTGCAAATAGCGCAACTGCTCGCTGCGAATAGCCTGGATTTGCGGGTAAAGCGATTCGCTGACCACTACCACCCTGGCTCGCGAGTTGTTCAGGATGTATTGGTAGTCGGCGGGCTTGAGGAGGGTATTGACGGGGACTGGCACCGCCCCGATCTTAATGGCCCCGAAGAAACTGAAGGCGAATTCAGGACCGTCGAGCAGGAGCAGAAGAACACGCTCCTCAATTCGAACCCCGAGTTGCCGCAGCGCGTTTCCGAAGCGGCTTACTTTTTCTCCCAGCAGACGATAGCTGACGCGGGCCTCATCTGCCTCGATGGCAATTTTTTCTCCCCGGCCTTCGGCAAGATGTCGATCGATGAAGTAGGTAGCAGCATTGAATTGGTCGGGAAGCAGAATGGGCGCGCCCGCACTCATTTGGAAGGGGCGCGCTTGCGAAAGCTACGCAGGATGATCACGCCGCTAACGCCAAAGCTCGCGACCGCTCCCAGAGCCAGGGCCTCAGTGACTTGCGAAGCGGTGTGAAACAGGTCGCCAAAGAACGCTGCCAGGGCAAAGAGAATGCCCAGGACATTCAGCCACGCGGGCGAGCTCGAAGATTGCGCCTGATCTCGATTTTGCAGTCGGAGTTGCAGCAGGACGGCAGCCAATCCGACGGCGCCCATCACGACCACCGCCAGGGGGCTGAAGAACGCGCGGCGATTGGTGAACATCACGATCACAGCCAGCGCCCCGCACAGCAGCCCAGAGGCAATCACCGTCCAGCGGCGCGAGCGGGAATCAAACATCGTCAATGTCACCTCGGGGGCGAAAATCCATTGTAGACACAGCGGGTCGCGATGGAAACACGATTTCCCGCCGTCCGTAGCCTGAAAGCCAATTGTCTTGACCCGGGCGTTGAAAAGCGGCGGCTGTCATCCTGAGAAGCCGAGCCCTTCGCGTTGCGAAGGGCTCCTGACGAAGGACCCATGCATTCCCCGCGATGGCAGCGCCCAAACCCCTGCCTAG